>Ga0315903_10002689_pt1 | contig 25610 bp, 14 predicted proteins | sample LakEriMetagenome_7_FD_203524 | JGI IMG/M metagenome (GOLD analysis project Ga0315903, IMG submission 203524) | Freshwater fungal communities from buoy surface, Lake Erie, Ohio, United States - Buoy 2 MA119 | ecosystem: Environmental > Aquatic > Freshwater > Lake | place: USA: Lake Erie, Ohio... | reverse complement strand
CACGTCCGTGGGAGCTCCGACCGCACTCGGATTTGCGACTCGCGGGCGAATCTAAAACGCAAATAATCATCCCGCAACATCGCGACACACTCTGAATTGCCTAACATCCACCACCGAAAAAGGCCCATTTAAAAAATGGGCCTTTTCAAAAAGCTCCCCGACTAGGGGTCGAACCTAGAACCTAGCGGTTAACAGCCGCTCGCTCTACCATTGAGCTATCGGGGAAGGAGCTCTGTCGGGCGACTTTCTAACTCGTGTTGTGGCAACACGTTGTGGAAAGTTGCTTGCTGACAGATCTGTATTCTAAATCGACTTGCTGTTTCTTGCAAGCGAATTGTCCAGAGAGACACCGCCGCAGGGCCGCGAGTTCGCGGAATCGTGGGGAATTTGGAACGTGCAGCCCGTCTACGGCCGGCACCACGCTCTCCAGAGACCTGGGATTCCAGCCGCAATCGTACCCGTCCGCCCACTGCGTGGCTGAGATCTCCCCGCCACCCGCCACCCGGCACCCTGCCACCCGCCACCCTGCCACCCGCCACCCTGCCACCCTGCCACCCGCCACCCTGCCACCCGCCACCCTGCCGTCGAACGCGGCCGCCTTGGCGACCCCGAAGACATGGCCCCCCTCACACCGGCGGGCTCGGCGGCGGGGTTTCCTGGTGGTGATACCGTGCATCGACTGGCGACAGCCAGAAATTCGCCACCAGCCCCACCAACAACAGGCCGCTCATGAAGTACAGCACCTGGCTGTACGACTCGGCGGCGGCCACCCCCCGCCCCTTCTGGCGCTCGGCCCAGCGGGTCAGCAGCACAGGGCCCAACACGCCGGCGGTCGACCAGGCGGTCAACAGCCGGCCGTGGATCGCCCCCACGTGCATCGTCCCGAAGAGATCCCGCAAATACGCCGGAATCGTCGCAAACGCCCCGCCGTACATCGTCATGATCACCACACTGGTCACCACAAACGCCGGCCACCACCCCGCCCGCCCCAGCGTCGGCAACAGGGCATACAGCACCAGACCGAGGCCGAAGTAAATCGCGTAGGTCGTCTTGCGCCCCAGCAGGTCGGACAGGGATGACCACAGGAACCGCCCCCCCATGTTCGCGGCACTCAGAATCAACACAAACGACGAGCCGGCCGCGACACTAACGCCGAACATGTCCTGCACCATGTCTGACGCCTTCCCCAAAATGCCAATCCCGGCGGTCACGTTCAGACACAGCATCGCCCACAGCAGATAAAACTGCGGCGTGCGGATGGCGACATCGGCATGCACATTCTGCCGGGTGACCATGCCTCCCCGGGCGGGAGCGGGAACATATCCCGCCGGCTGCCAACCGGGAGGTGGGACGCGAACCGTGAAGGCCCCCACCAGCATCAGCAGGCCATAGAGAACCCCCAGACAAACGAACGACTGCCACACCCCCACGCTGGTCGACGATTGGAACGCCTTCATCAGCGCCACGCTGAGAGGGGCGGCCAGCATCGCTCCACCGCCAAACCCCATAATGGCCAGCCCGGTCGCCATGCCGGGGCGGTCGGGAAACCAGCGGATCAGCGTCCCCACCGGCGAGATATACCCCAGCCCCAGTCCACACCCGCCCACCAGGCCATACCCCAGATACAGCAGCCAGATGGCGTGGAAGGCCACCCCCAACGCAGAAAGGAAAAAGCCGGTCGAGAAGCAGAGGGCGCTGACGAACATCGCCTTCCGCGGCCCAACCTCTTCCAGCCACTTCCCCCCGAAGGCGGCCGACAATCCCAGACAGACAATCGCCAGGCTGAAGATCCAGATCACCGACTCGCGCGACCAGTCCCCGGGAGCCGACTGCGTGATTCCCAACACCCGGGTGAGGGGAATGTTGAAGACGCTCCACGCGTAGGCCTGGCCGATCGACAGGTGGATGCACAGAGCGGCGGGGGGGACCAGCCACCGGTTGTAGCCAGGCCCCGCCACGCTGCGACTGCGGTCCAGAAACGGAAACATCCCACCCTCCTCAGCCGCGACAGGGAAGACCCGACTCTCGGCACTGCGGGAACATCCGACAGCCCTCTCTGCCGCACGGCAGCGAAATGGGCATTTTCCAGGAACCGTCAAAACGGCCCCGGCTCGCTCGGGAAGTGAGATTCGAGGCTATTCGTGCTTCTGGGGAGGCAACGCCGTCCCTGCCGGGCTCACTCCGCTGCCCTGCATCAGGGCCCGCAACTCCTGGCCGAGAACGCTGTGCTGCTTGCCGTAGAGGAAGTAGATCACCAACCCCAGCGCTAGCCAACCGAAGAGCCGCAGCCAGTTTTCGTATGGCAGCGACATCATCAGCAGCAGGCACAACGCAATCCCGGCGACCGGAACAAACGGAACCATCGGGCACTTGAAGGGGCGGTTGGCAGCCGGGTCGATCTTCCGCATCACCAGCACCGCCGTGCAGACAATCACGAAAGCGAACAGGGTGCCGATGTTGGTGAGGTGCAGCAGGGCGTCGATTGGCAAGAGACCCGCCAGCAGGCAGACGAAAATGCCAATCAAAATCGTGCTCTTCCAGGGAGTCTGGAATTTGGGATGGATGTCGGAAAAGAACGACTGGGGGACCAGACCGTCGCGGGCCATCGCGAGGAACACGCGCGGGGCCGAGAGCATCATCACCAGCAGCACCGAGGTGATGCCGGCCACACCGGCGATCGCGATGATCGACTCGGCCCAACCCAATCCAACATTGGCAAACGCCTTCGAGACCCCGGCATTGGCGTCGATCTCGGTGTAGCTGACCATGCCCGTCAGCACGGCCACCACCAGCACGTACAGCACGGTGCAGATCAGCAGCGAAGCGACGATGGCCAGCGGGACGTCGCGCTGGGGATTCTTCGCCTCCTCGGCATGCGTCGAGACCGAGTCGAACCCGATGTAGGCGAAGAAGATGATGGCCGCCCCCGCCAGCATGCCGACCGGCTCACCAGCGTTGTTTGTCTGCCCCATTACCGGAATGCCGAAGAAACTGAGCCCCGTCCAGCCGTAGGGGGCAAAGGGGGACCAGTTCTGCGGATTGATGTAGGCCACCCCCACCAGAATCACAAACAGTACGGCAGCCACCTTGATGGCCACCATGATGGCATTGAACCCGGCACTTTCCGAAATGCCTTTCACCAGGAACGCCGTCACCACCAGGGCAACAAGAATCGCCGGAAGGTCGAACAGGGCGTTTTGCCGGTTGGTGAGCTTCGCTTCGAACTCGGCATTGCCGATGTCTCCCACCTTTTCCTTGGTGCTCCTGTTGACCCAGGCGGGGCGATCTTCGGCCCCCTTGGCTATGGCAGTTCCGTCGGCCGGCTTGGGCTGGGCCGGGGTTCCCTGGGTCACGGCCGCCCCCTCATACATGGCCACCACGTTGGGCAGAATGTGCCCATGGTCGTACTTGTAGGGTGCCCCCGAAAAGATGAACGGAAGGGAGAGCCCGATCTTCGCCAGCACACTTTGGGAGTAGCCGGACCAGCCATTGGCGACTGTCGCAGCCCCCACGGCGTATTCGAGGACCAGGTCCCAGCCAATGATCCAGGCACACAACTCGCCGAGGGTGGTGTAGGCGTAGGTGTAGGCACTCCCCGCAACGGGCGCCATCGAGGCGAACTCGGCGTAGCAGAGGGCGGCGAAGATGCAGGTCAGCCCGGCCACCACGTACGAGACCATCAGGGCCGGGCCGGCGACGTTGTGAGCGGCCGCCCCTGTCGCGACGAAAATCCCCGCGCCAATGACCGCCCCCACGCCGAGGGCAGTGAGCGAGACGGGTCCCAACACCCGCTTGAGCCGGTGATCACCCGCCATTTCATCAAGCAAATGCTTCAGCGATTTCTTCGCGAACAACTGGTTCATGACAACCGTGACCCCGGGGATGGACAAAACTCGTTTTGAGCCTGCGCGGTGTTCACTCTATCGGGGGGGAAATGCGGTGGCAAACGTTGCGCCGTCACGACTTCGGTCCGCGGAGTCCATCAGATGGCAGCCCACGCACCAAGCGCACACATTTTCACCACCATTCCCTGTCACCTGGCGAGATTTTGGCGACGACCGGTCGGGTGCGGGGATTCAGGAAGACCTGGTGACCGGACGGGAAGGGGTCAGCGGTCGCGAAGGCGGACGGGATGGAGCACAACAGACCGATTCGCAAGTCGCCAACGGGGGGTTGATCCGATAGAATCCTGTTGATGCGACGTGTGAGTCTGCTCATGCGACGCCCGAACCTGCCCCGTACGGTTGGCCCAGACGCTGCCGGCACTTTCTGGACGGATCCCGCCTCACATGACTCTGCCCCACTCCACACCCCACACCTCGGCTCCTGGAATTGCCCGCCGCGAATTGCTGCAGGTGGGTTATTCGGGATTATTGGGGATGGGGCTCTCGAGCTGCCTGGCGGGCCGCAGTTCGGCCGCCGTGCAGGGTGCCCCAAAGCAGGTGGTGATTGTGTTTTTGACGGGGGCGGCCAGTCATCACGACACCTTCGACATGAAGCTGGAGGCCCCCCCGGAGATTCGGGGGGAGTTCCAGGGGATTTCGACCTCGGTCAGCGGATTGACGGTCTGCGAACACCTGCCTTTGCTGGCGGCCCGGGCTCACCAATACGCCGTCGTGCGAACCTTGTCGCACAGCGACAACAACCACCTGATGTCGACCCACCACGTGCTGACGGGTGAAAAGCAGCCGGGGGGGTTCTTCGACAAAGTCGCGTCGCGCGACGACTGGCCCTGCTACAGTTCGGGCCTCGCCTTCCTGCGACCCCGGAACGACGGACTTCCCAGCGGAGTGAACCTGCCGACCTACCTGGTGGAAGGGCCCCTCACCTGGCCAGGTCAGCACGCCGGTTTTCTCGGTGCCAAGTACGACCCCTGGCAGATCAAGGGGGACCCGGCCAAGCCCGACTTCAAGGTCGACGCACTGACCTTGGCCCCGGGGGTGAGTGTCAGCCGGTTGGAAAGCCGGCAGGCCCTGCTGGGGGAACTCGACAGCCAACAGCGGCAACTGGCTACCCTGGCCGAGTCGCAGCGGATGACCAACGACCAGCAGCTCGCCTTTTCGATGCTGACGTCGAACCGGCTGACCCAGGCGTTCGACCTCAGCCGCGAGAGTGATGCCACCCGCGAGCGCTACGGCAAGAACACCTATGGCCAGTCGCTGCTGCTGGCCCGCCGGCTGGTGCAGGCGGGAGTCCCCGTCGTGCAGGCCAACATGGGACGGGTGCAGAACTGGGACAACCACGGCCAGATCTTCCCCACGCTGAAGAATCGCCTGCTGCCGCCGCTCGACCTGGGGGTCGCGGCCCTGCTGGATGATCTCGATCAGGAAGGACTGCTCGAAAACACCCTGGTGATGATGCTGGGAGAATTCGGACGGACCCCCAAGATCAACAACGACAAGGGTCGCGACCACTGGGGCCCGTGCTTCTTCGGCGTGTTTGCCGGGGCGGGCGTGCGGGGGGGCCAGGTGATTGGCCGATCCGACGATATTGGAGCGTACCCCGTCACGCAGGCGTTCTCTCCCAACGACGTGGGGGCGACGGTCTACCACCTGCTGGGGATCGATGGGGAGGCGATTGTCCGCGACCGCCTGAATCGCCCCGTCCGGCTGAACACCGGCAACGTGATCGAACCGCTCTTCACCGGAGCGAGTGTGTGACAAGGGTCCAGCAGCTCGTCGCATCCGTACGACGAATTTTCCAATTTGTCGAAATCACTCACCGGCAAGCAGGATGGCGCCCGTGATAGCAGCAACGCTTTTGATGACATGTCGAAGGTCGCTCGACTCTGGACTCCACGGGCTGGTAGTCCTTGGCCGGACAGGTTGAAAACCGATCCTACGGACGACAGCCCGCCCGTACGACGAATTTTCCAATTTGTCGAAATCACTCACCGGCAAGCAGGACGGCGCCCGTGATAGCAGCAACGCTTTTGATGACATGTCGAAGGTCGCTCGAGTCTGGACTCCACGGGCTGGTAGCCCTTGGACGGACAGGTTGAAAACCTATCCTACGGACGACAAGCCGTCAGCTCAGGCTCAGCGGTCCTGCCCCACAGAAGTCCGAGTTGCCGAACTTTTCAATGCGGTGGCCAAATCCGTGGGCCAGCGACATCAGCAGGCGGTTGTGCGGCACGCGGGGAAACTTCAGCGACCGGCCCATCGTAAAGTCGAGCCCTCGCCCCACCAGCACGAACGGAATGTTGTCGAGGGTGTGGGTGTTCCCCTGCCCCAATTCGTTGGTCCAGACAATCGTGGTGTTGTCGAGCAGGCTGCCGGGGCCGCCCGGCTCGGGGGTGTTCGCCAACCGTTCGCAGAGATAGGCCAGCTCGCCGCAGAACCAGCGGTTGATGCGGGTCAATTTGTCCTGGGCGGCGTCGTTTGAGTCGGCCTCGTGCGACAGGTCGTGGTGCCCTTCCTCCACTCCCAGCCAGCGCATCTTCGCCTGACCGACCGAATTCGTGTACTGCAGCGTGGCCACGCGGGTCATGTCGGCCAGGAAGCTGTTGACCATGAGATCAATCTGCATCCGGCTGAGGCGCGGCATGTTCTCGTTCCGCGTCTTCACCCCCGGTTCCAAAGTGGGAATGTCACCCACCGTTTCGCCACTCTCGGCCAACTCCTGCTCGACCTGCCGCACCAGTTCGGCATGCTCTTCCAGCAGGCGACGGTCTTCGACACTCACCTGCTGCCGCAGTTGCTGCAATTCGTCCCGCAGGTCATCGAGTACGCTCGCCAGCAGTTCTCGGTTTTTGACCTGACCGTACATCCGCTGGAAGACCTGGTATGGGTCGCTCAGCGGGGCCATGGGGCGGTTCCCCCCGGCATACACCATGCGGGTCCAGGTATCAGCCCGCTCGGGAACCATCACCCCCAGTTCGAGCGAACCGAAACGGGTGCGAGTGGCGGGGTCCTGCTGCAGGAACTGACGAATCTCCTGATCGATCGACAGACCGCTGGCCCAGCCTGCGGGGGTGTCCGAGCCCCCCTGCACGTTGCCGGGGTACAGTTCGGTGCCGGTCAACAGGCAGCCAATGCCCCGCATATGACTGTCCCCATCTCCCCGCACGCGGTCGCAGACACCGTTGAGAACAAGGGTCTGGTCCTTGAATGGTTCCAGCGGATGCAGACTCTCTTTGAGATCGAATTCCCCCCCGGTGACGGTCGGCCAGAAGGTCTTGGGAACCACCCCGTTGGGGCTGAACATGACCACCAGGCGTTGCTTCCGCCGCTGCTGGTTCGCCAACCCCAGGCTGGGGAGATTCGAGATGAACGGCAACAGGGCCGTGCTGAGCCCGACCTGCCGCAAAAACTCACGCCGCGAACCCGACTGAGACATCGTCCACCTCAACCGATCCAGAACCGGGACAAACCATCCCTCGTATCGACGGCATTCTGACCGGTGTTTCGGCCAATGTCGAGCACAGACTGCAGAGATTCGGCAAGCTGGGCAAACGGGGCATCAGCCCCGGCAGATGGGGGGGTGGAACCGCGGGGGGAATTCCCGCGGAATCACGAATTTTCGGACTTTTCGCAGCGTTTCGACGAACTAAATTGATAGTGTGCCGGTCGATCGAAATCTTGATCGTCCCGCCACCCCCCTCCCCACGACTTCCCCACCCGCGTTCGAGTCACCTGCCCTCACGGCCGTTCTGGCCTGTTCAGGGTTCCCCTCCTCCGTCCCAGGCTTCCCGACGTGGTTACGGTCCTCCGTTCCCGCTTGTCCCACGGCATCGCGCTGTGGTGCATCCGGCTGAGATTCCGGGTCCCCCTGCTGCTGGCCGTCGGATTGGCTGGCTGTGCTGCCGATTCGTACCGCTACGGGCAGTTCCGTCCCGTCTCGGCACCGGTCCCTCCGTTGGTGGTCGACCGGGGCGAACCGCACCCCCACCTCGACCGGATGCGTGATGTCGTGGAGTTTCCGCGCAGACTGTTTCGGTTCGGCCGCCCCGACACCCGACCGGCGACCGACGAGGTCGAACAAACGGTGGTGACCTATCTTGAGAAGAATGATCTGACGGACGTCGCGGTCGAGGTGGGGGAATACGATCCCTCCCGGCAATGGCAGCGGTTGCGAGAGAACCAGCGGGTCGGGCCGTTGTGGAAATATTCCGTCGGCTCATTGTCCGTTGTCGGCTACAGCCTGCTCCCCGGACGCGTATTCGGAATCGACTGCTACAACCCCTTCACCGACACCCTCTGCGTGAATTCCCGTAACCCCCCCAAGGCGCTGTTCGAAGCGGCCCGGGCCAAGGCTCTGCGGGGTGAACAATTCGTGGGCAGCTCCGTCGTGCTCAGTTCGCTGCCGGTCATCCGGTCGGTCGCCGACATCCGGCAAACGTCCGATGTCCTCAGCTACCTCCGGACGGAAGAGCAGTGGGAGCTCGAGACGGCCGCTTATCCGGAGTTGTACGCAGGCATCGGCAAGGAAGCGGTCGGCCTGGCCGGGTGGTTTATTCCGTTTTCGGTCGGTCCCGGTTTGGGCATTGGAGGCCGGTTGCTCGGAAGTGCGACCGGGCGCGTCGTGGCGAGTCAGCGGAATCAGGAGATTGAGGTCATCCTCGCGGAACGTCGCCTCGCCGAGGAGGCACTGGTCGAACTCGCCTCCTTCGAAGAGTCGGACGAATTGTGGGCGACGGATCCCTCTGGCGGAATTCTCCCCGCTCTCGGCGAACAAAACCCGGCCGATCCGGAAACTGTGAATCCGGTCGAATCGACTGAGGCATCTCCCGGAGTAGAGTGATTCCCGTGCCGAGAGGCACGGCTCCCGCGCGATCAGAGTGCAGGAACCTGTTGCTGCGCCGCCAGCTCGCGCAGGGGACGCAGGTATTCGTCCGAAAGTGGAATCCCCCCGGCCAGTCGCTGCACGCGTGTCTCGCGGCTGCGATCACCCGGCAGCTGGATGCGGTCAAATCCGGGACGCGGCCGGGCACTGCGCACCCAGTCCACCAGCTTGCCCGCTTCCCCCAGAAAGTGCTCGGACCCTCCAAACGCCTTGGGGTTCCAGACGATCAGCAGCACGTTGTTGCACTCGACCGTGCCCGGTGCCGCGGGAGGACAGAAGCCCCCCGCCAGGCCCGCCGCGAGAATGTCGAACACCAATCCCAGTCCAAATCCCTTATGCGCCTGGTCGCCGCCAAACGGCCGCAGCGCCCCTGGCGGATCGGCCAGCATCACCTGCGGGTCGCAGGTTGGGTTTCCCTCCGCATCCTGGATCCAGCCGGGGGGGACCTCGCGGCCTGCCAGACGGGCAATCTTCAGTTTGCCGTTCGCGACAGCACTGGTCGACATGTCAAGCACGATCGGCTCACCACCGGGAGTCGGAATGCCGACGCCAATGGGGTTGGTGCTGAGCCGCCGGTCGATCCCATCGGGCGGAGCCACGGTGTAGATCGCCCCGTTGTCGTTCACGGCCATCAGAGCGGCGAAACCGGCACGGGCCGCCTGTTCGACCCATTCCCCCAAACGTCCAATGTGGCCGCTGCGCCGCAAGGTCGCACACACCGCCCCCGACGTGCGGGCCTGGGCCACGCAACGATCGACAAACTCGCGGCACTGCACCTGTCCGAACCCCAGACCACCGTCGCACGCCAGCATCCCAGGCAGTTGCCGCAGCACGGTGAGGGGGGCTCCCGGCTGCAATTCCCCTGTATCGATCTGGCTGGCGTACCACCGGGCCAGGTAGACCCCGTGCGAATCGTGCCCGACGAGGTTCGATTCCACGAGGCTCTCGGCCACGCGGTCGGCCTCGGCCGCCGTCACCCCCTTGGCTTTGAACAACCGGGAGACAAAGGCCCTGAGATCTGCGGCAAGATAAGTCGCGGTTGGCACAAGTAGCAGCCCCACACAGAAGGTTGGAAAAACGACGACGCGTTTCTCAGAGGACGGGATCCACTCCGCCGCCGGTCGCAACACGGTCTTCTGCGGAGGCTACTTGCCATCGGTCAGATCGTCAAAGAACCGCCGTTGCGAGAACTCGATGATCGTGCCGTCGGCGATGTTCGGCACGAGCACCAGCCGTCCCCCCCGCCGACCCAGAAACCAGCCCGGGTGCTGGGCCGACTCGAGTTTCCAGTTTGCTTCGACCGTCACCTCGAACTGGAATCCGTCCCGCCCATGATCGTGCCTCCAGATCGACTGCTGGCCGGCATGCACCTTCCACGACGAGGCCGGGGCCTGCTCCTTCAGCAGCTTCAGCGGGGACGAATCTGGCCGTTCGCCAACCGACAGCCACCCCCCATCGAAGTCGCTCGCGACGAGTGTGGCCTTCCGGGGCGCAGGGGTAAACCGAATGTCTTGGCCCCGGACCCGCAGCATCACATCGTCAACAATTCGACAGTCCGCCGGTCGAGGTTGGCTGGTGGGGTACTGCCGTCGGTCACGCGGCTCCAGCGGCCGGGGAATAACGACCCGGAACCGGCGTTTCTCGGGGACGACCACCTCCCACAACAAGGCCGGCAATTCCACGTCTTTTCCGTCGACCGTCACGGCCCCAGCCAGACCGCTCCACGACTCGCGCATGATGAAATCCGCGTATTGCCCCCGAGCCAGGGCGACGGTCGCGATGATTCCCAGCCCGGCCAATGCCAACCCTCCCGCGGTCGAAACACGCATCACACCATTCTCCCGCACGAGTGAACCGATCCCGCTGAGTCCCGATTGCTATTTTCCCCACCCCCCGATGAGAATGACAAGCCGTCGGCCGCATGACTCTTCTCTACGGACAAATCCCGATGTCTTCCCTGCGAAGCCTCCGAAACGCCCGTCAGGTCCTGGTTTCTGTCTGCACGTTGGCCGCGTTGTGTGTGGGGACGAACGTCGGTTGGGCCCAGGAGTCGAGCGACCTGGGAGACCAGGTCTACACGAAATCGGTCGTTGCAGCCGATCATCCCGCGGCGAGTGCCGCCGGGCGTGAAATGCTGCGTCAGGGAGGGAACGTCGTCGATGCCGCGGTGGCGACGTCATTCGCCCTGTCGGTTGTTCGTCCCGGCAGCAGCGGGATTGGGGGCGGGGGCTTCCTGCTGTACTGGGATGCCGCGTTACAGAGCTGCCATGTTTACGACTACCGCGAGTCGGCCCCGGCCCGGGCGACTGCGGCGATGTACGCCGCCGAAGTACCGGCCGACCAGGAATCCGCCAGCCAGCGCGGTGCTCTTGCGGTGGCGGTTCCGGGTGCGGTCGCCGGTCTCTGCCGCCTCCACGCGAACCACGGCCAACTCTCCCTCTCCCAGGTGCTGGCCCCCGCGTTGCGGCTGGCCCGCGAGGGAGTGCCGGTGGACCCCCACGATCTCGAAGTCCAGGCCGAACTGCTGGAGGATTTCGACAAGCATCGGGAGTATCGGCAGGAGTACGCCACTTTGTGGAAACTCTACGCCAATTCGGGAAAGCGTTGGCAACCGGGGGATCGGTTTCATTCCCCCCTGGCAGCGGTGCTGGAGCGCATCGCCCGCGACGGTGCGGCCGGTTTTCACGACGGCGAGGTGGCCGAGGCGATTGCCCGCGAGGTGAGACGGGGGGGAGGTGTGCTGACGGTCGACGACCTGCGGACCCAGCAGCCGGTGCGTCGCCAGGCACTGGTTTTAAAACGCGGCGACCGGGTCATCCACACCATGCCTCCCCCGTCGAGCGGTGGGGTCGCCCTGATCGAGTCGCTGCAGATGCTCGACGCCCTCGACACCCGGCTGGGGAAACTCGACGTCGGCCCTTCGGCCCCGTTTTTTCATCGCCTGACCGAGACCTTCCAGCATGCGTTCGCCGACCGGGCCCGTTTTCTGGGAGATGCCGACTTCGTCCCCGTGCCCGTCCAGCGGCTGATCTCTGCCGGGCATGCGGCCGACCGGGCCGGGCGGATTGAACCGGGGAAGACGTTTCCCACCGAGTCGTACGGCAGCCAGACGCTGCCCGACGACCATGGAACCAGTCACTTCAGCATTCTCGATGTAGCCGGAAATGCCGTGGCCTGTACCGAAACCATCAACACTCTCTTCGGCAGCTACGTGGTGGAGCCGACGTTTGGCATCGTGCTGAACAATGAGATGGACGACTTCACCGCACAGCCGGGAAAACCGAACGCCTTCGGGCTGATCCAGAGCCCGGCGAACGCCGTCGCACCGGGGAAAAAACCGCTGTCGAGCATGACTCCCACGATTGTGACGCGCGCGGGGCAGGCCGAGTTGGTCGTGGGGGCCTCGGGGGGACCGCGCATCATCACGGCGACTCTGCAGGTGCTGTGGCGGATGAGCGAGTGGAATGAGACGCCGTGGCAGGCGGTGACCGCCCCCCGGCTGCATCACCAGTGGCTGCCCCGGCGCTTGGGTGTGGAGTCGGGGTTCGACCCGAATTTCACCCGGGCCCTTGAGGCCTGGGGGCACCCCGTTGAGACACTTGAAGAGGGGGCGGTGGTCCAGACGGTGGCCCGGACCCCAGCCGGGCTGCGGGGAGCGAGCGACCCTCGCAAACACGGACAGCCGGCGGGCGATTGAGCGGCTGCCGCAAACTTGCTGCCGCCCGTCTGCAGCGTTGGCGCAGTCCTTGCAAATCTGCGATTCATCGCGTTCGCAAATCCGCCCAGAGACGCCCCTCGGCGAAGGTCCTGTGGGGCGTAGCCGGCACAGCCGTGCCCTGCAGGTTCAGCCCTGCGGCACGTTTGGCTTGTCCCGCCCCTACAATCTGTCAGGTTGTGCACTGACTCCCCGATCTGGAACCAATAAGATGTCGAACCTCCCCCGCACTCTGGGTGAACTCAAGGCGAGTGGCTGGAAGAGCGTCCCTGTGAAGCAGGAGATGCGCCGCAATCTGCTGGCCAAGCTGCGCCGGGGAGAATCGCTGTTTCCGGGAATCGTCGGCTACGAAGAGACCGTCATCCCCCAGATCGCCAACGGCATTCTCTCGCTGCATGACATGCTGTTCCTGGGGCTGCGTGGCCAGGGCAAGACCCGCATGCTGCGGCAACTGGTGCAGTTCCTCGATCCGGTCATTCCGATGATCGCCGGTTCGGAATTGCGGGATGACCCGTACGCTCCCATCTCGAAGTTCGGCCGCGACCTTGTCGCCGACCAGGGGGATAACTGCCCGATCGAGTGGCTCCCCAGCGAGCAGCGGTATTACGAAAAACTCGCCACCCCCGATGTGACCATCGCCGACCTGATTGGCGAAATCGATCTCATCAAGCATGCCGGCGGGAAGCATCTCGCGAGTGAAGACGTGCTGCACTATGGCCTGATCCCGCGCAGCCACCGCGGCATCTTCTGCATGAATGAACTGCCCGATTTGGCTCCAAAAATCCAGGTGGGTCTGTTCAACGTGCTGGAAGAGCGGGACGTGCAGATCCGGGGCTTTCCCGTGCGGCTGGAACTGGATGTGGCGATGGTTTTCAGCGCCAATCCGGAAGACTACACCAATCGCGGACGGATCGTCACGCCGCTCAAAGACCGCATCGGCAGCGTCGTCCAGACGCACTATCCCACAAGCCGCGACCTCGGGATGCAGATCACCCGCGAGAACGCCTGGGCGGAACGGGATGGGGGAATCGACGTACGGGCTCCGCGGTTCCTGCAGGAAGTGGTCGAGGAAACGGCCCGCCTCGCCCGCGCCAGCAGCCATGTGAATCAGGCCTCGGGGGTCAGCGTGCGAATGTCGATCGCCAACCTCGAGAACCTGCTGTCAAACGCCGAACGTCGGGCCGCCCTTCAGGGAGCCACGCACGCCGTCGCCCGACTCAGCGACCTCACCGCCCTGCTCTCCAGTTCCCGCGGAAAGCTGGAGCTGACGATGGCTGAAGAACCGGATCAGCAAGACAAGGTGCTGACGCGGATTGTCGAGGAGGCGGTCAAGAATGTGTTCGACCAGCGTCTCAAGACGTCGACCTTCAAGAACGTGGTCGAACATGTCGAGGCGGGGAAGAACCTCGAAATCAGCGATCGGCTGAGCGTGCCGGAGTGTCTGGCCCGCTTCGCCCAGGTGCGTGACTTTACCAACCAGATCAAGACCCTGACCCGGGAACTTGATCCCGAACTGACCCAGGGCCCCCATGCCGATGAACTCCAGGTGGCGGTGGGTGAATTGATCCTCGAAGGTCTCTACTGTCACAACAAACTGAACAAGTCGGCGAAGGGGAACGGGACTTCGTTCAAGGCGTAGTCGCCGGTCCTCTCACAACCACTTCCTGCGACGAAGCATCGCAGGGTCTGAAATCCAGCAACACAAAGGCCGCGTGACATTTCTCCCACGGCCTTTGAGCGTTGCTGCACCAGCGGAACTTCTCAAACAGGCGACCGCCTACTCTGCCGCAGGCTCAACCCGGTAGACCTGCTTCCCCAGTTTGACCACCACCGGTTCGTTGAAGGCCAGGTATTTGCCTGCCTGCCCGTCGAGTGACGCCGCCACTTCGAAGAACTCGGGACTGAACTGGCGGATTGTCCGGGCCTGCTGCAGTTCCTGTTCGGAGAGTTCGGCATCCTGCCAGACATTCTGTTTGCGATAGAACGTCTTGCGGCTGATCTGCCGGACATTGGTGGTCACCGTGGTCCGCCCCTCGGCATCCTGCACGAGAGCCCCTCGACCGCGAGACTCCAGCAATTTCTTCGATTCAGCCATGTCCAGCGCTCCCCCCGCCGCTGCAGCAGCCCCTGCCGGAGCTGCATTGGCCCTCTGCAAGTTCCCCTTGAAAGCCCGCTGCGACACCCCCGCTTGACCCGACACCTTGCCCAATTCCGCGCGGGCGGCATCGGCGGCCCGGCGACCGAACGCCGCCCGGTCGTGCACCGAGACTCCTTCATCGGCGAGGAACGACGTGTAGGGGGTGAGAATGCCGTGTTTCAGCGAGAGCTGCACCAGTTCATCGACCAGCTCGTGGTTCTGACCCCGCAGATCGAGTTCATCGATGATCTCGCCGATCCGCCGGGTGGCCCAGAGTTTCTCGATGAACGCATACGAATCATCGGTCGACCGGTCGGGAAAAACCCCCTCCCCCGTGAATTGTCGCCGCTCGCTCCCCTGCTGCCCCGACAGCTCGAATTTCACGGGCCCATGAGCCTTGTACCGCCCCACGTAAACCAGCTGCTCTCCCTGGTACAGATCGGTCAGTTGGCGGGGATAGGTGCGGGAGACGACGTTGTCGGCCAGCCCGGCCACCTCGAGGCGCAGCTTCAGATCGGTCAGCACGGGAGCCCCAATCTTGGCATACAGGCTGGCGACGCTGGCTTCGATATTCTCGTTCGGTTTCACGTACACCGACCGGCCGCGATGGTCGGACGCCAGCCGGTCGAGCAACCGTCCGTTCACGTCAAATCCCACCCCGAAGGCATACATCCGGGCGTGCACCTGATTGTGCTGGCGGGCATTCGCGGCGATCTTCTGCTCGTTGGTTTCCCCCACGGTCGGCAGTCCGTCGGTCATGAAGATCACATACGTTGGGCGGTTGGGATCCTGCAGCAACTGCAACGACTTCGTCAACGCCCCATCGATGTGCGTACTTCCGCCCGGATACAGTCCCTCGACAAACTGCAGCGCCGCCTTCACCGTCGCCTCATCCCCCCGCTGCAACTCGGGACGGAACACCTCAATATTCGAATCGTAGGTAACGATGTTGAACAGATCCCCCGGCTGCAGCCGGCTCAGCAGAAACTTCAACGCCTCCTTCGCCTGGATCATTTTGGGGCCAGCCATACTGCCCGACTTGTCGAACGCGAACAGCAGTGTCCGCTCGATCTTCGCCTCACCCCCCCCCTGGATCTCGGGACTTGCCAGCAGCAGGAAGTACCCCTCGTCCGAATCGACCGGCCGATACCCCAGCAGGTTCATCCCCACGAGGCCATTCACCGTTCCATAAAGCAGCCGGAAATCATCGGGGGAATAGCTGTTTTTCAAAGCCAGCTTGACCACGGCGTGCTGATCATCGGGACGGGCAATCTCCACGGGATGCGTCGGGCTGTACACCGTCTTCAACTGGTCGCGCGACTCGATGCGGATCGTCAGATCCAGAGACTCCACCGGCTTGTTCGAATGCTTGGTGGTCCCCAACGGCAATACAAGGTCAATGAGTCCCGCGTATTTCTTGAGCAGTTGGGTGTAGCGGATCTCGACTTTCCGCTCGGCTCCGGGGGGAATCGGAAACACACTGGTCTGGAACAGCCCCTGGCCAAGGTATTCCAGCAGGGCCGGGTCCCGGCGGGCGCGCACAATCTCTTCATAAATCCGGCGTGCCTCCTCTTTTTTGAGCAGCTTCCCCGCCAGTTCCTTCCCATCGACCAGCAGCGTCAACCCGCTGATCGCCGCTTCATTGGGGAGGGGAAAGGCAAAGATCGCCTCCAAGGTCTGGCTGCCGGTGTTCTGAAACACCTGCGAGACCTGCACCTTGGCCACCTGCTCGACCACTCCCACCTGCATCTCCACCTGCCGGATGCGGTACTCGGTCGACCGCGGAGGGACGGGGGGTCCAGGCAGGGGCGGACGTCGAAATCCACTGTCGACAATCACCAGTTGGGCCGCCGCCGACGACACCAGTACGGACGCCACCAACACAGTTGAGGCCACGGTGCTCCACAGCATGCCGGGCGTCCTGACCCCCAACTTCGGCCCCCTTATCCGACTTCGTAACCACGACGTGCGTTCCATACGGCCACTCCTTCAAAGCGAAACCCGAACCGAAGAAATTCACGCCCCCCGCAACCGAGCCTAGCGTACAGACGCGTTGTGGTGGCGGAGGGTTCCCTGAAATACCCCCCGCCGGGGAAAAAATCAGATCCAGCCTGACCCGGGCTCTTCCGTCGTTCCCGGACGAAACCGCGACACCAGCCGTTGCAGTTCGTCCTGCAGCACATCGAACCGCGCCGGTTTGGACAGATAACTCTCGGCCCCATGAGCCAGCGCGCGGTTGATGTCTGACTCAAGGTTCGAGGTCGACAGCAGCACAACCGGGACATCCCTCAGCCGGGGTTCGGCCTTCAGCGCCTGCAGGATCTCAATGCCATTCCGTCCCGGCAGATTCAGGTCGAGCAGCACCAGGTCGGGCAGCCCTTCCTGCCGCAGACACCGGTCGAGACAGTCGAGCCCCGCCTCGCCATCGGCCGCGGCGGCCACCAGCTCGACACCGGCCAGTTCCTCCAGCGCTTCGCGCAACAGCAGCACGTCGTCTTCATTGTCATCAATGACCACAATGCGCAGTGGGCGAATCGACGTCATGCGTCCCGTCCTCCGGCTGCGAAGGTCATGATGAACTCCGAGCCCCCCCCTTCCCGGGGCCGCACCCACGCCTTTCCTCCGTGCCGTTCCGCGACCCGCCGGACAATCGCCAACCCCGCCCCAGTCCCTTCGATCTCGCGACCGACCGCCCGCTGGAACAACTGGAAGATGCGCTCTTCGAATTCGGGGGGAACTCCCGGGCCCCGGTCACGCACCACCAGCCCCTGTCCTTCGGGACCATTCCAGGGGGCGATCTCGACCTCCGGAGGAATCCCCGGCCGGGAGTACTTGAGGGCGTTCGACACGAGGTTATAGACAGCCTGCGTGGCCCAGCGGCGGTCGGCCCGCAGGATGGGAAGCGGTCCCTGCACAGTCACCGCGGCCTGGGTTTCGCGAATCCGCGTGTCGAGCTGCCGCAGCACATCGTCGACCACCCCCTGCGCCGGGACCTGGGCCGAGCGGTCGACCGTCCGCTCAATCCGCGAGAGGGTCAGCACATCCTGCAGCAGGTGATCGAGCCGCTCTCCCGCCCGCACCACCCGATTCAGGAAGTCGCGACCCTTGTCATCGAGCCGTTCGCCGTAGCGTTCCACCACGAGCCGTGAAAAGCTCTGAATGGCCCGTAGTGGTTCCCGCAGATCATGCGAAGTGACGTAGAGCAGCGTCTCGAGGTCTTCTTTCTTGGCGCGGATCTCCTCAGCCGCCCGCCGCGCCGCCGTCACATCGCGAAAGACCACCACCCCGCCCCGGGCCCGACCGTCGGCATAGCGCAGCGGCCGCCCGTTGACGCTGATCACCGCCGGCTCTCCCCGGTGCGGGTTACGCACCAGGATCTCCAGGTTCTCGACCGTTTCACCCTGAATGGCCCGGGTGAGCGGCAGTTCCTCCTGTGCGAAGGGGGTCTTGCCATCGGGCTGATACAGGCCGTAGACCTGGGCCCACTCTTCACGCGGCACCGGAGTGGCCCCCAGCCCCACCAGACCCGCGGCGGCGGGGTTCCACCGCAGAAACTGCCCTTGTTCGTCCGCCACCACCACGCCGTCTGCCAGGCTGTTGAGGATCGCCTCCAACAATTCCGCCTGATCCTCCAGCTCTTCTCCTTTGCGCTTCAACTCCAGATTCTTCGCCTCGAGTTCCCGGGCCGACGCCTCGAGCGACATCTCGGCCCGCCGCCGGTCGGTCACGTCGGACACCAGAATCTGCGTCCCCACGATCTGCTTGTTGGCATCGTAAACCGGACTTTTGTGAACCTGGACCCAGCGTTGCTCATCCCCCCGGCGATACGATTCGATTTCATCGATGGGCAACCCCGTCTGCAGCACCCGCTCATCCCCGGCGCGGTACCGGTCCGCCTGCTCGTCGGGAAACAAATCGTAATCGGTGTGCCCGAGGATTCTGGGGAGTGACAGGCTTGAGAAGTCGAGGAATTTGCGGTTTACAAAGGTGTAGCGATGCTGCCGGTCCTTCCGCAGCACCGCCAGCGGCAGATGATCGACCAGCGAATGATACAGAGCCTCGGAATCACGGAGCGCCTGCTCGGCTTCCATCTCCAGGGTCGATTTCTGCTGCTGGACAAGGGCCAACTGCTCGCCCCGCTGCTCGGCCATCTGCTTGAGCCGGGCTTCCGATTCTTTGGATTGCCGCTGGGCCCGAATCAGCGGCAATACCGTCAGCACGATCCCCCAGCACGAGACCAGCATCCAGGCACGGGGCTCCCAGGCACATGTTCGCACCAGCCACACCCCCATCGCCAGGAATGTGACCGTCGCGCTCATGCAAACGGTCCACCGCAGCGAACCCGTGCGGGCGGCGATCCAGACGGGCCAGAGATACAGCACCGCCTGCTGCGATCCCGGGGAACGCCAGAACAGATCGACTCCGCACACCAGCAAGGCGGTGACCGCACTCAGCAGAAATTCCGGGGCTAATGACATGCGCTGTTCCTGGTGGACGTTTGTTTGAACATACCGCCCTTCCCCCGCTTCAGCCACCGTGCTCCAGTCGCGGTGAGCCACCGAATTCCCCCGGGCACCTGCTACACTCCCGGTGATCCTGCTTCCTTCGGACATCATTGCATGACAGCCGCTGCGTCACCCTCCACTTCCCCCGCGTCCGGGGCCTCCGTGCCACCGACAGCCGTCGAAGAAACCCTCACACCCGGGGTCATCTGGATCGCCGTCCTGGCACTCGTGGGTATCACCCTGCATCTCGCCTTGCGTTTCGGCTGGCCGGGGTCGGAGACAACCACTGCACTGCCGGCTCATCAATACCCATTGCTGGTGGTCCTGGCGCTGGGGGGAACTCCCCTGGTGTGGGGGCTCATCCGCTGCGCGCTGCGCGGTGAGTTTGGCTCGGATCTGCTGGCCGCCTTGTCGATTGTCACCTCGGTCGCCCTCGGGGAATACCTCGCCGGGGCGCTGGTGGTGCTGATGCTCTCGGGAGGCCAGGCACTCGAAGCGTATGCCGTCCGCCGGGCCAGATCTGTTCTCGAAGCACTCGCCAAACGAATGCCCACCGTCGCCCACCGCCGTGAGGATGGGGCCCTGGTCGACATTGCGCTGGAGGCCGTGGCTGTGGGAGACTCGCTGCAGGTCTTCCCCCACGAGATTTGCCCTGTCGACGGGACGGTCGTCGAGGGGCATGGCGTGATGGATGAGTCCTATCTCACCGGCGAGCCGTATCGAATCTCGAAGGCTCCGGGAACAACCGTGCTGTCGGGAGCCATCAATGGCGAGACGGCGCTCACCATTCGGGCCGACCGGCTGCCGGTCGACTCCCGCTACTCGCGCATCATGCAGGTGATGCGCGATTCCGAACAGCGCCGCCCCCGCCTGCGCCGTCTGGCCGACCAGTTGGGGGCCTGGTACACCCCGCTGGCCGTGCTGCTGGCCCTCATCGCCTGGGGAGTCTCGCAAGATCCCAGCCGGTTCCTCGGCGTACTGGTCGTCGCCACCCCCTGCCCCCTGCTCATCGCCATTCCCGTCGCCATCATCGGGGCGATTTCGCTCTGTGCCCGCCGGGGCATCATCGTCAAAGACCCGGCGGTGCTCGAAAAGATCGACACCTGCCGCACCGCGATCTTCGACAAGACGGGGACACTCACCTACGGCGAACCGCGGCTGATCGAGCTGCTGCCCGCCGGGAACCTCTCGGCCACCGACCTGCTCTCCCTGGTGGCCAGCCTCGAGCGGTACTCCAAGCATCCCCTTGCTTCGGCGGTCTCAGCGGCCGCCCGCGAGCAGAAGGTGGTGCTGCACGAGGCCCAACAGGTGAGTGAACCGCCGGGAGCCGGCCTGCAGGGAACGGTGGCGGGACACAATGTCGAAGTCACCAGCCGCAAGCGGGTGCTGGCCCGGCAGCCCGACCTCGCCCAGACGCTTCCCCCGCTCGCGGGAGGATTGGAATGCGCTGTGCTCGTGGATGGAAACTATGCCGGACTGGCCCGCTTCCGCGACACCCCGCGCGACGAGGGGGCGCGGTTCGTCCAGCATCTTGGCCCAGCCCACCACTTCGACCGGGTGATGCTGGTCTCGGGAGACCGCCAATCGGAGGTGCAGTACCTGGCCGACCTCGTGGGGATCCGTGAGGTCCATTTCAGCCAGACCCCCGAACAGAAACTCGAACTGGTCCGCCGCGAGACCGCCGCGGCTCCCACGCTGTTCATGGGGGATGGCATCAACGACGCCCCAGCCCTCACCGCCGCCACTGTGGGGCTGGCATTCGGACAAAACAGCGAAATCACCTCGGAAGCAGCGGGCGCAGTGATTCTCGACAGCTCGCTGGCCCGGGTCGATGAGTTTCTGCACATCAGCCGGCGGATGCGTTCGATCGCCCTGCAAAGCGCGATCGGCGGGATGGCTCTCAGCGTGGGGGGCATGCTGCTGGCGGCCAACGGCTGGCTCACTCCGGTGGCCGGCGCGGTCACTCAGGAGATCATCGACGTCCTGGCCGTGCTGAATGCCCTGCGGGTGGCTCTGCCGCCCAGCCAGTTGACCGACTTCGGGTGAAGCCCATTGATTCAGCGTTGGGCCCCCAGCGCCGTGGCGACAAACTTCCCGTTTGTCGAGCCCCCAAATTCTGCCCCGACCCCGCCCCTTGCACAACGAAGACCAACTCCCCCCCCGTGGAGTCAGTTTTCCAACCGGTTATCGCGAAGTATTCCGCCACCGCACCGCCCAAATACGACGAGATCCAGCCTCCCCCGTGACAACGAGTTTGAAGACTCGATGTCAAAAATGGGACAGCGCGTTCCGCGTCCCTTGACCAAGCCCCAGTATCGGCACACGAAATTCTGGCGACTTCGATCGAGTGCTCGCCCTTCCGACCACATCCAACAAGCAGAGGCTGAATGCCTCCGCCACGACGAATCACCACCGACCGATCGAATCAATTGCAACGGCTCTGCCGCCTCTCGGCCTCGCATCGTCATCTTGTGCCGCCAACTTGAGCAATTCCGGTCCGGGAACCGGTTCTGCCAAACTTCGCTGACGCACCGCAGGGCCCGGACCGATTTCCCTGTTTCGCCGTACGGAATGACCGCCCCCCCTACCGGCTCATTTTCCGGCACCGTATCATCTTCTCGAGGTGAATCCGCTTCCCCGTTTCTCCCAACCCAACCCATGCCCGGCCGCCTGCTCCTGTCTTCCGTGCCGCTGCTGCTGATCATCCTGATCACAGGGATCGGCCGCGCCTGGGCACAGACCGAAGACACCGCCCGGGGCGATGATCCGACGGTCTCCCGGAATGCCGACACGCGGGATGATCTGCGCTATCTTCCCGCCCCGGATGGCCGGTTGGTTCCCATTCCAGACCGGGCCGCCTACGACGAATTCCTGAAGTTTCTGCGGACTCGCGAGCACCTGGGCCCACCCGAGGCGAGTGCGACGCGGGTCCGTCTGGAGGGAAACATCGATCAGGAGTATGCCGACCTCCTGCTGAAGCTCGAAGTCCAGGTCTCGGTCGAGGGAACCTGGGTGCGTGTTCCCCTGGGACTTCGCGAGGCCCAGTTGACCGGAGAAATCACCCATGCCGGAGGGGGTGAGTTTTCGCCGGGACTCTTCGATCCGGAAGCGGGGTTCGATTGCTGGCTGCGCGGCAAGGGGCGGCATGAATTGACACTTCCCCTGCGGGTCCCCCTCCTTTCCCGTCAGTTCCCGCGGCGGCTCGCATTGGGACTTCCGGCCGCCCCGCTGGGAACCGCCCGCCTCCGACTGCCGGGAACCCGCCTCTCGGTGAAGAGCGGCGAACGGACCACCGTGGGCGTGCGGCAAGCCAATGGCCAGACCGAAGTCGATCTTGTCGGACTCGAAGGACGGCTCGAATTGGCCTGGCAGCCGCTCCCCCCGCAGTCGACCTCGGCCCCGGTTTTTGAGGTCACCACCCATGTGGCGGTCACTCTCGTCGAGAACGAATCGACCACCATCGAGGCGACGCAGCGCATCCAGCCCACCGCCCAACAGACGGGGATCGAACAATTTCAGGTGCGGCTTCCCGAAGGGGCCGAACTGCTGCGACTGGAAAGCCCCGATGTCCTCACCAGCGACGCCGTCCCCGGCTCGCCCGGCAGCCATCAGGTGCGTCTCCGTCGTCCGGTGACAGGCGGGGTCGAACTGAAGTACACCCTGCGCGCCCCCCCTCCCCAGGCAGGCGAGTCGTTCACGCTGGATGGCTTTGACGTGCAGTCGGCCAGTGCCCACAGCGGGTTCGTGGTGATCACCGTGGTCGGACAACTGCGAAGTGTGCGCGACCTGGCCGCCGGGCAATTCGTCCATCGGGTCAACCTTTCGGAATTGCCAGCCAACCTGCGGGCCGGGCAAGCCAGCCTCGGGTACCGCTTTTTCCGCCGGCTGCAGTTGCCGCTGCGATTTGAACGAGTCACCCCCCTGGCGGGTGTCGAACCGGTGAACCATCTGTTGTGCCGGCCGGGACAGCTGGAACTGGTCAGCGAGCAGCGACTGCAGATCCGCCGCGGCACGCTGAACCGGGTGACCGTTGCCTGGCCCGCTTATCAGGCGGACGGATGGAGTGTTCCGACAGTCGAAATCCCCTCGGCGGGGGAAGCCCGGGTCGTGGAATCCCGCACGACCGAAGACCGGATTGAAGTCGAACTGACCGATCCCGTGGGAGGTAGCGTCGTCCTGAGACTGCGTTCGCTGCGGGAGATGACCGGCGACGAGACGGTCCTGGAAACAGCCCTCCCCGTCTGCGAGGTGCAGCGGCTTGAACCAATCCGTCTGTCGGTCCAGGCGGCGACCGATCTCGACGTGCGGCTCCGTAGCGCGGGAGACCGTCCCCTGAGGCCCCAGTCGGGGAGCGAACGGGAACCGCTCGCGGAAGCACGCGGGCTGACCCCGCGTGGTGACTGGCTGCTCGAGGGGGCTGGCAGCCGCGTGGTCCTCGAATTGCAGCGGCAGGATCGCCGGATCTCGGCCCGACAGGAGACGGCCATTCGGCTCCGCGAGCGGCTGGCCCTTGTCGAACAGACCTTCCCGCTCGAGGTCGAGTTCGCCCCGGCGACGGAACTGGTCTGGCGCATTCCCGAGCCCCTGCTTGCGGCGGAATTCGAGGTCTCGATTGGCGAAGAGCGGCTGCCCACCCGCATCGACCCGGCCCGCCGACTGGCCACGGTGTCGTTGAGCCCACCCCGCATGGGGCGGTTCGCTCCCGTGGCGCGGTATGCCGTGGAACTGCCCGCATCGGGGGGGGCCGCGCCGGTCGATATCCAGTCCATTCCCCTGCTCGACTTGCAGACCGCCCTCCCCGCCACCAGCCGTGTGGAGGTGCTCGACAGTACCGGGCTGCCGCTGGAACTGGTGGGGCCCGCCTGGACCCGCCACCTGAATCCACAGGGGGTGCCGGTATGGGAACGGGAGGGGGCTGTGGAGAACATCGAGTTGCGCTGGCCCGACCTGAACTCCCGGCAGGCCATCGCCCGGGTCGACCGCGCCTGGCTGCGGACCGTGGTGGGCGGGGACGGCTCGCTGCGAACCCGCGCCCAGTACCTCGTGTCGGCGGGAGTCTTGGCACTGCCATTTCAATTGCCGGTGGGGTGGCAATTGGAGAACGCGTGGTGGAATGCGCAACGCGCCCGACAACGGCGTTCGGCCCCCACCGATGGCGGCGCGATTTCCTGGAGCATCACCTGCCCCGAAGCCGATTCGCCGGACGAAGCTTTGGTCACGCTCGACCTGCGTGGCCCACCCCACGAGATTCCCCCTCGGGGACTCGATCTCGAGTTGGCCGCTCCCCGCCTCTCCCCCGACCAAACCCCGGGAACCTGCTTCTGGCAAATCTGGGTCCCGTCCGAGCAGTACCTGGCGACGCGGACCGACGGATTCGCTTCGGCGTATGAATGGGCCCGCACCGGCCTCGGCTGGAGCCGGCAACCGCTGTACTCCGATCGCGATCTGCGGCGCTGGGTGGGAGAGATCGATGGGCTTCCTCCGTTCGAGCCCGATCCCCAGAGCCATACCTACCTGCTACAGACCACCCGGGGCACCGCGCAGCTTTCCGCCCGGTTTGTGGGGCGTTTGCCCCTGGTTTTCTCGGCGGTGGGGGCCATCCTGGTGGGAGGACTGATGATCCGTCGCTGGCACAGCCTGCGAAGTCTTCCGTTGGCGACTGCCGCCGCAGCATCGGTCGCGCTGGTCGCTGTCTGGTGGACCGATCTGGTCCTGCTCTGGCTCCAACCGGCATTACTGGGCGGGGGGGTGCTGGCCTTTTACCTGCTGATCGACCGGCTCTCGTCCCGGCCGCGCGAGGGTGAACTCCCCGCGGGAGCCATCTTCCCCCCGACCGTTCCCCCGTTGCCCGGGGCGGCGTCATCGGCCCCCTTGACACCTCCCCCCCCGGGGGGCGCCGCCTCGGCCCAGGATGCCACTCTGGTAAGGACCGGCGGAGTGCGGGCGGGTTCGGGCCTCGATCCTCAATATTCGGGGGGACGATGATGCTCCGGGCGAGCGACAGGTTGCACTGCAGCACACTTCAGCACACGGACGTTCATGTCGAGTGGGATCCACTCACCCGACTGGCTCGCCTGCTGGCCTTGCTGGCAATGTTTTTGCTCCCCCAGTTGGCGACTGCGCAAGCTCCTCCCCCCGTACGCGGCGAACCGGTGGTGCGTCGGCTGTTCGTCCCCGCCAACCAGCCAGAACAATGGCCGACCGGTCCCTGGGAGCCCTGGAGTGCCCAGCGTGTCGAAGAGGCCCTGCGGGCTGTTCGTCGGGTCCGGTCCTGGGGTGCCACCCCCGCCCTGGCCGAGGCTCGCTACCAGGCGACCCTGCTGGGAGACTCGCTGACCGAGGGACGGCTGTGGTGGACGGTGGAAGATCGCGACAGAGAACCCCGGTTCGTTGAGCTGGAACCGTGCCGGTTGGTGCTGCAGCGGCTCGCCTGGGACGACGCAGACAAACAGGATTCCGGGAGATCAGG
>Ga0315903_10002687_pt1 | contig 25615 bp, 24 predicted proteins | sample LakEriMetagenome_7_FD_203524 | JGI IMG/M metagenome (GOLD analysis project Ga0315903, IMG submission 203524) | Freshwater fungal communities from buoy surface, Lake Erie, Ohio, United States - Buoy 2 MA119 | ecosystem: Environmental > Aquatic > Freshwater > Lake | place: USA: Lake Erie, Ohio... | reverse complement strand
TAGACTCTGCTCCGACAGGGTACTCAATCGTATTGCCGACCATGTGGTATCTGCCGCGACATTGCGTGTGATGAATCAGGTCTTATCGGAGCCCGGCACCGATTTGGTTGTGCCCAGCCAGTGGCTGGAGTCGAAAGCGGAGTACAGTCACACGTTAAGTTCAACGCGGTTCAAGGCTGCAAGTTCAAAGCTGGCACGCAGCTTGGCTGACACCTCCTGTGAATTCGCAGGACATCCAAGTGACCATGGATAGGGGCCAACCGTCTCTTCGGGTGAATGGAGAGTTGTCGGGTCGCGTCCATGCGTCTCGTGAACAGACCCCTTTCTCAGCGCTCCCAAGCCTTCGGGATCAGCACTGGTGCAGAGTTGGGATTAGCTGTCCTCCACCGTTCTGCCGCCAGCCTGCAGGACGACGCACGCCGCGGCGCGGCTTGGGCGACAGGTTAAAAACCGATCGTACGACGGGTGATGCCCTTTTTTTGCGGACGGCTGGGTGACTGCTCGCGAACTCAGAGCCCCTTGTAACAGAGCCGGGGGACAAGGCGGCGGTGGATTTTGAGGAGGTCGGATTGAGCCCGCAGGACCTGGTCGATGTTTTTGTAGGCCGCCGGGCCCTCTTCGCGCAGGGCCGCGCTTCGGCGGCGGTCGAACCAGATTCCCCGCAGTTGCCGTTCCAGTTGGCCCACGCCAATCGCCTGCCGCGCCGCCGACCGGCTCAGCTCGCGCCCGGCGCCGTGTGAACAGGACTGCAGCGATTCCGGACAGCCGCGGCCTGCGACGTGGTAGGTCGCGGTTCCCATCGAGCCGGGGATCACCCCCGGCTCTCCCTCCGCCGCCGGCTGGGCCCCCTTCCGGTGGACCCAGAACTCCTCCCCAAAATGCCGTTCGCGACGCACATGGTCGTGATCGCTGTGGATCAGCGCCGGCCACTCCACCGCCACCGCGAACTGCTGCCGCAGAATTTCCTCCACGGCGCGCAGCATCGCCAGCCGGTTCTCGGCCGCATACCGGCGGGCCCAGGCGACGTCGTTGAGGTAGGCCTGCCCCGCCGCCGTCCCGGCGTCGAGACAGACCATCCCCTTCTGTGTTGCCGCACCCCGCGTGTGGTGCGCGGTGATCGCCTGGCCCATGCCCCGCGAACCGCTGTGGACCATGACCCACAGCCGTTGGTCCGCGTCGGCCTGAAATTCGAGAAAATGATTCCCCCGTCCCAGGGTCCCCAACTGCACCTGCCCGTCGCGGGACGACAGGGTCTGCAGACGGGGATGGCTGAGGGAGCCCCCGGCCAACTCGGCCGGCAACTCACGCCGGTTGGCGTGCCGGTTCGAAGGAACAGTTCGATACAGGGCGGCGAGCAACCGCGCCGCGCTGTGTTCGTCGTCCAACAGGTCGGCGGTGGCGTCGAGCGCCACCGCCGCCATGCCGCAGCCAATGTCTCCCCCCACGGCGGCGGGATAAATCAGCCGGGTGGTCGCGACGACCGCCCCCACGCAGACGTCGTGCGACAGATGGACATCGGGCAGCAAGACGACGTGTCGCACGTCGTCTTGCTGCCGCAGCCGTTCGGCCGAGCGCGCGACCTCAGCGGTCAACGGCTCGGCCGACCAGACGCGCAGAGTCGCCTGGGGTTCGTTCAGGATGGCCCCTCCGGCCGGCTGGCGTCGCAGGCGCTGCTGCGTCCCAGCAGGTGGAACATCAGCAGAGGGGTTCGCTTGCGCGTGATGGACCGGGCCACCTCGCTCCGCAGCCAGCCCGCCCGGTCGGCGAGCCGGGCCTCGACCTGCGGCCGGTCGTATTGATCGGGGGGCAGATCGGCGACCACGGTCACCAGCAGGGTGGAGGAAGCGGAATGGGTGACCGAGACAATCCGCAGACTGTCGAGCAGGTCATCGCGCAGTTCACCGCCGAAGATCTGGTCCAGCGTCTGCTGAACCTGCTGACAGAGCTGCCGCGTTTTGCGGTCGAGCCTGGTCCGTTGGCGATCGGGGCGGAAGAAGTCACGGGGATCGACCCCGTCGTCATCGTGCAGTTCACCACAGTGCGCGCGCAGTTGCTCGCGCTGTTTCCGAGCGTGTGCCATGAAACTCTCATCAGGGAAGAATGCAATCGGCGTACGGCGGAGAGACCGCCGGGCCACATCGACAGACTGAGCAGGCGAGAGCATGAGCCTCACCCTGATGAGCGGTTCCCGGCGAATTAGCGCGGGGGGAACACGGCGTACCAGGCGAGGCTCTTCGGCACAGCAATCATCAATACGGCTTGCATGGCGGCACCTGGTGTTTGGGGGGGAATCGACCGTGAAAGGCGCGATTGGCCGCGCCAGCACCGAAGCCAGACACAGGTCATGAGCAACAGGTTCGCGCGAATTCGCGTGTTCGCAAAAAAAGCAGACTTTGGGGCACCAGTGCCGTCCGCCAGACGTGGCCCCCGGCAGACTTCGCTTGCCCGGTGAATGACCCGCAGGTAGTCTACCCAGCGTCAGGAGGACCAACAGACTTATCAGGACATTTCTTCGGTTAAGAATTCCCCAGGCAGGAGCGTCGCATGTCGGTCGAAGCCACGTTGGAACAGTTCGGGGTGGCGGAGGTGATTGTGTCGTTGCAGGCGGTTCCCCCGGGAGGAATGGAGGGGCTTGCCGCGGCGACCGAGGTCAAGCAGCGCAATCTCGCGCAGTATTTCACCACCAGCGATCGGGCCACCCGCAGCCTGCTGGCTGCCTCGTCGAACAAACCCGCCCCCGGCCCCTACCGCGTCTACGAACACCTCGGGCTGGTGCTGGGAACCGTCAACAAATCGGGTTGGTCGGGGCTGAAGGCCGACCCCCAGGTGGCCGACGTCGAAGAGGCCCCGCAGTTCAGCCTGATCCATCCCATCCGCCCCCTCGCCGCCGGGGCGGTGTCCCCCACCCCCGGCCCCACCTGGGGACTCAGCAAACTGCGCGTCGCCGAGTTGTGGAGCCGGGGTTTTCGCGGGCAGGGAGTTCGCATTGGTCACATCGACACCGGCGTCGACGGCAAACATCCCGCCTTCCGGCAGAAAGCGATAGGCGGGTTTGCCGAGTTCGACATGATCGGCAATGAAGTCGCCAAGCCGAAGGTGACCGACAGCGGCGACCATGGCACCCACACCGCCGCCACCATTGTCGGCCGACCGGTGAATGGATTCGAGTTCGGCGTCGCCCCGGCCGCCACCCTCTACAGCGCCAAAGTCATCGAGGGGGGCAATGTGGTTGCCAGGGTGCTGGGGGGCCTGAACTGGTGCCTCGGCCAGCAGGTCAAGATCATCAGTATTTCGCTGGGCTTGCGGGGCTACACCCCGTCGTTTCTGAATCTCATCCAGGCGTTGCGGGCCCGGGGAGTGTTGCCGGTGGTGGCGGTGGGGAATGAAGGGGTCGATACCAGCCGTTCGCCGGGCAACTACGACAACGTCTTGTCGGTGGGGGCGAGCGACCGACAGAACAAGGTCGCGACCTATTCCTCCAGCCAGTCGATCCAGCGGCCGCAGGATCCGCTGGTGCCCGATCTGGTCGGGCCGGGGAGTGATGTGATCTCGGCCCAGCCGGGGAAGGGTTATCAACTGCTGTCGGGCACCTCGATGGCGACTCCGCACATTGCGGGGCTGGCGGCGTTGTTGTGGCAGGCGGCCCCCACGGCCACACATGCCGACGTCGAGCGGGCGATCTTGCAGTCGTGCAAGCGTCCTCCCTCGATGCCCCAGGGGCGGGCCAATCGGGGCTTTCCCGACGCTCTGGAAGCCCTGAAGATTCTCAACCCGTCGGCAGCCGCCAAGCCGAAGCCCAGCGCCTCGGGCAAAAAACCAGCCGCAGCCGCGAAGAAAAAAGCGGCCCAGCCGGGCCCGGCGAAAAAGGGAACCGGCAAAAAGGCCGCCGGCAAGCCGAAAGCTGCCGCGAAGAAAACCACCAAGGGCGCGAAGAAGGGGTGATCGGTCGCCGTCTTGGGGAGACCCGGCCCCGAGGTCGCCGGCCGGGCGTGGTCGGGGTAGGGGGAGGAACCATGGGCGAATGGATTCGCCGCTCGTGGAACCGGCCTCCAAGGTCGAGCTGTTGAACGTGCGGCCGGCAGGCTGGCGCGAACAGCGCGATCGCCGCGGGGAGTGGGGAATGCGACGGGGCCTCTTTTCTCCCTGCGTGACGTGTGCGAGAATGACAGAATGACCACGACACCCTCACCGGAAGTTGATGCCGAATTGACACGGCAACTGTCTCGGGCCGCCCCGGGGGAGGCGGTGCAGGGGGTGTTCGTGCTGCGGACTCCGCCGTCGCAGCCCTATCTGACGGCAGCCGAGACGCGCGACCGGGTGCAGGCGCTGTTGACCGCGGCACAGAAGCGGTGCGGCTTTGACTGCGAGCAGGTGACGATTTTCGAAAACCTGCAGTCCTTCGCCCTGCAGGCCCCGCGCGAGGTGCTGCAGGCGGTGCTCGCGAGTCCGCAGATCGCTTCGGCGATGGCGAATGCGCAGCCTGAGAGTTTGCAGATTGAACCGATCCGCCCCTCCCAGGGCCCGGCAGGCGAACGCCGCACGCGTGGGGTGAAAGCCGCACCAAAATCTGCCTCCCGGAAGCGTCCTCCCAAAAAGAAGCAGGACTGAACTCTGGAGAGTCGGCCAGCTTGCGGGCGCAAGTTGGGGCCCGCCACGTCGAAGTGGCAGAGTGTGCCCGAGGTGCGACCCCCAGACGCCGATGGCTCACAATCCAAACCCCACGGAATACAATTGGCACCTGCCGGTTGTTGATGATTTACCCGTGTGCGGGGTCCGGGGTCGCAGTATGATTCTCCCTTTCCCCAAGGTTCACAAGACACTCACCGGGAGGAACGCGCATGCCTGGGAATTTGTGGCTGGCTCTGGCTGTTGGTTTGTTGGGAGGATTGCCTCAGGATCCACCGGGCGATGCCGGTCCGGGTCGGGCGGAGGCCGAGTTGGCCGCCGAGCAACAGTTGATTGACAACCGCGGCGGTCCTCCCGGTCCTCAAGGCGGCCCAGGCGATCGTGGTCCTGGCGATCGTGGCCCAGGTGACCCTCGCCCAGGTGATCGCGGGCCAGGGGAGCGTGGCCCGGGAGATCGTGGTCCGCGGGAAGGACGCCGCATGCAAAACCGGGGGCCTGACGGGCGTGGTCCGCAAGACCGGGGCCCGGGGAATCGCGGCCCGGGAGACCGTCCCGAGGGGATGGGGCCCGGCGGGCGGATGCAGGAGATGCGTGAGCGCGAGCGGCAGGAGATCGAACGGCATCTCGATGAATTGCGGCAGCGGATGCGCGAGCTGGTGGAACGACAGGCTCCTCCTCCGGAGCTGGCGGAGGTGGAACGGGCCATCAATGAAGCCGAACGCCGGCTGCAGCAGTTGCGCAATCGTCCGAACCGTCCTGGCCGCCCTGAAGACGGCCCCGGTCGTCCGCAAGGTCCCGGTCCGCAAGGTCCCGATTTCCGGGGACCTGGTCCGCAGGGGCGTGGTCCGCAGGGACCCGGTCCCCAGCGTGATCTGCCGCCGGAAGAACGGGCCGAGCATCTGCAGGTGGCTGCCCGTCATCTCGAAGCGGCCGGTTTCCCGGATCTGGCTCACGAAGTCCGGCAACGGGCCGAGCAGTTGATGCGCGAGCATGCGGAGCGCAATGCGCGGCGGCGCGAAGGCCAGCCGAACGGAGGGGAGGAAGCCAACCTGCGGCAGCAGCTCGAAGAACTGCGGCGGGAACTGCGCGAACTGCGATCGGAATTGCGGGGCCCGCGCGACGGACAACCGCCGCGCTGACGCCCCGTGGTTGCCGCCACTGCCCGGCTGCCTGGGGGGGGCCCTGTGTCTGCTCAGGCAGCCCGGCGTTCGGGCGTCGGCTGAGACTGGGCTTCGCGCTCGGCCAGCAGCGTTTCCACAGCGCGGATCAGTTCCGCGTACTGGAACGGCTTGGGGAGATAATTCGCACTGTCGGCCCCGGCGGCACCCACCGCTGGCGGTGCGGCTGGCGAACCCAACACCACCCGGGTCCGCATCTCGGGGGCGGGGGGAGTCACGCTGGATGAAGTCGCCGGGAAGTCCTCGTCGAGCACGAACACTTCGGCATCCCGCGGCGCTCCGGAGCGCCGCGCGGGAGCGCGGCGACGCTCGACCTGCACTCCGCGCGGAGCGAACACCGCCTGCAACACATCGGCTGTTTCGGTGGAGTGATCCACCACGATCAAACGGGGTTTGAGACTCACGCTGGATTCCTTCCCAACACGGGGCCGCCCGCCGTTCGGGAGGGGGCCAATTGTCTGCCGCCGAGGGGGGGATTGCGGCGCGGCTCCCCCCATCCGGGGGTCCAGGTCCTCTGGCCTCCCCCGACGGCTACCGGGAGCGGGAAAGTATCTGGAATGCCGATTTCTGTCAAAATCAGTTGGTTCCTCGAAGTCCCCACCCCGACATGAATCGGCATGAAATCGCCCGGCGAAAGCGGGCCTTGGGGCAGTTCTTCACCCCTCCCGATCTCGCGCGCTGGATGGCCCGCGGACTCTGGGAGGATTGGCAGGCTGGGCAGTCTGGGACCCGGGTCGACTCCGCCAATTGTCCCAAGCTCTCAATTGCCCCTTCACTGCTCGATCCCGCCTCTGGCGACGGAGCCTTGTTGCGGGCGGCGGCCGAAGAATGGGGTCGACGAGCGCAGTGTCCCACTGGCTCCGCCCATCCGGACCAGGGGGCGGTTCCGGTCCCCGGTCAACCCCTCCCGCGTCTGTTGGGCATTGAGTGCGATCCATCGCTGGTCGCGCGATGCCACACGTGCTGGCCTCCCGAATTGGTCACCAGCCCCGGAAACTCGCTCATTCCCCGGGTGTATTGGGGTGATGCCCTGACGGGACCGGGGTTTGGTGAAGCGGAGGCGCGAACCGACTCGGCCAACCACCATGCGGCGCTCTCGCACGAGGTCCCCCCCATCGACTGGCCGGCCACGTTTCCTGCCGAGGCGGCGGGAGGAGGGTTTGACCTGATCCTTGGCAATCCTCCCTATCTGCGTGAGCGGGGGCACCAAGCGCTGTTCGCATCGCTGGCGCGCACCACTCTGGGCCGGCGGTGGCAGCAGCCCCGCATGGATCTCGCCCACTACTTTCTGCATCGCGCGCTCGATCTGCTGAAGCCAGGCGGCTGCCTGGCGTTTGTGATGTCGGTCTATTGGACGCGGTCCGACAGTGCCGCCCCGCTGCTCGAACGCCTGCGGACCGAGACCCAGCCCCTCGAATGGATCCAGCTGGGGAACCGCGATCTCTTTCCGGGGGTCCAGGGGCACCACGCGGTCTTCCGCCTGCGCCGTCGTTCGTCAGAATCCGCCGACGCCAGCCGTGATCCCCAAGTCGCCCGCCTGCGGACGGTCGATACCTCGGGACCACTCGATGCGGCGTGGCAAACCGCCGAGGTCCGCACGCTGTCCGTCAGCGAGTTTTTCGACGCAGTCCTAGAACCGCCGGCCCACCGTCACCGGCGGGTCAATCCGCTCTCCGCCCCACCCGTCGATGCCCCGACCGAGAGCCCTGTGCTGGAGGATGAGTTCGAAGTGCGACAGGGGATTGCCGAGAATCCCCCCCGCATCACCCGGGCCCATCAGCGGATCTGGCCCGACCTGCCTCCCGTTGGGACCGGGGTGTTTGTGCTGACCACCGACGAACTGCGGCAACTGGAGCTGTCTCCCGCCGAGGAAACGCTCGTGCGTCCCTACCACCGGCCGCAGGCGATCCAGCGATATCACTTGGCAGCGGAACCGGTCGAATGGCTGTTGTATCTCACCCGGCAGACCGTCCCCCGGCTCGCTGCCTGTCCCGCGATCGCCCGGCATCTCGCCCGGTTCCAGCCTCTGTTGGAGGTGCGGCGGGAAGTGGCGCGGGGGCTGATTGGCTGGTGGCACCTGCACTGGCCTCGGGAAGAACGGTTGTTCCAGCAAGAAAAGATCCTGGGAATCCAGATGGGAACGGCCCCCCGGTTCGCCTTCGTTCCCCAGCCGGCGTACACGGGGTTTTCGACCCATGTGATTGTTGCCCGCCCCGACACTTGCGGCCGGTCGTTGCCGGTGTTGGCCGCCCTGCTGAATTCGCAGGGGGCTCACGACTGGTTCGCGGCCCGGGCCAAGCCGCGGGGGGTGAAGTTCGATCTCAGCGGCGGGCTGCTGCGACGGTTTCCGCTCCCCGCTCGTGAAGCGGACCGGGAACAGGCGATCGAGGCACTGGTCAGGCAGGCGGCCCGGCAGCCGGATCCCGGGCTGGATCAGGAGCTTGACCGGCTGGTTCTTCCGTGGTGGAGCTGAGGTCTCCTGCGGTCTGGATCCCCACAATCCAGCCGCGTTGTGCCCAACTCTGAAACCAGACCGTTATGAGTGGCCCTAACTCGGGGGCGATGGCGGGCTGTTCCGCGACCAGACGCTGCAGTGCCTCGCCGACAGCATGGCCGGCGTGCAGCAGGCTCAAGAGCCGGGCGGGGGCCGGGTCGACCGGCAGCCGTTGTACGCGATACGCGCGCCGCCAGACCGCCAGGGTCTGGGGTGCGGGTGCCGGCATTGCGGGCTGCTCCCCCCGCACGAGGGCGCTGAAGTGTTCGTGCAGGGGAAACCGGAGGGTGACCAAATGCAGAGACCGGGCCAATTGCAGGCGAGACCGGGCGAAGAACTCGGGAGTGAGCCGCGCGAGGGCCATCCCATCGAGCGGCACGCTCTCTTCGTCTCCCGGTCCATCAAAAACCTGATTCACCACCGTCTCCAGGCGAGCCAGGTCGATGAGGTAATCGGTCCAGTCGGGCGAATCACCGGTGCCTTGGGTGGGGGTGGTGTCGAGATCGGAGCGGGAGTCTGGATCGGGGCGCGATTGCTCGAGAAACGTCACGAATTGGTCTGCGAGCCGGCCCAGTGTGTAACTGGTGGGGGGATGGGCCCGAAGGTAGTTGAGGGCGAATTGGTCGAAGAGTTCGCTCCCCAGGGCCCGGCACAAGATTGGGTATTCGTCCCGCAGCACCTCGCACAGCCGGGCGAGGTAGGCGTGCTGATACACCGCGACCCGGTCGGCGGCCGAGAAATTCCGCGAAGTCTGCACGACCTGCCCGACAGACCACTCGGGAGGGGCGGGGTCCGGCAGGGGTTGCTGGGTGATCTGCCGCAACAGCCACCGCTGAATCGCCGCCAGATCCCCAGGTTCCTCCGCGGTCTCTCGCTCGTTCGCGTTCACTTCTCCACCCCGGCCGTTTCGCGGCACAGGGGATGGGGGACAGCCGTCAATTGAGTGGAAGCAGGGTTGGCCGTGCGCGTGGCGGGCTGCCCAGTGACAGCACTCACCGGGCGGGAGAGCCACTCCCGGGCCTGCAGCACTTCGGCATGCACGGTGGGAAAGTCGGGAATCTGGGCATCCCATTCCAGCAGTGTGGAACGGGGGCCGGTGCGGCCGACGGCGTGTGCGTACAGCCGCCAGACGGGGTCGATCACCCGGCCGTCGTGGGTGTCGATCAGGTGGGTGCCGCAGTCGGTGTGTCCTGCGAGGTGATACTGGACGACGCGGTCGGCCGGGATCTGGTCGAGGTACTCCACCGGATCAAACTCGTGATTCACCGCTGAGACGTAGACGTTGTTCACATCGAGCAGCAGACCGCAGTCGGCCTCGGTTACCACCCGCGAAACAAACTCCCACTCGGGCATCGACGACTGGTGAAACGTGAGATAGCTGCTGGGGTTTTCGAGCACCAGCGGCTGTTCCAGAAAGTCCTGCACCTGCCGCACACGTGAGACGACGTGCCGGACGACGGCGTCGGTCATCGGCAGGGGGAGCAGGTCGTGGGTGTTGCGCCCCGCCACTCCCGTCCAGCAGAGATGATCCGAGATCCAGCGGGCGTTGATCTCACGCCCCAGCGCTTTGAGCCGTGAGAGGTACTCGAAGTCCAGCGGATCGGTGCTGCCAATCGAGAGCGAGACACCGTGCATCACCAAGGGATAGCAGGCGGCGAGTTGGCGCAGCACGTGCCGGGGGCGTCCCCCCGAATCGAGATAATTTTCGGAAAGAATCTCGAACCAGTCGACCGGGGGGCGGTGCTGCAGCAGGTACTGGTAATGGACGGTACGCAGCCCCACCCCGAAACCGAGCGAGCCCGTGGGAAGCCGGGGCACTACGACCCCTGTTCCGTCGGGGGTTGTTTCGGTGCCGGTTTTTTCTTGGGAGGAGCGGCCCCGAACTCTTTGCCCGCCCGATTCATCTGGGCTTCGAAATGCTTGCGGGCATCGGTCCAGGCGTGGGCCATCAGGGGGACGTGGCACCCCCCTTGTCCCTTGCACGAGTTGCGCCCCGCGGTCTCGCCGCAGCCTCCCAGCCCCTTGCACTCATTGCTGCCGCCGCAGTCGTGGTGGGCCGAGGGGGTGGCGCAGTCTCCCTGACCGGCACACGAATTCTCACCTCCCAGCCCCCGTCCCCGGCAGGTGTTCAACCCCCGGCAGACATGGACCTCGCTGGCGAGCATGTCGAATTCTTCGGGGGAACCTTCCGCGCCCAACGCCCCCGTTCCCTTGGATCCCGCTCCCTTGGCTCCCGCCGGATTCACCGCGGGAGGCTCTCCGCAGCCCGTGAGCAGGCCGGTCAGCAACCCTCCCAGCGCGGCCGCCGAGAGAGATTGAAACTCACGTCGAGACAACTCGGGGAAGGACATGAACTTGCCAGACACGATGCTTCAGAGTGCGCGGGAGACCACACGGCCTCCTCTCCGAAAAACCGTAGTCACACACCGGGAATCTGTAAAGGACCCCTCTTCCCATCCCCTGGGAGACTCACCTGTCCCTCAACCTGCCGACTTCGTGGTTGACCGGGGCCTGAGAGTTACTGGCAGCAGGGTTCACCCAGCGCGGGTTGCCAGCCGTCGGCCGGAACACCCTCTTCCATGATCCACTCGCCTCCTTCGCCAGGCAGCCACTCTCCCTCGAATCCCTCCTCTTGCAGCGCGGCCGCTTCGAGCTCTGACTCGTACTCGTCGAGACCTCCCGCCACCTCCTCAAGGACCAGATCATGGATTTCGGGGGCGCCGCAGATGGTGAAGTGGCTGTGCGTGAGGGGAACATGCCGCAGGCAATTGCGTCGAACGTCGACATTCCGCATGGCGGTCGTCCCACATTCGTTCCGCAACGGCAGACCGCGGAACATGGGAATCCAGTCTTTCCGGGGGCGCGAGCGATAGATGTTGACGCACTTCGCCACGTTGGGAGGAATGGTGTCGCGGTAGGGGCATTCGATCAGGATCAGGCTGTCGACCACGATGCCGTCGTCGCCCAGGGCCCGGCACAGCCGAATCGCCTCGTTCGCGCCGAGGCTGTAACCCACAATCATCAGGGGACCTTCGTCGCACGCCCCCTGGATGGACGACAGGGCACACGCCACCCCGGGGGCCTCTTTGCAGAAGATCACTGAGGTTTCGAGCCCGGCATCATCCAGACGATCGGCCAGATGCACCGCCCCCGGGAAGTACCCACAGAGGCCGCGGATCACAATCGCCCGGCCCCCGGGAGCCGGGGTGTCGAGATGCGACGCGGTCCACGGCAGCACACAGCCGCTGCACCAGACTGCAGTCGCCAACACGCACAGACTTCCCAGTCGAGACCGCACGATATCCACCTCGAAGACGAGAACAGACCCGCTCTTCTCTGGAATATCGGCGCAAACTGCGACAATCGTGAATTTCGTTGCAACCGGCACAGCCGGTCTCTGTCCCGGATCAAGAAAAGGGGCAGGATGGGTAAGGGGCCGGCAAGTCTGGGGGGCTGGGAAAGACCGTTTCGTTTTCGATCAGGCGATCCCCAGCGAATGGATCGCCTCACGGAGGATGTTCACACTCGCCCCCAGGGCCTCATCTTCCGATTCGGTCAGGCTTTGCGGAATGGAGGCCAAAACCCCCTGCCGCCCCAAGAGCCGGGGTACGGAATAGGTCACCCCGTGGAACGGACCGGGGAGGTCATCCCGGCAACAGACTGTGACGATGGCCCGCTGGTCATGCAGGATTACATCCACCAGACGGGCGACGGCACTGCCGATGCCATAATACGTCGCCCCCTTGCCGGCGATGATGTGATACGCCGCCCGGCGGACCTGCTCGTCGATGCGGGCCTGGTCTGAGGGAGTGAGGGGAGTGCCATGCACGGGGGCGAACTCGGCCAGGGGGAGACCGGCGATCGAACACTGCGACCACGCCAGCACTTCCGAGTCGCCGTGTTCCCCCAGGACGTAGGCATGCACGTGGTGTGGATCAACATCGAAGTGCCGTCCCAGCAAGGCGCGAAACCGTGCCGTATCGAGCATCGTTCCCGAGCCAATCACCCGTGGCGAGGGAATGCCGGCCTGGGCGGCGAAGTGGGCCGCCAGATGGGTCATGATGTCGACCGGGTTCGACACCATGATCAACACCGCGTCGGGGGCGTGCTCAACAATCCGCGGGATCACGTCGGCCAGCACGGCCGCATTGCGTTGCAGCAGTTGCAGCCGGGTTTCGCCAGGTTTCTGCGCCACCCCGGCGGCAATCACCACCGCCTCGCACCCCTGGAGGTCGGGATAGTCCCCCGCGCGGACTGAGAGCGGGTGGGCGAACGGGACGGCATGATGGATGTCATTGGCCTCGGCTTCGGCCCGCGCCTTGTTCAGATCCACCAGCACGACCTCGCGGCCCACGCCGTTCATCACCAGGGCGAACGCCGAAGCCGAACCGACCATTCCCACTCCCACAATTCCCGTCTTCATCGTCACTGACTTCCGCGTTTGGGTCGACTTGAGTGCGAGACCGCCACTGCACGGTCTGACTTTCATCGTAGCAGAGCGACCAACGATTCCCGATCCTGTGCCCGGAGACGCGAGTGGCGACGCGGTGGATCGGGGCGGTTCTGGGGGGAGTGCAACTTGCCAGACGCCCAACCAAAAAAAAAACAACCCGCGGCGAGACTCCATCTCGCCGCGGGTTGCGGTACCGACCGGTCATTCCCGGACAGGGGGACTGAAAACTGTCCGTGAACGCCGGTTGGCTCAGCCGGCCACGACCGGAACGCGGCGGGTGGTTGCCTGCTTCACCTTGGGCAGGGTCACCCGCAGCACGCCATCCTTCATCGAGGCCTGGATGCCGTCGCGGTCGATGTCGTTGGGCAGCATGAACGAACGCTCGTAGTCTCCCACGCCGTACTCTTCATACCGCAGCTGGAATCCCGCGGGGATCACATGGTTGATCCGGCCGCGGATGGTGAGCACGTTCTTCTCGATGGCGATGTCGATGCCACTCTCGTCAACGCCCGGCAGATCGGCTACCAGGGTCAACTGCTGTTCTTTCTCGACGATGTCGACCAGCGGCACGAACACGCGCTGCGACTTGGTCCGCTCGGCCCCTTCCGGAACCGTGGTCTCTTTCTTCGCGACCACCGGTTGCTCGCAGGTCCCCGGGGTCTGGCAGCCACACACTGGAGAATTCACTTCAGGATTCATGAAACCGCTCCCTTCTCAGGATGATGGTGTTTGTCTGGAATCGGGCCGCGTGGGGCCGTCACGACGCCTTGACGGTGATGCGGCGGGGCCTGGCCGACTCGGGCCGGCTCAGCTTCACGCTCAACACACCCTGTTCGTAGGTCGCCTCGGTCCTGGAGGGATCGACTTCAAAGGGAAGCTGCAGCCGACGGCTGAACTGCCCCACCGGTCGTTCGCGGCGGTGGAAGCCGGTCCCTTCCTCGACCCCTTCCCCTCCCAGTTTGCCCGCCAGGGTGACGAGGCTGCCGGCGACGGTCACATCGACCAGGGAGGGATCGATGCCCGGCACTTCGAGGGTGATGAGAATGTCATTGTCATTGGTGTAAACGTTGACGGGGGGAGCCTCGCGCCCCTCCGGGCCAGACAGGCTGCGGGCCGAGTTCAGCAACCGGCCCATCTCGTGCTGCAACTGGCCGATTTCGCGCCAGGGATCCCACAACCGACCGCCAAACCGACTGAGCAAGTTCATGGTTGAAACTCCATCTGCGACAGGACAGGAAACTGAACCAGCCGACATCTCAACGCTGACACCCGGGAACGCAGGCGTCGAACTCGGCAGTGAAAATTCAGAGAGGCAAACAGCGTGCCGAAATGGGCAAAGGACGGTTCCAATAGACTTTTGACTGCCCGACTTTGTCCATCTCCCCCCCGCGAATGCCATCCCCTGCACGAGATCTTTCCCCCCGGATGACGCGGGGGCATCCGTGTCATTCCCCCGACGTTTGTGCTGATTTTTCAGCAGCTTGCGACGATCCTGCCGGCGCTTGACCCGCATTCCCCGCACCCCTTGCGAACCCCGTCCACCAGCTTTCCCATCCGCCCCTAGAACGGGAGGTCCGGATTCTGATCGACCCCGGCAAATTCCTCCCTCGCACTCGCTTGTGCCTCCCGGGTTCTATTCATGGGTGCCAAAATGGCATGTGTGTGCGGCGGTTGATTTCTGCCATTTTACACAGATGCCAAAATGGCAATTCGACCCAGGAGCCAGTGCTGTAAACCCTCGGTGAATAGCCTTAAAATCCAGGGGGTTTGTATTTTTATGTAGTTGTAAAGCATTTGGAATAATGGACTTGCGGTGAAAAATGAGTCTTGCTTTTTTGGCAGTTCGTGGATTGGTGCCAAGTTCACAACACGCCCCAATCCCTCACCCGAACGGGGCCACTCTTCGTTCCAGACCCTCAAAACGGCGAGCCATTTTCCTGAGAGAGGGCTTCGAGCGGACGTTTCAGTGCCGCACAGGCACTGGAGGTTGCGCAGGTCGGGCGTTTGCCCAGATCACCAAAGTTCGAATCGAGACGCACGACGGAGTGTCGACCGGGGCCCACGGCCGCGGTGTCATGTTCAGACAGCCTGATTGACCAAGAGGCCAATCTCCTCAGCGACCGTGATCTTGCGGAATTGATCCGATCGACGGCAAGACTGTTCAGACTCTGAACAGTCTCGTGCGTGCCGCCTGCATCGTCCTTAACGCCTTTATCACCAAGAGAAAAGCCAATTCAAAGAGTCGCATCGTATGGTGACCTTTTTCCCCCGCCGACACCTCCCGCACATGTTAAACCACGATGGCGTCAATTGGTTGTGCGATTCCGACGGGTTGGGCTCTGGGGGGAATGAGAGCAGCTGCTTTCGGTCGTGTGGAATACCGGCGCATTTTGCGGCAACCACTCCGCCAGGCCATGCGGAATTGTCTGCATTCGCAGGGCTGTCCCGAGTCTTACCGAAAGTTCTCCCCATGCAGGAGGTCGTTACTCTGGAGGATGCCCCACAGGGCGTTCTTGAGCCGGCGGAGCCGCCGCGGCCCCCACTGGTCTCGATTGTGATTCCTTGCCTGAATGAGGAAATCTGTATCGGCGAGTTTGTGGACTGGTGTCATCAAGGGCTTGCCGCGGCGCAGGTGACCGGGGAAATCCTGATCATCGACAGTTCGACCGACAAGTCGCCCGAGATCGCGGAGGCGGCGGGGGCTCGCGTGATCCGCGTGCCGAAACGGGGACTGGGCCGGGCCTACATCGATGCCCTGCCGCACATCCGTGGGCAATACGTGATCATGGGAGATTGTGATCTGACTTACGACTTCCGCGAACTCCGACCCTTTATTGAGCAGTTGAATGCGGGGGCCGAGTTTGTGATGGGGAGCCGCTTCGCCGGTTACATCGAGCCCGATGCGATGCCCGGCCTGCACCGGTACTTCGGAACGCCGCTGACGACCTGGCTGCTGAACTTCATGTATGGCACCCATTACTCCGACATCCACTGCGGCATGCGGGCCATGACGCGGGATGCGCTCGACCGCATCGGTCTGGAGTCTCAGTCGTGGGAGTATGCTTCCGAAATGGTTTTGAAGGCGGCCCGTCTGCGACTGCGGATCGCCGAGGTGCCGGTTCGCTTCTACAAGGATCGCGACGGACGACTCAGCCATCACAAGCGCTCGGGTTGGATGTCCCCCTGGATCGCCGGGTGGATCAATCTGAAGGCGATGTTTCTGTACGCCCCCGATTTCTTCGTGATGAAGCCCGGCTGGGTCCTCTTCGTGCTGGGGCTGTTGGTGTCGGCAGCGCTCTGTTTCGGCCCGGTGCGATGGAATGACCGGGTGTCGTTCGATCTGCACATGCTGCTGCTGGGAACGACCTGCGCCACGCTGGGTTACAGTGCGATCCAGCTCGGCACCCTGGCGCGGGTGTTTTACAACTTTGACCCCGCGTGGCGGCGCAGGCTGGCGGAACGCTTCACTTACAACCGCGGCATGGTGCTCGCCGCCACCGTGTTCGGTGCCGGTTTCCTGATCAATCTCGGTTTGCTGTTCGCGTGGGTGCGGGGGGGGCTGCGGCTGGAGCACGTCTATTATCCCGGGTTTTTCGGGCTGCTGCTGCTGATCCTCGGATTCCAGACCTTTGTGTTCACCCTGTTGTTTCACATGATCAACAGCCGCCAGGACAGGATTTCGCCGTGAGCGTTTCCCCGCATCCCGGTCCGATGCGACAGGCTTCCTACGGCCAGCAGAAAGGCTCGGTCGTGGACCGGTTTGGGGTCTGGCTGTCGCGTCGGGCGATCGATCGTGCCGTCGCTGGCCGGACGGGGCTCGACGTGCTGGACCTGGGCTGCGGCTATCACGCGACCCTGCTGAGGGCCCTGGGGGGCCGCCGGAAAACCGGGCTGGGAGTCGACCTCCAGATTTCCCCCGAGGCGAAGACCGAGCCCGGTCTGTCGTTTGTCGAATCGCCGATTGAAACCGCCCTCCCCAACCTGGCCGAGGCCAGTTTCGACCTGGTGCTGATGACCTCGGTGCTGGAGCACCTCTGGGAGCCCCTGGCGGCACTCCGGCATTGCCGGCGCGTGCTGCGTCCCGGCGGCCTGCTGCTGGTGAATGTCCCCACCTGGCGGGGAAAATTTTTCCTGGAGTTTTCGGCGTTCCGTCTGGGAACCAGTCCCGCCAGCGAGATGGATGACCACAAGATGTACTACGACAAACGGGACCTCTGGCCCCTGCTGGTGGCCGCCGGGTTTCTCCCCAGCCGACTGAGTCTTTCGTACCACAAATTCGGCCTCAATCTGTTCGCCATCGCCCGCGCCTGACCCACCCCCCGCTGACTTGTCCATGCGCACTCCGGATCCTGTCCAACCCGTCGCCGCCCTGTCCGCGGGACACCCGTCCCGGGGGATTTCTCCGACCGGGGACGATTGGGACCGGCACTGGGCCGACATGCACGCCGCCGCGGAGAAAAACCCGGCTCAACTCTTCCGCCGACAGATCCTCATCGATCTGCTGCGTCAGCGTCGTCAGGCGGCGGGCGTTCCCCTGCGGTTGCTCGACATTGGCTGTGGGACCGGAGACTTTGCGGTCACCTACCGTGACAGCTTTCCCGATGGGGAGTACCTCGGCCTGGACGTGAGCGCGGTGGGAATCGAGGTCTGCCGGGCCAAGGTGCCCGGGTTCCGGTTTCAGCGGCAGGATCTGGTTCATCCCGGGCCGGTCGAGCCGGCAGACCGCGGGTGGGCGACGGCCGCCGTCTGTTCGGAGGTTCTCGAACATCTCGACGACCCGGTGGGATTCCTGAAGAACGCGCTCCCCTATCTGGCACCGGGGGCGGCCCTGCTGATTACGGTTCCCGGAGGGCCCATCTCCGCGTTCGACCGGCATATTGGACACCGCCAGCACTTCACCAATCAGCAACTGGCCCGCCTGATCGAGCAGGCTGGTTTCCAGCCCCTGCAGATCTGGGGTTCCGGGTTCCCCTTCTACAACCTGTACCGGCTGACCGTCATTCTCCGCGGCCGAAAACTGGTGTCTGATGTCTCGCAATCCACGCAGTCCATCCCGCTCGCTGCCAGAGCGGTGATGTCGATCTTCGGAATTCTGTTCCGTTTCAACCGTCGTTATTCCCAGGCTGGCTGGCAGCGTGTGGCCCTGTGCCAGGCACCAGGCACCGCACCGCCTCGGACCCATTCATCGCGATGATCATCACACGCAGTCCTCTCCGGATTTCGCTGGGGGGCGGAGGGACAGACCTGCCGTCCTACTCTGAGGAACACGAAGGGTTCCTCATCGCGGGTGCCATCGACAAGTATGTCTACATCACCGTCAACCGCCGCTTCGTTCCCCGGATCCTGCTGAAATATTCGCAACTGGAAGAAGTCGATTCGCTCGAGGAGATCTCCCATCCGCTGATTCGCGAGAGTCTGCGGCTGAGGGGTTGCGATCCGACCGGGCTGGAAATCACCAGCATGGCCGACATCCCGGCTGGCACCGGGCTGGGGTCCTCGGGGAGTTTCACCACGGCGCTGCTGCGTGCGATCCATGCCCATCAGCGTTCGCCAGTCAGCACCCACGAACTGGCCGAGGAAGCCTGCCGGATCGAGATCGAGATCCTGCGTGAGCCGGTCGGAAAGCAGGACCAGTACATCGCCGCCTACGGTGGTTTGACCTGCTTTCGGTTTCTGCCGGGTGGGCGGGTGGAGGCGTGGCCCCTCAGGATCAGCCCCGAGACGGTCTATGACCTCGAAGATCACCTGCTGTTGTTCTTCACGGGGTACACGCGGTTGGCGGGATCGATTCTGAACGACCAGGATTCGCGGATGAAGCAGCGCGACCCCGAGATGTCGGCCAATCTGCATTTCGTCAAACAACTCGGTTTGCAGATGAAAGAGGCCCTGGAGTCGGGCCAGCCGAGAGTGTTTGGCGAGCTGATGCACGTCCACTGGGAGAACAAGAAACGACGCTCGCAGGGAATGAGCAACGAGCGGATCAATGCCTGGTATGACCTGGCCATGGCGAATGGAGCCGTGGGGGGCAAGCTGATTGGTGCGGGCGGCGGTGGATTCCTCATGTTCTACACCGAAGACCGGGCCCGGCTGACGCGCGCTCTCACTGCAGCGGGGCTGGTGGAGATGCGGTACCGGTTCGACTTTGAAGGGACCAAGGTGCTCGTGCAATGACCGCCCGGACCATGCCCCTGCGGCCCGTTGTGATTCTCGCGGGAGGACTGGCGACACGCCTGGGCGAAACCGCGCGTACGGTTCCGAAGTGCCTGCTGGATGTCGCCGGGGAACCCTTCCTGTTTCATCAGCTGCGCCGGCTGAAGGCCGAGGGAATCGAGTCGGTCCTGCTGTGTGTCAGCCATCTGGGAGAGCAGGTCGTGGCGGCGGCGGGGGATGGATCGGCCTTCGGTCTGCACCTCGACTACGCCTTTGATGGTCCTGTCCGGGCGGGAACCGCGGGGGCCATCAAGCGGGTTCTTCCCAGACTCCCCGACGAGTTCTTCGTGCTTTATGGCGACTCGCTGCTGACCTGTCCGTTCGCACCAGTCCAGGCGGCTTTCCTCTCGTCCGACGCCGCGGCTCTCATGACCGTGTACCGCAATGACGGTCAATGGGATGCCAGCAATGTGGAGTTCGTCGCTGGTCGCATCCTCGCCTACGACAAGGTGCATCGCACCAGCCGCATGAAACACATCGACTACGGACTCGGACTCTTTCGGCAACATGCGTTTGATCATGTTCCCGTCGATCTCCCTCATGATCTGGCCGAGGTCTACCAGCGGGCACTCCGCGACGGGAGACTCGCGGGCTTCGAGGTCGGCGAACGGTTCTACGAAATCGGCTCGCACGCCGGTCTGCAGGAGACGCGGGAGTATCTCGGGGCGCAGGGGGGGGCCGCGTCCGACGGCCTGATCCCGGCTTCCACCCGGCCCCCGCAGCAGCCCGCTCACCCGTTCTCCACTTTCCTGGATCCCCCCGCCAGCGAGGCCCGGCCGCGATGAGCTTTTCGCAAGTGTATCTCTCCGAGGCCCACCGGATTCTGGATGGGCTCGACGTCGCGGTGATCGAAAACATGGCCCGCCTGATTGGCGAAGCCCGGCGCCGGGAAGGCCGGTTGTTCATCCTCGGCGTTGGGGGGAGCGCCGCCAACGCCTCGCACGCCGTGAACGACTTCCGCAAGATCGTCGGGATCGAAGCCTACGCCCCCACCGACAACGTCTCGGAACTGACCGCCCGAACCAACGACGAAGGATGGAGCACGATCTTCGTCGAATGGCTGCGGGGCAGCCGGCTGAAGGCCGATGATCTGATCTTCGTGCTGTCTGTCGGGGGGGGCAATCTCGAGAAGAACGTGAGTCCAAATCTCGTGACGGCGCTGCAGTACGCGCGCGAGAAAGGGACATCCATTATGGGGATTGTCGGCCGGGATGGAGGGTACACTGCACAGGTGGCCGATGCCTGTCTGCTCATCCCCACGGTGCATCCCGAGCGGATCACGCCTCATGCCGAGGCGTTCCAGGCAGTCGTCTGGCATCTCCTGGTCTCGCATCCTTCCCTGAGGACCCAGGCCACAAAATGGGAATCGGTACGATGAACCGGGCCGTCTTTCTCGATCGGGATGGGGTGCTCAATCGCGCCGTGATGCGGGGTGGTCGACCCTATCCTCCCGCCTCACTGGCCGAGCTGGAAATCCTTCCGGGAGTTCCCCAGGCCCTGGGAAAACTCCGGGAACGGGGTTTGCTGCTGATCGGCGTGACCAATCAGCCGGATGTCGCCCGGGGGACCCAGACCCGGGAGGTCGTCGAGGCGATCAACGCCCGACTTCTGGCGGAGTTGCCGCTGGATGAGATCCGGGTCTGCTACGAGGATGGTGACGACGCGTTTTGCCGCAAGCCAAATCCGGGAATGCTGCTGGAGGCAGCCCACAGGCACGCCATCGACCTGCCGGCGAGCTACCTCGTCGGTGATCGCTGGCGGGACATGGAAGCGGGACACCGGGCCGGCTGCCGGACGGTATTCATTGACCGGGGATACGACGAGCGTCTCCCCGATCCACCGGCCGAGCGGACGGTCCGCGATCTGCCGGAAGCCGCCGATTGGATCCTGACCACTTTGATCTCCCCCCGAGCCGACGAAGCATGATTGCCAGCACCACTCTCAAGGTGAAAATCTTCGCCGACGGGGCCGACCGGACGACGATGCTGGAGTTGCACGGCAATCCACTGATCCGCGGTTTCACCACCAATCCGACCCTGATGCGGGCGGCTGGCGTCACCGATTACGAGGCATTTGCCCGCGACTTGCTGACGGCCATTCCCGACCGGCCGATCTCCTTCGAGGTAATCTCGGATGAATTTGACGAGATGGCCGCACAGGCGCAGCGGCTCAGTTCCTGGGGTGACAACGTCCAGGTGAAGATTCCCGTGACCAATACCCGGGGGGAATCGTCCATCCCCCTGATCCGTTCGCTCGCGGCGGCGGGAGTCCCGCTCAATGTGACCGCCCTGATGACGCTGGAGCAGGTCCGCACTGTCGCGGGGGCACTGCGGGACGGGCCACCAGCATGCATTTCGGTGTTCGCCGGGCGGATTGCCGACACAGGCCGCGATCCGGTCCCCATGATGGCGGCGGCGGTCGAACTGTTGCGTGCCGACCGCCACATCGAACTGCTCTGGGCCAGCCCCCGCGAACTGCTCAACATCTTTCAGGCGGACCAGATCGGCTGCCACATCATCACGGTGACCGTGGACCTGTTGAAGAAACTCTCCCTGGTCGGCAAGAACCTCGAGGAGTACTCCCTCGAAACCGTGCGGATGTTTCGCAATGACGCCCTGCGGGCCAACCTGCAACTCTAGGCCCTCCGTCTGCCCCTCCCGCCTCCTTTGGGAATTCCTGAGAACAGGCAGCTGCAACCCCGATGGACCTGACATTTCGATGAACGGACATTTTCTCGCGCAACCCCGGGGCTGGATCGCCGGGGGTCTGCTGGGGATCGGCTGGCTGCTGCTGGTGATGCCGTTTTACACCATCGACCGGCTGCGCGGCGTCGGGCTTTCCGCCCTGCCGTTGCTGCTGCTCTTCGCGGTGCTGAGTCGCCGCGGGACGCGGGCTGCCGTCTGGCGTCGACTGGGAGGAATCGCGGTACACCGCGGAATGTCGGCGGCGCTCGTGGGCTTCGTGGCGGCGCTGGTTGCCATGTTGTTGTCCTGGTCACGCCCCCCGGTCCCGCAGGTCCAGGACGAGTTCAGCTACCTGCTGGCGGCCGAGACCTTCACGTCAGGACGTCTGACCAATCCGTCCCATCCGCTCGCCGAGCACTTCGAAACCTTTCATGTGCTGTCTCATCCAACACGAACCTCGAAATACCCGATTGGTCAGGGACTGGTTCTGGCTCTGGGGCAGGCAATCACTGGGCACCCCCTCGTGGGGGTCTGGCTGAGCTTCGCGATCGCGTCCGCCGCGTTGTGCTGGATGTTGCAAGCCTGGCTCCCTCCCCGCTGGGCCCTGTTGGGGGGGATGTACGCCGCGGTCCACCCCTACTTCCAGGGGGGGTTCTGGTTCCACTGGGAATCGCTGGAGAGATTCCTCAGCCTGACTCCTCCCGACCTGCGGCAGCAAATCAGCTTCTCGTGGAGTCAATCCTTCTGGGGAGGGGCTGTGGCCATGCTGGGGGGCTGTCTCGTGTATGGAGTCCTGCCCCGATTCCTGCGGAGTCCCACGGCGGCGCAGGCCGGTGTGCTGGGGCTTGGGCTCGTGCTGCTCGCCCACTCCCGTCCGTTCGAAGGGGCGATCAGCTCTCTGCCCGCCGGCCTCGCGCTGGGGGTGTGGATCCTGCGCCAGTGGCGCAGCGGTGGGTCACTGGCCGCAATCGGCCGGGTGCTCTGGCCCTGCGCCGCCGTGTTACTGGCCGGTCTGGCCGGCAGCCTGGTCTATAACCGGGCCGTCACTGGAAGCCCAACCAAAATGCCGTACGTGCTGTACTCTCAGCAGTACGACACGTCACCGGCGTTTGTCTTTCAATCCCGGCGCGAACAGATCATCGCGCCCAATCCCATCTTCGAACGATTCAACATCGAGTTCGTCAATCCGCATTACGATAAAAAGCAAAACCTCCTGGGCTGGCTGAAGACACGCCCCCAAATGACCCTGATCCCCCTGGCCCCGTATTTCTGGCCGATCATGCCAGCGCTGCTCTGGATCCCGGCGGCCCTGCGCTCCCGCAGAGTTCGTGCCGCAGTCGCCGTCGTGACATTTTTGATCGTGGCGCAGCAAGCGGTGATTGGCTCGCTGCCGCATTACCTGTCGCCGACCACAGGCTTGATTCTCGTGACCGGTCTGGGCTGTCTGCGACAACTCTCGGCACTGCGAATCGGAGAACGCCGGGTTGGGCGGGCGCTGGCCCTGTCTGTGCTGGCCCTGACGCCGATCCTGCTGGCGGAAGTCGTTGTGGCCCGTCTTCCCCCGGGGGGATGGAGTTACGAGCGGGCCAGGATCCAGCAGCAACTGGCGAGCACCGGGCAGCGTCATCTCGTCATGGTGCGGTACCGCCCGGACCACAATGTGCATGACGAATGGGTCTACAACGCGGCGGCGATTGACGAGTCACCGGTCATCTGGGCGCGTGAACTGGAACCAGACCAAAACCACCGCCTGATCGGGTACTACCACGATCGCCAGATCTGGTTGCTCGAGGCCGACGAAACGCCCCCCCGGCTGCACTCCTATTCCGTGGGAGACAGTGGAGCACCATGAGCCATGCACGCGCCCTGCGTCCGTTCGGCTCCCACACGGGGTTCCCTTTCCGGGACCGGACGAATTGCCATAGGGCCCATCCATCGGGCGCGCCATCCCTGCCCGGCCCGTTGGGCCGGCCCGACGGCCATGCCCCATTCCACGTTCCGTGTTTGTTGAAGAGAAGAAGTGAACCGAAATGCCAACGTCGCTGATTGCAGGTGGTGCGGGGTTTATCGGCAGCCATATGGCGTGCCGGCTGCTCGACCGGGACCCGCATTCCCGGGTGGTGATTTATGACAACTTCAGTTCGGGACGGGCGTGGCACCTCCCTTCCGATCCACGTCTCGAAGTGGTTCGGGGAGACCTCAAGGACCTGCCGGCACTGAAAGCCGCGCTCGCAGGGGTGCACACGGTCTTCCACTTCGCCTCCAATCCCGATATCGCCAAGGCGGCCACCCAGCCGGACATCGACTTCTGGGAAGGGACCTATCTGACCCAGAATCTGCTGGAGGCGATGCGGCAGACCGGGGTTTCCCGGCTGATCTATGCGTCGGGCAGCGGTGTTTATGGAGAGACCGGCGAAACGGCGGTCGATGAAAACTTCAGCCCGCTGCGCCCCATTTCGACCTATGGGGCCAGCAAGCTCGCCTGTGAAGCCCTCATGACCGCCTACTCGCACATGTTCGGTCTCCGGGGAGCCGCTTTCCGGTTTGCGAACGTCGTGGGCCCCCGGCAAACCCATGGGGTCGCGTATGACTTCATCCGCAGACTGATCAGGCAGCCAAGCCATCTCGCCATCCTGGGGGATGGCCGGCAGAGCAAATCGTACATCCATGTTGATGATGTACTGAACGCCCTGCTGCTCATCCATGACCAGGATCCCAGCGGGTACGACGTCTTCAACGTCGCGACACAGGATTATCTCACGGTCAGGGAAATCGCCGATCTGGTTGTGGCCCGGCTGGGACTGACCGATGTCGCCTACCAGTTTGCCGGCGGAGATCGGGGCTGGAAGGGAGATGTACCGATTGTCCGGTTCAATTCCGACAAAATCCGCGCCCGCGGCTGGACCAACCAGCGGACATCGACCGAGGCGATGACTCACGCCATCGACTCCATGGCGACTGATGCGCTGTCCGGGAAGTTCGATGCCTGAGTTCGGCTGCGGGTCATCCCCCGGAAACCTTCGCGCAGGACCACTGCGGATTTCCACCGGGGAGGGCGCAGGTCGGGCGTCGGGAGTGCCCGAAGCAGACCTGGTGCAACGCCGCCGCATCCTCTTGCGACGGGCCAGATTGGATTCGCCAGGCGGGTCGTGCCGGGCAATTGCTCAAATCAACAGAGTCACAACCGGGAGTGATCATGAGACGGACGGCCGCCCGCTGGCCCACGACAGGGCCGCAACACACGAGGTCCGGATCACCACGGTTCCGACAGGAGAGTTTGCAACGTGACCAGAGATGCTGCCTCGGGGCCGGCGAGTTCGCCGACCAGTTCCTTCGGATCGCTGCTGCGGCGGTTGATTCCGCTGGAGTTCCAGCCTCCGCATCAACCCATCCGGCGGTTGCTGGCCGCGACTGGCTTTTTTCGCCTGCGCACCTGGCTGGGGGCTCACGGAGTTGCCGTCCCGGATATCGGGCTGTATCAGCCGCTGTTTTCCCCCTGGGAAGGGCTGCCCGAGTTCGAGCGGATCTACCAGCCGCTGCGGGACCATACCCTGGTGACCCGCGATCGCTGTTACATCCTGAATCAAACGCTGCGGCAGGCGATGCAGCTCGAAGGGAGCATTCTCGAATGCGGGGTCTTTCGGGGGGGCACCGCCCTGCTGGCTGCGAGGACAATTGCGGAATCCGGCCGCCCGCGGGCCCTGCATCTGTTTGACAGCTTCAGCGGCATGCCGGAGACACTGGCCGGTGTCGATCGGTTCCAGAAAGGGGATTTTCACCAGACGTCAGCCGAGCGAGTGGCGGCCCTGCTGGCCCCCTATCCGTTTGCCAGCCTGCATGTGGGGTTCATCCCCGACACGTTCGCAGGACTGGAAACGGGTCCCATCGCCTGGGTTCACGTCGATGTCGATCTGTATCAGGCGATCCACGACTGCGTGAAGTACATCTATCCCCGCATGGTTCCGGGGGG
>Ga0315903_10002684_pt1 | contig 25638 bp, 24 predicted proteins | sample LakEriMetagenome_7_FD_203524 | JGI IMG/M metagenome (GOLD analysis project Ga0315903, IMG submission 203524) | Freshwater fungal communities from buoy surface, Lake Erie, Ohio, United States - Buoy 2 MA119 | ecosystem: Environmental > Aquatic > Freshwater > Lake | place: USA: Lake Erie, Ohio... | reverse complement strand
AACAACAAGCCACAAGCAAACTGGGCGATGCCTCGCGCTGGCAAGAGCTAACCTTGGGAATGCCTTTTGGTCGCATGGCCGAGCCAGATGAAATTGCCAAACTGACTGCCTTTTGTGCATCCCCCCTATGCAGCTACCTCAGCGGTAGCGTGATCAACGTTGACGGTGGTCAGATGTTCACCACACCCAGTAAATAATTTATGAGTCCCCAAAATTTTCCTGAACTGCGCGAAGGCGTTCGCCAAGTTGTCTCTGCTTTTGATTCACGCTATTGGCAAGAGGTCGATGAGGCCCGCGCTTTCCCCGAAAAATTTGTCACTGCCTTGACCGAGGCTGGTTGGCTATCCGCTCTCATTCCAGAAGAATATGGCGGCTCCAACTTGAGCCTGATAGAAGCCAGCGTCATCATGGAAGAAATCAATCGCGCCGGTGGCAATTCAGGTGCTTGCCATGGCCAGATGTATGTCATGGGTTGCGTCGTTCGACACGGCTCAAAAGCACAGAAAGATGCTTTATTGCCCAAGATTGCGTCGGGTGAGTTGCGCATGCAGTCGATGGCCGTCACTGAACCCACAACCGGCTCAGACACCACCCAACTTAAAACCATGGCAGTGCGCCAAGGCGATCACTATGTGGTGAACGGTCAGAAGGTGTGGACTTCGCGTTTGCAACATTCCGATTACATGCTTTTGTTGGCCCGAACCACACCCCTTGCAGAAGTAAAGAAAAAGTCAGAGGGCCTGTCTGTATTCTTAGTGGACTTGCGTGAAGAAGTGGGCAAGACCATCACCGTCAAACCTATTCGAAATATGGTCAACCACGAGACCAATGAGATCTTCATCGACAACCTGCGCATTCCGGTAGAAAACCGCATTGGCGAAGAAGGCCTAGGCTTAAAATACATTTTGGATGGCTTGAATGCCGAGCGAATTTTGATTGCTGCAGAATGTATTGGTGATGGTTATTGGTTTGTCGATCGAGCCACTGAATACGCCAAGCAACGCGTCGTATTTGGCCGTGCCATTGCACACAATCAAGGCGTTCAATTTCCCATTGCTAAAGCCCACATCAATGTCGAAGCGGCCAGCTTGATGCGCTACGAAGCAGCTCGCCTGTTTGATGCAGGCCTGCCTTGCGGCGCGCAAGCCAACATGTCTAAACTTTTGGCAGCAGACGCTTCTTGGGAAGCCGCCAATGTCTGCTTGCAAACCCATGGTGGTTTTGGTTTTGCCGCCGAATACGACATTGAACGTAAATTCCGTGAAACGCGTTTGTACCAAGTAGCCCCTATCTCAACCAACTTGATTTTGTCTTACGTGGGTGAGCATGTTTTGGGCATGCCCAAGTCTTACTGAGTCTTACTAAGCACCACTATGTCAAAGTCTGAATTGCCTGTTTACACCACCCTTGATTGCAAACAAGTCAGCGCCCACGTGCTTCAAGTTTGCATGAACCGTCCTGAAGTGGGCAATGCACTGAACACCCAAATGGCGTTAGACATGCTGGACTTGTGGACGCGCTTGACCGATATTCCCGGCGAGATTCGCTGTGTGGTTTTAACAGGTGCTGGCAGCAAAATTTTTTGTGCAGGCGGTGACCTGAAAGAGCGAAACGGCATGACGCCACAAGCATGGCAACACCAACATGAAATTTTTGAGCGTTCTTACTGGGCGCTGATTGATTTACCATTGCCCGTCATCGGCGCCATCAATGGCCATGCCTTTGGGGGTGGTTTAGAAATAGCACTTTCATGCGATTTTTTGTATGCCAGTCAAGATGCACGGTTTGCATTTCCAGAAGTCACCTTGGGTATTATGCCGGGCATGGGTGGTACACAAAATTTGCCACGCGCCCTGGGGGAAAGACGCGCCAAAGAGTTGATCATGACGGGTCGTCCCTTTAGCGCCGCCGAGGCCAGTGAATGGGGCTTGATCAACCAATTGGTTGCTTCTGATCAAGTGTTGCCGCTTGCTTTGGAAACCGCGCAAAAGATTGCCAGCAATGCGCCTTTATCGGTTCGACAAATCAAAAAATCTATCCGATATGGCGGCCAAATGGAGTTGCGTACATCCTATCGTTTTGAAGTGGAAGCCTACAAGCACTTGGTGGACACCGATGACCGGCGAGAAGGCGTGAGCGCCTTCAACGAAAAGCGTCCGGCTGTCTTCAAAGGTCGATAAGTCAAACCGAGGTCTGGGTGATTTCCTCAAATACGCCCTCTTGGACTGAGCAATTGCTAGCCTTGCAAGGCCGTCCTATTACAGACCAAGATCGCCAACGCGCTGCATTGCACTTAGTCGACTGGTTTGGCAGCGTGATGCTGGGTCATCACTCAGCTGCCGGAGAAGCAATCAGCCGTTGGGCAGCGCATGCTTCAAAAGGCGCTTGCTGGACAGTGGGGGGGCGGTACTTGAACTGCGAGTCAGCAGCCTTGTCCAACGGAAGCTTGGGCAATATTTATGAGTTAGACGATTTGCACCGCGGCGCCGTCGTGCACCCAGCAGACACGATCATGGCAGCGGCGCTGGCAGTCGCACAAAGAGAAAAAGTTTCGCCCCAAGCATTTTTAGATGCGGTCGTTCGCGGTTACGAAGTGGCTATCCGTGTTGGTTTGCTAGCTGGTACGCCACATTATCAGCACTGGTATAGCACGGCCACATGTGGCGTGTTTGGTGCCGCAACGGCTTGTGCAAGCTTATTGCAATTAGATGTTCACCAAGCCACAAATGCGCTGGCCCAAGCGGGCATGCAAGCGAGTGGCGTTTGGCAATGTCGCATGGAATCTGGATTTTCTAAACAACTGGCCACAGGGCGCAGCGCGCAATCGGGTGTGTTGGCGGCAGACTTAGCATCTGCTGGCTTGGAAGGACCGCGCCATATCTTGGAAGGTCAGCATGGTTGGCTAGCAGCCACTGACAGCATGCCCACCAAGAAGCATGCCATGGCGGTGTTAACGCCTGAGGCTGGAAGCCCGTGGCTCATTCATGAGGTGAGTTTCAAGCCATGGCCCGTCTGCCGACATGTGCATCCGGCCATTGCTTGTGCTGTTGAACTGCACAAAAAAATAGGCCCTGTTGACAATATCGTTCGCATCGAAATAAGTACCTACCAAACAGCCCTTGATTTTGCCAACGAACAGAAACCAATCACCAGCCAACAAGCTCGCTTTAGTTTACAACATGGCGTGGCAGTAGCGCTCATGCAGGGTGATTTTTGGTTGGATGACGCCCAGCCTGATTCTTTGAACTTGCCACAACTTGTGCGATTGCGTCAGCACACACAAGTTCGCGCAGACAAGCAATGGAATCTTGCCTACCCTTCTCACTACGGTGCAAAGTTAAGGGTTTGGTTACGCAACGGTCAGTGTATTGAAGCCAGCCAGAATGACGCGCCAGGTGATCCAGAAAATCCACTGTCAATTTCAGAGATTGTGGAAAAAAATCAAGATGTGATGCGGGCCGCAAACTACGCGCCTCGTTCTATTTCACAATTAATCAATGCTAGTACCAAACTGCCAGAAGCCTGTTCCATGGATGATTTATGGGACGCTTTGGACAAGCTTCAGAAGGTTTAACTGAGTCCGTGATCTGCATAGCGAAGACCCAAGCGCCTGGCTCCATGAAGCTTCTTCAAACTGTCGATCAAGCGGTGATGCCTGTCTAAGCCTTCCAACTTCATGCTGGTGGGCGTTAAACCAAAGAACCGGACACTGCCATTGACCGAGCCCAACACGGCGTCCATGCGGGCATTTCCAAACATACGGCGAAAGTTGTGTTCGTAGTTTTCTATCGCAAGGTCTGGGTCTAGCGCCACTTCCAGCACCGCGTTCAGTGCTTGGTAGAAAAGTTTCCGCTCAACGGTGTTGTCGTTGTATTGCAAGAAAGCCTCCACTAAATCTTGCGTGGCTTGAAATTGCTTCAGTGCTAAATTAATCAGCAGCTTTAACTCCAACACTGTCAATTGTCCCCATTCGGTGTTTTCCTCAAACTCAATGCCTATGAGGGTAGCGATATCGGCGTACTCGTCTAGCTCATTGTTTTCCAAGCCGTCTAGCAACGCTGCCAACTGGCCATCATCTAAGCGATGTAAGTTGAGAACGTCTTGACGGAACAACAAGGCCTTGTTGGTATTGTCCCAAATCAAATCTTCTAGGGGATAGATTTCAGAATAGCCCGGCACCAAAATTCTGCAAGCAATGGCACCCAGTTGATCGTATACGGCGGTGTAGACCTCTTTGCCCATGCCTTTCAAAATACCGAGCAATGTGGCAGATTCGTCGGCACTGGCTGTAGTGCCTTTGCCTGCAAAGTTCCACTCCACAAATTCGAAATCGGCTTTGGCACTGAAGAAGCGCCAAGACACAATGCCGCTGGAGTCAATGAAGTGCTCTACAAAGTTGTAGGGCTCTGTGACTGCGTTGCTTTCGAAGGTGGGTGTCGGCAAATCGTTCAGACCCTCAAAGCTGCGGCCTTGCAACAACTCAGTGAGACTCCGTTCTAGCGCGACTTCCAAGCTAGGGTGGGCGCCAAAGGAAGCAAACACGCCGCCTGTGCGGGGGTTCATTAAGGTAACGCACATGACGGGGTAAATACCGCCCAATGAGGCGTCTTTCACCAACACTGGAAAGCCTTGAGCTTCGAGGCCTTGAATGCCGGCCAAGATGCTGGGGAATTTAGCCAATACATGGGCAGGCACATCGGGCAAGCAGATTTCGCCCTCTAGAATTTCTCGCTTCACGGCGCGTTCAAAAATTTCTGACAAGCATTGCACTTGCGCTTCAGCCAGTGTGTTGCCCGCACTCATGCCGTTGCTCACAAACAAGTTCTCGACCAAGTTGGAGGGAAAGTAGACCACTTGATTGTCCGAGTGCCGCACAAACGGCAGTGAGCAAATACCACGCGCTGCATTTCCAGAGTTTGTATCGATCAAGTGCGAGCCTTTCAACTCACCATCAGGATTGTAAATTTTCAGGCAGTAGGGATCCAAAATTTCTTTGGGCAACGCATCCTTCTTACCTGGTTTGAACCATTTCTCATTTGGGTAATGCACAAACTCGGCGTTGGCCAAATCTTCACCCCAATAGGCGCCTGCGTAGAAATGGTTGTTGTTAAGGCGCTCAATGTATTCACCCAACGCAGAAGCCAACGCACTTTCTTTGGTAGCGCCTTTGCCATTGGTAAAGCACATGGGCGAATGCGCATCCCGAATGTGCAAGGACCACACATTGGGGATGATGTTGCGCCACGAAGCAATTTCAATCTTGATGCCCAAGCCAGCCAAGATGCCAGACATGTTGGCAATGGTTTGCTCTAAGGGCAAGTCTTTACCCAAAATGAAGGTGCTGCTTTCTGCATCTGGCTGAAGACTTAGCAAAGCTTGCGCATCGGCGTCGAGGTTAGCAACTTCTTCAATCACAAACTCTGGTCCCTCTTGCACCACTTTTTTCACGGTACATCGTTCAATGGAATTCAAGATACCGCGGCGATCGACTTCTGAAATATCGGGAGGCAACTGAACCTGAATTTTAAAAATTTGCAGGTAGCGGTTCTCTGGGTCAACAATGTTATTTTGTGACAGGCGAATGTGCTCAGTGGATATGTTTCGGGTGTCGCAGTAAAGCTTCACAAAGTAGGCCGCGCACAAAGCCGACGAGGCCAAGAAGTAGTCGAAGGGGCCAGGCGCAGAGCCGTCGCCTTTGTAGCGAATGGGTTGGTCGGCTATGACCGTGAAGTCATCGAACTTGGCCTCTAGGCGAAGTTTGTCTAGAAAGTTGACTTTGATTTCCATGGATTGTTTTCAATACCTGTTGGCGCAACGATAATGCAAAAGTCATCTGAAATTCACGATTCTTCCTGTTTACTGCTTTAAAAATTGCAGACACCTCCAAATGCCTAGGCCTAAAACCTCATCAATATGAATGTTTTACTGAAATCAGAATCTGTGAGTTTCTGGCAAGCCTTCATGTTTTGGCTCAAGTTAGGCTTCATCAGCTTTGGCGGGCCAGCAGGTCAGATCGCCCTCATGCATGAAGAACTGGTGGTGCGCAGGAAGTGGTTGTCTGAAAAACGATTCCTGCACGCACTCAATTACTGCATGTTGCTGCCTGGGCCTGAGGCGCAACAACTGGCCACCTACATCGGTTGGTTGATGCACAAAACGCGAGGTGGCGTTGCTGCTGGCGTCTTGTTTGTATTGCCATCTCTGTTCTTGTTAATAGGCTTGTCATGGCTTTACATCGCCTATGGACAAGTCACATGGGTGGCGGGCTTGTTCTATGGCATCAAGCCTGCGGTAGCTGCCATCGTCCTCCAAGCGGCATACCGAATTGGCTCTCGCGTTCTTCATAACAATTTGCTTTGGACTATTGCCATTGCCAGTTTTATGGCCATCTTTGCGTTGAATGTGCCCTTTCCCCTCATCGTCTTGGCTGCCGCAATCATTGGTTTTGTGGCCGGCAGGCTATCGCCTGCATCATTAAGGATGGGTAGCGGTCATGCCGCTGTAGCCGTCTCTACAGTTAATGCATTGATCGGAGATGACACGCCAACACCTTCGCATGCCGTGTTTACTTGGAAGCGATTGTGGCAAGTCTTGCTGGCAGCTACCTTATTGTGGCTGGTGCCGATGGGCTTGTTGATGGTCCAATTCGGTTGGGATCACACGCTGACTCAAATGAGCTGGTTCTTCACCAAAGCAGCACTTCTCACCTTTGGCGGTGCTTATGCCGTATTGCCTTATGTGTTCCAAGGCGCGGTAGAACAGTTTGGCTGGGTCACGGCCACTCAAATGATGGACGGCTTAGCTTTGGGCGAAACCACACCAGGCCCCCTCATCATGGTGGTGGCCTTTGTGGGCTTTGTGGGTGCTTATGCACAAGCCCTACTGGGACCCGACAGTTTGTTTTTAGCGGGCGCTTTGGCGGCCACGCTTGTCACATGGTTCACTTTTTTGCCGTCGTTTATTTTCATTTTGGCAGGCGGCCCCTTTGTAGAGAGTACCCAAAATGATTTGAAGTTCACAGCCCCCCTGACGGCGATCACAGCAGCGGTGGTGGGGGTCATTTTGAATCTGGCTTTGTTCTTTGGTTATCACACCGTTTGGCCGCAAGGCTTTGGTGCACCCTTAGATATCACTTCCGCGCTGATTGCCATTGCAGCAGCCATTGCACTGCTTAAATACAAGCTCAATGTGATACAAGTGATTGCAGTTTGCGGATTGCTTGGCGTGCTAATCAAGCAATGGATTTGAATGACTTCTCCTTGGCGACATCACTTTCACTTGGATAAAGCTAAGCTCAAGCTTACTTTTCCTGTAGGTATTCCATGAACAAAGAATTCGACATCGTGGTGCATGGCGCCACTGGCTTCACGGGCCGTCTCATTGCTGAGTATTTACTCACACGCTCAGACACTGGCCTCAAATGGGCCATGGGTGGCAGAAGCATGGGCAAACTGCAAACCGTGCGTGATGAAATTGGCGCGCCTGCTTCCACATCCTTGGTGGTGATTGAAAGCAGTGACGAAGCATCATTGAAGTCTCTCATGTCTAAAACTCGCTTGGTCATTTCAGCAGTAGGTCCTTACCAGTTGTACGGCAATGAACTCATCAAAGCTTGCGCTGAGTCGGGTGTGGATTATGTCGACTTGTGCGGCGAGCCCGCATGGATGCGCCACATGGTTGATCAACACCAGGCTACAGCAGAAAAAAGTGGTGCTCGCTTGGTCTTCTCTTGCGGCTTTGATTCCAGTCCTTTCGATTTGGGTGTGTTGATGGTGCAAGACGAAATGACCCAACGTTTTGGCAAACCTGCACAACGCGTGCGTGGCCGCGTTCGCAAAATGAAGGGTACATTTTCTGGCGGCACAGCTGCCAGCTTTAAAGCCACCATGGCTGCTGCCGCCACGCAGACTGGTGTCATGGACCTCTTAAAAAATCCGTTTTCGCTCACACCTGGTTTTGAAGGCCCCCGCCAACCCGCTGGCCACAAACCCATGTTGGACGAGGTCATGGGTGTCTGGGTGGCGCCTTTCATCATGGCCACCATCAACACGCGCAATGTGCACCGCTCCAACTTTTTGTTGAACCATGTATGGGGTTCAGATTTTGCATACGACGAGATGATTGTGACAGGGCCAGGCGAAAAAGGGGAGGCCCTTGCCAACGCCATTGCCCAAGACAAAAGCATGAGCGAAGACAAACTTAAACCCGGTGAAGGCCCGTCTAAGGCGGAACGAGAAGCCGGCAACTACGATATCTTGTTCATTGCCACCAACGAGCAAGGGCAGTCGGTGCAAGTAGGTGTTAAGGGCGATCGCGACCCAGGTTATGGCAGCACTTCCAAGATGATTGCTGAAGCGGCTATCTGTTTATTGAAAGATGCATCGGCCACAAAGGGTGGCTTCTGGACGCCTGCTTCAGCAATGGGCCATGCACTCATTGCCCGCTTAGGGTCGCATGCAGGCCTGACGTTCAGCGTCGAATGAGGCCGCCTTGAATCTCAAGGATTGAGCTCCATCGCCGAAGGCAAATAGCCTCTCAAGGTGTGAACGCCATTGGCAAACAAAATGGCGTTCACAATGGCTTGCGCTGTAGCTTCGGCCGCCATCACGGTGAGCAATACCATGTCTGGCGGGCCTTCTTCAGCACACGTGGCCATGGCAAACAAGGTATCACCATCCAAGCTTGTATGTGCTGGACGAATACTTCGCGCAAATCCATCGTGCGCACTCATGGCCAAGCGCTTGACTTGTGCTTTGTTCAAGCTTGCATTGGTGGCCACCACACCAATAGTGGTGTTGGTGCCTGCAAAGGGTGAAGCCGCTTTTTGTCCAGCCAAGAGGGCTTGCTGCGTATTGAGCAAACGGATGCCATCCAATGTGCGTGCTCCCGCAAGTACTTTGCCAGTGACAGGGTCCATCACATCACCCACGGCATTGCACGCCACCATGGCCGCCACTTGCCAAGATCCCACTTTCACCAACGCATGGCCCACGCCACCTTTCATGGCGCGATGCAAACCAAACAGCTTGCCCACCACTGCGCCAGCGCCTGCCCCCACATTGCCCGACAAAGGATGAATCATTGATCGCATCTGACTGGCAGACAACGGCTTCTGGTAAAGCGCATCTTCGCAAGCGGCGTATCCTGCTGCTGCATCGGGCCGTACTTTAGGGCTGTCACCTTCGCGCACCACTGCCAAATCAAACAACACCGCTGCCGGCACGATGGGCACACATCCATGATCTGTTTGAAATCCTATATCGCGCTCGTCCAGCCAGCGCATCACCCCGCTGGCAGCATCCAGGCCAAACGCGCTCCCACCCGACAGCAAAACAGCATGCACCTTGTCGACCAAGTTGGTGGGGTCCAATAAATCGGTTTCTCGAGTCCCTGGCGCAGCACCTCGCACATCGACAGCACCCACAGCACCTTTTGGCGCCAACACAACGGAGCAACCTGTAAGCCTTTGACTTGAAGTGAAATGACCGATGTGCAAACCTGCAATGTCTGCAATGCTTCCCTGGTGCGGGTTGGAGCGCTCACTCAAACGGGTGTTAACAATGTTCTGTGATGACATAAGCTTTATTCAATGCTCCAACTGTATGCACTCAAGCAGCGCTGAATTGGAATTAAATTGAAGATCCATCGTATTTTTTCCCCAGCGCCAACAACTCAGGCGTCTCAATCAGCGCATTGAGCTGATCAAAATCTAACATTTTGTCACGCCAAGGTGCTGTGGTTTGATGTGTTTTCAAACTGCCGTAATAGGCCTGCAAGTTGTGTGAGACAGCCCGTGCCGTTCCACCCGGGAAAATCACTATTTTGAAACCGACCTTGCCCAACTCAGCAGCACTCAGAATGGGCGTTTTGCCACCTTCCACCATGTTGGCCAGCAGCGGAATGCGCTGTGCAAATCGATCGCAGGCCATTTTCATTTGCTCAGGTGTACGCAATGCTTCAACAAACAAGGCATCAATGCCGCACTCTAAATATTTTTCTGCACGATCTAAGGCAGCTTCCAAACCCTCTACAGCCAAAGCATCTGTCCGGGCCAAAATGAGGGTGTTGCTACTTTGTCTGGCATCCAAGGCAGCGTTAATTTTTCCCTGCATTTCTTTGACAGGCACCACCCCTTTGCCATCCAAGTGGCCGCAGCGTTTGGGAAAAGTTTGATCTTCAATTTGAATCATGGCGGCACCTGCGCGCTCAAAGTCGCGCACAGTACGTTGCATGTTGAGCGCGTTACCGAAGCCTGTATCGGCATCCACAATCACAGGCACGCGAACGCGGTCGGTGATGTTGGCCAGTGTATTGGCCACTTCGCTGGCAGTGGTTAAGCCAATGTCTGAACGACCCAATCGAGTGTAGGCAATAGAAGCGCCCGACAAGTACAAGGCCTCAAATCCAGCCTGTTCTGCAATGAGGGCAGTCAGTGCGTCGTAAATGCCAGGGGCCAGCAAGGCACTGGGTTGTTGTAAGCGTTGTGCCAATGACATAAATTTATTCCTTGGAATGATTCAATTTGAAAATACAACGGACGAGACTGAAAACCTTAAGCCGCCTGCAATTTTCGAGCAATGTCTTGCGCGACCAACCAGCCGCCGCCCACCGCGCTGAGCAATCCATTGCCTGCCAAATAGCCATCGGCACCCCGCCCTGAAACGCCGCGCGCTGCACCGCCTGCGGCATAGAGATTAGTCAACACTTGGCCATTGGTTTTCATCACTCGACAATGGGCATCGACTTCCAATCCGCCTTGCGTGTGAAACAGCGCACCTGTGACTTTGATGGCATGATAGGGCGCTTGAAGTGAGCGGGAAAATGTACGCCCCATGCTGTCGGTATGTCCGGCACGCACTTCGTTCAGCGTTGCCTGCAAGGCGGCCTCTTCACAGCCCACAATGGCCGCTAAGCCCGCCACATCCTTGGCGGTTCGAAGTGCACCTGCCGCTTCTGCATCTCTGTAGTCTGGAAAGCTTCTAAGCAATTCAAGCAGTGGCGCATCAAAAATATTCCAGGCAACACTGCCCGGTTGGCTCAACACATGAACCGCTGCCTCGGAGTAGCCTCCGGTCTCGTCGTTAAACCGTTGACCCAATGCGTTCACTTGAACACCACCCTCCATGATAAAGGCCCACGTCATGAGGGCACCTTGGGGGGTGACCCAAGAGCCGTGTCCTTGGTAGGCGTCTAAATCGCCCATCTGCAAACCCAATTGACGACCCCATAGAATGGCGGTGCCGTCGTTGCCTTGGTGGCCTGCAAAAACAGCGTTGGCCATTTCTGGCAACAACTCTTTCACCATCTCGGTGTTGCCGCCAAAGCCATTGCAGGCCAATAACAATTCATGGCAGGCCAAGTGCTCGATTGCACCATCAGGCCTTTGATAGCCTACGCCCAGCACACGATCTTCTGAATTGACCCAAAGCTCACAGACCAAAGACTGACCCAAAAAGTCAGCCCCCAAGTCATTCGCCACTTGCGCCAAACGGGTCATGAATGTGGCACCTGTTTTCTCAGGCATGGTGTGCATGCGTCTCACGGTATGACCCGGATACAAAAATCCATCGACAATTTCAAAGGGCAAACCCATTTTTTCAAGCTCGTCGATGGCGTGTGTGGCTGCTAAAACATAGGCCTTGAGCAAGTGCAAAGGCGCTTGGCCATGGGCCTTGTTCATCACATCGTCAATCAGCAGTTGATGTGAGTCTTCGATGCCCAATGATTTTTGCAAACGCGTTTCGGCCGCTGGAATAAAGCCAGACGACAAGGCAGAAGAGCCCGTACCTGATTCATCTCGCTCTAACACCAAGACATCAATGCCTGCTTTGCGAAGCGCAATGGCCGCTGTTAAACCACATGCACCCCCGCCCACAATACACACCGGCACTTCGGGTGTACCTTCGGGCATGGCTTGTGCATGAATAATGTGCGGGGCTTTTTGATGTTTCATCATGATGCTCGTTGTTGCTGCAAACGCAGTTTGAGTTGTGGCAAAAGGCCACCGGCTTCCACCATGGCCACTAAAAAATCAGGAATGGGATCGCACGCAAGGCGTTGACCATTGGCTCGCACCACAGTCCAAGTCGAAAGATCAAGCGAGATTTTTTCGGCCTCTTCCAAAGCCTGCGCGTCTTTGCATGTCAATAACAGAAGCCCCAAGTTAAACGCATTGCGAAAATACAAACCGCCATAGGACGGCGCTACAACCGCCTTCACGCCTAACTTGACCAAGGCATCCGCGGCCTGCTCTCTGGAGGAGCCAATTCCAAAATTAGGTCCAGCGGCCAGCACGTCGCCTGTCTTCACGTTCGCTGCAAACTCAGGCCTCACACCTTCTAAACAATGCTTGGCAATGTCGTGAATGCCTAACTTCATGTAGGCACCTGGCGCCAATTGGTCGGTATCAACATCCGCCCCTACTTTCCATACGCGGTGATGCTCGCTCATGCCAAGACCTCCCTTGGGTCAGAAATACTACCGCGCAAGGCCGATGCAGCGACGGTGTAAGGCGAGGCCAAATAAACTTGGGCTGTGGCAGAACCCATGCGCCCTTTGAAGTTGCGCGCTGTGGTCGCAATCACATTGGCACCATCTGGAATGCTGCCGCCATAACCAGAACACGCTCCGCAAGAAGTGGGCAAAACCTCTGCGCCTGATTGACGAAGGGTCTGCATCACACCCTCGCTTTCAGCCTGCGCCTGATCTTGCAAGCTGGCAGGCGCCACCATCAAGCGAACACCCGCTGGCAATTGTTGGCCTCTGAGCACTTGGGCTGCTGCCCGCAAGTCTTCTAACTTGGCGCCAGTGCATGCGCCAATGTAGGCCACCTGAATCGGTGTATTTTTAAATTCATCTACCGACTTTGTATTGGCCGGACTGTGCGGCGCGGCCACTTGCGGCACCAAGGTGGCTGCATCAAATTCATGCGTCACTGCCTCAGCACCTTGATCGGTATGCCAGCCTTCAATTAGCACATCCTTAGCACCCGTGTTGGCCAACCAATCACGCGTCACTTGATCGGGTTCAATTAAACCAACCTGGGAGCCCAGCTCAGCACTCATATTGGACATCGTCATGCGCTCTTGCATCGACAAAGCCTTCACCGCATCACCGCAAAATTCGATAGCTTGATACTCTCCGCCATTCATGCCGAATCGGCCAATCATGTGCAGCATCATGTCTTTGGCGGTAACGCCCGGTTGAAGTCGGTTGTTCCAGCGCATTAAAAAAGTTTGCGGGACGCGAACCCACAATTGTCCTGTGACCACCACCCCCAACATTTCGGTACTGCCCACACCAAACATGTAAGTGCCTAAGGCGCCACCGGTCGGTGAATGCGAATCACCGCCCACACAAAACATGCCAGGCTTGAGGTGTCCCTTTTGCGGCAGAACGACGTGGCATATGCCTAAGCTGTCGTAGACATGCGGTAATTTTTGTTCAAGGGCCCATTCACGCGCAATGCGAACAATGCGGCGCGAATCGTCATCACGTTCTGGCACATAGTGGTCCATGACCAAGACCACGCGCGACTTGTCCCAAATTTCAGCGCCCAGTTCTTCCAGCATGGGCTTGAGACGGCGAGGTCCGGAGGAGTCATGAAACATGGCTAAATCAACTTGGCAGTTCACAATCTCACCCACCGCCACGTTCGATCGGCCAGCAGCCTTGGCAATCAGTTTTTGCGCAAGTGTTTGAGGTGTATTGGTAGGCTTACTCATGTTTCAAACCTCTGGTGTCAAGATTACCTGATTTCAATTTCTGGCCTTTTCCTCTCTCATTGAAACGCGCGCATCGACATCACCGATGCTTGACACTTCCAACTGATATTCGTAACGATCGGGCCGGTACAGGCCTTCTAGCCATTGCACGGGTCGATCATCTGCATCAAAAACACGACGACGGACAGACAGCAATGCGCTGCCAATCGAAATGTCCAGAGCTTCAGCCACACGCGCATCGGCTTGGCGTGCTGAGATCGTTTGCTGTGCACGACCCAGTTCCACACCCGCCTCACTCAACAACTGCAAAATAGGCTTGGCAGCCAAGTCGCGGCGGGCCATGTCTTTTGTCAAATGCAGGGGCACGTAGGTAATGATGTAAGAAAGCGGACCTTCGCGGGAACTGCGCAATCGAATGGCTTTTTTAACGGGTGCGCCCAGAGGCACTTGAAGTGCCAAGGCCACATCTTCAGGCGCATCAATGGTTCGCCAGTCGAGTACCTTGACCGTGGTCGCGCGACTGGCACTGACGATGTTCTCCATCAAACCAGCAAGCCTCGTAGGCTGCGTCAACGCCGAGGTTCCAAGATTCAAGCCGGGATAGGTCACAGGTTTTGGAAAAGTACCGCGGCCCGCAATACGAACAATCAAACCCTCGGCCACCAGTTTTTCCATTGCATGACGAATGGTGACTCGCCCTACACTGAATTGTTTGGCCAATTCCATTTCTGCTGGCATGGACTTGGCAAAGCGTCCCTCTAACAATTGCTCTCGCAATACCAAATAAATTTGGTGATATTTGGTCAGCGGCAAACGAGGCGTCATGCAGGTGCCTCGTCAAAATTCCATTGATGCAACTCAATGCCAAAAACATCTTCTGGGCTTACACCCTCCAGCAAGTGATACAGCACAAACTGATAACACTCATTGGCATCAATTTCACTGGGTGTAAAAGCAAACGCCAAGTTGCCCCCCGTGGTCAAGCGCCCCGCAAATCCAAAATGCAATAAGTTTTGTTTGAAGACAGCTGCCGCAGTTTTAGCCATAGCGGCATGAGGTGCCAAAAACTCAATCACAAGACCTATTTCATGAAGGCTGCGCTTGGCTTGAGCCAGTTGACGAACTGCACCTTGACCATAAAGATGGGGCACCATGGTCCACTCACCAGGCACCAACTTGCGAACACGTTCGCTGACTTCCAGTAAAGCGCTAGGCATGATGCTGATCATGGTGGGGTCAGCCACACCCGCTAATAAAACCGCCCTAGCACCAGCATGAGAGGCACCCTCTACTTTCAAGGTGGGCGACGAACGCGGCACAAATTGGGCCCCAGATACCTGGGTGCGATGTGAATCGAGTGCAAGGTAGGAGGCTTGCTTGAGGTGCAATGTACCTTCTGGCTCTTCGACGATCCAGGGATTAGATTGCTCGTAAAGTGCATGCGCTGCCACCGATGCAGGCGTGGCATGGGCCGCCGGGTTCATGCTCTCCAAAAAGAAATCAAATTCACCCAACTCCGCCAAGATGGCATCGCGGCCGCCAGGGGTACAACACAAGGAGGTGCACTCAATGATTTTGGCCATGTGCAAAGACAATCCTGCGTCGTAACCGAGCATTTGCGGCAAGGCTGCAAAAATGGCTGTGTCACAAGAACGTCCTGCAATGAGCACATCCGGTTTTTGCGAAAGCGCCTTCATGAAAGTGTGTGTGCCGCATTGCGCCACGATGTGGCTTGCCGACATGACTTGTTCTTCATTCGGCAGGGGAAGATTCAGTGAGGCGCCGCTTTCATCCAAGGATTTCAAATGGCCGTGCTGAATGGCTTGTATCAACAAGTTGCGCGGTACATCGCTCAACACAATGGCGACGCTGAAAGACAAGCCGTTTGCTTCAGCCACTTCTTTCAACAAAGACAGTGTGTCTTCAAGGTGTGGTTTGGCCCCTGCTGTGCCTGCACTGCCAATGATCAAGGGCACATTCAGTTGCCTGGCCGCTTTCAAGACCATTTCAAGATCGCGCCGAACCATATCGCGAGGCGCTGCCATTTGCCCCGACCCCAGATAAAACGGGCCAGGATCGATCGATCCCATGTCGCATCCAATAAAGTGTGGTTTTCTTTCAAGGCCTCGCTCAAAAGACTCTTGAACAATACCAAACCCCAGTTGTCCAGACGCAGACAAAACACGAAGTCTTTCTTGTCCCATCCGATGGCTGTCCAACAAGCGAGATACTGCGGTGGGGGTTGTTGGATGTGTCATTGGTTTAAAGCCTCAATGACAACAAGGGTGCATGTTGCTGAGCACCATACAAATCGCCATCACCCGGATTGCCAGCGCACACTGTGCGAGGCATCGATAACTTGATGGCAAAAATATGCGGCAATTCAAAACGCCGAACCTGTGTCGCCATTAGCCCGTAGCAAGCAGCGACTGAATTGATTTGAAGCGCCTCACTTTGAGCGGCTCGATCATAGGCTTGGGCATTGCTAAAAAATAAGTCGACGGTAAAACACAGAGGCCCGGCATTCTTGCTGCGGATCACGTTGGCCAAATCGGTGAGTGGCAAAGCTTCTTGGGCCATTGAGTCATCGGGCTGTGAAGCCACCATCCGCACAAATAATTTGTCCCGTAATGAAGGAAGCTCGTTGAGACAGTAAAAAACTCACCAATTCTCCAATCTCGTCGGGCTGTCCTAGGCGCGCCATCGGAATGCTGGCTTGCATGGCTGCCAGCGCAACCGGGTCGGCCATGGTGGGTGCCACCATGGGTGTAGCAACGGGTCCGGGTCCAACAGCATTGATGCGAACACCTTCTTGCGCCCATTCCAAAGCCAAAGACTTGACCATGCCGTTCAAGCCAGCCTTTGAAGCGGCATAGGCTGCGCCGCGAGCATGACCCACTAAGCCAATTTGACTGCTGATCACAACCACACTGGCATCACCCTGTCTTGCCTTGCGCATCTGGGCAATCGCAGAACGCGTTAAAACAAAGGTGGCGTCCAAATTCAGAGCCAAAGTTTGACGCCATTCGTCCAGCGTGATTTCATCAGAAAGTTTTTTGAAAAATAGGCCGGCACAACATGCCAAGGCATCAAGGCCGCCTAATGCATGAGCAGCCTTTGCTGGCAGTTCAGCGCAGGCTTCATCGTCAAGCAAGTCTTGCACAAAGACCACCGCTTGGGGTAATAGATGTTGAAGCACTGGCACTTGATTTTGAGTTTGCACCACTGCCGCTACCTTAGCGCCATGGCGCGCAAGGGCACAAGCCGTGGCCAAGCCAATGCCCGAACCTGCGCCGGTCACCAGCGCGTGACGCCCTGATAATTCCATGGCAGTATGGGGCATGACTTAAAGACCTAAATAGTTTTTACGCAATTCAGGATCACGCGCCATTTCTGCAGCAGTGCCTTGCATGGCCACTACACCGTTTTCGATGATGTAGGCGCGGTGCGCAATGGCCAAGGTTTGAACCGCGTTTTGTTCCATCAATAAAATGGGCATGCCTTCTTTGTTGATTTTGGAAATCAACTCAAACATTTGCTCCACCAGCAAGGGCGACAGGCCCAGAGACGGCTCATCCATGATCAGCAACACTGGCTCAGACATGAGGCCGCGGCCAATGGCCAGCATCTGCTGCTCCCCACCAGACAGCGTCCCTGCCAATTGTGAAAAACGCTCTTTCAGCCGAGGAAAAATTTCCACCACACGCTCTAAATTTTGCGAACGACGGGCCTTGCCCCTGACCTGACTACCCAGTTCTAAGTTTTCACGGACATTCATGTTTGGGAAAATTCTTCGTCCCTCTGGCACATGAATCAATCCGCGTTGCACCACCTCGGTAGAGTTCGCGCCAGTGATGTCTTCACCTTGGAAACGAATAGACCCACTGAAGGGTTTGTAAAGTGCAGAAATATTGTTATTAAGCGTGGACTTGCCAACGCCATTGCTACCCAGAACGGCCACAATTTCACCAGCGCCAACTTCTAAGTTAATACCCCGCAAAACTTCGATTTGGCCATAGCCCGCGTGCAGATCACGAATTTCAAGCATGCGCTGCTCCTTGCTCTTGACCCGACATTTGATCGGCAGCGCCACGGCCTAGGTAGGCTTCAATCACCTCGCGGTTATTGACCACTTCTTCGGGCTTACCCTCTGCAATGATCTTGCCATAGGACAAAACATAGATGTATTCCGACAAACTCATCACTGCATGCATGACGTGTTCAATCAACAAAATGGTAACGCCTGAATCGCGAATGCTGCGAATGAGGGCAATGATTTCAACAATTTCTTGAGGATTCAAGCCGGCCATGACTTCGTCAAGCAACAACAGCTTAGGCCCTGTGGCCAATGCGCGAGCTAGCTCCAGACGCTTGCGCCCTGCCACCGTGAGATCAGAAGCAGGCTGATCAAGCATGTCAGACATACCCACTTTTTCTGCAATCAAGCGCGCGTGGGCATGGGCTTCATTCTTGCCAGAAAATTGCTGAAATGCACCCACCGCAATGTTTTCAAGAACAGAAAGTTTGGCAAAAGGCTGCGTGATTTGGAAGGTGCGAACCATACCAAGACGTGCAATATCGTGTACCGCCATGCCCACAATGTTTTGTCCCAACAATTCGACTTGACCACCATCGATTGGATGGAAACCTGCAATGGCTGCAAACAATGTTGTTTTGCCAGCGCCATTCGGGCCAATCAAAGAAATGATTTGGCCTGCACCAACTTCAAGGGAAGCGTTGTCAACGGCGCGCAAGCCGCCAAATATTTTGGTTAAAGCTTTTACTTTGAGCATCAGGCATCTCCTTTTTTGGCGGCAGATGCCAAGCGGCCAGCCTTTTTTCGTTCCTTGCCCTTGAACAATTCAACCAAGCCATTGGGTAAGAAAGCAATGATGATGACCAACAAGGTGCCGTAGAGCACCAAGGAAAGTCCTTGGAGACTGAACATCGACCTTGTGACTTCACTGACCAATGCCAGCAGCACAGCACCAATAAGTGGGCCGTAAACAGTTCCAGCACCACCAATCATGCTGACCAAAAGCATCTCAACCGATTTGTCCACACCAAACACAATGGTGGGATCGATGTACAAGAAGTACTGCGAAAAAAAACAACCCCCGACACCTGCAATGGCACCCGAAATGGCCATGATTTTGATCTTTTCAGAAAAGATATTGATGCCCAAGGCGCGTGCTGAATCTTCGTTTTCTCGAATGGCGGCCAGACGCGCACCAAAGCGCGATGCCTTGAGCCAAAGGGCGATGGCTACCGAGATCACGGTCAAGGCCAAGATAATGAAGTAAAAAACACGCCGATCGCCAAACTGAAAATTGGCTGCGGTTTGTTTCATAGGAATGAGCATGCCCAAACCGCCGCCGGTGATTTCAACCGAATTGGCGACGATGCGAAACACTTCGGCAAAAGCCAAGGTGATCAATGCAAAGTAAGAACCTTTCAGTCCTGCCCTGAAAGACATCACACCAATGAGCCAACCTGCAGCAGCGCCCGCCAAGGCAGACACAGGCAGGCCCCACCAAGGGTTAAAACCAAAGCGCATTTGAACAATGGTGGAGGCATAGGCGCCAACACCAAAGAATGCGACATGCCCAAATGACAGTTGTCCTGCAAAGCCCCCAGCAATGTTCCATGACTGTCCAATGAACGCATAGAAAAGTGCCAGAACACCAAAGTTAATGACAAAGGCAGATTCGGATGTAAACGGAAAAATGATGGCGACAACCAACAACAACAAATGAAGAGTCCAAGGTGAACGATTAAAAATCATCGTTTGTCTCCAAAAAGGCCTGAGGGTCTAAACAGCAATATCAAGATAAAAATCAGAGAGATGCCAATTTGCCCAAGGCTCTCACCCAAATAAAGACCGCCAAACGATTCGGTCAAGCCGACAATCAAGCCGCCCACCACTGCACCCAAAAAGCTTCCCATGCCGCCCAGCACCACCACCGTGAAAGCCACCATCACAAAGACGTGACCCGTGGTGGGTGAGACATAAAAAATAGGCATCAACAATGAAGCTGCAGCACCTAATGTCGCCATGCCCAGGCCAAATGAAATAGCAAAGACCTTGTCTACGTCAATGCCGACCAAACGTGCGCCCATACGCTCTTTGGCAACAGCACGTATGGCACGACCTGTGTCTGTTTTGGTAATGAAGATGCCCAGCAATGCACACATCACCATGGCCGCAAAAAAGGAAATAACTTTGGGCAGTCCGACCAACAAAGGCCCCACCTCAAACATTTTGTCGCTGTAAGACATGGAAATGGTGCGCGAATCTCCAGTGAAAAACATCAAGGCCAAGTTTTCAATCACGATGGACAAGCCCAATGTGATGAGCAAAATGTTTTCGTCTTTGCCATACGACAATTTGCCTATGAAATACTTATAGAGCACATAGCCCATTACAAACATGGTCGGCATCGTGACAATCAAGGAAAGATAGGGATCGACACCTAGCTTCGTCACCAAGTAATAAACACCAAACATAGACACCATCAACAGGCTACCGTGGGCAAAATTAATGATGTGTAAGACACCATAAATCAATGTAAGCCCAGAGGCGACGAGGGTGTAGATACCCCCCATGAGAATGCCATTGATGACAGCTGCTCCGATAATGGTCAGGTCCAAAACGAATTCCTTTAAATGAGGTCGATGAAGCTGTCGTCAAACTGCAATATAAATTCGCACAAGGCGTTCAACCTGACTGCAAATCGCAGTCAAGTTGAATTCTTCGTTAGCAATCTAAGAAATTTAAAAGCAGTTCGATCCGGCAATAAATACTGAGTTAAGACTGAGCAAATGCTTGCCTAAAAGCCTGAATCAGCTGAATTTAGGACGCGGGAAGACGGGCTTCACCCCTGCAAATTCATTGGGCCACACCACATCGATGTCGGTCCTGCTGGCCTGCAGCATTGCCGCACGACCACCCGAGTTCTGACCGTCGACGAACTTTGTGGGGCCATAAGGCATGAAGTGGTCGGACCAGGTGCTGGCCTCAAGAGCGGCAATGACCCTTTCCTTGTCAGCCGACCTGGCGCGCTCCAACGCGTCTGCGTAACACTTCACGGAGTTGTAGCCACAGTAAACCTCAAAGGTAAACAGGCCACCCCTCGCTTCTACCGCCTTGCGCATGGCCAAGGCCTTCGGATTGCGCGGGTTGTACCAGTGGTTGAAGTCCATCATGTTCTGAGCGATATCAGGCTGCTCACTGACCAGCTTGAAGTTGAATCCACCACCCAGAACACTGAACATCGCCGCCACATCCACGCGCTGCTGATGCAAAGTGCGCGCCAACAAAACGTACTCGTTTTGGTAGTTGCTCATGATCACGAGGTCTGGCTTGATGCCCTTGATACGCAGGGCAACGTTGGAGAAGTCGCGAGTGGGGTTGGCATGTTTGATGACCTCTGCCACCTGCACATTGATACCGGGAAGGCGGTCGGCAAGCAGCTTAGCTGTGCCCGTGCCGAACTCCGACTCCTCGTGTACCAAAACCGCGGTCTTGGCGACACCGCCAGCCGTCCTATTAATTTCGCCCAAGCCCACAATGGCATCGTCCACGCACTTGCCAAAGCCAGGCGCCAACCTGAACACATTCTTAAGTCCGCGTCTGACGATTTGGTCGGATACGCCTACGTCAATCATGAAAGGCGTGTTGTACTTGGCTGCAGCCTGAGTGGCTGGCAGCGCAATGGCGCTGGAGAAGCAGCCCACATAAGCGGCCACACCCGCCTGGTGCAGACGCTCCACCTCTGACACGCCTACCTCGGGGCGGGACTGAGAATCGCCCAAGGCGGCCTCAAGCTTGGCCCCGCCCATAGACTTGATTCCGCCAGCCGCGTTGATCTCATCAATGGCCAGCTGGCAGCCAAGGCGGCCTTGTCCCCCGCTGTAGGCGAGTCCCCCACTAACTGGGTGCACCAAGCCAATCTTGATGGGAGCAGGCTGCGCCAGCAAAAGGCCAGGTGCGCCGAAAGCGGTGGTCGCTGCACCAGCTTGCAAGATCAAACGACGGGATACGCGGACATCAGACGTCATGGTAATTCCTCAATGAAGAAGTTGGGGGTTAAGTTAAATTGTTCCATTCATAGAACAATTGGACACACTGTGCAACAATCCTTTTTCAAAGTCAAGCGGACAACTCCCAATCATTTCAAAAAAACAGCCGCATTTTCTCGCCATATTGGTTTTCCCCAAAACCGCACCACGAACGCTTAATTTGCACCACGATGGACCACTCGCATTACCGCTACAGCCCGCTGCCCCATCGAACGCCTTCTCTCTTAGCGCCGGGTTTGCATGTGTATGTGGTGCTCTATTTAGAACAATGGGACTTTGAAGCGCCCACAGACAGTGTGCGAGATCCAAGATTTGTAGGTGAGTTTGGAAGCTTCAACCCAGACTACCGAAGTTGGACACAACGTGAATATGGCTTGCGCATCGGTATTTTTCGTCTCATTGATGCACTGCGTGATGCAGGCATTCAAGCGGTGGTCGCTGCCAACAGCCTGGTACTTCCCCGTGTCCCGCAGGCGCTTGAAGCGTTGAAGCTCTCGCAAGCGCAATGGTTGGGGCACGGTATGGCCGCCACTCGACTGATGCATTCCAACATGACCCTTGAGGCGCAGCAAGATCACATCAGCAGTTCTCTAAAGACACTTCAAACTTTCACCGATGAAGTGACGCAGGGTTGGCTCAGCCAAGATTGGGGCACGTCGCCACTCACCCACGGTTTATTAGCCGATGCTGGCATCTGCTTCACCCTCGATTGGGGCAATGACGATCAGCCCTACTGGATGTCTCCGGCAGGCACTTCTCAAAAAAGTTTGCTGGCCATTCCTTTGTCCAGTGAATGGGACGATGTGCAAGGGCAATGGTTCAGGCCTGTAGAGCCTGCGCAACATGCGCAACAAATTCTTCAGGCTGCAAAGCAAATGCGCGATGAATGCCAACTGCATCAACGCAGTGCCGTCATGGGGTTAGGGCTTCACCCTTGGGTTTGGGGCATGCCCAGCCGCATTCGTTACTTGCGTGAATTGCTGACGCAGTTGACCCACACTGAAGGCATCACTTTCACGACCCCTCAAAAAATTTATGCGCAGTGCGCTGGCAGCGAAACGATTTAATCAAAGTTTAGGGAATACGCCATGGACTACCTCGATACCCTCAGTCATTTTGCATCAAGCCTTGACTATTCAAAGTTAGAGCCACAAGTGCAAGACCAAGTGGGATGGATTCTGGCCGACACGGTGGCAGCCATGGTGGCCGGTTCAGCAGAACCTGAATTGCGCGCCATTGCGAAGCGCCAACCTGCTTGCACGCCCCACCATTCAGCACAACTCGTTGGCTTAGGACAAAAAAGTACACCCGAAGCAGCGGCCTTCATCAATGGCACATCAGGCACATTTTTGGAGATGGACGAAGGCAACCGGTTTTCTCGCGGCCACCCTGCGATTCATGTCATCCCGGCTGCTTTGGCGCTCAGTCAAGAACGCACTGTCACTGCAGAAAATTTTCTAGCAGGCATGGTCGTGGGCTATGAAGTGGGTTCGCGTTTAGGCGCAGCCTCACAATTGCGAGGCGCTATGCACCCCCATGGCACTTGGGGAACTTTGGGTGCCGCCGCAGCCTGCGGTCGAGTTACTGGCCTAGATGACTGTGACATGCGTCAGACCATCAATATTTCCGCATCACTGACCACCGCCACGTCCAAGCAAACCATGCTCGAAGGCGGCTTGGTTCGCAATGTGTATGCTGGCTTGAGCAATCGAAATGGTTTATTGGCACTCAACTTGGCCGAGTGCGGCTTCAATGGCGAACGCGATGGCCCCTCTTCTTTACTGGGCAAAATCATTTCAGAAAGTTTTCAGACTGAAGCCGTCACGCAAGGCTTAGGACACGACTGGCACTTAATGCGCAACTACTTCAAATTGCATTCATGCTGCCGCTATAACCATGGCACGCTCGATGCCATTGATCTCATGGCAGCCGCGCAAAGGCTACCTCAGGTCAGTGACATCGAACGCATTGAAGTGGTGACTTATCACCTGGCTGCTGAGCTCAATGATCCTGCGCCCAACAACACCTTGGCCGCCAAATTTTCTGTGCCCTTTGCTGTAGCTACTCGAATCGTGAACAACTCGAGCGCACTTTCAAGCTTCACATGGGACCAAGTGCGCAACCCCGCCGTATTGGCCTTGGCACAAAAAGTGACGGTCTCGCATGACCCTGCTATGAGCGCCAGACTTCCCATGGAAAGACCTGCCAAGGTCACCCTCTATCTCAAAGATGGCAGCCAACGCGTGGGAGAAGCGGGCGTCAATCGAGGTGACGATGCATCACCCTACACCCGTTCTGAATTGCGCGATAAATTCATGAGCCTTACTGGCCGTGTCTGGCCCCTTGCACACTGTGAAAAACTTTTGCAAGCCACTTTAGATTTGGCCCATTTGAAAACACCGCTGCAAGGATGGACTGAATTACTGGCGCATCCCGCGCAATGAGCAGGTAAGCCAAATCAGATTGAAGCTGCGCATCATTCAGCGCAGTGAATTTTCACCCGCCATATAAACATAAACCGCTGTGAACAAGCCGTCCTTCAATTCAAAAAAGTTACAATTATTTTTGAACATTTTTTCGCCTTCGTGCGTGGTGTTTTCGACGCGAAAGCGACTGGCAATACGCTGAGCGGCCACGTCCACCGTGTGCGTGAAATTGCCATGCCACACTTTGGCATAGCGCTCATTCAGTCGCTCATACATGGCGCGTATTTCAATCTCACGGCCTTCGTAAGAAACACCATGATTGGGAACGGAAAATTGCGCATGGGGTGCAAAGCTGGCCAGCGTGCCTTCGACATCTTTTCGGTCTACCGCTGAAAAATAGCGTTCAGCCAAGGCTACGAGTTGCGCTTCGTCTAGGTTGATTGATTTCATGCTGCCTCCTTAAATCCTGCGTCTTGCAAAGCACGAAAGAGCGACAAAGCATTGGCATGGGCCTTGAAGGAATCCAGCGACAAAGGATGCTGCATGCGTTGCTCTTCCAAAAAATGGCCATGGCTTCTCCCCCTTACGCACAAAGCGGAAGGCTTCACAGCACCCGTTGGCTTCACGTGAGCAGGGACATAACTGATGGCAAATCCGAGGCGACGGTCGTTTGTTTCATTACCACCTGACGCGTGCACCAGGTCGGTGTGATGCAGCGACATCTGGCCCGGGCCCACTGGAATGAAGACGCCTTTGGCATCATCAAATCGGTCGCTGATACCTTGCCCTCGGCGAATCATGTTCATGGGCTCCGGTTTGTCATCGTGTTCAAACGCACCCCACTGATGACTGCCAGGCAAAACTTGCATGCAACCGGCAGCGATACTGGCATCACTTAATGCCACCCAAGCCGTCACATGCAAATGCGGTGACAAATAAAAATACGTGCTGTCTTGGTGCCAGCGAACGTAAGCTGGCGTGTTGGCTTCTTTCAAAAATAGTGTGGAGTGATACACCAAAATATCAGGCCCAATGACATCTTCCACGGCATCCAAAATACGCGGGTGATGAACCAACTGATCAGCCCAATTGAACAAGAGATAACTTTTTGACTTTTCAGGAAAATCAATGGTTTGACCGCGTTGCTTTTCCCAGTCTTCCAAATCTTGTCGGAAGGTCTTCACCTCGTCGGCGCTCAATACATCAATGGGCGACACATACCCATCACGGGCATAGGCCTCAACCTGCGATGCACTTAATAATTTAGACAAGATCTGAATCCCTTATTTTTGTACGCTGAAAATTTCAAGCCCGATTCACGGACTGCTGAGCAGCACTCATCATCTCTTGCAACATGTCCAGTCGCGGGTGCATGGGTCGCGGATAGGCCTTGCGGCTTTGCGACA
>Ga0315903_10002683_pt1 | contig 25639 bp, 39 predicted proteins | sample LakEriMetagenome_7_FD_203524 | JGI IMG/M metagenome (GOLD analysis project Ga0315903, IMG submission 203524) | Freshwater fungal communities from buoy surface, Lake Erie, Ohio, United States - Buoy 2 MA119 | ecosystem: Environmental > Aquatic > Freshwater > Lake | place: USA: Lake Erie, Ohio... | reverse complement strand
TCCCCTTTGATCACCCCAACGAATTGGGCGGTCCCACAACAATCGTCCCACACCTCGATCGGGACCTCGTTGGCGAACCCATTCGGATCGTCGATCAATGCGGTTTTCAAAATTTGATACCCGTCGTCGTAAAATGTCAACTCGGACGAAAACGATTTGGCCGTTTGACCATTGGCGTCGGATCGTCGCAACGTGACCTCAAACGACGATGTCCCGTCGATCCGTCCCGTGATCCACACGCCGTTCAACTTTATTTTGATTGATGTGTTCATTTCGCTTTGTTTCGGATTCGTTGGTTTTTGTAATCCAAACGGGAAACAATCCCATGGATCCCACGTTCGTCAATTGACAACGCCAATCCTTTTTGATCACGGATCGCCGTTTCAATCCTTTCCAATTTTGATTCCATGGCCTTGTTGTTCACGGCCACGATCCGTTCGTTGATTCCTTTGGTCAACATTGGATCACGACCCGCGTGGATCGCCTCCAATACGGGACGCCATTGACGGGTTTTTTCTTTTGTGATCACAAATTCGCCTTTGTGAACCACACCCGCGGGTTGGTATTTTCCACCGTCCCCCGTATATCCACCCTCTGCGAATGATCCCGCGGCGGCCCTGGCTTGGGCGCGGGCGGCAACTAATCCCGCGGCCAATGCGATCAATGTCGCGGCAATGGTGAACGGTGCGGCGGCCCCACCCTCGGCGGCGGCCTTTGAAATTGCCACGGCGGAATTCGCCACCAACTCGATCGCCGCCAACGCTTGTTGGGCGCGGACAAATTTGGCTTTTTGTTCGTTCAACTTTTGCAATCGTTCCTCCTCGATTTGCAACAATTCCGCGTTTCCTTTCTCTGCAATTTCCGCGGCGGCGTCCACACGTTTTTGTTGGGCCGAAATGGCGGTTTCGGTTTGTTGAATTTGGGCGTTGATCACCGCGTTGGCCAAATCCAACGTCGCTTTCAAAACGTCCTCGATTCCTTGTTGGATCGCTTTTTTCCTTTCCTCGGCTTCCTTTTTTGTTTTTTCGGTTTCGTCCTCCAACAATTCGATCGATCGGTCGTGATACTCTTGTTTGGTTTTCAAAATATCCAAATCCGCTTTTTTGACAATCAATTGTCGTTCCTCTGCGGTCAATTCCACATTGTTCAATTCGGCGTCGCGTTCGGCTTCAATGGCGGCGATCTTGGCCTCCCTTTCACGATCCAATGATTGTTGGATCAACGCCAAATTCGCGTTCAATTGTTGACGGATCCGATTTTGTTCCTCGGTTCCCCTGGCTTCACCCAATTGATTGATCAATTTGGATCGTTCCGCCTCCAATTTGCGGGTGTTTTGTTCCTCCAATGTGATCCGTTTTTCGGCTTCAACCTCTGCAATCGCGGCCAATGTTTGTTGGCGTTTTTTCTCGGCTTCAACTTTCAAATCGGTGATTTTGTCCTCGGTTTCGTTTTCGATCAATGTCAAACCGTTTTGTTTGATCGTGGCAAATTGGGCCGCGATTTCGGTCGTATATGTCCCCTCCTTTCGTGAATCTTCAATTCGGTTTTCAATTTCGTTTTCCCAAATTTCGCGTTCCTTTTGGGCCAACCCTCGGATTTGTGCGATTCGTTCCTCCAATGTCTTGGGGTTTGCCAAAACGGTGGGTTGGAAATTCAATTCGATTTTTTGTTTGGCCAATTCACGATCCAATGACAATTTCAATTTGGCGATCGCGTCGCGAATTTTTTCCGCCTCCTTTGGATCGATTCCGCCCAATTTGATCGGTTCCTTTGCGGCCTTGGTGAAATTGGTGACGGTTTGTTGGACCTTGTTGATCGCGTCGTCGGTTTGACCCACGATCCCCAAAAAATATTGGAATCCCGATTGTCCCGATTCGTCAATCAATTTTTGTTGTTCCTCATTCAAAACCAAAAACGGGTTGTTGGCTTCGAATTGATTCGCGGCGTTTCCAACGGTTTCATTCAATCGATTGATCGCACCGTTCGCCCCCTCGGTTTCCTCCCGAACTCGGCGAATGTCTGCGGATTGTTGATTGTACAATGTTTCACCCTGGGCCGCGTTCCCCGTTTCGATCCATTCCTCGGTGGCCTTGGCGGCGTTTTCGGTTTCTTTTGCGATCGCTTGGACCGCTTTCAATTGTTCCGCGGACAAATTTTTCAATGATTCCGCGACAACCTTGTTTCCTCCGACCAACTTGGACGGATCCGCCGTCAACACGATCGGGTTTTCCGCAACGTATCGACCCAATTCAACAATTGAATTTTCAATAAACGTTTGCGCTTGGATTTGTTTGGACAACAAATCGGTGATCACTTTTTGACCCGCTTCGGCGGCGGCCTTGGCTTTGATCGAATTGACCAAATTTTGATACGCAATGTCCAATTGTTCGACGAACTTTTTTTCGTCGGAAATATTTTTCAAGGTGATCCCATATTTCGAATTGATTTCATTGATCAATTTCGAACGTTCCGCGGATCCCGCGTTGGTTTTCTTTAACGCCCCAAACAATTGATCCAATTCGCGTTGTTCCTCTGCGACCGATTTGTTCATTTGGTCGGTGAAATCCGCCATGGCTTGTTGTTCAATGGACAATTTTTTGGTTTCTGCGGCGGCGTCGTCAACCCCGAAAATGTAATCGGAAAACAACGCCAACAATGTGGTGATCGCGCCAATGATAAACCCGATCGGATTCGCTTTCAACGCGGTGTTGAACGCGCGGGTCGCACCCGTGGCGACATTTGTGGCGACCGCTTGGGCCGACGTTGCACCCGTCAAAACATTGGTCGCGGTTGCGGCGGCCCGTGTGAAAAACGCCTTGGCTTTGGTCAACGCCAAACCCAATTGTTCGCGGACCAACAATATTTTGAAACGGGCCTCATAAAGTATTTCCGCCTGGATCGCCGCCTTTCGTTGGCCAACATAAAACGCAACAACACCCGCCAACAACAACAACGTCCGTCGATTATCTTCAATGAACTTTGGAATGGATCCCAACACTTGGATCAAACGGGACGCCCCATTGACGAACAATTCGAACACGGGCAACAAACCCTCACCGATCGTTCGTTTCAATTCGGTCCAATTCCCCTCCAATGTGGACAATCGACCCGACGTTGATTGTGACAACTTATCGGTCAATCCAAAAAATCGTCCGCCCTCCGACGTCAATGATTTGAAACCCTCCTCCAAATTGGCGAATGAAATCCGACCCTCCGATCCTAATTTTTTGACTTGGCCCTCGGTGACACCCAATTGTTTGGCGAATTCCCCAATGATCGGGACACCCGCCTCGGTCAATTGGTTGATGTCCTCCGCGAACAATGTCCCTTGAACCCTGGCCTTTCCGTATATCACCGCCAATTCATTGAAATCCTTTCCCGTGGCGGACGCAACGTCACCGATTCGTCCCAATGTGGTTTGTAATGATTCAACGGGTTCACCAAACGCCAACAACGCTTTCCCCGCTTGGTTCACTTGTTCGGGGGTGAATGGGGTTTTGATTGAAAATTGTTCCAAATCCGCGAACACTTGTTTCGCTTGTTCTGCGGATCCCAAAAATGTTTCCAATGAAATTTGGACATTTTCGTAATCTGCGACCGCTTGGATCGCACCCTTTCCGAAATCAATGGCGGACGCGGCGATCGAAATCCCACCAAACGCGGCGGCGGCCCCCGCCAATGTTTTTTTCAAACCCGAAACCGCGGATTCCGTTTGTTTGGTTGCGGTTCCCACATTGGTGATCCCCGACTTTATGGCGTCCAATTCCCGACGCATTTGTGACGTGTCGGCTTGTAATTTGAACAAAATGTTTTTGACCTCGGCCATGGCGTTTTTTTATTTGTTTTTTTCCATTGCTTCATTCCTTTCGTCGACAATCTTGAAAAACGTGTTGATCGTTTGATAATATTCGTCAATTGACAACGATTCCAACGCTTTCATTTCGGTCACGCGGTTTTCACAAATGATTTGGTTGACATATTGGATTTCGTCAATGTATCGCCCGATTTCAATCGTTGCAAAATTTGACGAAATCGTTCGTTTGCGGGGGCGTTTGCTCTCAAATATTCGTGAATATCGGTTGGTGACATTTCGGAATATTTTGTTGTGTGTGCGAACGCCCGTTGGACAAAAAAATCGAACACCTGGGGGTTTGATTTGATTCGATCCAATTTGATTTGTTTCCACACGTCGGAAAACTCGGTTTCGTTTTCCCCGTCGATCACGAAATAACACGCGGCCAATTCGACCATGGTTTGTTCCTCACCAATGAATTCCAATCGGAATTCCATTTCGGTCAATACATGGAACATTTCGACAATGTTTCCCGTGTTGGCGGATCGCTTCATGGATTCGATCAACGTTTTCAATTGATCGTTGGTCATGTTCATTTCGGCGAATCGGGTCGCCACCTCTGCGGCGATCGCACGTTTCGCGGGGATCGTCATGGGGTTTTGATATTCGAACCAATCGGTTCCGTCGGGTTCGGTGAATATTTTCACCAATGGAATTTTTGATCCCGTCACATGATTGTCAACGGGCGGTGGTTGTGTTGTCGGTTTTCGTTTGAACCAATTCATTTTGTTGATGTTTTTTTGGGTTTGTTTGCTTTCCTTGCGGCGTTGATTGACGCGTTGCAAATGGCGAACGCGGACGATTCGGATTTCCCCGATCGCATAACCTGGGCCACGCAACGATCCAATTTTTTCGACATGTTTCAAAAGTACGTCAAAAATCAATTCCTCCAACGAATGAAATCGTTGTGGAACGTCCACAAATAATATCGGAAACAATCCAACAAATGGGTCAACGACGCGTCGCGACCTTTGTCAATGTCACCGTTGGGTGTGGTTTCGACGTTCTGCAAATCATGGATCAAAAATTGACACGACGGATCAATGATCAAATCGGTGTGTTTTTCCAACATGGAATTCAACAACACGCGCGAATTTTTGATTGACGGGTTCACGCTTGGAACCTTGAACGCGGATTTGGGGATCCCCAATTCGTCGCGAATGATCATGTAGTAATTCAACGCCCCTTTGGTCATGGCGGAACGGTTCGCCCCCGACGCGTCACCCGTGACAATGAACAATTGATCCCCAAACACCGTTCGGATCGTTTCGCACAATTGGAACACGTCCGAATTCCTCAAACGGAATTCACGAATGATTCGGATTTTGCCGTCGAACGATTGTCCCGCGATACATGTGATCGGGTCCACGTTGAAATCGAACGACAAAATGATCGGTTCCTTTGGGTTGACCTCTGCGGGACGGACGGTTTTGAATTTGTTGAACGCATACGCGAACGGGCGATCCACGTCAACCACGTCCCAATCCCCATTGACGAACACGGCGCGGGTCACGTCGTCCAAATTTTCCATGGCCGCCAAATATTCGGGTGGCAATGTTGGATTGTCGATCATTAACGCCCTTTTGTAAAAATACGACGACGGCAATGTTCCCGACATGGCGGGTTCATGGAATTCGGTTTTGGTCCATGTCTGCGACGGGTTACATGTCAACATGATCAATCGGGGCGGTTGGTTCGGAATGATGTGACGTCCCACCCTCAATTTGCATTTTTCAAACGTTTTTTTTTGCACTTCCTGGGCTTCCTCAATCAAAAAAAAATTGGTTTCCAATCCGTCGAATCGGGTCAAATCTTTGTCCATGTTGAAATTTTCGGGGAAAAATTCCAATGTCGAACCGTTGGTGAATGTGACAATGTGATCCGTTTGGTGATACGACCGAATGAATGTTTTCGGGCATAACTTGAAAAACGTGGGGATCGTTGTTCGCTTCAATGACGGCAACGATTCACGGATCACATGGGATTTCGAATTGGGGAACACCTTGGCCAACAAAATCAATGTGGCCAATGACACGAATGATTTCCCACCACCCGCCGCGCCACCATACAACAACGATTCATATTTCCCCGAAAACACGGCCTCCATGAATTCCAATTGTTTCGGGTGGGGTTCGAATTTGATCATGGATCAATGGGGCCAAAATTTGTTCGGTGTTGTCTGCGATCGAATGATTTCGTTTCGTCGCGTTTTGAAATACCGTTGGACCAACAACCATTCGTCCCGTTGTTGGGTTGTGAATTCGTTCAACCCCTCGGTCATGATGTCGTGGTGGACCTGGGTGATTTTACGTTCAATCCATTTTTCGGCCCGATCCACGGATCCCGTGTCGTCGATCACCGATTGAATGATCATTTGGATTTCGGATTCCGAAACCGTGGCCAAACATGTGGCCGTTGTCATTTGTGTGAATTCCTCCATTGTGTTGTTGTTTATCAATTCAAATCGATTCGATAATTCAATTCGTCCCACACGTCCGTCCAAAATCCCAATGATTCGGTTGGATCGTCAAACGATTGTCCATTCAAATACGAAAATCCGTTTGTCATTTGTTGGATCTTGTTGGTCACGAATTCCATGGCGGGTTCGATCCCGCGGTGTTTGTGGATCAAATCGCCCACGAATTCGTCAAATTGTTCCCGTGTCATTTATGAAAATTTGATTGTTTGTTCGCCAATTTTGAAAATTTGTTCGTCACCAACCACGTCGATCGTCATGTTGTCCGCCCAATTCAATGGATCGGTATTTTTCAACGCAAAGATCACCGCCGTGGCGTTGGGTCCAATGAATCGGTTTTTTTTCTTTACTCTGCGACCCGCCAATTGTCCCGTTTTGGAAAACAATTCCTCCGTTTCCGATTCCTCGATCCAATATCCCGTCAACAATCGGGTCAACCCGTCCAACGCCTTTTCACGGATTGATTCCTTTCCGATCCGTCCGTGTTTGTCCTTTGCTTTTTTGTAACGGTCGGAAATTTCGGAATCGGTATTCGCCCAATTCCAAAACGTTCGAACGGTGATCCCGTTTTCGCCACAACACGATTCGATCGTGACGTCGCCCGATTCATACAATTCACAAATTCGTTCGGCCTTGGCCCGACGTTCAATCGTCGGATCCTGGGTCGGCTTCGATTTTGATTTGACCGATTTCGGGTTCGGTTTCAACCCCGTTTTTTTCTTTGTCATTTGGCGCGATGTTTTGACCATTGCCAAAATGGTCCGTCGTTGTTGTTGTTGCGTCGTTCCCCGTGACAAAATTGAAAAACGCCATTCGATCGGGTTTGATCAAATGGTTGTTGGTTTGTGACCAATGATCACAAAATCGATTCCAAACGTCGTTGTGGCGTTTGGTGATCAAATGATCCGCCAATTCGGGACGTGGAAAATCGTTCCCCACATATTTGGAAAACGAATTGACCACCGTCCAAAATTCGGTGTGGATCTTTGTTTGTTCACGCCCCGCGGCGCGGCGAATTGATCGGTTCATGTTTTCAAATTTACAAAATATCTTTGAAAAACGATTCAAACAAATCGATCATGTCCATGGCCTCGGATCTTGTTGATTCCACAACCTCGATCGTCAATTCGAATTCGGTTAATGAAATTTGATCGTTGTTCGCGGCGTCTGCGATCATGTCGTCCAACATTGCGTTGATGTGTGTTTTGATTTCCTGGGCCATGTCAAAATTCAAATGTGGTTTGAACGGGTTGGTTGGCGATCTTCATGATTTCGATTTGACGTTCCGCCATTTCGCGAATGGATCGGATCGCGTTTTCCCGTGATTTCAATGAATCGATCCAATCCTCGATTTCCTCGATTGAATCCGCGACAAAATATCCTTTCGACGTTGCGATCAATCCGACAACCAAATTGTTCAATCGAATGTATTGGATCATTTTTCGGACCCGCGATTCCTTGAATTCGACCCCGAAATGGGTTTTCAATCCGTCAATGATCGCGTCGGCGGTGACGATGTGTTGTTTTCCTTTTTTGGTGTTGAACCTCTGCACGATCACGCCAACGAATTTTTGTTCGTCGGGTGACAATTCAACGGTGTGTTCCTCGAATGTTTTGATCATTTTGTTGTTGTTGTTTTTCGATCAATGATTGTTTTCTTTTTTCCCAATTGTCGATCATGCGATCAATTGTTTGGCGTTGTTTTTTCAATTGTTGAATTTGGCGTTCACACATGGCGACGCCGTCGTCAAAATTGCGGTTCCTCATGAATTCACGATTTTGTCCAACTCTGCGGTTTGTTGATCACGACGTCGCAAATTGGCCCATTGTTTCGCGTTCCATGTTTCGCGGATCTTGTTGACGATCCAAATGGCGGATCCCGCGGTTCCCGAATAAACGAAAACGACGCGCAACAAATACACGGTGATCGAAACGGCGATCAACGCGGCGGAAATGACGATCGCCAACGGCAACGTCCAAATCATGGCGATTTTTTCCATGATGTTCAATTGTTCATTTTTCATTGTGAAATTTCATTTTGGTGATTGATTCAAAATCGGTTCGACGGATCCATGTTCGGAAAAATGTTCCGCGTTCAAAATTGGCCTCCATTCGATCGTTGTCGTCGTGTTCCATGAACATTTCGGACAATGTGTTTTTGGTGGTGAATTTGAATTGACCGTCACCCAATTCATTTTCGAACACACGAACGGAAACATTTCCGTCCCCCATGTCCTGGGCCTCGATCAAAACGTCGGATTGATTGGTGACACCGATCAATTTGAATTGTGATTCGTCGGTTGGCATGGCGGCCAAATACGCGTCCAATTCCGATTCGGTCCCATGGAATTCAATGACCCCATATTTGGTTTTGGTTTGACACCCTTGGGTGTATTGTTTGAACGTGTCGTCCCAATGGATTGTGGGGACGAATTGTTTCAATTGAATGTGAAACGTGTGTTTTTCGTTTGGATCGACTTTTTTCATTTGTTGTTGTTGTTGTTGTGGGACGAATATCGTTCAAAATCGACATTCGTCCCAACATTTGTTCAATTGGTTTTCAACATTTTTTTGTTGATGTGTTAAAACGGCAAATCGTCACCGTCCTCATTTGGACCCGTGGTTTGATTTTGTGGTTGAACCTGGGGGTTTGATTCGGATCGGTTTGGATCCGCCAAAATTTCAACGTTTTCCGCCACGATTTGGGGATCCTTGCGGATCATTCCATTCGAATCCGTCCATTCACGGATTTCCAATTTCCCGTCAACGGCGATTTTTTGTCCTTTGCGAACGTATTGGGCGGAAAATTCCCCACCCTTTCCAAAATGGGAAATGTTGAACCATGTGGTTTTTTCCTCCTTTTGTCCGTTGCGGGTCCATTTCTCGGTCACGGCCAACGAAAAATTCGTGACGTTTGTTCCTTGACCGAATGTTCGGGTTTCGGGATCGCGTCCAACGCGTCCGATCACAATGATTTTGTTCATGGTGTTGTTTGGTTTATGGTTTAATTATTGAAAACGGTTTGTTTGGTTGAATGATCGATTGTTGTTCGACGGTCAAATTGTTGTTGTCCAACCACATTTCGAACGACCAATTCATGGGGTGGACGGCGCGATCCATTGGTTCGCCATTTTTGTCCAATTGTTGGGTTCCATTTTCGTCAATGGCGGGTTCGATCCGACATTCCGAAATGTATTCACGACGCAACAAAAACAATGTCGCGTTGCCAAAATTTATTTGTTTACTCATATCCGTTTGATTTGATTGATTGAATGGTTTGGTGAAAATCAATGTTGGAATCCAACATGGTTTGGAACAATTGTTCCACCGCGATTTGACGGGCGCGGGTCACGATTTGGGTTTGTAATGATTGCGGGGTCATTCCCTCGGCCAACGCGTCACGCAATTGTCGAATTTCACGGGCGCGATCACGGGATTCGGGACGTTCGGATTCCAAACGTTGTTTGACCTGGGATTCGGCGATCGCCATGATTTCATTTTTTTGTGGGACCGACAAATTGATCAATTCCATTTTTTCCAACGTCAAAAACAAATGATCGGATCCGAACACATGGACCCAATCGATCCGTTTGGTTTTGACGAATTGATCCCAACGTGGTCCAATGTAGTTTTCGACGTAATCCCAAAACGACGCGATCCGTTCCGCCTCGGTTGGTTCCTTTTTTGGTTCCAACGCTTTCAACTTGTTGTTCATTTCGATCAACGCCGCCCCGCGTTTTTCTTTGTATGCGTTCATGACGTTGGACAAATACATGGCGTTGAAATTTTGAAAATGTGAAATTTCCACATTCAATTCCCCCGCGACCGCCATTTTGAACGCCAATTTGATTTCGGCGGGTGTGAATGTTTTCAACTCGGTTTGAATGAATTCCAACAAAACCATTTTTTGAATGTCCGTTGGTAGGTTTTCGGCTTTCAATCCGATCAACGCGAACACATATCGCAATGATTGACGGATCGGTTCGTCGTCGGTCAATTCACGGATCGGTGTGTCCTGGGTTGCGGCCTCTGCGATTTCGCGGCCCTTAAAACTTGCGAATTGTATCGTCGAAATCGGGTTTCGAACGACCATTTTGTTGTTGTTGTTTTCCATTTTGTTTTCGAATTTTTATCCAATTTTTCAAAGTTAAAGAAACCGACATGTATTTTTTCGACACGTTGGAATGGTTTTCCATGGCCTCCAAAACTTCAATGATGTCCGCGCGGGAAAATTCCGCCTCCAATTTTTCACATTGATCGTTTGTCAATTGGTTTTTGATTTTTGCGACATTTGGGAAATTTTTCGCCACATGATCAATCAAAAAATGAACATGTCCATGATCAACCAATTCATGGTCCGACACACAAACAACACCGTTGTTTGTATTATTTGAAATTGAAATTGAAGATGAAAATGTAGGGGTTGGATTTTGGTTGTCCTTTTGCTTAACCAAACGACCAACCGATTTTGTCAATTTCGGGTTGCCTCCTAATTTGCCAACCTCCCGTCGAACCTGGCGAATCCGTTCGTCACCGACCATTCGTTTGGAAAAAAACCGACCGTTTTCGTCACACTTTAATATTCCGAAATTTGTCAATTCATTCCACACTTTTTTGAATTTTTTCGGCGACATTCCGACCAATTTTCGGACACCGTTTTCGTCCAAAATTTGGTTCCCGATCTTCAACACACCGATTTCGTCGGACAAAAACATGACACACAACAAATCAATCCAAACGCCCCGCGTTTCAAATGAACACATTCGCAACGACGGATCCGTCAACCAATCACCCGCGTAAAATTGAAACGCGGGTTGGCGATCCCTTGAATTTTTTTTGATGTTGTTGTCGTTCATGATTTCACGGTTTCAATCAATTGGTTGAATCGGTTGTCGCGGATCTTGCGTTTCCCCGAAATGACATTGTGAACAAAGGTCATTGAAAAATCGGGGTTGTTGTCCACGAACTTTTGAATTGATTTCCAACGTGTAATCAACGCGACACGAACAAATTCGCGTTCCTGGGTGTTGATACATTCCGAACATGGCGGAACGGGTGTCGTTTGGATCAACCGTTCAATGTCCGACAATACGTCCAACATGTGATCATTTGACAATCGACCATTGAACGCGTTGGTGGCGGTCCAATAATTGAACCGCGCCAACACGCAAAAATGACGAATGGATCCGAAACGGGATTTGATGTTTGATTTGATCCGTTGGATTCGGTTTTCGGTCACTCGTTTCATTTGTCGCCTCCATTTTGATCGTCAAACATTTCCATTTGTTCACCGCTTTGGATCTTGACAACGCGTTCAATCGCGGCGTCCAATACGTCACGACGTTGTTCGTCCATTGTCAATTCCAACACCTCGGATTCGGTTGAACAATCGTTGATCAATGTGATCATTTCCTCGGTTGATTTCAATTCGGGTTTTGGATCCTCTGCGGGTGGTGATTCCAAACGTTTGCGTTTGTTGGTCAATGATTGTTTGAAATCGGGGTTTCCATGCAAATCGGAATTGTTTTTCCAAACGATCACCAAATCGTCCACGGTTGTCGCCGCGGCGATCGATTCCAACAATGATTTCAATCGATTGATTTCGTCCGCGAATGTCTGCGGTTTTGGTGGTTCGATTTGGGCCACCTCGGTCGCGGGTTGTTTTTTGGATCCGTTTGGTTTCGGATCTTCAACCGTCACATGATCCACGTCCATGGTGTTCAATTCCTCCGCGGTGTATGGCATACCGCCCAACTCGTCCGAAAAACACAATCGGAAACCCTGGGCCATGGCGACTTTTTTGATCATGGTCATGGGTTTGGATCCCCAAAATTTGTTCAACGTTCCGTCCTTGGTGGTTCCGTAATATTCGGAAAAATAAACCTCATGAATGAATGGGTGTTGAAAATCACGACGGTGGATCGTGATTTCCGCCCTCAATGTCGATTCCTTTGGTTTTTGGAAATTGACGGATCCGTCGGTTTTCACCGACCAACCCGACAACAATCCCGAACGTTCCGCGCGTTTGATGTAGGTTTCATAACCGACAATCACGGAAAATTGGTTCCCGTATTTGTTCGCGTAAATTTCACGCTTAAATGGATTCAATCCGAACCCTTGGGCGATTTCAACGAATTGTTCAAATTCGCCTTTGGTCAAATTGTTCGCCATTCCCATGGCGTTCAAATACGTTTGTAGTTTGCCCACGTCAATCGTGTGGACTTGGTTTTTTTGAATCTCGTTCATTTTGTTGTTGTTTTGGGTTTCTGCGAATTTACGTTCGAATGATCATTCAAACAATTTTTGTTGACAATTATTTCGACAATGTGATTTCAACCGTGGTTTTTGATGTTTTCATTGGCGGGTTGAATTCCACCATTTCACCCGTTTCGGGATCCACGTTCACGGTTGATTTGTTCAACGTTTTCAATTGGGCCTCCAATTGTTTGCGATTGTCTGCGGCGGTGTCCTCGATTGCTTTCAATTCGTTCCATTTGGCCGTTTTCGAAAAATCGTATTTGACCGCGGTTTCTTTATGTTTGAACGTGACGCCCAAAATTTTGACGCCCGTTTTGGCCTCGGATCCGTACAAATACAAATCGTCCGTGGCCGTTTCGCGCAATTTGGAAATGGCGTTGTCGATCACCTGGGACATGAATTCCAATCGGGCCAACGCGGTCAACGTGTCAACGCGTCCGTCGTTGTTTGCTTCAATGATCATTTGTGTGAATTGTTCCGCGCGGGTTTTGGTCAATGATGTTTCCGCGTTCACCATTTGGAGGAAATTTTGTTCCATTGTTTTATGGGTTTTGATTGTTGGACAATTTTGATAATATACACGCAACGACGGATTGTCCGATTGAACCGACGTTGATGTTGTCAATGAATTCACGAACCGCGTCCACCTCCATGAATTGAATGGATTGGCGGTCGATTTTGATCCCGAACGCGTTTTCCTTGTTCATGTGGTGGATCATGAACGAAATTTCCAAATCACAAAACCGATCAAAAATCCACGACAACATTGTGATTTCGTTTGTATCTTTGACCTCGTTGTTGTTGTTCGGCGTTTTTCGTTGAACATTGGGTCGGGCGGGGATCACATTGTGGTTCCCGCTTGGCTTTTTATTTTGTTCCATTTTTACTTTTGAATTGAATGATTGATTCGGACCATTGTTTGGCCATGGCCTCGGCGATTCCTGGGAATGTCTTGGATCTTGTTTGTGATCGCAACGCCTTGGGGCCATTGAACGCGTCGTTGTACCACTTTGGCATTTTCTTAATTTTCCCCGTCCGTTTGTCCACGATTTCAATGAATTCACCCTTGGACGTATGGGTGACAACGTCGTCGAACAAATTGGGGGCGTCGTTGTGATACAACAACGGAAAATTTTTCAGCCACAAACATGTTGTTTTCGTGAACGGATCCCCGAAAAAATACGGTTGAATGATTTGATCGGGTTGGCGATATTGTGACGACATGATCCCAATGGGATTTTCAACGGCGATTTGATTGATCGGGGCGTTGATCATGGCCATGAAAAATTCGATCGCTTGTTGTTGGCGTCCGTCCTTTTGTTTTTCTGCGAACCATTGCGATCCCGACGCGGCCAAATGTGTACATGGGGGGAACGCGATCATGGCGTCCCACCCCATTGTGATCACCTCCAACACGTCCAATTGGAAATGTTTGGCGTTTGGGTTTCGGTTTGGTTGAATGTCGCATGACCACGCGTCAAATCCCAATGATTCGAAACGTCCACGGACTTCGTCCGATTCCTCACACGCCACCAAAATTTTGATTTCGGAAATTTGCATGATCAAAAATCAACTTTTGGGATTCGGAAAAATTTGTCAATGGCGTCCAACGCCGTGTCCAATGTATCGAAATCGATCGATGTGAACAATCGGAAAAAATCACCGTCGCGTTGGATCACAAACACGCGGTTGTCCTTGGTCCAAAACTCAAATCCCGATTCCTCGATCGTTGCAAATCGACGGGCGTTCATTTGCAATAAATGAAACCGAACGATTTGGATCGCTTCATTGGGTTGGTTTGGGGTTGCATAACGGGCCACCATTTCAAATTGTGGTGTTGCCTGGGGGTTGTTGTTGTTTGACATTTTTATTTTGATTTAATATGTGACAATGAATTTTGAATCGATTTTTTTCGCACAATCCGAACCGATCGGAAAACAACCTTGGGATTCCATGTCGAAAAATTCCAAATCGTCCGCGTCCATGTCTGCGGGGATCAAAAATCCGTCGGTTGTGTAATGGACAAACGATCGGGATCCCGTCGGTTTCCCGCAAATGAAACATGTGTGTGAATGATCGCCGTGACGTTCGACATTGTCGTCGTATTTGGCGGAACGTACCGAATCCAATTCGATAACGTGGACCCCGTTGAAACGGGTGGTTTCTACTTTCATTTTGTTGTTGTTTTGGTTTTGCTAATTTATGCGGATTTTTGATTCAAACAAATTTTGTTGGTCGAATCTTCAACAATCGATTGTGGATCAATCCAACAACGGATTGTCAAATCGTCGTTGTGGGCGTAACGATACCCCGACGGATCGGGATCGAACGCGATCAAATTCATGGCGCGAACAAATGTTTCAAACGCTTCGATCGCCATGGCGCGATTGTTTGCCGTGATTGTTGACCTTTGTCCATTCGTTTCGAATGTGACGTTGTGTTTTTCTGCGATCTTCATGATTCAATGGTTTCAATGATGTTTTCGGACGCGATACATTTCCCATTTGGAAAACGGTCACTCACAACCAAAATTCCGCCGCGAAATTTGTCTTGAATGGTTGCGGTTTCAATGGATTTTTCAAATTTTCCATTGATGTTTTGAATGAAAAAAAATGTGACTTTCATGTTGTTGTGTATTGTGGGCGGGGTGTGATCCCCGCCCTTATTATTTTTTAAGATTGAAAACGTTCGTGGCGAAAACGGTGTGACATTTTTTTCATGTCTGCGACCTTGTCCAATCCTTTTTGGATCGCTTGTTCCTCGGTCATTCCGTGTTCGATGTGAAATTTTACCGTGAATTTGAAAATGACCTTTTGCGGTCCCGTCATTGTTGTTTCCATGTTGTTGTTGTTTTGATTCATGTGGCTAAATTACACAAAAAATCGGTTCCAACAAATTTTCATTGAATTATTTTCAACAATTGTTTGTTGATCTTGGGAAAAATAAACGGGAACCCGTTGGCCCCCGTTGTTTTGCTTTAACTTAAACTAATTTATTCAACCAAACACCCAATCGGGGTTTTTCTTTATGCGTTCACCTTGCGTTCCATGATCGCCAAAACGACGTGGGAAATTGCCGCCGTGGGGATCAAATACCACCACGACATTCCAATCCCTTGTTTGGTCAAAATAAACGTCCCAAACGTCACCCAAACGTTCATACAATACAAACAACCGCCCAATGGTTTGGCCATGGCGCGAAATGGGTTTTTGGGATTTTTCATTGAATCGAGGAAACGCGACCAAAAACCAAAAATGTGGCCTGGTTGAATTACGAAATCAATGAAGATTGAAACCATGGCGGCGGTGATCGCAACGATCGCGGCCCATGAAACCATGGTGAATTGTGTGGGGATTGTGATCAAATTGGCGACCATGAATCCGATCATGATTCCGATCCCGACCAAAAATGTCGTGTTGATCGAATTGACGATTTTGTTGTTGTTCATTTTTATATGGGTTTTGAAATTAACAATGTGGGATCATTCCCGAAACCGACCATGAACACGCCCCGTCGTTGGTGGTAAAATATCCCCAACCTGGGACCGCCGCACATTCGGGAACCCGAATTTTGATCACGGTGTCCGCGTTTTCGTTGAATGTGAACGGCAACGTCAACGCGTCGCCCTCAAAAAATTCCACGTCAATCGTTTGGAACGATCCGTTGGAATTGAAGATTTCAAACGTGATTGTCGCGTCACATGGGGCGACCAATCCGAAATCAATGGTGTCGTTTGGAACGAAACAACCTAAATGTTTGACACAACCACAATTCATTGTTCAATGTTTTTTCAAATATACGTCAAAATTTTCCGAATGGCGATTTGGATCGGATTTCGTTCACCGCTTGTTGAACCTCTGCGATCCATTGAAACCAATATTTGATCCGTTGGATCATGGACAATTTCCTCCGATGTTTATGGTGTCACAATATTCCTCCAACGTCATGTCGCGATCACCAACCAAATCAAAATCAAACGCCACAAACGTCAATTTTTTGTCGAATGGTTTGTTTTTGTTTGGGGATTCCCTTTTGACCACCGCGATCGGATCCAACCATGATTCAATCGGTTCAACGAACACATTGGTGAAAATGGACGTGGACGGCAATGACGCCGTCATGATCGCAAATCTCAAACGTTCCTCCAAACAATGGGGTTCGACACCGCGAACACATGCGACAACGGTCAATTGGTATTTGATACGAAAAAATTGTTGGAACGCGGTGAACCTTTTGTTGGACGGTGATTCGGAAAATTGGATCCGACCGTCATTTCGAAAACGGATATAAAAATACAAATCGTCGTGATCATGAACCCCCGCGAATTGATATTCGTTTTCGTTTGGGTTTTTGATCAACACACGACCGTCGTCGTCGATCGCGGCCAAATACACCGATTTTTTCATTTCGGGGATCCATTGGTGTATTGAATCCGCCAATATTTTCACAATGTTCAACATGGTCAAATGTTTTTCAAAAAATCCTCCATGAACAAATCCGCCACATATTTTTCGACGGATTCACGTTCGGACGACGTTGGGGTGAATATTTCCTTTTTTCTGCGGTCCTCCTGGCCTTTTGCCTTTACGAAATCCCGATCGTTCACAACAACCAAAAAAACGTCAAATGGTCCCGATTTCACGGGTTTGATTGAATTCCTCAAATCACCCGTGAATTCCAAATCGACGGTGTTGGTTTGTCGTCCGCTTTCCGATCGTTTGGTGATCCATGATTTGGATTTGTATTTTCCAATTTTGGATCCATTGGATCCGATCCCGTCGTTGAAAATGCGTTGTTTCATTTCGCCCTCCAACAACTTGGCCCCCAAAAACAAAAATTCGGATTGTCGGGACGAAACGTCGCGAACCGCTTTGTCGATTTTTGATTTGAATTCGTCGGGTGTCATTTGGTTGGTTTGATTGATTTGACAAAATATCCCGCGGCCACCAATGCGGCGATCCCCAACACGGCCCAAATCCATGATTTCCATGGTAAAATTTTCGACGGTTCGGGTTCTACGGTGGTCACGGACGTTTGAATGATTTTTTCCACGCGAACGGTGTCGGGTGGACATGTTGATTCAACAAATATTGAATCGCCTGGCAACCACAAAATTTTGGTTTCGATCTTGGTTTTTTGATCTTTGACGAAAATGGTGTCACGGGACGACCAACGGACGATCGTGTCGAATGATGTTCGGTTGGTCACGATTGTCGTGTCACGGATCACGGTTTTCACCTCGGTCCGTGTTGGACATGGGAACCGATCATGACAACGTTCCGCCGTGATACACGACGACATGACCATGATCATGATCACCAATGTGATCCATTCAATTCGGGATTTCATTTTTTTCAATGTATTGGTTTTTGTAGGCGTCAATTTTGCGATAAAAGAAATCCGCCAATCCTCGTTTGATCCAACCCAACAATGACAAATTTTTGATCAATGACAACAAATTGACAATCACCAATGGAACAAAAACGCCCTCATTCAACCAAAACAACGCGGCGGATCCTTTGGACAAATTGGTGGCAAACATTAACAAACCCGTGTGGGACAATATCGTCCAAAAAATTCGCAACGCTTTTTTGGTTTCGAATTTATTGTGACGCCACGCCAACGAAACGCCCGTGACATGATCCGCACAAATCAAACCGATCAACGCGAAATAAGACACCGACGGGGAAAAAATCCAATCGTCGATCAATGCGGACAATCCTCCAATGGTGAATCCTCCGACAACGGAAAAAAACAATGTTTTCATTTTTAATTTTAACGAACACACCGATTCGAATATTTCGAACAATTCCGTTTGAATCCTGGGTGTGTGTGGTTGATACGACGACATGATCGATTTTGTTTTGTTGTTCAATACCTTGGACGTGGTTTCGACGTTGGACGTGAAACGGGACGCGACGCGGGTCGGCTTGGCTTGTTGCAATTACATTTCATGATCTTGTTGTTTTATGGCGTTCCGTAAACATACCGCGATTGATTGCACACGACACAAATGTCGTCGATTCGTGAAAACAATTCGGGCAATGTTTGGACGACGGTTTCAAATTGTTGTTTGTATTGGTTGTTGAATTCGGTCAACAAAAATTCACATTTGTCGGAATCCAACAACGTCACCGAATTCAAACGATCGGTTGTGATCGCCTCCTTTATTATTTCAATTCCCGCACGATACAAAACCGCGAAACGAATTTTTTGGGCCAACACACAACCGATTTCGTCGGTTGAACATTCCGCGTTGGCTTGGACAACCAAACCAAACGACGTTGTCGTGGTTGTGACACCATTCCAACCGTTGGCGATCATGAATTCCGATTTTTTTGACGAACATGAACAACCACCTTTGACCATGGTGTTGTTTGGATTGATCGCGGTGTTGTCTTGGACAACGTAAATTTCCGCCGTCTGCGACAAATAATTCGGGAACACCTCGGCGTTTCCATTCGCGTCGGTTTCAAAATCAAACGTGGCCACCTGGGTCCCGTCCACAATTTTGATTTGGCCAATGAAATTTGGTTCCATGATCCGAATTTGAACGGATTGAACACGGACGCGCAACAATCGCGATTCGCGGGTTGTGATCCGAACGCCTCGATCGCTTGGATCGGGTGTCAAAAATGTGTTTTTCCATTCGCCGACAACCAATTCGTCAACGATTGAATTCATTCGAAAAAATGGAATGGTGAAACGGGCGATGTCGTTCAACACCAATTGGGTGGCGAATCGAATTTTCGATTCAACCAATTGGACGCCCGACGAAAAACCCGAATCCGCCACGTCTGCGGCGAATCTTAAATTGATTCCCTCCAAATCGTCAATGAACAACCCCGATTTTGGGGCGGTTTGGGAAACACAACGGATCCCAATGAAATTTTCAAAACATGCGGCCATATCCAAACGGGTCGTTTTTGTAAATATTTTTTTCGGGAACGCCAATTGATTCCAAAAATTTCGGAACCCAAAATGACGGACACGCTTTATTGTCGAATTGATTGTGGCCTCCAATGATCACGTCGGGTTGATACGCCAACACTTCATGAATGATTCCAATCAATGTTTGTTTTTGAACCTCGGTCAATGTGTTTTTGGCCTTGGACGATTTTGGATCCAATCCTCCGACATAAACAACATGACGGGCGATTGAATTGATCCCTTTGACGCCATTCGTGATTTCATTGTTGTCAATGAATCGATCACCATTGTGTTCCACAAATTTGTGACGGGATCCGTCCAACAAAATCATGTCCGAATATCCAACACGCGACCAACCACGACCATTTGGTTGTGGGGCCGTATGCCAACGAACAATTGTTTCGGGTGAAATATTTTTCCCCTCATGTGTTGCGGTGCAATGAATGACCAAATATTTGAATGGTTTTTTCATTCCTGGGATTCAATTGTTGGTTCCTCTGCGGGTTGATCCGCGATCGGTTCCTCGGTTTTTTCTTTTTTGGCTTTCATGGCGACAAAAAACGCCGTGAATTTTGCATGATCAACCGATTCCAATGTCAACCCCTCGATTTCCTTTTTGGTGGCCTCCATGGCCTCGGAAATCATTTTGTTGGATTTTCTGCGGAAATTGGTCGATGTCACAAAAAAAATCACACCGTTGGATTTTGATGTTGATTTGATCCATGACGGTTTGGTAAATTGTCCCTTGGCGACAACCTCCATTCGTTCGATCCGATCGGTTGATTCACGATCCGACGCCACAACGAAAACGTCAAATGGCGCGACACGTTTGTGGATCAATTCAACGGCAAATTTCACCATTGGATCCACATTGTTCAATTGTTGTTGGTGGAAAATCATTTGTTTCGTTTTTTGAAATCCGTTCCCAATCCCGCGCCACCTTTGCCCAATGTAATTTGGGCGGATTTTGCGACGGCCTGGGTGAAATTGATTTGACGACCTCGGTTGTCCATTTGGATCAATGGAACAACGTTCCCCGCGGGGATTCCATTTCGGTCAATTTTGGTTTTTGAAAACGCGTTGGCCGTGTCATTGACATTTGATCCACCACCACCGTTTGATCCACCACCACCGTTTGGATCCTTTGGATCAACGGGATCCGTTCCACCACCACCACCGTCGGTTGTTTTTCCGTATGGCGAACCGTTGACCAATATTTCACCCGATTTTGGATCAATGGTCACACGGGCGGGTTGGCCCTTGGCGTCAACCAATTCCCCGTCCTTTTGAACTGTGAAAACAATTTCGCCCGATCCCGCGTCAACGACGTCGGATCCTTTGATTTGGAATGTTTCAACAACAACGATTTCGCCCGTTGCACGATCAACAAACACGGATTCACCCGTTTTTGGGTCGATTTGTGAAATGATTTCGGCCATTTTTTTTTGGTTTATGTTTTCAAAAATAATAAAAAAAACCCCATGGCGAACAAACACCACGGGGTTTTCAATGAACAAAGATTTGGACGAATTAAATTCCGTCCAAATTCACCGCAACGCCACACGGAATTGTGGTCGTGTTCCATGTCACGGTTCCGTCAAAAAAGATTGACCCCGTGTTGTTGTCCTCGATCACTTGATCGACTTCAATTTGGAACGATTCGATCAATCCGTAAAAATACCCGTCACATGTGTAGTAACCAAATTGATAATTGGTCGCGTTTTGTTGGATCTTGTTCCAAAAATCGATGTCCATACAATCTTCGGGATTTGAATTGTAATCTTGGAACGTCACGGATTTTTCACCGCCCACGATCGCTTCGGGACCACATGACGAAATTCGTTTTTTTGTGAATGATCCCTTGGGTTTTTGACCCAAAATCAAACCCGTCAAAACAACATTTTTCGACGCGATCGCCGCGATCCATTCGGTTCGATCCGAAATGTCGGTGAACGTGTAATCACATTTCACGAACGCCAATTTTGAAATTCCACCGTTTCGTGTGGAAACGCCACACCCGCCCGAATAACTTTCGGGAAGATCGGGGGCGCATGTACTTGGACACAATGCCATATTTTTTTGATTTTTTTTGTTTAACTTAATTGAATTGAACCACCCCAATCATTGATCGGGGTGGTGTTTTTTTTAACAACCAACGATTGTTGAACAATCTTTGAAATTGAACGTGTAATTCACGCCAAAATTTGGATCCGACGATTTGAACGCTTGTCCTGGAATGAAAAACAATTCCCAATTCAACAACAATTTGATCGACCATTCGTCGGCACAATCGTCGTAATGAACTTTCAAATCGTATGTCAAACCCGTGAATGGATCGGTGATCGTTCCGTGTTCGAAAACGTCGTTTCTTTTTGCGTAATCGCCAACGTATTTGTTCCATGTCAACAATTGAACCGCGTTCGGGGCCAAAACCACGAATTCACCCGCACCAATTACGCTTTCCGCGAAACGGTCGTTGAAATACATGTAATCGGTCCAACGTGACAAATCGGTTCCCGTGTTGGCGTTACAACATGCGATTTGTTGTGTTTTTGCGTACAAATCGAAATTCCCGCCGCCAATGATCATTGGCGCACCACTCGCACCAACCAAATCGTATTCGTGACGGATTTGGGCCGACGCGATCGCACGGGGGGCGTTTGTTGTTGCTTCGAACAATTTGATTGATTTTTGGGTTGTTCCGTCTGCGAACTTTCCAAAATTTGACGCTTGTTCCGCCAACAATTGTTTGTTCAATGCGGTGTTGATTGCGTTCATTTGTGACATGATCACGTTCGATACATAAACCGAATCCGCCTCACACAATTTTCTCATTTGATCCTCGGAAAATTTCATTCCTTTGGTTTCCAAACAATTCGTGATTGACACGTTGGTTTCAAACGGCGCGATTTCTTGTTCGGTGTCACATGAATTTGAACATGTCAAATTCACGTCCGAATCGGTTCCGCGTTGAATGTAATTCACTTGAACGGTGCGATTTTTTCCGTTCGTTGGGATTGGAATCGCTTCAAATCCCATTCGGTTTTCCTCGGACATTAACGCGTCCAAATAACCAACGCGATCGCGTTTCAATGCGGGGGCGTTCATTCCCGCCACGGAATTCAAATCCGCTTGTAATTTTTGACAAAGACCTTGTGTAAATGCCATGATGTTTTTTTTTTTGGTTTAACTTTTTTGATTTTGGTGGGGTCCTAAAACACGAAACCCATGACGTCACAACCACACAAAAATGTGATCATTCCGAAATGGGTCGGTTCCCCGTTGTTTGCCATTTTGGTTTGGCGAACCCGTGGATTTCGTTTTGGCCCGACGGCCCGTTTTTTATTCTGCGGATCCTTGACCGAATGTTTTCATTTTGGTCAATTCCTCGGCGTTTTGTTGGGCCTTTTTAAGACCCGCCAATTGATATTTCGGTCCGTCGTTGCCTCCGTTGTATGCGGGGTTGGGCGGCGTTCCTTTTGGATTCATTGGTGGATTGTTCGGTGATCCATTTGATTGTTTGATCACCCCCAATTGGGCCAAATGCGAATCCAATATTTCGTCAAAGGTAACGATTTTCGTCCCGTCCTGGTTCAATGGGTTCAAATTATTTTTTGTCTTGACCACCAATTGACCATTGTCGTCAACGTCAACGTTGAAATTGTTGTCCAAAAATGAACGAACCGCGGGGTTCACCACGTCCGCCGAAACAATCAATTGACGTTTGGCGATCGCTTGGGAAATGATCGATTCACGTTTGAATGTTTTGATTTGGTTTTTGGCCTCGTTTTCTTTGGCGGGGATCACGTCCTCCAACAATCGTTTGTTTTCATTGGACAATTCGATCAACTTTTTTTGGATTTCCTCCGCGCCTTGGGCGGTTGCCTTGGACGCGCGGTCGTATGCGATCGAAATGATTTCGTCGAACTTTTTGTCCTTTATTTCCTCGGACGGTAAATTGAACGTTTTTTTCAATTTGTGTTCGATCTTGGACAATTCGGATCCGCGGATTTCGTCCTTTATGGGTTGAATGAATTCGGGATCATTTTTCAACACGTCACGTTGGACGGCCTTGAATGATGTGGCGATTTCCTCGATTGGTGTTGTGTCGTCCTCGGCGGTCAATTTTGAAATCGCGTCACCTGGGACACCGATTTTTTTCAAAAATGTTTCAATCTTTGACATGGGTCGTTGTTTTTTTATTTGTTAGATTTTGGACCGCGTTTTTTGGGTGCGGATTCCTCGTTTGTTTCCTCGGCGGTTGGTTGATCAATGTCAACAAATTCCGTTTGTGGTTCGTCCGCGATTGGTGATTCAACGATCGTTTCAACAATTGTTGTTTCCTCTACGGGAACGACAAATTTCACGGGTTCATTTTGGGTTGGGATCACGTCAAAAACTTTTGATCGTCCGCCTTTTTTTAATAGGTCCCACGCCGTTTTTGTAATTTCGGACACCTGGCCCGTTTTGATGTTTTGAATTCGGATTTTTTCCATTTGTTTGTTGTTTTCACAAATATACGTCAAATTCATGATTCCAACGCGTTGATTTGCGCGGACGTCAATGACGAATAAAACCATTCGTCACCCATGTTTGATTTGAATTCCTCGGTGTTGTCGTTGTCAATGATCGATTTGATTTTTTTCAATGTTTCAATGTCGTCATTCATGGCGGCCATGTTTGTCATTTCCGCCAATTCGGTCATTTTTTCAATTGTCATTTTGTGAATTGTTTGATTGTTTTCGGGTCGATTTGATATTCGTCCAATAATTTTTCGAATAACTTGAACGCGGCGTTGTGTTCCGTTTCAAACCATTTTGGGGCGTATGTGTAAGCGGTCCATGATTCGGTCCAAAACTCGGACCAATTGGTTGATCCGTATGTGGTTGGGGCGTCGCTTAATTTGACACCCAATTGGGCGGCCAAATCTTTGATTTTTACACGATCACCCATTCCCGCGAATGATTTCGGATCCACTTTGTTGTGGATCAAATGGGCGAATTCATGGGTCACGGTTGGGGCGACATTTTTGTCCATGGCCTCCGACAATGACGACATGGTGAAAAATCGGGGTTTCCCATTTTTATCAATTGCCGCGATCGTGTAACCTTGTTCGTCCGCGTAAACTTTTTGACCTTTTGAATTGGTTCCAATGCGACCATTGGGAACATTTTTTTTGTGCCATTCCTCCATTTTTTCGGTGGCGATCTTGAATTCGTCGTCGTATGAACGACCAATGATTGTTTGTCCTTTCCCTACTTTGACCAAACAACATTTGTTGTCAATTCCACACGCGCCGCCGACACCCTTTCCCAATTTGAAAACATTGTATTTGTTGATCTTGGGTTTGTTGTCGAACAATTTGGATTTGGATTGTGGGTTGGTTGCCTCGGTTGCGGAAACCAAACCCGAAATCGTGTTGAACTCTGCGGCGATTTCCGCGGCCCCGTCTTGGTCGGCGATCAAATCAAAAAACGCTTTGTTGATTTGTGGCGATTGGGACGAAATGAAATATTCGTCATTCAATTGTTTTTTGGCCACCGCTTGGTCGAATTCCTTTTGGGTCGTTTTATTGTCCTTTTTTACCTCTGCGATTTGATCGTCAACCTTGGTTGTTTGTTTTTCCTCGGTTTTTTCCGCCTCCATTCCCAATTGTTCGCGTTGTGATTTGGTCAATTTGAACGGGATCGCCGAATGTCTGCAATTGTAACCGCCACGAAACACCGCGAAATTTTCCGCGTTCGTTCCTGGGATCATTCCCGTCCCGTTTGATGTGGCCCAATTCAACTCGTTGTTCAACTCGGATTTTTGGATCACCCGCATGTTGACCCAACGACGACATTGGGGACGTGAATCGTCGATCAACGAACCGACGTATCGAAACGCGTCCAATCCGAATTCCTCCGCGATCTTGGCGTTGACTTGGCCGTCGTATTGGTTCAACGCGTCCCGACTAACTTGTTTCACATAACGGGACAACAAACCGTCCACATTGGGATTTCCCAAAATGTACGTTGTCAAATATTTTTCCAAATCGGTGATCGATGTTCCCGCCACCACATTTTGAAAAATACCTTGGCGAACGGGTTCAATGAAATTTGTGTTGACACCCGAACCCGTCA
>Ga0315903_10002680_pt1 | contig 25665 bp, 13 predicted proteins | sample LakEriMetagenome_7_FD_203524 | JGI IMG/M metagenome (GOLD analysis project Ga0315903, IMG submission 203524) | Freshwater fungal communities from buoy surface, Lake Erie, Ohio, United States - Buoy 2 MA119 | ecosystem: Environmental > Aquatic > Freshwater > Lake | place: USA: Lake Erie, Ohio... | reverse complement strand
TTGGTGGCGCGTCGCGGAGATCGCTTGGCCGAATTGGCCGGCTTGTATCCGGGCTTCGAGGTGCTAGCGGCCGACCTGACCACGCGCGAGGGATTGGACGCGGTGTGCGCGCGCATCGGCGATGTGGCTCGACCCATCGACCTGGTGGTGAACAACGCCGGGTTCGGTTCGTCGGGCTATTTCGACGAGATCGACCCCGATCGACTGCACGACGAGATCGCGCTGAACGTGAGTGCACTGGTGCGGTTGTCGCACGCGGCCATGCGCGTGATGGTGGAGCGTCGGCGCGGGTGGATTCTGAACGTGTCGAGCGTGGCGGGCTTTCAGGCCGGACCGCGTTTGGCGGTGTATGCCGCCACGAAAGCGTTCGTCACCAGCTTCAGCGAGGCGGTGCACGAAGAGGCCAAGCGAGCCGGGGTGCACGTGACGGCGTTGTGCCCAGGGTTGACGCGAACCGAGTTTCAGAGCGTCAGCAACACCGAGGGGTTGCAGCGCGGGTTCCCGGTGTTCGCGTGGTTGACCGCCGAGAAGGTGGCGGTCGATGGTTTGGCGGATTGCGCGAAGGGCCGAGCAATCAGTGTGCCGGGCGGGCTGTACAAGGGACTGGTGTGGGGGAGTGCGCTGTTGCCGCGAGCGGTGAAGCGTTGGGTGTACGCCACCGCAATGAAGCGCGGGTGAGATGAAGCTAACGAGCCTCGCGAAAGCGGCATTGCTACTCGGCGAGAATTTTCACACCCTCGGCCCGTGAGATGATTGCGACTTCAATTCGTCCACCAGTAGTTTGAAGTTCTGCCGAGATAGCTTTCCCGAGTGCTTGGACGCCGACAAGCGAGCGAGCTGCATCAGCCAGTGATTTCAATGGCATCGCTGCAATTGCGTGACGTAATGGTTTGAGGAGCTTTTCTTCCGCGCCTTGCTCAACAGCAGACCAAAGCCTTTCCGAAACTACGAAGGGAGTCTCTTCTTCCTTGACGTTTGCGGAATTGACACTTGGATCTTCGCCGCTTCCATGGTTAGCCGCGGAAACGACACCAGAATCCGCTAACGCGCCAGCGGCCGATTCGATCAGTTCTGAGCGGTACCCAAGAAGAATGTTCATAATGTAGTCGTCCTGCCCGATTGTCTTAAGAAGCCAGAAGCCAGATCCCACCTTCTCGGCAATCTGGGGATCCATAGATGAGCTACAAACCCAATCCTGGTAACTTCCGAAAAGTTGAACTTGTGCAGTTGCTGGAACCATCTCTTTTGCCCCGAACCCAGCGAAGATGACAGTGGTAATGCTCTCAAAAAGAGCCCAAGTGCTGCAGCGCAGAACGATAAGTCGTCTGATCAAGGCTTTCACTTCTGGAAGTCGATCTGGTTCCACGTCATCGAACCAGTAATCGACTCGCTCCCCGAGTCCAACCCAGCTTCCGCTCTTGGCTGACCAAAGCTCGCCAATGATCCGCTCGACATGCGATGTGCCCCCCATATCGGCAAAGCGGTCCACCTTCCGATAACTCTCGTGCTCGCCGATCCAGTACTGGAGATACTCAATTGTCGCTTGAGTCTTTTCTTCAATGGTCGTGTATTCATCTGATCCCGAAGTGTCCCTCCAACATCCACGTAGATAGTTGTCAGCGTTCCAATAGGAATCAATCAGTCGGGTCTCAGGTTCTGGAAACTCATGAACATTGTCACGAAGCCACGACATGAAGTTCTCTCGATAATCAACAACTTTCCTGAGCTGCCCCCCTCGTAGGGTCTTTGCCCATTCGCTCACGAGCACTTGAACTGGTAGGGAAAACTGAGTTACCGCGCCGCTTACTAGAACTGCAACAGGGTGACCTTCTCCGAGGAGAATCATTTTCTCGCTTGTTTCATAGGTGCGCCGACCACCTACTGTCACAGCCGAGTCGGTTGCCAAGGCGAGGCCATAGCCGTTCCCGAGAAGTATTTGCGTGGTCATTTTTCACCCGTCTTTCGACTCATTAGGCACAAATTATCTCATTCCAAAGTCCTTTTAAAGTTCAAAAATTCCGGCTTCATATGCGAATTAGATTGATTGGTCTCTGTGGAGGGAGCATGGATTGATGCTGAACTCGGAACTTGCTGGGGACCAACGTGACAGTCGGCAAGTGCGGATGGCTACGCCAAAGGGGTGATTTTTCCCCAACCGCGCAATCGCCGCCCGCTCTTTCGGCCCGGAAACAGTCTGAATCTAAGTCACATCCACTTGCTACGGTTATCCGGGTGAGCTCCCAGGAGGCGATGAAGACTGATCTTGATTTTGTCTTTCGGCTTCGTCTAGTGGTGGCACGGGTTGGCGAAGGAGATCTCGCCAAATGGTGGAACAGCCGGGGACAACTCGGCGCCATGGGGTCCGCTGTTCTTCGCCGCGGCTTTCCTCGGACCCACCACTTCGCTCAGGCGCGCTCGGTGTTCGCTGTCGCTACCCGTCGTTGCGCTGAGCTCTATAGCCCCCCTGGATCAGTTACTTTGTGGCAGTTGCCGGCCGATGTCGAGGACGATTTCGATCAAGCCTGGCCAGCATGGATCGACCGGTCGAGTGAATGGGAGCCCTTCTTCAGCGAGCTCGAAGCCTGTGGGTCTGACCTTGCCCATGAGCTCAAGCGCCTCGGTCTGATTACCGACGACGACCTCGGCCGTTTGATATCGCTCAAGCGGTCCGCCGAACAGCGCGCTGTCGCAATCCCGGGCGAGTTCACAGGCACACGACACGACCTCGCTTTGCTAGCTCTAGGTTTTGCCAAGGGCGAGATAAGCAACCCAACTGTTCCGTTCCAGTCGTTTGCCAGGTCTGCGATATGAGCCGGGATCGTCAAGGGACCGTCTCGTCGTTCACGATTATCGGTGGGGCAATGGTCACCGAGACCTATGAGGTTCTTGCCCGATGGAACTTCGATCTCGACAAGAGACACAACCTCAATCTCTTGAGGCAAGAGAACTACATCGGCGCAACGAGCGCAACCTGGGCGAACCAGGTAGCCAAAGTGATTAGCCGCCGACTGGAACCTGGCGGTATCGACAAGCCGCTGGCTGTGTTGGCTCAGGGCGGTATGCCGATCGATGAATGGAAGCCGGTCATGCTCTGGCACATCACCAGAGATGAGTTCCTACTTAGGGACTTCCTCGTCAACTGGCTCTTCGAAGCACACCAACAAGGCGTCTACCGAATCGTTCCTGACGACGTCGTGTCATTTCTTGGAACCATCAGTCAACGAGGAGGCCGGACCGAGCACGCGTGGACCGAAACCACGACCAGGCGCGTCGCAGCTGGCCTCTTGAAGATCGCTGCTGATTTCGGACTGCTCACGAGCGGCCCCGTGAAGGAGTTCACCCACTACCACGTTCCCTCACGCAGCCTCGGCTACCTCCTTCGTGCGATCCTCGCCTACGAGTCAGGGAGCGCATCTCGGATGCTTTCGTCGACCGAATGGCGGATGTACCTAATGACCGAGGACGTTCTCGTCAGCGAACTTCTGCGGCTGCACCAGTATCGCGAGGTCGAGTTCGAACAAGCTGGGTCGGTGGTGCAGCTCTCGTTTCCCGCTGCCGAACCTCTTCAGTTTGCTCAGGAGTTGGTGGCATGAGTGACCTGCGAACCCGCCTGACCCGCCAACTCGAGCCGATCTTGGCCTCTGCGGACCCACGTCCGCAGATCAGCGCCTACCACGACATGCCCTACGCGTTGTTCCGGTACGACCCGGAGGACGAACTCGAACTGCGCAAGGAGCTGTCACTCCTCGCGATCCGCCTGGAGCAGACAGGCAAGCGGGTCACCCGCATCTCGCTTGCCGAATGTCTCCAGGAAGCAATGGCTTCAGTCCAACCATTGGAGGACTGGTTCGAGGCCGAGAGACGCCAAGGCACAGAAACTGTCGTCGAGACGATCCACGCAGTGCTCGCCGAGCACGCGTCTCTGGATGATCTCGTGGCCGCACGCATGCCGAGCGATCCGAATCCCCATACCGACGTTGTCCTCATCCATCGCGCCGGCGCGCTGTTCCCCGTGTACCGAACCTTCACCTTGCTCGAGCAGCTGAAAGGCCGAGTCGTGGTGCCCACGGTCCTGTGCTACCCCGGAACGCTCGATGGCGCTGCGGGACTTCGGTTCATGGGCGTACTCGACGCCGAACACAACTACCGACCAAGGATCTTCTGAGCCGAGACGAGCAGGAACCACTATCGACATGAGTACGTCCCACATCAAAGATCTCTTCGCCAGCAACGTCGAGCGGCCCATCGAGGAAGTCATCAAGGTCGACCAGAACGATGAGGAGATCATCAAGTTCGAGATCGACGAGTACGTCGTCACCGACGCGATCTCCAACCACTACGGATCGATCCTCGACGTCTTCAACGAGACGCCCAATAAGCCGCGCGACGGCATCGGCATCTGGGTCTCCGGTTTCTTCGGTTCCGGTAAGTCGAGTTTCGCCAAGATGCTCGGCCTCGCATTGCAGAACCGACCCATCATGGGCACTCCGGCCAGCGAGCGCTTTGCAGCTCGCTCCAGCACCAAGGTTCAGGTGCTGCTCCAGCAGATCTCCGAGAAGATCCCTGTTCACGCAGTCATCTTCGATGTCTCGACCGACCGCGGGATCCGAAGCGGAAACCAGACGCTCACCGAGATCATGTACCGCTTGCTGCTCGGCAGCCTCGGGTACGCGAAGGATCTCGATCTCGCCGAGCTGGAAATCGGCCTCGAGGCAGACGGCCAGCTCGATGAGTTCATGGCGGCGTTCCACGAGGTGACGGGGAAGGAATGGGACGCCCGCAAGGATCTCGTTGCGTTCTCGCTCGGTGAAGCGAGCGCCACGATGCGTCGGATCAACCCAGCGATCTACGAGGACAACGACTCGTGGGCGAACTCGGCCAAGGGTAAGGCCGACATCAATCCGGGCAAGCTGGCCGAGCGAGCAACCGAATTGATCAACCGACGCAAGCCCGGCCACACGCTCGTGTTCGTCGTCGACGAGGTCGGACAGTTCGTCGCGCGCGATGTCCAGAAGATGCTCGATCTTCAGGCCGTCGTCCAACAGCTCGGAGTCAAGGGTCGCGGCAAGCACTGGTTGGTCGTCACCTCACAGGAGAAGCTCAACGAACTCACAGCCGGGCTCGATGACCGCAAGGTCGAACTCGCCCGCTTGATGGACCGCTTCCCTCAGCAGGTTCACCTCGAACCTTCTGACATTTCCGAGGTCACTTCGAAGCGCGTCCTCGCCAAGAACGCTGCTGCGCAGCAGAGCCTGGGCGACCTGTACGAACAGCATCGTGGGCAACTCGCCAGTCACACGAAACTCTCTGCGGACATCACCTTGCCCGAGTTGAGCCGCTCGGCGTTCATCGACTTGTACCCACTTCTGCCGTACCAGATCGACTTGATCATCCAAGTCGTGTCCGGGCTTCGAACGCAGGGTGGGGCGAGCAAGCATGTGGGTGGCGCGAACCGGACCATCATCAAGTTGGCCCAGCAGCTCCTCATTCACCCAGATGTTGGCTTGGCTCAACGTGAGATCGGTGATCTTGCCCGCTTGGATGAGATCTACGACCTCGTGGAGTCGAACATCGAAGGCGAGATCCGGGCCAAGATCCGTCGCATCCCCGAGCAGGTGAGCCACCCACTGGCTGCGGCGGTCGCCAAGTCCATTTGCTTGCTGCAGTTCGTTCAGAGCGTCCACCGCACCGCAGAGAACATTGCGGCGTCGCTGTACCCGCGACTCGGAGCGCCGTCAGAGCTCGAGAGTGTGAAGGCTGCTCTACAGGTCCTCGAGCAAGCCAATCTCGTCCGCAAAGGCGACGACGGTTACCGGATCCCGACCCCAGCAGAAGACGACTGGGACCGTGTCCGCAATGGGACCTCCCCGAAGCCGAGCGACGCCAAGCGGTTGCACCGCGAAGCCCTGTCGGGGTTCTGGAAGCCGCAGCCGACGTACCTCCTCGATGGCGTGAAGTCGTTCCGTGCCGGCCTGTCGATCGATGGCCATGAGGAGGAGAAGGGCGACCTCATGGTGCACATGGTGCTTGCCGATGAGGGCCAACCCTTCGATGACCTCAAGACGGAACTGCGCACACGCAGCCAGCAGGAGACCGACGCGATCTTCTGGGCCGTCCCCCTGAGTGATGCAATCGACCGCGACACCGTCGAGCTGTTCCGAAGCCGCGAGATGGACGCGCGCAAGAGCCGCGACGCTCGAACGCCTGATCAAGCGCGGCTTCTGAGCGACGAGAAGAACCGAGCCCGGCGTCATCAGGCAGAGCTTCAACGTCTCCTTCGTACAGCGTGCCTGAATGGCGCTGCGTACTTCCGAGGGAACGATCGCAGTCCGAGCCCGGCTGCGGGTGATGTTACCAAGGCCACCGCAACGATTCTCAACCAGATCCTGCCCGACGTGTTCACCCGGTTTGGCGATGGCGCCGCCAAGCCTGCCGACGCCAAGCGCGGCCTCGACAGTCTGATGACCGCTGCCGACCTCCAGGGGCTTCCCGGTGTGTTCCCGGCACTCAATCTGCTGCGCGATGAGGCAGGGAAGACGGTGATCGATGTCGAGAACTGTGCTGCGCTGAACGACGTCCTTGCTGAGATCGAGGAGGGTGCCAACCTCGGTCGCAAAGCGACAGGCAAGTCACTCACCGAGCGGTTCGGGAACGCTCCGTACGGGTGGGACATGGAGGTCGTGCGCCTCTTCGTCGCCTCGTTGATGCGGGCGGGCAAGATCCAGATGACCCATAAGGGTGAGGCGATCGATGACCCGAAGTCGGTGTCTGGCAAGGACGGACTCGGGAATAACAACCACTTCAAGGCGGCGTCGTTCCAACCGAAGAAGGGAATCGACTTCGAAGAACTGATCAAGGCGAATCAGCACTACAAGGCGACCTTCGGGTCCGAAATCAAAGAGCTCAGCGAATCGGCTGTCGCGAGTGCGATCCGCACGGCCATCGATCAGCGCCGAGACAGCATCGAAGTTCAGCGAAACCGCCTCGCTGCAGGGCGTCTCCCCGGACTCGAGGTGCTCGATGACGCGCTCGCCGAGGCGAGGGCGATCATGCGCGGCACGGAAGGTGATGCGATCGTCACCTTCAACTCGGCGCACGAACGGCTCAAGGACGGGATCAAGCGTGCCGCCGAACTCGAGCAGCAGTTCAGCGATGACGCGATGGGATCTGTTGAGCGTTCCCGACGTGTGCTCATGACCCAGTGGGTCTTTCTTGATCGCGAGGCCGACCTCGAAGCCGGCCTCCGTGATACAGCTGACCAACTGCGGGACTATCTGGAGCAGGAGCTGTTCTTCCAGCGGATCAATGACATCGAGGCCGCCACAAAGCTGATCGAGGACGAACACGATCGCCGTTTCGGCGAAGCATTACAGGCGAAAGTGCAGACCTACGCCGAGGCGTTGTCACAACTGGTGACTGTGGCCGAGTGGCCAGCACTCGAGGACACCGCCAAGCAGGACGTGGCCGCGCCGCTGCAGGTTCACGCCGACGATGACGGCAGTTCGCACCCCTCGATTCCACAGCTACGCTCTGACCGAGATGCCTGCCTGGGTCGACTCCGCGAGGCAATCCAGAAGGTGCAACAGATCGTCGAAGGCGATCGCATGATCGAAGTCAGCATCGAACCGTTCTTCCGGGGCGGAGTGAGTGACCTCGAGCAGTTGGAATCTGCCCTGCAGGGCCTCCGCGAAGAGTGCGAACGCCACATCGCCGCCGACAAGAAGATCTTCATCAGGTAGCACGATGGAGAAGAACCTTCGCAACGCAATCGGCGCAGCAGCACAAGGCGCCCGTCGACTTCTCGAGACCGAGTACGCCGAACAACTTGACGGCGTTTTCGACATCCAACGCTCAGGCGTGATCGCGGCCCAGCCCGGCGCTCACCTGACACCTTCCGAGCGAGTGACGCGCACCAAGATCGTTGCGGCCATCGCCTACCACGAGGCCGGGGGAATCGCCGCGAGCGAAGCGGTCGACCGGTTCATCCGAGATGCCGCCTTCACCACGCTCAACCGCTTCGTCGCACTCAAGATGCTCGAAGCACGAGAGCTGATTCAGCCAGCGATCACGGACGGTGAAGCCTCGTCGGGGTATCGAGAGTTCACGGGTCTCGCACCGGGTGTCACCACTCTCGGTGATTTGACCGGCTACCGGCTCTACCTCGAATCGGTCTTCGACGAACTTGGCACCGAGGTGAAGGTGCTCTTCGACCGGCACGACGCAGCCAGCCTCTTGTGGCCCCGGCGCAACGCCTTCGAAGCTCTGCTCAATGCGCTCAATACACCGGAACTCGCTCTGGTTTGGATCGACGACGAAACGATCGGCTGGTTCTACCAGTTCTTCAACAGCAAAGAAGAGCGTCAACTAATGCGTGACGAGAGCCAAGCGCCACGCAACAGTCGCGAGCTCGCCGTCCGCAACCAGTTCTTCACGCCCCGTTACGTCGTTCAGTTCCTGGTCGACAACACACTCGGTCGAACCTGGATCGAGATGACCGACGGGAACACGAGCCTCACAGAGCGCTGCGAGTACTTCGTCTCCCTCGAGGAGGAGCGGCCGCCTCGACAGGTGAAGGACCCTCGCGACTTCCGCATCCTTGACCCGGCATGTGGCTCGGGTCACTTCCTCCTGTACTGCTTCGACCTGCTTGATGTCATGTACCACGAAGCCTGGGAACGTGACCTCGGTAGCGAAGTCGGCTCGGGAGAGTCGCTGCGCGCGACCTACCCGACTCTTGAAGACCTGGAGCGAGCGATCCCGTCGCTCATCGTCGAGCGCAACCTTCACGGCGTCGACATCGACCCTAGAGCAGCCCAGATCGCCGCTCTTGCGATTTGGCTCAGAGCGCAAAGAGCGTGGCAGAGATCAGGTGTCGACGCCGCAGATCGTGCTGTCATTCGTCGAACTGGCATCGTGATTGCTGAACCCATGCCTGGCGACCCGGAACTCGTCGCCGAGTTTGCCGGGTCACTGCAGCCGCCGCTGTTGTCCCGCCTCTTCACCGAGATGGTCCAGGCGATGACACTTGCCGGAGAGATGGGCACTCTGCTCCGAGCGGAGAGTCTCCTCTCCGACGAGATCGCTCGCGCTCGAGGCGAGTTCGTAAAGCAACGTGTTCAGCCGCAGACTCTGCCCGGCTTCGGCCCCGAGATTCGGCAGGGTGAACTCGACCTCTCGGGAATCGACGACGACGCCTTCTTCGCCGAGGCCGAGGAGCGCCTGCTGCAGGCGCTCTCGGCCTTCGTGACATCGGGAGGAGGAGGCGACTCCGCACGGCGCAGGCTGTTCGCCGACGACTCGGCTCAGGGTGTGGCTTTGCTCGAGTTGGTACGAATGAGTTTTGACGTCGTCCTAATGAACCCACCGTTTGGTGCAGGAAGCCTCAAAGCAAAGAAGGTCTTCGAGGAGAGCTATCCGAAGACTAAGAACGACGTCTACGCCGCTTTCGTCGAGCGCGGCATCCAGCTACTAGTGAGCCGAGGGATGCTGGGTGCGATCACGTCGAGAACGGGCTTCTTCCTGTCGAGCTTCCAGAAGTGGCGAGAGGACATCATCCTGGACACGGCACCGCCGTTGGTCTTCGCGGACCTCGGAGCCGGCGTACTCGACGGAGCCATGGTTGAAGTGGCCGCCTACTCGTTGTGCAAAGCGAACTGACATGCCCACATTCCTCCGTCTCTTCGAGAGCTCCGCACCGAGTAGCGACCTAGCCTCAGCGTGCCGCGAGCGAAGGCATCCCGCTCGGTTCGACGTTGCTGCCGATGATCTCGGTCTTGTTCCTGGTTCACCGTTTTCCTACTGGGTTAGCGCAGCCATTCGGGAAGCATTCCGGGGCTCCAAGCTTGAACGGGCTGACGGGCCCTTTGCTCGGATCGGCCTTAGCACTCACGATGACTTCCGCTGGCTTCGCCTTTCTTGGGAGGCACGCGCTGAAGCAGGCATGCCACCACTTGCGAAGGGAGGAGCTGCAACTCGGTTCTACGGCGATCTGCACCTCGTGGTGGACTGGCGAAACAATGGCCGGCAGCTCCAAGTGTCCAAAATGGAGCGACATCGCTCTGGAGAGCTGACTGCGAACAACTCTCGCTGCTGGAATCGCGAGCTATATGGTCGCCCTGGCGTTACGTGGCCTCGGCGGACCTCCTCGTTGGCAATGAGGGTTTGTCCGGGAGGGGGTGTTTTCGGTGACAAGGGGCCGTGCATCTTCTCCCCGATAGACGACTTACAGGACCTGCGAGCAATCGTCGGCCTTACAAATAGTGCAGCATTCGGTGCCTTGGTTTCATTGCAGACGGCTAGAACCACCCTTGCTCAGTCGTTTGAGACTGGACTCATCGCGCGAACGCCGGTGCCACATAGGTCTCAGGAGCAATCCACGAACTTATGTGCGCTTTCGGATAGAGGGTGGTCCGCCAAGCGTTCGTTGGACACGGTGGTTGAGGTGTCGCATGCGTTTGTGGTTCCGGCGGTGTTGCAGGTTGCCGGCGACAGTTTCGACGAGCGGGTGTCGGCGTGGGGTGATCGGGTTGGTGAGGTTGAGGCTGAGTTGGTTCGTGTTCAGTTTGAGATTGATGAGTTGTGTTTCGAGTTGTATGGAATTTCGGAGGAGGATCGGCGGGCGATCACGGATGGGTTTGGTGTGACCGACACCGACACCGATGACGAGGCCGTTGATGACGCTGACGAGGATGAGTCGGATGGCGGTGTTGAGCTGGATCCGGTGGGGTTGGCGGCTGGGTTGGTGTCGTGGGCGGTTGGTGTTGCGGTTGGCCGGTTCGATGTGCGTCTCGCCATCGGTGAGCGTGACTGGCCGGCAGAGCCGGATCCGTTCGACCCGTTGCCGGTGTGCTCGGCGGGGATGTTGACCGGTGACGATGGTCTGCCTGTCGTGTCACTGCCAGACGGTTATCCGCTGGTTCCGTCACCAGTGCTGGTCGATGACCCTGGCCATGAGTTGGACATCACGACACGGGTGCGTGTCGTGTTCGACGTCGTGTTCGGCGACCTAGCAGACTCGTGGTGGTCCGAGGTCGGTGGAGTGTTGGACGCGAAGAACGGTGTTGACGGCTGGTTGCGACGCGGGTTTTTCGAACATCACCTCAAGACGTATTCGAAGTCGCGTCGCAAAGCGCCGATCGTGTGGCCGATCGGCACCAAGTCAGGGTCGTATCAGGTGTGGCTCTACGCGCACAGCGTCACACCTGACACAATGTTCCGGCTGCTCGGCGATGTGATCGAACCGAAACTCGCGGCCGAGCAACGCCAACTGAGTGATCTCACTCAGGAGTTCGGGCCGTCACCGACAGCGTCACAACGCCGGTCCCTCGACGCCCAGCAGAAACTTGTCGATGAGATCACCGAGCTTCGTGACGAGATCCGTGCGATCGCCGCGTTGTGGCATCCGGATCTGAACGACGGGATCGTGATCGTGCTCGCACCGTTGTGGCGGTTGTTCGCACAGCATCGGGCATGGTCGAAAGAACTCAAAGATCGTTGGGTGAAGCTTGCTAAAGGTGACTACGACTGGGCGCAACTCGCGATGCACATCTGGCCAGAACGCGTCATCCCCAAATGTGCAACCGACCGCAGCCTCGCGATCGCCCACGACCTCGAAGATGACTTCTGGACCCAAGACGACACCAACCCCGACAAATGGCACCCCCGTACAACGCCAACCACCCCCATCGACCACCTCATCGAAGCCCGAACTAACCCGACCATCACCACCACACGAAACCACCCCAACCCATGACCGAGACCTTCGACACCTACGTGGCCACTCAGCTCGCCGCACAACTCAAGCAGCGTCACGTCGTGGTCTGGTACGACCCTCGGCGCGAGTTCGCCTCGTTCGTGGACGGCATCACCGACGGTTCTGAGAGTGCTCAACCGGTCAGCGTCGACGTGGCAGGGACGCCAGCCAGTCTTGTGACAGCAAGCGAGTCCCTGTATGCAGCCCGGTTCGTTGTCGAGCCGCTCGTGTCAGCTGACAACCCCGATGCGCTTGTGCTGTATCTGCCAGGCATGAAACGAGACCACCAGGGGTCTGTCTTGATGGAACTCGAGAAGGCAGGGACGCCATGGGAACCGCAGCTCCGGCACCTTGCGCGCAATGCACTGCGCAAGAAGTTCACCGACGGCGTGATCGATGATCTCCTCGCCAAGGAGTCAACCACCTACGCCGACATCTCCGCAGCGCTCGACGGCGAAGGCCAGCAGCCACCATCAGCTCTGAAGAAGACCCTCGGTAGCGGGACCGGTGAACGCCAGATCGCGGCATGGCTCACCAACCCATCCCTCGACGCAGAGATCCAAGCTTCAGAGGCCACCGGTGAACTCGGCAAGCTTGTGTCAGCACGGCTTGGACTGAACCTCGAGGGGGACGACCTCGGCAAATGGCGCCGCATCGTCGCCCGAAACGCTCTCGCAATCGAGTTCCGCTCCGACCTCGCAGGGGCGATTCCCTCGGAGCTGGCGAGCGTTCCTGAAGTCGGAGCGGATCATGAGCGCAACGCCCGGACCCTATGTCAGGATCTGCGACATCACTACCGAGACCAGTACCCCGACCTCGCTGACAAAGCAGCCCAGGAACTGCACCTCACCGGTGACCTCATCGATCCCTTGACGTTGGGTTCGATCGACACGTTCCGTTTTGAGGAGCGTTCCCTTCTGCAGCGCTGCGGGCGTCTGGTGTCTGAAGGCAACTACGCGCAGGTCATCGAGATCCATGCTCGACGCGAGGACAGCTTCTGGCTGGCCTATGACGTGGAACGTCGAGCCCAGTGGGAGGCGATTCGTCTTGCAGCGGAGCTCGGTGCAGCCGCTGACAAGGTCGATGGCGACCTGGCCCGACCCCCGAAGGCCGTCTCGGACTGGGTCGATCAGTACGCCAACAGCTGGCATGTCCTGGACCGATCGCAGCGTCACCTCGAAGCTTGGATACCCAAGCTCGATGACGACCCAGACGAGCTCGCGATCAACGCCGTGCGTAACCGATATGACAGCACGCTCGACAGGTTGACCACTCAATTCACTGCGGCCCTTGTTGCTGCCAACTGGGACACCGGGACCGTCTTGCACCAGACCGGAGTGTTCGATCTGGTGAAGCCGAACCAGGGCCGAGTCGCCTACTTCTTGGTCGATGCGATGCGATACGAGATGGGCGCAGAGTTGGCGAACAAACTTGAACAGCACGCAGACGTGACGATCCGCCCAGCGACCAGTGTGCTGCCGAGCATCACCGTGACTGGCATGGCAGCCCTCATGCCTGGAGCATCGGCGGGCTATGACGTTGTTGAGCAGGGTGGGAAGCTGCAGGCCCAAGTCGATGGCACCTTGATGCCCAACCTGCAGGCACGCAAGAGACACATGGCAGCTCGCCAGCCAGGGTCTGTAGACATAGAACTCGGCGAGGTCTTGACCACATCTCGAAAGAATCTTCAGAAGAAGATTGGTCAGACGAACCTTCTTGTGGTCCGTTCACAGGACATCGACCTCTTCGGCGAAGGTGGGAGCTCAGCAGCACGCACCGTGATGAACACCGTGATCGACCAACTCGCGCAAGCGGTCAGAAAGCTCGCCGACATCGGCATCAGCCGCGCTGTCATCACGTCGGATCACGGTCACATCTACGCATCTCGCGAACGTGAAGAGGCCATGCGTATAGACTCTCCCGGTGGCGATGTCGTCGAGATTCACCGGCGTTGTTGGATTGGACGAGGCGGCGCAACTCCAGCGGCTGCGGTACGAGTGAATGCAACCAGCCTGGGAAGCAATAGCGATCTCGACTTCCAGTTTCCGAAGACATCAGGGGTATTCCGTGCCGGTGGAGATCTCGCCTTCCACCATGGTGGAGCATCACTACAAGAAATTGTGGTTCCTGTCGTCTCGGTCCGATTCGGGGACAATCGGTCGAGTGAGCCATCCAGTGATGCCCAAGTCGTGATCACTGATGTTCCATCGACCATTACAACTCGCATCTTCACGGTCAAATTGTCGTTTGCGTCTATGGAAACACCATCCGTATACCCCGTGCTCATGGCCGATGGCCGACAGGTTGGTGTCGTCGGCATGGTGGTCGGTGACGGCGTGGAACTGAACCGAGCCGACGGGACGGTCATGGTGCCCGTTGGCGCCGAGGCCACGATCGGGTTCGTTCTCGACGATGATCAGGTTTCCGCTCTTCGAGTCATCGTCATTGACCCCACTTCGGATGCCGAACTTTACAGATCACCTGAAGAGATCCCCGTTAGACTTGGAGTGGCCTGATGGATACACCCCCGAGAGACGCTCTCGATGACAAGGTCAATAAAGCCTTCTCAGGCAAGGTGGTCCGCAAGGACCTGGTCCGGAATGTGAAAGTGGGCGCCAACGTCCCAGTATTTGTGCTCGAGTTCCTCCTCGGCAAATACTGCGCATCGATTGATCCCATTGCCATCGAAATGGGATTGAAGGTCGTCAACGACACCCTCGCCGAGAACTACATCCGGCCCGACGAATCGATGAAGGCCCAGAGCAAAGTGATGGACCAAGGCCGTCACAGCTTCATCGACAAGGTCAAGGTCCGCGTCGCCGACGGCGAGCGTTGGGCCGAGGCAGTGAACTTCGGTGACCGCTACCTGCACATCCCTCCCGAGTACCCCCGCGACTACGAGCGTCTCCTCACCGGCGGTGTCTGGGCTCAGATCGACGTCAAGTACAGCTACGACGACGAGTCAAAAGGGCGGCACTCTTTCTGGATCTCGCAACTCGATCCCATCCAGATCGCGACGTTCAACCTCGACGAGTACCGAACGAAACGCGCCGAGTTCACCACCGACGAGTGGACCGACTTCATGATCCGCAGCATGGGTTACGAGCCCGGCGAGATGGACCGACGGCTCAAACTGCTGTTCCTAACCCGTCTCATCCCGCTTGCCGAGCGGAACTACAACCTGGTCGAACTCGGCCCCCGCGGTACTGGCAAGAGCTACGTGATACAGGAGATCTCCCCGTACGCGTCACTCCTCACCGGACCGACGACAGTCGCCAACCTCTTTGGCCACATGACTGGCCGGCAAAAGGGCATGGTGCAGATCTGGGACGTCGTCGGATTCGACGAAGTCGCCGACCTCCAGAAGATGCCCAAAGAGGTCGTCACGACAATGAAGACCTTCTGCGAGTCCGGCAGCTATCAACGCGGCACCGAGTCAGCGTCAGGTGACGCCAGCATCGCCATGTTCGGCAACACGAACCAACCAGTCGAGGTCATGGTGCAGAGCGGACATCTCTTCGAGCCAATGCCCGACATCATCCGCAACGACATGGCCTTCATCGATCGTCTCCACTACTACCTGCCGGGGTGGGAAGTGCCGAAGATGCGAACCGAGCACTTCACCGACCACTACGGGTTCGTTGTCGACTACCTCGCCGAAGCGCTCAGGGAGCTCCGCAAGCAGAACTTCACCGAAACCCTCGACCGGTACTTCTCCCTCGGTTCCCATCTCAACAGCCGCGACAAGAAGGCCGTCCGTAAGACCGTCTCAGGCCTGATGAAGATCCTCCACCCGCACGGCGAAGTAAGTCGCGAGGACCTCGCCGAACTCGTCGAGTTCGCCGTCGAGGGCCGACGGCGCGTGAAGGAACAACTGAAGAAGATGGGGTCGTTCGAGTACTACCAGACCTCCTTTAGTTACATCGTCGAGGAGACCGGCGAGGAGCGATTCGTCGGTGTGCCAGAGCAAGGCGGACGGGACCTGATCGCCCTCGACCCGCTCGCCCCCGGCTCCGCCTATGCCGCGGGAGTTGCGACTGATGGCACGGTGGGTCTCTTCCGTATCGAGGTCTCCGTCTCCGCCGGAACCGGAAAGCTCAAAACTGCAGGCGGTGTCAGTGGACTGATCAAAGAGTCTGTGAATAGAGCGTTCGCCTACATGAAGTCGAACGCAGGGGAACTCGGCATCGGACGCGATCTCGAAGTTTCGGACTTTCACATCGAAGTCATCGATCTCCTCGCTAACCGCGTGGACATCGAGATCGGTGTAGGGTTTTTTACTGCAATGATGTCGGCACTTAGGTCCAGCCCCTTGACTGCTGGACTAGTCGTCCTCGGAGACATGAGTGTTCAGGGAAACTTGAAGTTGGTCCGATCTTTGGTTGAGCCGCTTCAGATCGCCAAGGATAATGGTGCAAAACGAGCGCTCATTCCAATCGAGAATAAGCGAAGCTTTCTCGAAGTGGATGCAGACATCATCGAGCACGTAGACCCAATCTTTTACGGAGACCCGCGAACTGCAGTGCTTAAGGCGCTTGGTGCAACCTAAGTTTTTGAAGCGCACATCAGTCGGGCTGAGTGTTTTTGATTTGCTCCTTGAGGGTCCTTTTGGGAAGGCCGCAGCCTAGGAAGTTAGAACGTTTCTTGATCGAATGGTTTTTGTGACCGCACCCAAACAACCTTTGATGCATCCCGAGAATAGCTCTTCATCGGCGTCTTCTGTGACCGATTGTCTGCTTGCCCTCGTATACGGTGGCGTCCAAGCTGCCAGGTGCGCCGGACAGCTTTTTTGCTGAGAGGTACGAAGCCCTTTTGCAAATCGAAATTTGTAATTTGGTCGCCCTGGAGGATTCTAAATGTCTCGAGCGTGGCGGGGTTTCAGGCCGGTCCGCGTTTGGCGGTGTACGCGGCCACGAAAGCGTTCGTCACCAGTTTCAGCGAGGCGGTGCACGAAGAAGCCAAGCGAGCCGGGGTGCACGTGACGGCGTTGTGCCCAGGGTTGACGCGCACCGAGTTTCAGAGCGTCAGCAACACTGAGGGGTTGCAGCGCGGGTTCCCGGTGTTCGCGTGGTTGACCGCCGAGAAGGTGGCGGTCGATGGATTGGCGGATTGCGCGAAGGGCCGAGCCATCAGTGTGCCGGGTGGGCTGTACAAGGGATTGGTGTGGGGGAGTGCGCTGTTGCCGCGAGCGGTGAAGCGCTGGGTGTACGCCACCGCAATGAAGCGCGGGTGATGATCCTTTCGAGACTCGCGACGTGAATTGTGAAATGCTTCCCTCGTGAATGACGATCTCCTCGTTCAACGAATTCTTGGAGTCCTCAATGACGGGGATCGAGTTGCCACGTACAAACTCGCTCTCCTACTGGCGATCATCGAGTGGGTGACCACTAACCCAAGTGGCGAGCAAATTCCAACAAGAGATTTGGCAGAAATCGTTCTTGCTCAATACTTCCGGCAGGTTCGTCCGTTCCCAAACGCTGGCGGAGAGCTGCTCGATCTCCAACAGGGGAGCAACCCGAAACTCGCGATTCTGTCGGCTGCAACTCGATTGGCAGATACCTACCCACAGTTGTCGCGAATCGATCAGATCAAAACTCAGGACCAATCTTTGTACAACAGCGCGGTCCGTGATGTGGAGGCCACGCTTGTGGGCCAGCCCATTCCACGGTTGCAGACCGTTGGCAAGACCCACATTCCTTTCCTATATCAATGGGATTGGAAGACAAAGCAGGCCTTGGGCCCGATCAAAGCTGCCGGTGAAGATCACCTATCCCTAGTTCCAGGTGTGCGGGAGCGTCTTGTGGGTCTTGGGCCGCTTCTCCGACCGATCATCGAGCAGTTTTGGGTGTGGGATGTCGCCACGTGGTCGAAGATCGACACGCAGGAAGTCGAACTCAGGGCTCACTTGTTCGGTTCGAAACGAGTGAGTTTTCCGAAGAAGTTGGTCTCTGGATTGGGCGAGAGTCAGGCCGGGAAGTGCTTTTACTGTGCATCCTCTATTGCGATGAGTGGGGAAGTAGACCACTTTGTCCCCTGGTCCAAGTTCCCGAATGATGCAATCGAGAATTTGGTTCTCGCCTGCAAGAAGTGCAACGGGAAGAAGAGTGACCACCTCTGCGTGCCGCAGTTCGCAGAAAGGTGGTTGAGTCGTCCTGACGAAGAGTTAGCACGGATTGCAACGACCTCACACTGGGATACCGACCCCAGAAGATCGCGGGCAATTGCCGCAAACATCTACGGCTCCCTGGTAGCAGGCTCGGTCGTTTGGGCCGGGGGAGACGGCTTTGTTGAAATCGAGAAGGTTCATATCAGCTCAATACAAAGCATGTTCGGAATCAACACATGATCTAAGAATTCGAAAGTATCAATGAACGTGCTTCCGGAATCTTTTTTGGGCAAGAAATCGCATTGGAAAAAAATGCAGTTTTCAACAATTGATATTCTCGGACTTCAGAGCTATGAAAATCGCAACTTGGAATCTGAAATATGCGGTGGCACCGCGGGCAAAGACACCCGACCTACTGTCGTGGGCTGAGGCGAATATTGCTGCTGACGCTTACGCCTTTACCGAGTCCAACATGCCCGCGGACCTTGCTGCCGAGTGGAGCGTCCTTTGGAACTCAAATGGCGTTCACCCAGGTGTCACTCGAAAGTGGGGAACGACCCTCGCAAGTACGAAGGTCGAGTTAGTGCCGGTCGACGAGGTGAAGGTTGGCTTCCGTAGCTATAAGTTGAGGTTCGAATGGCCAGCTGCAGTTCAGGTGGCTGACATAGTCCAAGACGGCAGCGTCTGGGGGACCCTGGTAGGGGTCTACGGAGTCACGCGCGATGGCGTCGATAACAACACTGGCAACGGCGCCTATTCGGTCCCCAGACTTTTGGCCCAGCTTAAGCCCCTATTTGACTCGCATCGGGGGAAGCGAGTTGTCGTGGCCGGCGATTTCAACCTTTGGCCGGGGCACGTTCAGCGCCTGGCACGCTCGTGCGGATTAGTCGATCTAATAGAGCACACTGCCTCGACTAGGCAACCATTGGAAAACTGTTGGAATTGCAAATACTTTCCCGAGTCTCGTCGGACTAGTCCCACTTGTGGGCATCTGTTCACCCATCGCAACGGCCCAAAGCCGAAACCCGGGAAGAAGTTCGGAGGGATGATCCAACAAATCGATTTCATCTGGGCTTCACCGGAATTAGCAAAACGAGTCGTGCGAGTTTACGGAGGGCAGCAGAGCTTCCCTGACATTTGGGACCTCAGTGATCATGCGCCAGTGATCGCAGAGTTTGAGCGATGACGCCGAATACAGGTCGGGGATTAGACCGATAACGGGCTCGCACCACGGGGTTTGTAGCTCGCGATTTCTCTTCATTTACAGAGATTGAATTCGGCGTTCTTAGCGTCTTTTCTTTACGTAATTCATGCAATCCGCCTATGCTCTGAACGGTCCAGGCCTAAGGGGGAACTTGATGTCTGAGCAGAGCGGTTTGACGGACGGTGTTGCGATGGCAGCGACCGCTGAGCCCGGCGCGTCTGTTGAGCCATACGTACTAGAGGTCGAGTTCAATGGCACCGGCAAGGAAGAGACACCGAGCTTTTGCTACGCGCTCGCGCATAACCGCGTCCCTCTGCTCTCATCGTTGAAGCTTGGCGGTGGCCCGGTCGACTCAAAGAAGGTGACGGTTCGCTTTCGCGGAGAGTGGGCAGCAAACGAAAGGTCGCCCATTAAGGAGAACGACATCGTTCTTGATGCCCCGCGATTAGGGGCGGGAGTCGAGGTTGCGCCCGTTCACGCTCTCCAATTGAGCGATATTGCGTTAGCCGAACTTGAGGAGTTGGCGCCCGCAACCGTGATCATTGAGATTGAGGACGACCTAGGAAACAAGCAAGAGTTCCGACACGACGTCAACATCTACGCTCGCGACCAGTGGCTGAGCAGAAATCATGCGGTAACTGCCGCGTTCGTGCAGCCGAACCACCCCGACGCCAATCAGATACTTGCTCGAGCATCGCAGATTTTGGAGCGCAATGGAACTCCAGGACTGAGCGGCTATCAGCAAGTTGCCTCGGGGCAACAGCACAGAGTCGCCGAAGCAGTTTTCTTGGCAATGCAGGAAGTTGGGATCGGTTACATCAATCCGCCGGCATCGTTTAGCACTCTCGGTCAGAAGCTTCGGCCACTTGATCGTGTGCTGTCGGAAAAGCAAGGAACTTGCATCGATCTGGCGTGTGCCTATGCGTCATGTCTCGAACAGGCTGGATTGCACCCAGTGATTTTTCTGATCGAACAGCATGCCTTTAGCGGATATCTGGCGGAGGAGGGGAACCTCAATGCCTCAGTGATCAAGTCTTGGCCTGCGGTCCAAAGTTTGATCGACTCAAAACTAATTGTTCCTGTCGAAACAACTTGTCTTACGAATGACTCATCTTTCAGCACCGCGATAGCCAAGACAATGGGAAGCCTCCTGGAGGACTCTTTCGATTCGGTACTAGATGTAAACAGGGCCCACTGGGAAGGCATCCGACCAATCCCAGCGCGCATTGTTCGTGACAACGTGTTGACGGTTGTCATCGACAACGGTCCTTCTGCTCCTCCAGTGATTGAGCGTCGAGATAGCGCAACGCGGAAGCTGCTACCAGAGTCAGTACCGGGACGAATTCAGTCGTGGAAAAACTCGCTACTCGATTTGTCGTTTCGAAATCGACTATTGAACCTCAGCCCAAGGCGTAATGGAATTCAAATCGTTGCACCACTCGATCTGCTTGGTTGGATTGAAGATCGCCTGAACAACGGTGATGGCCTCATTTTGGTTGCGGACGATGAACTGAATCAAGTTGATGCCGCGGCAGTTCAGCGAGGGAGCCAATTGGAAAGGGCCGTCCTACAGCAACGTTTGACCCAATCTGGTTCATTGTTCGCACAGGTTGAGACTGCCCGTTTCAAAACGTCGATTTCTCGACTCAATTCCGATGCACGTACCCAGGAAGAAGAGTCAGGAGTCAACTGTCTTTACTTGACGTTGGGTTCAGTGAAGTGGGCGGACAAGTACGGCGACTACGAGTCACCAATCTTCCTTGTTCCGATCCGAGTAAAAAACAACCGCGGGCTCGCCTCGGTTCAAATCGAGATGGACGCGACCCAATCAACCACCGTTAACTACTGCCTCATTGAAGCGCTGCGCTTCCGGGAGCAGATGACACTCCAGTGGTTCAGTGATGACATGTCGGACGATCTCGGGCTCGATGTCCAGGCCGGGCTCGAAGCTCTCCGCGTTGAATTCCGAGAGAAGGGACTCGATGTGCAGGGTTTCAGCGTCAATCAGACGGCTTCACTCGCAGTTCTTGACTTCAAAAAGTTCCGGCTTTGGAAGGATCTGTCTGACCACTGGAAGGACTTTGTTGCAAACCCGTTGGTGAAGCACCTTGTCGAAACTCCGCGCGAACGGTTCCAAGATCCCGCTAACAAAGATGACGAAGATGTCAAATTTGATGACACGAGTGTCGTTTGCGCTCAGTCTGCCGACGGATCTCAGATTCGAGCCATTGAGCGAGCTCTTTCGGGTCAGTCATTTGTACTTCAAGGCCCTCCGGGCAGCGGAAAGAGTCAAACCATCACGAACCTTCTGGCCAATGCGATGTTCCGCGGCAAGAAGGTGCTATTCGTCGCCGAAAAGCAGTCAGCTCTCCAAGAGGTGCAAGAACGCCTCGAAGAAGTCAAGCTCGGCCCATATTGCTTGGTTCTCCACGACAGCGGAACGAAACCAGAAGCTCTACGCGAACAACTCCGTGACGCCCTTGACCAGAACCCGGCGATTGATGAGAGGGTCTACCGCCAATTCGAGGACGAATTCAGAGTGTTAGCCGCACAACTGGATGAGTATCGCCGGAATGTTTACGGACGCAACAACGCTGGATTTAGCTTTGCGGCGGCCTATTACCGCCTCGGTGAATTGGGTGAGGGCCCGATCGTCGATGTCCCGAGATCATTCTTGGATCTTGATCAGGAGAGAGTCGATGGCCTCATGCGGGAGACATATGAGATCGATGAGTTGGCTCGCATCGCTCAGGTGCGACCTAATCACCCGTGGTCATTGGTTGGAGAACTTCAGTTTGAGTCGTTGGACCGCCCCGAACTCTCGCGGTTGATTGAATCTGCCATGACGGGTGCCGCCCAGCTATCGACAGCTTCCACAGGCGAACTGGGCGAAGCGCTCAAAGCGGCCACCTCGATTGAGTCACTGAACGTTCTGGCAAGTGTGCTTGAGCTGAAGGAGGATGCGTCGAAAATCAGCCCGACCGACCTTGCCAAGGCGGCGACTGACGATTGGCTCAGGGATGTTCAACTCATTCTGGCCGACTGGTCATCAGCGCTTTCGTCTGTTCCTTCCGAGTTGTCCGGTTCAGAAGAGTTGTTGATGCTGAATCCGATTGCTGACATTGACAAAGCAGTCACGGTGGCGGCGAAATCTTTTGCAATTGGGCGAAAGAAGCGGGTTGGTGAGGCTCTTGGTGTCCTCGGTTCGAAGATTTCAGTCGACAAGGTTGAAGTTGACGTGGTTCAGCGAATTGTGTCTGACGCGGCAAAGGCTTCGGAGAAGTTGCAGGCGCTCAATAAGCGGTTGCTTGCGACGCCGGGTTCGTCGTTCCTGGTTGACGCTACGCCGCTACGAGCGGAAGAGGTGGATGCGATCAAGAACCGCGCCTCGCTTCTGGCGGCTGTCGGACGAATTCTGAGCGACCTTTCTGCAGAGTCCCAGGCTGTTCGCAGTCTGTGGTCGTCAACGAGCATCTTGCCCATAGGTTTGCACTCAAAGATCCGTGAGTTCTCTCAAATCATTGGAGAGGTTTTCGCTCGCCTCGCTGCAACGGATGAGTCCGTAGCGCAATGGTCAAAGGACGATGGAATTGTTGGTGCGTTAGCGGGTCAATACGCAAATGATTGGAAGTCGGCCCGGGAAGGGGGAACTTTCCTACCAGTTCAACGCTGGGCAACTCTGAGGTCGCACCTGGCACAGTTCCGAGCGGTTGGTCTTGAGAAGTTGGCTGCTGACGTTGAGTCCGGCCAGCTTCCAGCCCAATTCGCGCCAACTGCCCTGGAGCGAGGAATTCTCACCACCTCGTTGGTGGTGCAGGCGGAGGCGACCAATCTCGACATCTTCGACCGGGCTCTTCAGAATCGTCGTGTCTATAAGTTCATCGCGATGTTGGAAGAGCGAAAGCGGCAAGCGCAGGCGTCGATTCCGTACTTCCTTTACAAGAGCCGAAAGATCAATGCGGGTGTCACAACAGGAAAAGTTGGAGATTTCCGACGAGATGTGAACAACCCGAGTAAGCGACGTCGAGGACGTTCGATTCGCTCATTGATCGAGTCCTATCCTGACATCGTCTCTGACCTCACACCGTGTTTCCTGATGAGCCCCGACTCAGTGGCTCAGTTCCTTCCTCCGGGAAAAATCACCTTTGACATCGTGGTTTTCGACGAAGCCTCACAGATTGTCACCGCCGATGCAGTAGGGGCAATGGGTCGCGCAAAGTCAGTGGTCATCGTCGGCGACTCAAAGCAGATGCCGCCCACGCGTTTTGGCGCCATGAACACGTCGGAAGAAGAGGCGACGGAGGAAACGGAAGCCGTCGAGGAAGACTCCATTCTTGAAGAAGCAGTTGTGGCTGGTGTCCCGGAGACTCTCCTGACTTGGCACTACCGCAGCCAGGATGAGTCGCTGATTGCGTTCTCTAACGATCACTACTACGAGCGTCGACTTTCGACCTTCCCTGCACCCTTGGACATCCGGGATGACCTGGGTGTCTTTTATCGCCGAGTCAATGGTCAGTTCGATCATGGAAAGACCAGAACAAACGAGATTGAAGCAAAGGCGATTGTCGAAGAGCTCAAACGACGTCTTGATGACCCGCGAACAGCTGGTCTGACCTATGGCATCGTGACATTGAACATTCAGCAGCGCAATCTCATCACGTCGCTATTTGACGCGGACAATCATCCGCTGATCCAAGAGTTGCGAGAGACCGAAGACAAAAAGCGGCGCTTGTTTGTGCTGAACCTGGAGAATGTTCAGGGGCGTGAGCGCGACGTCATCATTCTGGGTACGTCCTTCTCAAAGCGCGCCGATGGAAGCCCGATGTCGTTGAATTTCGGTCCCTTGACTCAGCAGGGAGGTGAAAAGCGACTCAACGTAGCGGTGACGCGTGCAAAGCGTCAGTTTGTTGTGGTGTCATCATTTGACCCCGAGGAAATGAGTAAGGCGAATTCGCTGGGGATGGTTCACCTTCGGGAGTATCTCGTGTCAGCTCGCCAACGAACCGAAAGTCGAGCGGAAGCGTCTCGACGCGAAGATCAAGTATTGCCACAGGTGCGGCGGATCGCCGACGCCTTGCGTGATCGTGGAATCATCGTGGCGTTCAATCGAGGATTGTCGAAGTTCAAGGTTGATATGGCATTGACGACGCCCGAGATGGGGAATCGTTGGCTTGTTGCCGTGTTGTTCGACACTGAAGAGTGGAGTGAGCGTCCATTGGCGATCGATCGTGATGCATTGCCGGTCACCATTCTGGAAAAGGTGATGAAATGGCAGCGTGTCGCGCGGGTGTGGATGCCATCACTTCGGATTGAGCTAGACGACGTGATCAACGACTTGTCCGAACAGGTGCATTTAGCGGCGCAAGAAGTCGAGCAAGCAATTGAGCCTGGTCAAGGGGCTGATACGGGAAAAGTGCCAGCTGAGGAGGAATTTGCCCCGATCGTTCCGGCTGATGTTCCGAGTCCGCAGCCCGTGACGTCTGTGGTATTCGAGCACCAAGTGGACTACAAGACGGTCACGTTCAATGGTGTGCCTCAGAACCCGGAGTACACCGTCACGAATGCCGCACTCCAAGTTCTTGAGGGCGTCGTTGACCACGAAGGCCCAATTTCTGCCTACAACGCATTGAAGAGAACAGCGAAAGAGTTTGGTGTTCAGCGCTTTACGAACACCCAGTTGCAGAAAATGTGGCCTCTTTTGGGATCACGGCAGTACACCCAGATCGGCGATGAGATTTACCTGTGGCCTCAAGGGGTGATCCCAACATCATGGAGATCGTTCAGACAGTCCTCGAGTGAACAGCGAAAGATTGAAGACATCACTCCGTACGAGGTAGTAAACGCGATGGAGGCTGTGGTTCGCCAAAGCATCTCTATCGCTGAGGAAGAACTCATTCGGTGGACGGCGAACTTCTTCGGCTACAAGTCTCTCACTGACAAGGTTCAACGAACCATAAGGCCTCATCTGCAGTGGGCGATTCGTGAAAGACGATTCCACGTGGAAGATGGCTACGTAACGTTGATGGGAAGCGACTGACGTTTAGGTAAATCAGAACGCTGAGCGTCAGCCCGCAAGCAATTGGTGGAGCGCTTTCGTATCAGGTGGTGCTGGGATTAAACCCATTGCGATGTCTCTAAGCACCACTGTTGCCTCTGCGCCAAAGCGGCTTTGGAACAGAGTCCCTCCTTTGGCCTGGCTTGTTGGGTGTGGCAAAGCGCAAACGGGGATTGAGCGATAGCCGTGGAATGTGGCAACGAAGGAGGAGGACACAGCGACATTGCGTCCACCTAGGTCGACAGGACCGGCGAAACTGGAGGCCAGTTGGAATCTGTCAATGGCCCAATTGCGTGCATGGCTTCCGAGCAAGACAATCATCCTCACGTTTTTTGCACATTTAACGATCTCATCCATCCATCGACCACCGCAATGGGAAAGGGCTTCGTGGACCCCGGCCGCAGCCTTGCTCTTGCAATGCACGACCTCCGTTAACGCGTAATTCCGGTCGGGTGCTGCGTTCGCTCCCAACAATTCGATCGCCCGCTTATGCACGCCATTCCAACTGGGTTGTGGTGAGAACGGCTTTGCACCGTCATTCCGGTAGT
>Ga0315903_10002671_pt1 | contig 25710 bp, 18 predicted proteins | sample LakEriMetagenome_7_FD_203524 | JGI IMG/M metagenome (GOLD analysis project Ga0315903, IMG submission 203524) | Freshwater fungal communities from buoy surface, Lake Erie, Ohio, United States - Buoy 2 MA119 | ecosystem: Environmental > Aquatic > Freshwater > Lake | place: USA: Lake Erie, Ohio... | reverse complement strand
TGAACGATGCCTTTACCTTGGTAAAAGAAGATTCAGTTAATGTCTTGGTAAATCAATGGGATCAAGTCTATGTTACCTATAATCCACAAAGTGGATTAATTCAGGTGTATTTAAATGCGTTACAGGTATGTACTTGGGCCGATACTAACCCGCTTCAACAAGGTACAGCGATTTCCTTGCGCTCTGGAGCATGTACTGTAACGTTTGATGAAGTTTATGTCTATAAAAATCACTCAAACAGCGAACAAATTACGGTTGGACCCACGCAGGAAATTAATCAGCAAAGTGACCAACAGATTCCGAGTGGAAAGATTCGAGTTATTGCCATGGATAGCCTTGGAAACTGGAATGTTCCACATGAAACATTGATTCAAGTGGACTGGACCGCACCGGTAATTGCTACACTAAATGATGGTGCAAACTCAGATATAGACAGTGTATATCAACCGATTCTTGAAGGGAATTGGGTAGTTAATGACCCACATTCTGGATTGGGTGCTCAAGCTATTGACATCGGAAGCTCCCCTTTGGGAAGTGATTTTGTTCAAGCGCATCCGGTAGCTAATAATACATTCACCCTCAGTGCAAATGGGATGGTTCCAAACCAGGTTTATTACACCACACTTCAGGTGAGTAATCAAGCCGGGTTAAGCAGTCAGCTTTGTTCGGATGGACAACGCTTCATCAATCACGCGAACATCGAGTTGAATAATCCGCTAATGGATGTGATGCTCTTTCCAAATCCAATTCAAGACGGGCAATTAAGCATTGAAAATTTAATGTTCCCGGTGGAATTAACGGTGTATGATTTAAATGGCCGGTTGATTAATACCCGAGAAATTACGAACGATGGAAAAATACCCTTGGATCTAAGCGCTGGAAGGTATTTGATCAAACTTTCCGGAAACGGACATGAATTAATAAAACAACTGATCGCCTATTGATGCTGATAAAAGGAAATTATTTTATCCGCAAGCACATCGCTTAATTTAAAATAACTTTCTTTCGTCCAGCCGCCAACGTGTGGACTAAGCATTACGCGGTCAGAGGCAAGCAGGTATTCAAACGCCGCAGGCAATTGGGTAGCGAAAATGGATTCAAAATCTTTGGATTCATATTCTAACACATCCAAGCCTGCGGCTTTTATTTTATTAGATGCTAATCCCTGCATAAGCGCTTCGGTATTCACAATTTTTCCACGGGATAAATTCAACAAGTAGAATGGTTTTTGAACCGAATCAATAAACGAAGTATCTACAAAACCAAGGGTTTCTTTGTTTTGTGGAATGTGTAGTGAAATCACATCGGCTGAATTCAAAATGGCTTCTAAAGTGCTTTCATGTACAAACGCATCGCCAAAGCCCTGTTTATATTTATCATAAGCCAAGACCTTCACATCAAAGCCTCGTAATTTTTTTGCAAACGCCGACCCGTTGTTCCCGTAACCAATGATGCCCACCGTTTTTCCATCCAATTCTTCTCCCCGATTGTCTTCACGCTTCCATAAGCCACGATTTATTTGGTCATTTGCTCGACACAATTTATTCATGAGTGCGAGTAACATGCCTAAGGCGTGTTCGGCTACCGCATTTCGATTTCCTTCAGGAGAATTAAATAACTGAATATCATGTTCCTTACAATAGGCCGTATCGATGTTCTCAAGTCCTGAACCTGAACGGGCAATAAATGATACGTTCGGAAAGGACGCGATTAATTCTGCGTTCAAAAAAAATCGGGCACGAATAACTAAGCCATGCACCTCATTTCGGCGTTCCAATAATTCATCCAGACTCCATTGGGTGGCATCTATGCAATGGAATCCACTTTTAGCTAAACGCTCCTGAAGTATGGGATGAACCTTATCAATAAAAAACACATTCATATCGCACTAAGGTATGCAATGAAGTTGAAAAAATTCATCTGGACCTAAAAAAAACGGCTTTTATAGTTTGATTCTAATAAACTTTTTAAATGTACCCTTGGTGTTTTCACATCAAAACAAACAAAACGCGCTTAAATCGAATTAAAAGGGTGTTTATCTTCCCAAATAGATCAAAAGAACGGAAATGTCGCTGGGCGAAACCCCAGAAATGCGCGAAGCTTGTCCGATGGTGACGGGTTGGATGTGCGAAAGCTTTTCTACGGCTTCGGTACTTAAACTTTTTAACTGAGCATAATTTAAGTCGCTTGGGATTTGCACGCGTTCTAAGCGATGCATTTTCTCTGCAATTTCTTCTTCCCGTTCAATATACCCTTCATATTTCACTTGAATCTCTGCTTGGACCACTACATCCTCTGCTATCTCATTGTTTTTCAATGTATTAGATAATGAAATAGAGGCATTTGTTAAGATATCCATGGTTACTCCGGGTCGGGTAAGTACGCTGGATAATTTTACCTGCTGTGTTATGGGCGAAGATTCCATCGCTTCTAAGTGCGGATTAATTTCTTGGGGTGTGATTCCAATGGTTTTAAGTTCTTTTTTGAGCCATTGGGTTTGCGCTTCCTTCTTAATCACTTGCTCGTGTTGAGCTGATGTAATCATACCCAATTCAAAGGCCTTATCACTTAATCGCAAGTCCGCGTTATCTTGTCGCAACAAGATCCGATACTCAGCACGGCTAGTAAACATTCGATACGGTTCTTTGGTTCCTTTGGTAACTAAGTCGTCAATCAATACGCCGATGTAGGCTTCGCTTCGTTGAAGCATAAACGGTGATTTATCGTTGACCTTAAGGTGTGCGTTGATTCCAGCCATTAATCCCTGGCACGCTGCTTCTTCATAACCGGTAGTACCGTTTATTTGTCCAGCAAAATATAAGCCCTCAATGGACTTGGTTTCCAGGGTATGTTTTAACTGAGTGGGTGGGAAATAATCATATTCAATCGCATAGCCCGGTCTGAATAACTTCGCCTGCTCAAATCCTGGAATTAATTTTATAGCGCTAACCTGAACATCCTCCGGAAGCGACGTACTAAATCCATTCACATAGATTTCAACGGTATTCCACCCTTCGGGTTCAACAAAGATCTGATGCCGATCCCGGTCTGCAAAGCGATTAATTTTATCCTCAATGCTTGGACAATAGCGTGGACCTGTACTTTTAATCGCGCCATTAAACATAGGAGAACGATCAAAGCCGGTACGCAACTGATCGTGCGTTGCAGGATTCGTGTAGGTAATATAACATGGAAGTTGATGCGCCAAGGCTTTTGTGTCCCAATAACTAAATTTTGAAGGGTTCTCATCGCCGTGCTGGATTTCCATTTTTGTATAATCTAAACTTCTTCCATCTACACGGGGTGGAGTTCCAGTCTTCATTCTGCCCGATTCAAAGCCTAAGGAAACCAAGTCCTCTGTTATCCCCGTTGAAGCACGTTCAGCAGCTCTTCCACCACCAAACTGTTTCTCACCTAAATGAATAATTCCATTTAAAAAGGTACCGTTGGTTAATACCACGGCACGACTGTAAATATCAATTCCTAAGCTTGTTTTAACCCCAACGACTTTATTGTTTTCTACAATGATTCCAGTACCCATATCTTGCCAGAAATCTACATTCGGGTTTTGTTCCAATAAGAGGCGCCATTCCGCTGCAAACATCATGCGGTCGTTTTGCGTACGTGGAGACCACATGGCGGGACCTTTTGAAAGATTAAGCATTCTAAACTGCAGTGCACTTTTATCGCTAACGATCCCTGAACCACCTCCTAAGGCGTCGATTTCTCGTACAATCTGTCCTTTAGCTACGCCTCCCATGGCGGGATTACAGCTCATTTGAGCGATGGTATTCATATTCATTGTGAGCAACAAGACCTTGCTTCCCATTTTAGCTGCGGCATTGGCTGCCTCACAACCAGCATGACCCGCACCAACAACAATCACATCATACGTATCTAACATGGTAAAATTTAATCAATGTTTCACGTGAAACAATTTATTTAAATAGAAGTTTTCTTTAGCGCGCATTACCTCAATTTCTTGATCTGTTTTATCGTTGTATCCGACTAAATGTAATACTCCATGATAACAAACCCGATGCAATTCTTCTTCCATAGAAACACCTAGCTGAGTTGCATTATCTTTTACACGATCCACGGAGATAAATAAATCACCGCTGACTATCGAATCATTGTTATAATTGAAGGTAATAATATCTGTGTAATAGTCGTGATCTAAATGCTCTTTATTAATAGCTAAGAGCTCTTCGTCGGTACAGAAAATCAAGGTGATATCTCCTAATTCACGGGATTCCAAGGAGACTAATACAGGTAAGGTATCCGTTATGGAATCAATAGGTAAACCAGCAATTTCATTGGAAAAGTAATCGATAGAAATCATCGACGAAAACAAACATTAACCACTGTACCACCCGCTTCATACGTTACTTCGTCTGACAGATTTTTCATAAGAAATACGCCGCGGCCATTTTCTTTCAATAAATTCTCCGGTGCCGTTGGGTCAGGAATAGCCTCGGGATCAAACCCAGCGCCCTGATCTTTAACAGAAAAACAAACCCATTCCTCGTTGTTATGAACCCCCACATGAACAGATAATGTTGCATCCAACTTATTCCCATGAATTATGGCATTATTTACCGCTTCTGTTACCGCGATCAAAATATTACCATAAGCGTCTTCACTGAGCGCTAACTCGCCACAAGCTACATCAATTAAACTTTCAACATCCGTAATAGAGGCTGGTGTTGAAGGTAGAGTTACTTCATGGATTAATTGTAATTGATGTTTCATGCTATAAATTTAATCAACTAAATTAAAATAAGTTTCCGCCTTGGATTTATAGTAGATACTGAATGCAGGATCTACCACCTGAAGCATTTCAACTTGCTTTAACTTATCCCGATTGTACGTCTTAATTTCAATAAGGTTACCCTTTATTTGATCTACACCCGATTTAGACTCCCGCTTCTCTTCAAAACCGCGCTCCATCATGGCTTTCTCGCTTTCCAATAAACGGGTCATGATGTCTTTTTGACGGTTAATCATCTCCGGACTAAAGTTCTTATTTATCAAATCTTTCTCCTGTTGTTCAAGTTCTTTCAACAAGGGATTTAATTGATTTCCCTTGCCTTTTCCGTCCTTGTTTAATTCATTTTTCAACTGTTCCAAGCGCTGACGAATGGCCGTTTGTTCTGCCGCCATTTTAGCGATTTCCTTGTTGCCTAATCCCATCATATTCATTCCTGATTGTCCTGGCTTCATGCCCGGACTTTCTCCTTCCTTATCGCCCGGTTTTTTTCCTCCTGGATTTTGACCTTTCTGCATTTTCTCTAATTGCTTTTTGAGCATTTCTTTCATATCTCCCGGCGACATACTACTGCCCGGTTTAGGTTTTCCATTCCCCGGTTTACTGCAACTTCCACTGCTCTGCATTTGGGATTGCATCTGAGACTGCATTTGTTGTAAGGCTTCATTTAAGAGTAGGGCCAGGTTGTTATAGGCGGTCATGACCTGTTGCTGGCTTTTAGAAATATCTGCTTTCTTATGATCATCAATGGCATCAACAGCCGCGTTTTGTGAGAAGGTGATATCCGCTAATTCTTTATCTACAAAGGATGCAATCTTTGGTTGACGTTTAGCTAGCGCCAATAAGCTATCACTTACCGCCTTAGTGTCTGTATTAATTCGAATCTGCTGACGTCCTAATTTTTTATACTTAGGATCCGTGGTGTTCACCTTAGAAAATTTACCAATAAGCGCCTCTTGATCAAAGCTCAGTATCATTAAACTTTCTAAAATCTGTCGCACCAATTCCATATCCTCTTCCTGTTGCTGCTGGTTCGACTCCTGCTGCTGTTGATCAAGCATATCGGCCAACTGTTCCATTTGATCCGCTGCCTGTTGTTGGGATTCTTTAGATTTGCTTTTCTTACCGCTTTTAACCTCTTCTGAGGCCTTTCCAAGTTCTGAATCGATTGATTCCTCCAACGCCTTAGAATCTTCCAAATTAAGCGGATTTTCAAGCTCCTTATTCAGTGCTTTCGTTTCTTCTAATTTCTTTTGGATTTCATCGAAACGCTTGTTGATCTCTTCTTGGCGTTTAACAGCATCTTCCTTAGATACCTTTTCGTTTTCAATGTCTTGTTTTAATTCTTCTTGCTCCGCTGCATTTTCCTTAAGCTCCTTCTCTATATCATCTATTTTCTCGTTCACCTGCAACTTCTTCAACATCTCTAAGGTGCGATCCAATTGCTTATTCATGTTTTCAGCCTGCTGATCCAATTTATTCATCTCCTTCTGAATCTCTTGATCCGCCCGTTCGTTGAATAGTTTCTCTAAATCCTCGAGGAGCTTCTTTAGTTCGTCATCCATTACCTCCTCCAGCAGTTTCTCAATCATTTCCTGTTTTTCTAACAAGGCTTTATCGATTTCAGAAAGTTGATTCTTCTCCTCAGTGGTTTGCTCCAATTGATCTTTAATCTGTTGCAATTCATTCGCCAAGGACTTTTGTTCCTCTTGAAGCTGTTTCAATTGCTGTTTATTATTCCAATCATTTGATTTTGAATTAGTTAAGTCTTTTTTAAGCTTATCAACCGACCGTTCAAATTCTTTCGTTTTACTCAGTACGCGTTCTAAATCTTGTTTGGTCTGGGCTTGTTGCTCATCGCGTTGTTCATTCAATTCTTTTAAGTCGGGCAATTGATATTGACCCACATAACTCTTCGTGCTCTTGCTTCCATTCACCCCGTCGTTATCAGAAACGGTAAAATAATATTCAATCTTATCTTCCAATTTCACTTCTTCCAACCTAAAATCTACCGCCAATGAAAAACTGCTGCGCGTTCCTGATTGAAAAGACACCGGCAATTTTCTGGTTTTAAGGGCTTTTCCGTTTCTTAGGATCGTGTAATGAAAGTTCAATGCAGATACGCCATAATCATCGCCTACTTGTCCGCTAAAGAAGCGCAAACCGTCTTGAATTGAATCGCTGGCCTCTCCCACTTGAATGCTTGGATACGCATCTTTAATGACGCTTATTTGAAACGTAGAAGAATCCACTTTGTTAGAAAACATGTTGGATAGTCGAATCTTTAATTTACTTGAATTTCGGGCCTGGAATGCATAGGTAAACCCGGAGTTATTAAACTTCTTTGGCGTATTCGCGTGTTGTAATTCAACCCAAGAGGTATTCTTAGAGGATCCATTCCACGTTAATTGACTTCCTTCCGGAACCGTAATGTCGCCAACATTCTGAATTAACTCATCCTTTTTGTTTAAGTAAGCGGGGTAATGAATCTTGAGTGATACTTTACCTAAGACACTTTTACCGGTAACCTTATACTCGTACGATTTACTCTCATACCCATTCGCTTCAAAGTAAAACTCGCCGCTGGTTTTTACTTTTTTCATCACAAAATCAAAGCGATTCTTCAAGGCACGTTGCATTAAGAATTTACCCTGATCCGACACTAAATACACCCTATCCGGAATGCGTTCACCCTTCAAGGTGACTTGAATTGGAATGTCGGCGCCTTCTTCATAACTTCCTTTTCCTTCCGCTAAATAAAATTTAAAAGGCAGAAACACTTGATCGTATTGAATAATGCGGTAGGTTCCTTGAGTAAGAATAGCCGGAATAAAGATTAATAAAACAAGGAGGGTTAACAGCGAAGGAAGTACATATTTCGCGTATTTTTTATTTACTGAGAGATCAATGGCAGAACTAAAATTAAACACCGTTAACTGAGAAGTTTTCTGCGCAATGGAAGCCGTTAATAAATCTAAATTCTCGTTTGCCGACGAAGATTGACTAATTAATTGCAAGGTATTCGTTAAGCGATCGGCAATATCTGAAAACATGCTGCCAATTAACTGCGCCGCTTCGAGTTGTGACATGCGCTTCATCCATCCGAAGCGCTGCGCTAAGGGAATAAACACCAGGCGAACAAACACCGTGGCATTTAATGCCACAAAGGCTAATAAAAAGAAGAGGCGTATCCAGCTGCTGAGTTCAAAAAAATACGCCAGGCTGGAAAAGAACAAATAGCTGACAGAAAAAACGCCCAAGCTCAGGATGCTTCCTTTCAACAGGCGATTCAAATAAAACTTATTTGCAAATTTTTCAATCTCTGCATATAAGGTTTGTATGTCATCTTGCGGCTTACTCATCTTGGGTAAAAGTAAAAATTCATCGCTACATTCCCTAGTTTAATCTTTGCACACCAGTTAATTGTATTTAAAGATATTTATTTAAAAAGAATTTTATTAAAACTATTAAGGCTGTTCATTTGTGTAAAAATAAGACCCTTTTATTAACCTTGCATTACTATCAACGAGATTTCAACGGTTTGTTAACATAATTTAATGTCAGATTAGCCAATTAAACCAAGAATAAACACCCTGTTGTTCACGTGTGTGTATAAGTGACTAAGGTTTATAACTAATTCCAAAAACGATCTCTTTTTTAGTTAACAATCCGTGCATTCTTATTGCAAAGATTCCGCTAAGTTTCATGCTTTAAGTCAAATACTTGTATATAAGCGAACCCAGTTGAATATTCCTACACTTTTCTTTTAGCAGTTTTCAATACTAATTAACAAGGCTATTCACATGTTATCAAATCACTAATTTTACAAAAAAAACACCATGAAAATCGCCATCGGATCCGACCATGCAGGTTTTGCGCTTAAAGCAAAATTAATTACAATCCTTGAAGCAGCAGGATATCAGGTAAAAGATTTTGGATGCTACAGTGAAGACAGCATTGATTACCCAGACTATGCGCATCCGGTAGCGAATGAGGTGGAGCAGCAGGCAGCGGATCTTGGGGTGTTGATTTGCGGTTCTGGGAATGGCATTAGCATGACGGCGAACAAGCACCAAGGCATTCGATGTGCCCTGTGTTGGACCCCAGAAATTGCCAGTTTAGCTCGTCAGCACAACAACGCGAACATTTTGTCGTTACCGGCGCGCTTCATCAGTGAGGAACTTGCCATAGAAATCTTACATGCATTTTTATCTGCCCAATTTGAAGGGGGAAGACACGCTACGCGCGTAGGGAAGATTGCTTGTGGGTAGGGGGGTTAAATTCGGTCCTTATTTCTTGTTCGATTAACCGAGTTTTAAGAGGCAATATAGCCGTCTAAACTCATTGAAATGTATAAAACTACGTTTCTCTCTGTTGTTATTCCCATTTACTTTCTTTTTACCTGTCCGTCCGAATGGCGGGCCTTTAACATTTTTAAATGTTCTTCTGGATCAAAATCTTCAAGTAAGCCACTGTTAATGCCTTCGTCAATGGCACGACGCAACGCAATTATTTTCTGTTCCTCTTCTTCAAGGAGCCTCAATCCAGCACGTACTACTTCACTTGCGTTTTTATAACGTCCTTCCCTTAGAATACCCTGAATAAATTGATGTGCTTGCAAAATGCGTTGGCTCATACGATTTTGTTTATTGGTTTCTCAATCCCTTTTAATAGTTCTTCCAACTGTCCGCCTGGGCTTGCGAAGCCGATGGTGATATTGTCTGCAAGGTCTATCATTAGTTTGTTTCTCGTTTCTGCTGTTTCTTCGGTTACTCGCTTTACGGTTTTGTCGAAAGGTGAAATGATAAGGAATCTGCCTTCTTGTAATGGTTTTTCAAATTCAGGTTCTAACTTTTCTTTTAATCCTCTTGCTAAAGCTATAATAATGGGCTGTTTTCCTTTGAGCAAATAATGCAACACATCTTTTTCTATTTGACTGTGAAAACCACTGATAACACAAACGCCTTTTTCTCTTTGCTCTATTGCCCAGTCATAGCATTTTAATACCACCGAAGCAGGAACTTGACGGCTGCATAAAAAAGCTGTTTTGTATAGCTTTAAAAGTTCGGTATTGCCAAGGCTTTCAGTTATCATTATTACTCTAATTCTTCATCCTCACCATCTAAGACATATTCTAAACCATTCGGAATACCTTCCACTTTAGGTATTTTCAGTTTCAAAAATGAATTTGATTTTGACCATAACATTTCTTCTGGTAATATTTTCAATTCAGGAGCAATCTGCGAAAGCAACCACTTATCGGCTTCAAGTATTAAATCTAATTTTTTGTTATAGTTGACATTAGGGATTTTCTCTCCTCTATACATTTTAAAAACACTGCACTCATCTGTTGAGTTATGGAATTTCTTTGCAATTTTTTTATAGTCTGAATTTATCACTTTAAATAAGGGGAATGACGAAATCATACCGCTTGTTAAGTGAAAACTATCGCCATAAATCCGCCAATACCAAAAAAAGATATTGCTATTAATAATTACAGTAGCTAAATCAAGAGCATCTTTGTCTTTAAAAAACAACTTCTGCTGCTGTGTTCTGTCAAGTTCTAATTGATATGCAGCGATGTAATAACTTGCTGTCTTGGGCGTAACCAAGGAAAACCTGCTACTACTTACCATAAGACTTGCCAATTGTGATTTTGATTTCCTTAACTTTCTAAGTAGTTCAATTTGATTAAAGTCACACACTTTAGGAAAATATTCATCGGAGCACAAATCTGTAATTTCTGACGATGGCAATTCGCAAAATAGTCGATATCTTTCACTAGCTTTCCATCTAAGAAGGGGCGTTGAAATTACAATGTTTTCACTTTTAGTATTTTTTAAAAGAAATATTGTAATTCGCTGTTGGTTATTCTTACTTGTGTTTTCACTATCTTTTGAGCCAGTAAATAAACGGTCTGGTATATTGTCATAAGATGATAAGTGTAAATAGCCTTTCTTTTCTAAGAACAGTTTTCGCAAACTTGAAAAATCCCTACTAAAAGTTAGTGAAAGAGGAATTATCATTCCAAACCAACTCTCTGGCTTTAAAATTTGAAATGACCGTTCAATACAATATGCGTAAAGGTTCTTGGATTTATAAGTAACAAATGAACTTTCTTTAATTTTATAATCTGCTAATTTTTCTGAATATTCAACATATGGCGGATTGCCTATAATAACATCAAAACCTCCTCTATCCTGTATTATATCATAGTATTCAGCAAACCAATGAAATGGTTGATGAGATTTTAACCAAACATCATACTTTTTTGACTGGGCTTGTAAATGGAGTAATTTATTTAGTTCTTCATTAAGTTCTTTAAGTCTATTGCTCAAATCATTTTTAGCTTTTTTGAACTCTTTGAAATCATCCCCATAAGTCAACTGAATTTCTTTATATCGTGTAAAAGCAGTTGCTACAACTTCACATTTTTCCTCAATCACAGGGGCAGCAGCAACCCCATCTAAAGTATACATTAAACCCTTTTTTAGTTCTGATTCAGTTGCGAAACCTAAAAGAGAATTTCCTGCACGGATATTAAAATCAATGTCTGGCAAGGGTTCTAAGCCCAAATTAGGTTTGCGATAATCGGCTTCTACGGTGGCTACCAATTTTAGAAACAAACGCAACTTCGCTATTTCAACTGCTTCTTTCATTATGTCCACGCCATACAAGTTGCGGAGTATGATGCTTTTGTAAATGAAGTATTGCAGGTTGGGGTGTTCGGGGCTTTTTACCTGTACCAGTGTTTCTTCAAAAAACTTGAATTTGCCTTTGGGTGCTTCGGCAACAAAGTTTTCCATCCTTTGAAGGCAGCTTTCATACAAAGGTTCCAGTATGTTCATTGCCGCAAACAAAAACGCACCTGAGCCGCAAGTAGGGTCAATAATGGTAACGCTGTTGAGTGCTTTGTAAAAGTGCTTGAGCAGTTCGGGGTCGTTGGTGTTTTCTACTACATCTTGTGCAAACTGTCTTATGTTCAGGTTGTAAGTAATAAAGTCGTTAATATGCTGAATGTCGCCTTTGTCAATTTTACTTTTTACTTCGGTGTATCGGTTTCTGCGGTCAACCACTTCACGCCAAATTTCGGTAGGCAAAGCGTAATTTATGGTCGCAGGTTTGTTCCATTCCGTGCGTTTGCTCACATCTTTTATTCCTTGTTCAATTGCTGCGGGTAAAGGTTCGCTAACGCCTTTTTTTACTGCATCGTAAATGTATAGGTCGCCACTTTGTTTTACCATATCCCACAGTTCGGCATCTGCATTAAATGCTTTGGGATAGTGGCGTTTGGTTTCGTCAAACAAATAGGGCAGAATGCAATTTTTACTGATGTAGTCGGTAATATCTTCTTTGGTGTAGTAAGCACCCATATTTGCCCGGTCGTTGATATACTTTTCAAAAATGTAACCAATCACATCGGGGTTAATGTCTTTTCCGCTGGCAGTGTGTCGGGTGTCTAAGTGCCATTCGTATTGGTCGAAGAAATCAAACAGGCGTTCAAATGCTTTGTCGTCAATAGCAATACCGCTATTATTTTTTTCTAACTCATGTTCGTCAAACAAGCCACCGTTCAAGTATGCGATTTTGCCAATTTCAATTAACGTGCTTTGGCTTTGCTTTGGTTCATTAAGCCCTTTATGAAAGAGCACTAAAAGGAAATCACGATAAAACGAATAGAATTTTACTTTCCCCTTTTTTGCTTTGCAGGCATTTAGCTTATCACGCAGGTAGTTTTTGTTGTTGTCTAAAAAACCCTTTTTCTGAATGAAATAGCAAAACATCAGGCGGTTCAGCATCAATGAAGCATACCATTCGCGGTCTGTAGCTGTAGAAATGCCTTTTATAAATTCTATAAATTTTTTGTGTTCTTTTCGGAAATTTTCATAGAACTTTTTGGTTACTTGTTCAATGTTTTTACTAAAATTCTCATTTACAGCATCCACTACATCGGCAATGGTAATATTTTCTTCTTGATCAAGTGTAAAAAACAAGCTAGAAGTTTTTTGATAGAGTAATTCTGGCTCTTGTCCTTTATGCCATCTGGTTTCACTTAATCTCGAAGGCTTTCCTATTTGTTTAACGTTCAATTGCCATATCTGTGTTGAATTATTTTTATCGCAAAAGATAATTAAATGCTCACGGTATAGTTTTCCGATTTTTCTATCAAGTTGCAACCGAACGGAGTAATTGGGTAACGTTTGATTTTGTGAAGGCACAAAAACTAAAACTCTGAAACCACCTTTTTCGGCAACTGAATGAAACAAAAAAGTCTCTTCCTTAAGTTTTACAGGCGTTTTTTCATCAAGATAAGACCAGCCTAATTGATTAAATAATACAGTAAAATCAAAGTTTTCAATATACTGCTTGAATTGTACTTTATTAAGTGAACTCATGTGTTATTTTTTTTAATTCCCATTGAACATAGTATTTGTGGTGTTCTCAATCCATCTTGATTTTTTTGGTCTATAATACATAGACGACCTTCATCACGCAATTGCATACAAAGTGATGCAACTTCATCATCTGTTGCATTCAACTTTATTCTCCTATTAATAATTTCTCTTGCAGTTTCTCGAAGCGGGTAATGATAAATATCATCGATGGTTTTCTTTAATGCTTCCACGTCAAATAAAGTATTCTTTATACTTTCATAATGTCTTTGGAGAATACCATAAGCACGGTATCTTGCGCTTGTTTTGCTACCAAGTTGACCGCCTGATTTAGATGCTTCTTTTTCCGCAATGGATACAGCTTTATTGACTAAAATATGATGGCTTTCAATTTTTTCAACTGCAGGTGTATCCAATGAACACTCTGCCATTTTCAAAATTCGGGATTGGCTTGTTGAAATAGTCTCACCCTTATCATTCAGCCAAGATAAAACCTCATAACCATGACTATTTTGGTGGTATGTTATCACACTGTTATTGTCAAAACCATCATCGTGCTTCTCTTTCGTTGAATACACTACATCAGAAAGGCCTGTGATTTTCTTTTTTAATTCGGGATTAGCCTTAATAGCTTGATTCCATATTTCATAAGCTTGTGAAGTTAAATCAACTTCGCCCTCATCATCGTCAAGTATTCCTGATTTTTCATTGTATAAATCATGAATATTAACTGGGTCACCATCAAAGAAAATTTCGTCTGTTCCAACCGCTTCAGCATTTTCTCTGATTCGTTGAGTAAGTCTTCCTCTCAAATCAATTATTTTTTCCAAACCATCTTGGGGTAAAAACGAATAACAAAATATTTTATCGGATACTTGACCAATTCTATCTACACGTCCAGCCCTTTGGATTAAACGTATGATAGCCCAAGGTAAATCGTAATTTACAATGATATGGCCATCTTGTAAATTTTGTCCTTCACTTAAAACATCTGTACTTATTAAAATTCGAATTTCATCTTTTACGTTAGATATTTTATTGCTTTTTGGACTAAATCTATGAGCCAAATCAGTTGGATTTTCAAGATCTCCTGTAGCGCAGGCTAGATTCTTTATGCCTCGTGCGCTTAAATTTTGAAATAAGTAATTTGCTGTGTCCGCAAATTGAGTAAATATTAAAACCTTTTCATTTTTATGAGTTTTCAAACAAAGTTTCTCTAATGAATTTAATTGTTTGTCATCATCCGGATTCCAGTTTTTCCCTATTTCTAAAATTGATAAAATTTTCTTTGAGTCTGCAGACAGTTGCTTACCTAAAGCACTATTAAACAACTCGCTTGAAATCCAGTCAAATCTGCTTTTTTCAATAACACATTTTTCGTAATATTTCTTAGCTAATTTTTGATACTCTTTATGAGCAGTAATTAAATTCATCTCAATGCCATCACCATTGTCGTTTTCTTCAAGAAATTCATCCATTTCCGCTTTTTCCTGTTGACCAATAGGCAGTGGTAGCGAGTTTTCAATAGCGTAAATAAAAACCTCGTTTCTCAATACGTGACGAGCTAATGAAACAAGAAAAGAAAATCCCGAGCTTTCTAGCCTCTTAAAAAGATTGGTTCTACAGAAGCCCATAAGTCTTTTGCCTGCTCGACTTAAATTAGCTATTATCTTAATCTCCTCAGCGGTAGCTAAATGTTCTTTTTTCTTATCAATATAATTACCTAATCCGTATCTCGAAAGGTACAGGCCATTTATTATATTTACCACATTTTCATCGTATAGTTTTACATATATATCGTTGTCATCATTAGGGTCAAAGGAGTATTCAATTTTTTTGGGTAATCTATCCGGAAAATATTCAATTCTACCATCATTAAAAGTTAAATAATATTGTTTTTTCTTGGCGTCATAAGTTGCGTAATTCTGTTTAATAAATGTTCTTGTTCGCCTTACCATATATAATTTCAGAAGTTCTTGCCAGTCCTCTGAAAATGGGCTTTTTTCAAAAGCTAATAAAGTATTTGGTGAGTATTGATAATTTGCAATGAACTCAATGGGGCCGCCAACTTCACGTATAAAATTCTCGGGAGAAATACCAATGTCCTTATCTTCAGGTATAAATAAACGTAATTGATTAGAAATATCGTTATAACTTTTATTATAAGGTGTAGCGGTTAATAAAATAACCTTGCTTTCGTTTCTTTCTAGATATTCTTTTACAATGGCATAGCGTTTCCCTTCTCTGTTTCTCAAATTATGGCTTTCATCAATAATTACTACCCTATACCGTCTTGTTTCCTCAAGGAATTTTTTGTCAACTTTCGAAATGCTTTTTGCCACTGCTCTTAGTTGGTATGTATGTATATACCCTTCCCACATCTCAACAAGATTCTTTGGACAAATAATCAAAGTCTCAGTAAAAAATGTTTCTTCAAAAAGTTTAGCAACTGCACTGGCGGTCATTGTTTTACCCAATCCAACAACATCACTTATTAATACGCCACCTCTTTTGTCTAAATGACGTGCAGCAATACTTACAGCATTCATTTGAAAAGGCAGTAAGTCAGTTTGAAGAATTTTCGGGATGATGTAATTGCCAATTCCTGTTCTTGCTTCCTGCGAAAGATGATAAGCAATTTTTAGATAAATATAATATGGTGGAATTGTTATTTCACCTGCCCAACTTTCATCTAAAATCTGAACGAGCTCATCAGAAATATCCACACACCATCTATCTTCCCATCTTTCTTCAAACCAGAGATTTAGTTTATCAGCGGCATCTTGTTCCACGACATTTACATTTAACTCTCCTTGCTGAGAAAGGCCTGCCATTGTGAGGTTGCTGCTACCAACATATCCAATCAAAGGAGCATCTCCATCTTTTTTGTGACACAGATACAATTTAGCGTGTAGTGGATAGTCAAGAAATAATTTAACCTTTAATTTTTTTTCAATAATTTGACTTTTCAGTTTTCTTAATGATGCTTCGTCCTCATTAGTTGGTATACCAAAAGTCAATTGTCTTGCAAAAGATTTAGCAATTTCTTTTTTTAAAGCTAGCGCAGTCGGATTATCTAAAAGACCTTTCTTTGCTTCACTTAAAGTCTGTCTTAAAATATTTTCTTCTGGACTTTGCATACCAACCAGTAAGCGGCAACAATTTACATCACCTTCGAAGTGGTCAATATGATTCATCAATATTTTCCAGCCTCTGAGGTTAAAATAACCTACGCAGAAGTCTGCACGATATGAACGTTCAATCGTTTCTAATAAACCTGTTTTAAGGTGTAGCTTGATGTTGTCAAAAATCTTTGGCATATTTCGAGTGTTAGTTTTTAGTTAATTGCTAAGTGAAATTGCACTCTTTGACAAAGCTTTGGTTCTAGCGTTGGAATTTGGGGCTTTGGCAATGTGTGCAATGTGTGTCGACTGAATTTCAAAATTTTTGTGCTGTGAGTAAAAAAAATTAAAACACAGTAGGGGTGACAATGAGTACCGGGTTATTTTTCTTTCAGTTTCGTTTTTCATCCCAAGTTTAATATTTCATTGTCAATTTGCTGTGTCGTTGTCTTTTACCGCTTGTGCATAACTTGTTTATACACGCTATAAAACCTCGCTTATACACCCAAATCGGGTGTATTGAAGCAAGTTTTTTGCGTACATACGAATATACAAATTTGATATAAATAAAAGATCATTCCGCTCGAAACAACTGCATGCTGATCCCGTCGGCGGCCAACCAGTGGTCTTGGGTTAGGCAATAGCCGTTGTGTTGTACGTGTATTTTCTCTTGCTTGATTAAGGCCTCGAGCATTCGCTGTTCTTCGGCGCGTAATCCACCCAAGGCGTCAATGAGCTGTGTAGGCACGCCATGTTGTGTGCGGAGTCCGGTTAGCCAAAGTTCGTTCCATTGGTTGTCTGCACTCAGCGTTTCCTCTTCATACCAATCCTGTTGTTTCAGGTATTGGGCATTGTTTGATACATTCCACCGGCGTGTACGTTTTCCATCAAAGGAATGGGCGCCAGGACCCAGACCCAGATAGGCTTTCCCTTTCCAATAATTGCCGTTATGAACCGCGCGTTTTCCGGGTTTTGCGTAGTTCGAAACCTCGTAATGTTCGAACCCCCGAATGCTCAATGCCTGCTCAACGAGGTGGTAATGCGTCACCTGTTGCTCATCGTTGAGTTGAGGTTCCTTGCCTGTTTTCACGCGGTGATGCAATAAGGTTTGTGGTTCTTGCGTAAGCGCATAGGCCGATACGTGCTCAATCGGGTAGGTATCAATCAGCGTCAACAGTTCTTTTACATCCGCCTCCGTTTGTTTGGGCACGCCAAAGATTAAATCAATCGAAACTGAAAAAGCATACTCTTGTAGTAGGTTTAGTCCCTTTCTAGTGTCTGCTGCGCGGTGGTTGCGGTTCATCCAGGCCAGGAGTTCATCATTCATCGTTTGTACCCCAATACTTAGTCGGTTGATTCCGAGCCCTTGCCATGCCGATAGGTTGGTTTCGCTAAGGTCTTCCGGATTCACCTCTAAGGTGATTTCCACGGTTTGGTTTCCCATGTATTGTTTTGGTCCTTCGAGCAAGGATCCCAATTCTTCTGGGCTCAGCAAGCTGGGAGTTCCTCCACCGAAATATATGCTTTCTATCGGAGCAGCTATTTCGTGAATTCGGGCTTGGAACTCTTGGCGCAGTTGGCTTAATAGCGCCGTTCTATACGACGCAAAGGTGGTGGAGAAATGAAAATCACAATAGGTGCATTTTTTCCTACAGAACGGGATATGAATATAAATCCCAGCCAAGCGCTTAGTGTTTAATTACTTGTACTAGGCCTGTTTTCCCATCTTCAAATACTCCCTGCAACACATATACACCCGGGCTTAAGTTAGCGATCGAAACCTTGAATTGTGCAGCATGTACGTTCTGACGTTCCACTACTTTTTTTCCTTGCAAATCAACGATTACATAGGAATTTACCACGGCAGAAGAAACCCAATTCACCACATCCGTACTTGGGTTTGGATATACCTTAATGGATTCTTGATTCAGAGCGTCAAGGCCTCCACCCGTTACACAAAAATTCAAGGTTTCGGAATTTCCAAAATCTGAATTGGCCTCGGAAATTCCGGTGAGTGAATCTCCTAAGGAAGAAATGACGACGCTGCCACTGCTTTGACACCAAGGCAAGCCATAAATTCCATCGCCATATGAATCATCAATAACATACGCGTAGCACCCTAAATCTAAACACCAATTTTCTGTTACTAGGCCTGCGGCGTCATCCAGGTAGCCACTGCCTGAATAAATTACCGTTCCGCTAGCGTTTTGTAATTCCCATGACGTTTCTGACCCGTAGCAATCCAAGGTTAAGTCTAATACCACCGCTTGCCCATTCAATACTACATTCAGGGTACTGTTTTGTGAATTATTCAGGTTGTTTTCGTCTACGCCTGTATTTGGATTGCTGATCAACGCATTAAAGGTGTGTACTCCGTTGCTTAAACTTACGGTCGGCAAGGTTACCGTGGTGGATTGCCACTGAGCAAGTGACCCCGTCCAATTGTAGGTCAGGTTGTTGTTTCCGTCAAACCCGTACGTAATAGTCACGGAAGTAAGGGTTATTGCTCCACCATTTGCAAGGGTAAGGGTTGGTGTAACTTCAGCACTACAAAAGGTACCTGAAACCCCACCCACAGCAGATGCAATCGGATCCACTTGAATGGGTACGCCGCCCGACGGGTCATAACCATTCACGAAGGTCGCATTGGATTGGTTTGGATCCAACCAGTATTTCAATTGGTTGGTGCTGTCGCTGCTTGCAGGGGTCCACGAATAGCTGATTTTTCCGTATTCATCCGATAGCACCGGGGCACCGCACGCGGAGGCTCCACCATGCAATTGACCAATAATTCTATGATTTTGATCAAATAGGGGCGACCCAGATGAACCGCCTTCGGTCACGCCTTCATCCCAACCGGTAACTCCCCAATGGGAATTAGCGGGGCTTCCACCAAAGCTGGTGGAAATCAAGGGGTCGTTTTCGAAGGATATTTTTTTAATGTCTCCAGACGGGTGATGTATTCCTACGGCTGAAGTTGGCGTGTTTCCAGAATTATCCCAACCATTGAAATAGGGTGTAAAGGCCGCTGGAACGGTTCCGCCCTGCAAGCCTCCGGTAATTTCTACGAGGCAAAAATCAGAGGCACTGGCCCGTGAACGCAACACCGCACCACTTAAGGATTGAAACGTTGGTTCAGCTGCGGGATTATTGCACCCTGCACTTTGCCAATTAAACCGAAACACCCACGTAGCCGGATTACTGAAGCAATGGTTTGCGGTAAGGACATAGGGCTTCCCGTTGTTTAAGGTGTTATTGATTAAGGATCCGGAACAAAAGCCACTGTTTCCAGACACGAGCATTACTACCCCATTACGTTCTTGTTGCCAAGGTCCACCTTGCGGACAATTCACATTCAAGTTACAATTCCCGGAACTTCCGAAGGCTTTTTCTTGGAATTCACGTGCTGTGCGGTATCCGTGGGTTACGTTATTTATTTGAATCGTTCCCTTTGGATGGTTCGCGGGCACATAGTATTCTACGATGACTTCTTCTCCAGGAACTAATTCAGTACCCAGCTGTCCTTCATAGAGGTGCTCTTGGGTGAATTTTCCAAGAATAAACGTTTTGTCCGGGTTGTATACGTACAACTCATTTCCTGCTGGAATTTCTGTTTGGTTAAACGCCAAATTGATGGTTAGTGCCTCCGGACATTTAATACGCACCATCCATAGTTGGTCGCCGTTTTTTGCGTCAATCCAAATACCGTGAGTGTTTGAATTAATTTGTGTTGGGTTATTAAACCCAAAACGCCAGGGCTGTCCGCCTTGTTCGTCTAAGATTAGATCTTCTTGTCTTAGCGCGTTAACATCGGGTGTAGGGTAGCTCATCTGAGGGATTGTTTTCCAACCTTCTTTCGGAAAGTAATGGCTGTTTCCACCTTTTCCTTGTTGCGCATAAATAAATTGGAAAGAAAGCAGAATGCTCAGGGATAAGAAGAGTCTTTTCATAATCACTTAATTTTTAGGCGTTGTGGTTACACGTTTAATTCCACAGCCTTTGGGTTCTGTGGCCTTGGGTTTAATTTTTTTACCTTTTCCTTGTGCTTTGATGGCATTAAACAAATACGGTTCATCGCTTTTTCTTCCTTTATCCCAGGAATTGTCAATGGATCCGGTATAAATTAGTTTAAAGGTTTGATCGAAAAAGTACACATGCGGCGTTGTTCTTGCGCCAAAGGCATCCGCCAAGGCGGCTTTTTCATCCACCACATACGGCATGGTATAGTTTTGCTCTTTGGCGTGTTTAATCATTTCTTCATAGGAATCTGCTTGTGCGCGTTTTCCTTCATTGGAATTCACTAAAACGAACCCGATGTTATTGGCTAAGGCTTCATTGTAGAGTGAGTCGTATTGTTTTTCCCACCCCGGAAAATCATCCGCCCCTACAACAAAGGGACAAGAATTACAGGAAAAAATAACTATTAGTCCTTTATCTTTTTTGAGGCTACTTAAACTGTATACGGATCCATTTATTGACTTCATTTCAACGTTTTGCATGGGTGCTTTATCGTTGATTTTGAGTTGAGCCCACGTACTGAGTGTCAAGAGCATAATACCTATGGCGAAACGTATTTTCATGCGAATGTTAATATAATGCAAGATTAGTTAAAAATTAATGGCAAAGCAATTAAAATGAGAATAATTGAATGGCTATCTTTGTTTGATGAACAAGAAAAAACAACCTGTAGTTATTGGGATTTGTGGGGGGAGTGGCTCAGGTAAAACCACCTTGTTGCGTCGTGTTGCGGAGGAGTTTTCACACTTGAATCCCGCCTTATTTACGATGGATAATTATTATCACCCCATTGAACAGCAACAACTCGATGCGAATGGGATCGTAAATTTTGATTTACCCACGGCCTTGAATGAAGCACAATTAACGGCAGATCTTAAAGCCTTGGTTTCTGGTGAACCGATCGAGGTAAAGGAGTATTTTTTTAATACCACGCCGGCAAAAAACGTCTTACTTACCATCCATCCGAGTGAGGTAGTCTTGGTGGAGGGCTTATTTTTATACCATTATCAAGAAGTTTTTGGTTTGCTTGATTATTCGGTATTTGTGGATGTGGAACACGCCATTCAGTTAGACCGAAGAATTTACCGTGATCAAGACAACCGGGGATACAAGCGAAGTGACATTATTTATCAGTGGGACAACCACGTGATGCCCTGTTATGAGGCCTACATTGCGCCCTATGTTTCGAAGGCAAATTTTCACTTTCGTAACGACCACCGCGCCGAAGCGGATTTTACTGACTTAATGAATTCCCTTCAGAACTTACTTCACGCGAAACAATCCTAAACTACTTGTTGTTATACGTCTATGAAATATTGCAATAATCCATATCAGCAAATTCGATTACGTGCTAATGAAGTGCAGATTGGGGATTTGCATTTAGGCGGTGAACATCCGATTCGTGTTCAATCCATGACTACGGCTGATACGATGGACACCGACGCTTCGGTGGAAGAATCTGTTCGCATGTTGGAAGCGGGTTGTGAATTGGTTCGATTAACAGCGCCAAGCAAATCAGAAGCTGAAAACCTCCATGCGATCAAGCAAACCTTAGTTGAACGGGGATTCAATCAACCCCTGGTTGCGGACATTCATTTTACACCGAACGCCGCAGAAATTGCAGCGAAATATGTAGAAAAAGTTCGAGTAAACCCCGGAAATTATGCGGACAAGAAGAGGTTTGAGACCATTGAATATACAGACGAAACCTATCAAGCGGAGTTAAATCGTATTGAAGAGAAGTTTACGCCCTTGGTGTTGTTGTGTAAATCCTTGAATCGCGCCATGCGCATCGGGACAAATCACGGGTCCTTATCGGATCGTATTTTGAGTCGTTATGGCGATACGCCTGAGGGAATGGTCGCTTCTGCGTATGAGTTCATTGAGGTGTGTGAGAAAAACGGCTACTTCAATTTGGTGATTTCCATGAAGGCGAGTAACACCTTGGTTATGGTGCAAGCCTATCGTTTATTAGCAAGTGAAATGATTAAGCGCGGTAGCGTTTACCCCTTACATCTTGGCGTAACCGAGGCTGGAGATGGAGAGGATGGTCGGATCAAATCTGCGGTGGGTATTGGTGCCTTGCTGGTTGATGGTTTGGGAGATACGATTCGCGTTTCCTTAACCGAAGCGCCTGAGTTCGAAATTCCAGTAGCAAGAAAACTAATTAACCTAACACGCCAAGAATCGGTTTTAGCCCTTCCTTCATTTCCAGAGGAACTTCCGTATAATCCCGTATCGTTTGAACGAAGACCTTCGGACGCTTGTGCAACAGTGGGCGGTGGACAAGTACCGGTTGTTATTGCTGATTTCTCTCGAAACGAATCCATTTCTCCTGCTAATTTATATGCTGCAGGGTATGTGTACGCTCCAGCCTTAGACAAATGGAACATTCAGGATGCGGCAGCAGACTTTTTATATATAGGAAAGCAATCCATTGATTTTGAATTACCAGGCACCTTGCGTGTGTTAGTAGATGGCAAGGGGTGGTCAAATGAAGCGAAACATCCAAACGGATATTTCCCGGTTATTTCTTTAAAAGAACGCGGTGAAATTGCTGCGGAACAGGTTTGTTTTTGTGAAACAGCTCCGGAGCAATTAGTGGAACATATTGGAAATTTACACGCTCACGATGTATTGGTCTTAACTTCTGTTTATGATAATAGCGTGCAATGGATGCGTTGGGCCTTTATGCAGTTGAAGCATGCTAACAAAAAGAATCCTGTGATTTTTAAGTTATCGATGGACACCGACAACGAAGAAACTTTTCAATTAGAAGCAGGGGTAAAAGCGGGTTCCTTATTTGTGGATGGCCTTGGAGATGGAATTTGGATCGACGCTCCGAATCAACCAAAAACGGTGGTTAATTCAACATCTTTTGGTGTATTACAAGCTACACGGTTAAGAACATCTAAAACCGAGTATATTTCTTGTCCGAGTTGTGGAAGAACCTTGTTTGATTTGCAAGAAACCACTGCAAATATTCGCTCACGTACTAGCCATTTGAAAGGATTAAAGATTGGAATTATGGGTTGTATAGTGAATGGTCCGGGAGAAATGGCCGATGCTGACTATGGATATGTAGGATCGGGGCCCGGAAAAATCACCCTGTATAAAGAAAAAGAAGTGGTACGTAAAAACGTAAACACGGCAGAAGCGGTTGATGCCTTAATCGATTTAATCAAAGAACATGGCGATTGGGTAGAACCCGTTCTTGAATCGCTATAAACATTCATTCGTTGAATATTCCTTCCATAAGGTAATTTTCCATCGGAAGTAGCGAGTAATTTCGCAGTATGGCGGATTCTATCGAAAAATATACAAAACGAGGTATACGAAGCAGTTACCTTTCTACCATTATTGGTATTTCATTGGTTCTTTTCTTAACAGGAGTCGTGTTAAGTGGTTCTATGGCGCTTCAGTCGATTCAAAAACAAGCAAAAGAAAGCATACAATGTGATATTTTCTTTAATGCAGATGTTAAGGATGCGGACATCAAGCAAATCGAAGCCCAAATTCAATCATGGCCAGAATTAAAGCGCGTATGGTTTGTTTCAGCTGAACGCGCGGTTGAAGAATTTACCGGAGAAGGTTCTGAAGATATCAAGGTGTTGTTCGAAGAAGAAAATCCCTTGCCGCCTTCGCTGTGTTTTTCTCCAAATGAAAAACATGCTACAAAAACAGGACTTATAGCCATTAAAAACAAATTGCTTAATTCATACAAAGATGTAATCGATGAGGTAAGTTATGATGCTTCTTCAGTGGAGCGAGTTAATCTTGGGTTTAAGCAGTTTGTGATTCTATTTATTTCTATCGCACTCTTGTTAATTGTGATTGCTGTAGCGATGATTAACAACACGATTCGTATGGCGCTTTATTCTAGAAGATTTACGATTAAAACCATGCAATTGGTTGGAGCAACAGCGGCTTTCGTGCGTAAACCTTTTCTGCTTCAAGCGATCCGCAATGGATTAATTTCAGCGATGATTGCCTTGGCTTTACTCGTTACAGTTTTTTACGCGTTGAATAATATCCTTGAAACGATTGACTTAACCTTTTCACTAATTAATTTATTAATCTTAATTGGCGGATTGATTGCCACGGGTGTTTTTATTACTTTCGTGTCCACATGGTTTGCATTAAACAAGTATTTGCGAATGAAATTGGACAAATTATATTAGTATGAGTAAGATTAAACATTTCGGCTTCGACCCTAAGAATTATAAGTTTTTGATTATCGGTTTAATCATTAATGTATTAGGTTTTATATTGATGATTGGTGGGGGATCTGATGACCCAAGCAAGTTTAACGCGGATGAGTTGTTTAGTCCGATCAGAATCACCTTAGCTCCGTTTTTAATCATTATTGGATATGTCGTGATTTTTTACGCCATTATGAAAAAAAATCCACCGAGCGACCCGAACAACGGAGAAATTCAGAACACCAAATAATTCATGTCGATTCTTGAGGCTTTACTGCTTGCACTCGTTGAGGGCTTAACTGAATTTTTGCCCGTTTCGAGTACCGCCCATCTATTATTTACCGAAGAATTACTCGGAATCCAACAAACGGAGTACGTGAAAATGTTCACGGTTTCCATTCAGTTTGGAGCTATTATTGCCGTGGTGGTGGCGTATTGGAAGCGGTTCTTTGTTAATATTAAATGGTCTTTTTATCGGGTGTTAGCCATCGCTGTGCTTCCCGCATTAGTATTAGGAAAACTCTTTGACGATAAAATCGAGGAGGTATTTGAAAAACCATTAATCATTGCCATCGTACTTATTGTTGGAGGCGTGGTGTTACTTTTTATAGACCGAATCTTTGCCAAGCAGGCGCAGATAAAAGATCAAGAGGTTTCTACACGTCAAGGTTTATTTATTGGGCTATGGCAGTGTTTAGCCATGATGCCCGGTGTTAGCCGATCTGCAGCGTCAATAATTGGAGGGATGCAGCAAGGGTTAAACCGAAAATCTGCCGCAGAGTTCAGCTTCTTTTTAGCTGTACCAACCATGGCTGCCGTTACGCTATATTCTGTTTTGCTGAAAGACTGGTGCGTGAACGGACAAGAAACAAAAGGCGTTGAAATGATTTTTAGTTCTACGGAAAACACCTTGGTATTTCTTATAGGAAACGTTGCATCGTTTATTGTGGCTTTCATTGCCATTAAGAGTTTCATTTCCTTTTTACAGAAGTACGGATTTAAGGTTTGGGGGATTTATCGCATTGTCGTTGGTATAATTTTAATTGCGTTGTTTATTAATCAAGATCCCGGACCGGATAAGCAAAAACAAAATACGGAGTGTGAATCTTCGGCTACCGCAACGCGATGAATTTTCAAGAAGGAGAAGTGTTGTTAGTGGATAAGCCCTATGGGTGGACATCCTTTGATGTGGTAAATAAGATCCGTTG
>Ga0315903_10002664_pt1 | contig 25760 bp, 16 predicted proteins | sample LakEriMetagenome_7_FD_203524 | JGI IMG/M metagenome (GOLD analysis project Ga0315903, IMG submission 203524) | Freshwater fungal communities from buoy surface, Lake Erie, Ohio, United States - Buoy 2 MA119 | ecosystem: Environmental > Aquatic > Freshwater > Lake | place: USA: Lake Erie, Ohio... | reverse complement strand
ACACCGTATCGAGGTTCATGAATTTTACCTTGTCGCCTTTGCGAAGCACACCGTTTTTCATACGGTAATAGGCAATGATTCCGCGAAACGAGTTGAACACCGAATCGAAGATCATCGCTTGCAAAGGTGCGTTCGGGTCTCCTTTCGGTGCGGGTATACGCTCGCAAATGGCCGCGAGAATATCGTCGACCCCTTGGCCTGTTTTTCCGGATGCGTGTATGATTTCATCGCGATCGCAACCAATCAAGTCTACTATCTGGTCTTTCACTATCTCGGGCTCTGCGTTGGGCAGGTCGAGTTTGTTGAGAATCGGAATGATGTGGAGGTCGTGTTCGAGCGCGAGGTATAAGTTCGAAATCGTTTGCGCTTGAATTCCTTGCGTAGAATCGACAATTAACAAAGCACCTTCACAGGCTGCAATGGAACGCGATACCTCGTACGAAAAGTCTACGTGGCCCGGCGTGTCGATGAGGTTCAGCACATATTTCTCGCCTTTGTAGGTAAAATTCATCTGGATAGCGTGGGCCTTGATGGTAATGCCCTTTTCGCGCTCCAAATCCATATCATCGAGCGTTTGCGCAACTAATTTGCGTTCATCAACGGTTTTGGTAACCTGCAATAAACGGTCGGCCAAGGTGCTTTTACCGTGGTCGATGTGTGCGATGATGCAAAAATTGCGTATGTGCTTCTGACTCATGGGAATATTCAAACGGGCTGCAAAAGTACGCACAGAAAGCGCAAAACATCCAAGAGTTAGGGGATTAGACTTGTTATGTGTACTTGTAGAACAAAACGCCGTCGTACTTTTGTTGCTCTTACTTCCCGATCGAATGAAACACGTCTATATAGCTATTCTTTGTTGTTTGTCTGCTATGGGCCTAGCTCAGCAACACGTAACCTATTTCTGTGGTCAAACCGCTGCTCGTGAGCGCCTCTTCTCTCGATATCCCCACGCCCAAGAGTCATGCGAGCGCGACACGCGCGAGCTGGAAAGTTTTACAAGACAGTTAGAATCCCAGCGTGGTGGCAACAATCAGTTGTATATCATCCCGGTAGTTTTTCATATCATACACGAAAATGGAATTGAAAATATTAGTCAAGAGCAAATCATGGACGCTCTTAATGTTCTCAACCGTGATTTTCGCAAATTGAATGCGGATACAGCAGACATTGTCGATGCCTTCGATGATATCGCTGCAGACACATTTATTGAGTTTCGCCTGGCCACCATAGACCCTGAGGGCAATTGCCACAGCGGCATCAACCGCGTAGTAAGCCCACTCACCAATGATGGCGGCAATTCGGACATGAAAGCGCTTTCAAATTGGCCGCGCAACAGTTACCTCAATGTTTGGGTTTGCGCTGAAATAGGCAATGGTGTGGCCGGGTTTACAAATTTGCCGGGCGATGTAAATGGAAACTGGGGTGCGTTCGAAGATGGCATCGTCATGCGCAGTGATTATGTCGGATCCATTGGCACTAGCTCAACCATCCGCTCGCGCACGCTCACTCATGAAATTGGCCATTGGTTAAACCTCTACCATACGTGGGGGCCAACCAATTCGCCCGGCGAAGGAAGTAATTGTGATTTCGACGACAACGTGGATGATACCCCAAACACAATTGGGCATACAAGCTGCAATGTCAATGCCGCTTCGTGTGGCAGCGCTCAAGACAATGTACAGAACTACATGGAATACTCCTACTGCAGCCGTATGTTTACACAGGGCCAGGGGACACGTATGCGCGCTGCGCTTCAAAGCAGCACAGCTCAACGAAACCAGCTTTGGACACAAGCCAACCTTGATGAAACCGGAGTGCTAAATCCTCCGCTTTGCATGGTTTCTTTTACCTCTTCACAACTGACTATTTGTGCGGATGATACTATCTCATTTTTTGACAACTCCTACCACAATGTGCTATCGTGGAATTGGGATTTTGGTGACGGACAAACCATGTTCGGCAGCGACCCACTCGTACACAAAAACCCTAGACATGCTTATACTGAGGCAGGCGTTTACAACGTAACTCTAACGGTAAGCAACGGAACACAAGAGTTGTCGGTGACCGAAACCGCATTTGTGCGTGTGCTTGAGGCAGCAATGATGCAATCACCATTGCAAGAAGGTTTTGAAAGCGACTGGCCGGGCAATTGGATTAGCAACAACATCAATGGTGATGAAACCTGGGAGGTAACACCCAACGCTTTTTACAACGGCGCTATGTCATTGCGTCTTCGCAACTTCAGTATTGATGAGGGTAACACAGATGAGTTCTATTCGCCAACCATTGATTTGACCAATGCAACCGCTGCGTTCATAACCTACAGGTGGTCTTGGGCCAATCGTACCAATGAAACAGATGATCGCTTTCGTATCAGTGCCTCTTCGGACTGCGGGCTAACCTGGAGCCAGCGCAAGCTGCACAAAGGACTTACCAATTTGCCGACCGCCAATGCTACGAATACGTTCTTTGTTCCCACAAGCATCGAAGACTGGGATCAAGAGGAAATAGAGTTGATCAACTCTGATTGGTTTTCCGATCGTTTTCGGGTAAAGTTTGAATTTACTAGCTATGGTGGCAACAATTTGTACATCGACGACATCAATATTTATGGTGTTTTCCCAACCGGTGTCCAGGAAGCAACACCCATATTTTATTACAATGTTTATCCCAACCCATCCGACGACGGCATGACTCTGGACTTGTATCAGCAGGGCGGAGAACGCATGCGCATCGAGATGTTCAATGCGCAGGGTCAATTGATTGAAATATTGCACGATGGAGTACTGGCCAAGGGTAAGCATTTGATGCCCATTGAACATCAGCCCGCAGGGCTGTATACGGTAGTGTTATCGAAAGGTGAGCACACCGCTGTTCAGCGCGTCATATTTCGCTAGTCGATAGGGCTTAATCAACGCACACTACACCCCTCATCGTGTGGTGGGCTGATTCCACTTTAAAGTAGTACACACCTGGTTTCAACCCAGACACGTCAATCGATTTGTTGGGGGTGAAGTTTGGCTCTTCCAAAACGATTTGGCCATTTGGGTTATATACCCTAAGGCTATAATTTCCGGGCAATAAATCAATTTTGACCGTTGATTTCGCCGGGTTGGGATACACTAGCGCCGTCAATGGTTGCTCTTGTAATGAGCTAAGAAAAAACTCTTGGCTCCACGCCTGACAACCATGTTGATTAGTCCATTGCACTTGGTATCCTCCTTCATGCTCCATTTGAATACTTGATTGTGTCGCGCCTTCAATCGGCTCACTATTAAAATGCCACTGACAATCAAAATCTCCAACAGACGTAATTTGATTACCCTGAATGAACAGCTCGCCCTCAGGCGCGTCCATCACTTGTATCGGCTTGTGCTCACACACGTAGCATACCGGGTTGGTAAATTGGCACACAACATTGTAAAATCCGGGATCCAGTACCATATTAAACTGAGGTTCGGCACTCAACAATGAGTCTCCCAATAGCCAGCGATACTCCTCTATCCATAATCCTTGCGACTGCAGCACCACTGTATCTCCTTCGCAATAAGTATCATCTCCTAGCACATTCGCTAGTCGCGAACAATCATAAATCGTATGGAATACAGTATCTGTGCTCGCTGTGTTGTTTAAATCATACACGACATGCATGTTGTGATAAAAAGTACTGTCCGGTGTAATTTCTGTGTGCAAACGGGCTCGATACACGGCATAACCCCCGGCTTGTGTTGGGTCTTCACTAACAGGGGCTACAACCAAATTGGAAAACTGTAAGTCAATGGTGCCATCATCATGTAAACAACCCACCATAGATTCTGAAGCATATAACAATTCGAAGGAACCGACGTCGAATTGTTGTGAATTCAAGTTCTGCACGATAAGAACGTCCTCAGCCCATTCCTGAGTGTTATTTTGAAACTGGGCCCGAAATGTTATGGTTGAACCATCTGGCACATAATGAAATGCGTCATCTACACCCAATGGATCTGAATGCAATTTCGATGGTTGCTCATCACAACGTATATCGCGAGAAGAATTCAATGTATTTGTGTACACCGCTGTTTCTTGTTCATTGAACAATTCTAATTCCAGTATATAGTTGGTGGCCTGACCATCAAACGAGCTTCCCGGACCTTGAATATGAAATGCCAGTAAGTTTGTTTCCCAAGGTTCCAGGTTTTGGATATTCCACTGCGCGAATCCGGGGCCCGACACGTTAGGCGGTACACTCGCCGACCATGGCATCGTGGGCAAAAATTGAGGGTCACACGTCAATGTGAGTGAGCCGTGCAGAGTTTGCCCACCGTTATTTCGAACATAAACGCCGCTTTCCAAACCTCGCTCACAATGCATATAAGAATAATACCCCGCCAACTCTTCAGCCTCTGCACTTGCTTGCCCGGTGGCGTGCTGCAAACCAAAAAACGCTTGCGTACCTCCCGGTACCTCCACCTGAATTTCTACTGGGGTGGTCGATATCCAATCGGTTGTAGAATTGATTAGTTGATAGTGTGCGATTCCGGTGGGCAGCGGAACAAGTATCATTCCTGCCACGTCGGTATAGATAGTTTTTTGCAATTCCGTTATATGCACCGGCCAGTATTGCATAGGGCGCTCACCACTATCAAAACTACCATTCCCATTGACATCATGAAAGACTGTTATAAAAGTCATACCCATGTTACATCCATAGTCACACGAGCCATCGTTGAACGCCGCATTCTGATTGTAGTTGCAAGCACATGGATCAATACATCCCGCACAATCGAACTCACATGAGCCATCATTCACCGTGGCCTGAGGGGAATAATTACAACCGTTTGTGTTCGTGCAACCCGCCACAGGCGGAAGCGTGTTGAAGAGCGTCGATATTTCTTCTGTGGTTAATGCGCGACTCCATAAGCCTACATCATCCATGCTGCCATGAAAGTGAAATGATGATGCCATATCTGTTCCGCCGATGCGCATATCGGAATTACCATTGGGAGAACCCGCCGGGCCCATCCAGGCTTGTGCTGTTTGAAGCTGCCCATCAACATAAAAGCGTCCGCTATCACCATCGACAGTAAACGTGAGCATGTGCCACATTTGATCGTATAAGTTACCCGTGTAGTTAATGCCCGTGTCGCATTGTGCACTAGAAACTACGCCATTGCAGTTGGGTGGGGCTTGCAACATGTAACCCGGTGAAATGGTTTGTGTGGGTCCATTAGTTCCACTCACACTCATCACCCAACCGTTCCACGATGAGTTGGTATAATGTTGAATAAGCATGCCGCCATCATTATCAGCATTAAGTCGGCACCAGAGTGAAACCGTAAAGGGGAAGGAGTTGAAAGCATTATCAAAAGGAATCACAATTTCACTTTCAGAACCGTTGAAGAAAAACGCTCCCTCTGCATAGCCGGTGCGATCGGCAGTTGGTGTTACAGAAATCTCGTTGCCGTTAAGTCCATTGGCTGAAGCGTCATTGGCGTTACCGTTAAAACCATACCACGCCTCCAGGTTATCAACCGGAACATAAGCGGGCAACTGCCCATAAGCAGGGCATCCCGCCAACAGGCACAAAAGGCCCGGAAAGAAAATAAAGAGTCGTTGCGAAAAGTTTATCTGCATTCAGTGACCGAAAAATAGATTGGTTGTGGGGTGTAAATACAGTGTTTTCCGAAAGGAATTAAGATTGGAATGTGGAAATTAACAATTCATGGAAAGGCATAATAAGAAGCGGTCCGTTCCTCATTGTTCGCTCATCAATCCTTGACACGACAAGCTAGCGCGCTCTCCATTTGTAATCCGTAATTAGCACTATTCAAGGCGAAGCACGGCTATATGCCTCTTCAGAGGCCTTTGTCAGCAAGCAACGTGATGGCCTATCTTTGCCGACCCATATCTCAGACGTATAACATGCAATTGTACCGATGAAAAAACTACACAACACCATCGACCGACGCGTCCTGAAAGACCGCATCGAGCAAAGCAAGGAACCGCGAACCACGGTTTCGTTCTACAAATACCATCCTATCGCCAATCCGGAGTTCTTTCGCGACTTCCTGTTTTTACACTGGGAATCACTCGGTGTGCTGGGCCGCACCTACATCGCTGCCGAAGGCATCAACGCGCAAATCAGTGTGCCCACCAATCGCTTCAATGATTTTCGCGAAAACCTTTTCAGCATAACATTTCTTGACGGTGTTCGCTTAAACTCAGCCGTGGAAGACGACAGTAAATCATTCTACAAACTCATTATCAAACTTCGTCAAAAAATTGTTGCTGATGGTATTGATGATCCGAGCTTCAACCCTTCCAATACCGGCGTCCATCTTTCCGCGCAATCATTCAACGAGCTCACCTCCAGACCGGACACGATTCTGATTGATATGCGCAACCATTACGAAAGCGAAGTCGGTCATTTCAAAAACGCTATTCTGCCTGATGCCGACACGTTTCGAGAAGAAATCGTGATGGTGGAAGACCTGCTGAAAGGCAAAGAAGAGAAAAACATAGTCATGTATTGCACGGGGGGTATTCGTTGCGAAAAAGCATCTGCGTATCTCAAGCACAAAGGCTTTCCTAATGTGCATCAACTTGAGGGAGGAATCATTAAGTATGCCCGCGATATCAAATCAGAAGGGTTGGAAAACCGTTTTCTAGGGGTCAACTTCGTATTCGATGAGCGTCTTGCAGAGCGAATCTCGGACGATATAATTGCGCAGTGTCACCAGTGTGGCGCACCCTTCGATCATCACACCAATTGCGCAAACCTGGCGTGTCATATTTTGTTCATTCAATGTCCTTCCTGCAAAGAAAAAATGAACGAATGTTGCTCGGATTCGTGCAAGGAAATTTCACAACTACCGGAAGACGCGCAGAAAGAACTACGCAAGGGGAAAGCGCCTGGGCGCAACATCTTCAAAAAGGGACGTGGTGAGCATTTAGTATACAAACCAAACCGCATCAAACCGAAACAAGACTAACCGCCTATCTCATTAAGCTTTGGCACTCCTTGCGTCCGTAAAAATTGGATGTGTTCTTGTAATGCCGCTCCAAATGTTGGTTTCTCATAATACGGAACACCATATTCAGCGGCGGTCTTTTTCACAATCTCAGATATCGCCGGATAATGCACGTGACAAATCTTGGTAAACAAATGGTGCTCTATCTGGAAGTTCAATCCGCCCACATACCATGAAAGCCATTTGTTTTTAGTAGAAAAATTCATTGTTGTGCGCAACTGGTGCTCTGCCCACGAATATGGAATAAACCCCTTTTCATCCGGTTGAGGAAAATAAGCATCGGGCACCACGTGCGCCAATTGAAACACCACCGACAGGATCCAACCACTAACAGCGTGCATAATGAGAAACCCTGTTATCGCCTGCCATAGAGGCATCCCAAGGTACACGGGCGCTCCTACAAACGCCGTGAAGTATAGAATTTTCACAATCGCGGTCTTCAACAACCAGACGGCGTTCTTCGCCTTCGATTGTTTATTGAGCCCTACTTTTTTATAATGAAAAAACTGAACGATATCTTTAGCTAGCCCCCAATAAAGGGTTAAAATCATATAGAGGAAAAAGGCGTAAAACCATTGGTAACGGTGGGCTTTCGTTGTGGGACCGTGGGGTGATAGTTTCAGGGCAAGTTTTGCATCAATGTCTTCATCGAGTCCTGAGATGTTGGTATAGGTATGATGGAGTACGTTGTGCTGCATTTTCCAATTCATAACCATACCACCCAATAAATTCAGACTATAACCCACCCATCGGTTTACGGTTTCATTGGCGGAATATGCGCCGTGATTAGCATCGTGCATGACACTCATGCCAATACCCGCAAGAAAAACACCGGTTGTGGCAAAAAGGACAAAACTCAGCGCGGGAGATGGCAAGAATAACATTTGCATAACAATACCGGCCAAATAACCACTCACTAAAACAATCGTTTTAATAACCATGGTGCTGTTGGCGTGCTTACTTTGACCTGTAGATTCAAAATAGTCATCCACGCGTGAGCGCAGATCCTTAAAGAAGACTTGCTGTTCCGGGGTTCCAAAGACAATTCCCGGTTTCGATTTTTGGTGATTCAACGTAAAATAAATATGCGCACAAGGTAATAAGTGTAGAGGGTACACATGTAGATTCGTGTTTTAATTTAATAAACCTTGGCTGTGCGTTTTTACATTCTCTTAGCATTTACATGCATTTTTTACGCGTGTTCAGAAAGGGCCTCCATGCCTGTGCCCGGTTCTTATGACCTGCGCTTCCAAACTGAGAATGGTGTTATTCCGGCTCGTTTGCACATCTCTGAAACGGGTGAGTGGAACATACTGAATGCTGAAGAACAAATTCGCTTGGATTCCATAGTCCTTAAAGGTGATTCTTTTTTCATTAAACTACCTTTATTCGATTCTTCTCTGCGGGGCTGCTGGCGCAACGATAGCCTCGTGGGTGAGTGGACCGATCACTCGAGAAGTGCTTACCACATTCCCTTTGTTGCGAGTGTCCATGCCTCAATGGGTTGTGATAGTCTTATAGAAGAACATGAATACAACATCATGTTCTCTCCCGGTGATTCAGCTGAAACAAGCAAGGGTGTTCTGGTTTTACAAAAGCGCGGTGGCATCGTCACCGGAACCATACTAACCGAAACGGGCGATTATCGTTACTTGCAAGGCGAATGGAATGAGCAAGGCATGTGGCTTTCTGCTTTCGACGGCACTCACCTTTTTTATTTAAGTGGTGAGGTGGCAGGAGATAGCATCACAAACGGAGTCTTTCTCAGTGGCAAACACTGGAAAGAGTCTTGGATTGCGGTAAGAAGCAACTCCAACACCCTTCGAAACCCATATAGCATTGCGACATTACAGGTGAATGAGAATCCGGTGTTCGAGGTGTTAAACAGTGCCGGGCATCCTGTTTTATTCGATTCTTCCACGTGGAAAAACCACGTCAGCATCATTCAGATTATGGGCTCCTGGTGCCCAAATTGCACCGATGAAAGCCGCTTCTTAAAAGAGCTTTATTCTAACCACAGTAAGGATGGTCTGCAAATCATACCCGTAGCATTTGAGCGGGGCGACAATGTTTCGGCGGCATGCAATCGTGTCGCTAATCAGTTCAACCAACTGAATATACCCTATCCCTTTTACTATGGGGGTAAATCGAGTAAGGATGAGGCTCAAAAGAAGCTACGTTTTCTCACGGAAGTTCATTCATTCCCCACAACGGTTTTCATAGACAAAAACGGGGTTATTCGGAGGGTTTATACCGGCTTCTACGGCCCGGGAACTCACGACGAATACGTGAAACATTCCACGGAAATACAGTCACTCGTAGCGGGTTTACTGAACGAATAATTAGAGATTCAGAAACACCGCAACTCCACCGGAAAGAAACGTTGAAACGCCATCATTCAAATCTGCGTTTGGCTTGTCGCTGAACTCATCTCGCGCATACAAACCATAACCTATAAAAACATCAAAACTAGCAGGCTTCATTTCAAAATGATAACCGGGGCCGAAGCCCGCGTTAATGCCGTTTGAATTGACCCGATAGTAATTATACGTTGATGTACTCATTAAAAAGTCCATCTCTTCCATTGATTGATACTGAAATTCGATTTCGGCATGGAAAAACAACTCACCAAAGTTGTAATCCTTTAAACGAGCATAACCGGTAAAACCCAAATTATAATACTCAAAGGATTCTACAGAAATAGGTATAAAAGAAACCTGAATTCCGTAGGTGCCGGGCCAATATCTATATGCCAAACCCTTTCCATTGGTTGAGCTTAACACAGCACCAATCCCATGCTTAGAATAGCTTTTCTTCACAACCTCGGGGCCACTTTGAATTTCCGTCGCCTTTTGAGCGCTTAAAACGGTCGACAAAAAAAGAAGGACCACACAACATAGTGAGCAAATAGTTTTTTTCATGGTTCTAATTTTTAAAGTCACTGATTACATCCACCTTCAAACGCTGGTCGCGATTAGCAACGCTCCATGCAGTGTGAAAAACGAGCCGCGTTATCGTTTCCATTTTGTTGTACAAGATCTTAGGCGCATCATCACCCGGTTTATGATAATCTTCATGCACACCACTAAAATAAAATATTACCGGAATATTGTGCTTTGCAAAATTATAATGGTCACTTCTGTAGTAAAACCGATTAGGGTCGTCCGGACTATTAAAGGTATAATCCAAAACAAGGTTTGTATAGGTTTGATTGCATTGCTCGGAAATACTATGCAGATCGGTACTCAACTTATCGGAGCCTATCAAATAAACATAATTTGAATCCTTGTGTTCCGGATCAATGCGGCCAATCATATCAATGTTTAAATCACACACGGTTGAACTCAGTGGATATGCCGCGTGATCAGAATACCATTCACTTCCAAGCAATCCCTTTTCCTCTCCACTCACGTGTAAAATCAACACACTTCTTCGCGGACCCCTTCCCTCCTTTGCTGCCATATAAAAAGCTTCACCAATCTCCATCGCCGCTGATGTGCCGCTTGCGTCGTCATCTGCACCATTATGAATTTGCCCATTTATAATACCAACGTGATCATAATGCGCTGAAATCACCACTACCTCTTCCTTTAGCTTCGGATCATTTCCCTCTATAAACGCAAGCACATTTTCTGCTTCGATACGTTCAATATTTTGTTCCACATGAAAAAGCACATCCTTATTCATCGTAACAGGTTGTGTCATTTTCCCCTTATTCAGTCGTTCCTGCAGAGCCTCTACCGTTACACCTGTTTCTTTTAATAAAGCATTAGCAAAAACAGGAGAGACGTAAATGATCGGAATTTCTTTTGGTTCATTTTTTTTCTGGTCGCGTTCTAAGATCATTCTTGGTTGCTCAAGCCAATACCTCACTCGACGCATATACATTTCATAGTTTGTATTCACTATTACCAGCGCTGTAGCCCCTGCCTTTCTTGCTGCTTCTGCTTTCAGATAAACATCATCATTCCAATCCGAAGTTTCATTGCTTCCGGTAATCTTGCTTTTTCCCTTCTTATTTATTGGTTCGCCCTGCAGGCACATAACCCAGGTATTAGCATCCATACCTTTAATTTTCTTGTAGTCATTGTGTCGCTTGTCACGAATTCCATATCCGGCAAACACAACATGCTGTGCGCGTAACTCCGTTGCGTCCATTCCAAAAAAATAGAAATGGTCTAAAAAAGCAAAGGTTTGCCCAACCGCATTCGCATAAGAACCCATGTTTGTCTCGCGCTTCAATGGATATGTCTGGTACCAACTTCCTTGATTGACCGGTTTCATTCCCAGTGATTCATAGTAGGTTGATATGTAAGCAGCGGCCTTGTCTTGTCCGGGTGTACCCGTTTCCCTTCCCTCAAACTCGTCAGAGGCCAAGGTGTAAACATGTTTTTTAAGTTGCGATGCCTGTATAGTATTCGCGTAACGGAGTGCTACACTATCACTTACTTGCGCTAATAAATGATCCACGTGAAAAACGAGGAACATCAAAATCAATATTCTCAATTGCATGTTATCTTTTTTACTCTGTTTTCATGTCGGCCACCTTCAAACGCTGTCGTAAGAAAAACGTCCACTATCTGATTAGCTGTCATTTCACTTATAAAACGAGCGGGAATACAAACAATATTCGCATTGTTGTGCTGGCGAGCTAATACTGCTATTTCGGGTAACCAACAGATAGCTGCACGTATACCCGCATGTTTGTTGGCTGCCATAGCCACACCGTTTGCCGAACCACAAATCAAGATTCCCCTTCCACCCTGTCTCTCAACGGCTTCCGCCACAGGATGGGCATAGTCCGGATAGTCTACACTATCCGCGTTGAACGGGCCGTGATCAACAATTTCGTATCTTGTTTTCAATACGTGCTTGAGTTGCTCCTTTAATGCAAAACCAGCATGATCTGAACCTATATGGATTATTTCCATGTATCTATAGTCAATTTAGTAGTAAAACCTCTGAAAATGAGAAAGCTCAAAAATAAACCGACAGTTATCATCCTATCCTATGATTTTTTGTGAACTGCAGTTGAAGAATTAGTGGAAACTTTATTTGGCCTGTTGTCATAGACACTTGCTTAGGACAAACTCCGTAAAAACAATTTCTAACTTTTGCATTTCTTTGACCAACGCGTAAACAATACTATGCACAATTCACATGTTTCTTCAACAGCCATTTTTGAAACATTCTACTTTATACACAAACAGTGAATAACAACGCCATATGATTGAAAACCATAGAATAGTATTTCTTACATCCTGTTGATAGAATCACTATCCATTGTATAACATCCATTAGCAAGGAAGACGGTGTGATTTTATACCGACCGCCAACACCCCTATAATCTATAATAAACTAGTTAAAGAAATAATATGATATATTCAAGTGAAAAGAAAAGAAGAAGACTTGTTTTAGGATGTGCTTCGAGGAATAGCTTTGTCGGCAGATGAAACGAGGTACGCTAACGGTGTTGATTATGTTCGTGGTGCTAGGCAAGGCCCTGGCGCAGCCTCAATTTATGCAGTATCGATATGAAAATGGAATGGTCAGTAGTGAAGGATACTTGCGTGATGGTAAGCCGGATGGATACTGGAAAACCTTCCATTCTAACGGAAAATTGAAAACAGAGGGGAATAGAAAAAATTTCCAACTCGACTCCACGTGGAATTTCTACTCCGAAAAGGGAGTAATGCAAAAATCAATCACGTATTCAGGGGATAACAAGAATGGTTGGGAGCGGCTGTACGATGCAGAGGGTCATTGTATTGAAGAGTACATGAACAAGAATAACATCCGCAACGGAACAGCTAATTGGTATTATCAAACCGGGGAGTTAAAGAAAACGGCAATTTTTGAGAATAACAAAGAGGAAGGAAAGGCAACAGAATATGAACGTGATGGTAGGGTAATTACGTTATGGACCTACAGAAATGGATTTATATACACGGAGGAAAAGATAAATCGTTACGATAGTCAAGGCAATAGAACCGGCATTTGGAGAGACCTATATGATGATGGTAAGTTGAAAATGGAAGGTAATTGGGCGTTGGGAATGAAGAACGGAGTATTTAAGTTTTACACGAAAAAGGGAGAATTAGAAAAGTTAGAGCGGTATGAAAATGACATTCTAATTGTTGATGAGGCATCAACTGCGATTCTGGACATTCGTAAAGAGTATCATGCCAATGGTTCCATTAAAGAAATAGGAACGTTTCGCGAGGGAAAACGTCAAGGAAATTTCAGATCCTTTGATGATACAGGTAAAGAAGTTGGAGGTTTTTTATTTGATAATGACACACTCGTGGGGGAAGGAATGATTGATAGTTTGGGTAGACGAATTGGTGAGTGGAAATTGTTCTATCAGAATGGCGGCGTGCGGGCACGAGGAAAATATGTTGCTGGTATGCGAGAAGGAAACTGGACTTATCTATATACAAATGGAGCACAAGAGCAAATAGGCAGTTATAAAATGGATTGGCCAACGGGAGCATGGAAGTGGTATTATCCGAATGGTTCGCTGCATAGAGAAGAGGTTTATAGAAATGGAAAAGAAGATGGCTCTTCAATTGAATACGATACATTAGGAGTCGTTATTAACGAGGGCGAATATTCAGCCGGCGCCCGAAATGGAAAATGGAAGTTGACAGTGAATGATCATAGGGAAGAAGGACAATTCTTGGATGGAGAGCGAGATGGTTTATGGATATGGTACTATGGAAATGGTAACAAGATGTTTGAAGGAGAATTTCAATCAGGAATACCCGTGGGTAAGCATAAATATTGGTACGACAACGGCCAGGTAGAAATGACCGGTAAATACAAATCAGGTGAAATGGAAGGACGCTGGGATTACTTCGATATAAATGGATTTCCTGCAATGCAATTGGATTACGAAGAAGGAAAAGTGACCCGCATCAATGGACAAAAAATACGATTACCGCAAAGCCAGGAAGAATGAACGCATACTTAACGGAAATACTCAATCACCCGGTCGATAAGCTTGCGTTGATCGAATGGCCATCAATGGTCATACTCGATGTGAACGAGGAATTCTGCAACTATTTCAAATACACAAAAAATGAGTTAATAGACAGAGTCTTTCATTCATTGATTTGGAAAGATGTGCCACGTGAAAAATGGAAAAAAATAGAGTATCAGGTAGACAAAAATGGTGCAGCTGTATTTGTGGAGGAGCAACAACAGAAGTGGATCAACATAACACGCATTCAAGATGAATCGCGTGTATTCGGACTTGTGCGCGTGTTGGATATCGCCACAAACAAAAAAGTAATAGAGCGTGAATTAGAAGAAAGTGAACTGCGCTTTAAAACACTGGCAGATGTTGCATCGGAGGGTGTTTGCTTTATACAGGACGGTGCAATTATAGACGCCAATGAACAGTTGGCACGCATATTTGGGTTTGAGCACAGTGAGTCAATCGTAATGAAAAAACTCAATGAGTTACTTGCTATAGCAGACATACAGCGCATCATGGCAAGTGCGGAAATTTCAGCCATCAATCGAAATGAAGTTCGCTCAACCGACAATGTGGGAAGAATGATTTTTCTCGAAATTACCGGGAGTTACTTGCAGTTTAAGGGGAAACGCACGTTGGCTTTGGTTTTTAATGATATCAGTATTCGCAAGCGAACTGAGCAGGCACTGCATCAAAGTTTAGTAAGCTTCCAACGATTGCTGGAAGACTCACCCAATGGCGTAGTCATTCTAACCGCGGGAAAAATACAATATCTTAATCAGGCAGCATGCAGGTTGTTTGGTGTTGCTGATGAGGATGAATTATTTGGTGATGCATTCGAGGGTTATATCGAGGAGCCGTTCCGCGATTCTGTGATGACCGATTTGCAGAGTATTCGCGAGGGGGGAGATGTTGCAAGCAAAGAGGTGCGGATGCTGAATGCAGATGGTGATTTAATTGATGTGGAAATCAAATCCACACTTACGGTTTATGAGAACAAACCATCGATTCAAATAACACTCGATAATATCACAGACCGCAACAGACTTATTCAGGAGCAAATACGCGTGCGATTTGTGGAAGAGATTAATGCGGCATTAAAAGCTGAAATCGATGAGCATAGGGCAACACAGTTAAAGTTAGAACAGCAACAACGTCAAACACTCGAACAGACAGCTAAGATTGAATCCATTTTCAACAGTACAGAAAATCTGATGATGTGGACGTTGAATCATGATTACGAAATCACTGAGCTGAACGCGAATTTCGTGAAGAATATGAAATCAACGTTTAACGAGGATGTGGTTCAAGGCGAAAATATTATGGCAATGTTGCAGCGACACGTTGATCATAATTTTTATCAAGGACAATTGCAGGCGTTTACGAATGGCTTTAAGGGTCGCCCCCAGCAATTTGAGTTGCCACTCAGAAATGAGAATAACGAAACGACATGGTGGCAGTGTTTCTTGAATCCGGTCTATCTGCACGGAAAACTAGAGGAGCTGTCTTGCCTTGTTTATGATAATACCGAACGTAAGGAAATTGACCGGAAAATTCGTGACTCACTGAAAGAAAAGGAAGTGCTGTTGCAAGAGGTACACCATCGAGTAAAAAACAATCTACAGGTTATATCGAGTATCTTGAATTTGCAGTCGTCGTATGTGAGCGACCCGAAAACACTGGAAATTTTGCGCGAAAGTCAGCAGCGTATCAAGAGCATGTCGTTTATACACGAAACGATATACAGGACAGCTGATTTCAGCCGACTGGAGTTCATGGATTACATTAAGACAATAGCCTCTAACTTGATTCAGAGTTATCGAAGCGCCACGACGTTGGTGGATTTCATTCCGGAGATGCAATCAGTAGGATTGAATTTGGATCAAGCTATACCCTGTGGTCTTATTATCAATGAGCTTGTAAGTAATGCGTTGAAATACGCCTTCAAAGGCCGTAAAAAAGGAATACTGACCGTTGTGCTCCGCGAAGAGAATGACGAAGTTGTTTTGGCTGTCAAGGATGATGGTGTTGGTCTTCCGAAAGATTTCGCTTACGAGAAAAACAATTCACTGGGTATACAATTGGTATACGCACTGCTGGAACAATTGGACGCTGAAATGAAGATAGACCAGACCAATGGAACAGAATTTTTCATTCGTTTTAAACGTAAGTCGTGAATTCTGAGCTTATATTGCCTCAAATTCTCTAAAATTACCTGTTATGGCCGTTAATATTCTTGTGGTTGAAGACGAAAGCATCGTTCGTAAGGACATCGAACGAAGCCTCGAAAAATTAGGTTATCACGTCATTGCACAAGCCGATAATGGCGAGCGAGCTATTGAGCTGGCCCGCGCAACCAAGCCCGATATAGCCCTGATGGACATCCAGATTAAGGGTAATATGACCGGAATTGATACGGCAGAAGCGATTAAACAGGAGATGGATATTCCGGTGATTTATCTTACGGCTTTTGCGGATGAGCCTACTTTGAACAAAGCGAAAATCACCGAACCGCACGGCTATATTTTAAAACCCTTCAAGGAAATAGATCTTCACACCACCATCGAAATGGCCATACACAAGCATGGCAAGGAGAAAGAGGTGCGTGTGGAAAACGAGCTGCTCCGCTCACTAACGAGCTTCAAATCAAATGCGAACTATCTCTTCATCAAGCATCAATCGAAGTTGGTGAAGGTGAATACATCAGATATATATTACGTGGAAGCGCTGAAGGATTACATGCAAATTGTTACCTCTGACGTGAAGTATACCATTCACGCAACGATGAAAGACATCGAGCGTAAACTACCGAAGACGGTGTTCCAGCGTCTGCACCGATCATATATCGTGAACATGGATAAGATTGCTTCTATTTCAGGCGGTGACGTTATTTTAGCTGATATCAACAAGGAAATACCTGTTGGAGGGAATTACCGCGATGAGTTCGGCGAGCGCATCAATATTCTATAATTAGCGCAGCAAAACAACACTCCCCTTCTTTGTAATTGGTGCGGGTCTCCCGCGCACAATTATATCAACAGACCAGCTGTAAGCGCCGTCTTGGACGGGTTCACCATTGTAGTATCCATTCCATCCTTCGCCGGGAGTCGAGGTGGTAAATATCTCGTTACCCCATCGATTGAAGACGCGGAATACATAGAGGGTAATGTTAGAACCGGTTACAACAGGCATGAATGTTTCGTTGTGGTTGTTCTGATCGGGCGTAAACGCGCTGGGTATATAGAACTGAATGCCGTTATACGCTTCAATAGTCTCACTATGATAGGCATTACAACCAAAACTGTTTGTAACAACTTGTGTTATTTCAAATGAGCCATTGGCGCTGTACTGATGGTAATCCAATTCATCACCCGTTCCATCACCCCAATTGTAAGCAGTGTTAACAACGTCTGCGCTTGTGCTGGCGTTTATCAAAACCGAGGGCAGTTCTGTGCTCTGATCAATAGTCCACGTAAAACCCGCTGTTGGGTTTGGATAAACTACAATTGGCTGATCGAGCGTAAACCGATTCTCACAACCGTGATTGCTTGTTGCTACTACATCCAAAACATATGCGCCAATATCGCCAAACGTAATATGTGCAGGGTTAGTATTGGAAACAATCTCCCCATCGATCAGCCAGTAAACAGAGGAAATTTGAGAAGAATCATCAATCGATAAATCAGCGGAAATACCCACCTCCTGATTTTCACAAAACTCATACTCAGATGTCGGCAAATGAACATTGGGCAGGGCATATACATCAACACTGTCTGTTACGGTGGTAGAGCAGCCGAAATTGCTTTCGGCAGTGAATGTATAGGTAACGTTTCCGCTGCTGGTGAATTGATATTGTGCTTGATTACCTTCCATGGTCAGCGGGGCGCCTTCAATCATCCAATAACCCCCCACCACACCTCCGCTCGGAATGCTCGACTGGCTTTCAAACACGGATGGTTCACCCACGCAAACAGGATTAGAGTTTACCGATACAACCGGCGCGTAACGCACGATGATGTCGCGCGTTGTTTGATGCGAACAACCATGTGCAGTAGTTACCATAAGGTGCAAAGGAGTCACTCCCGGATTAGTAAACACAATGGCCGTATCTCCTAATGTCGAGAGTTCTATACCCCCAAAACTCCAGGTCCACATAGCAATGCTATCGTTGCCAAAAGTGCTGAGATCAGCAATGAGTGTGGTGTCTTTTTCACAAGCGATGCTAGAAGAGAATGAAGCTACAGGTTCATCGTAAATCATGAAGGTGGAGTCTACCGAGGCCATGCAACCGGCATCGCTTTGTATGGTGAAGGCAATATGATGCTCTCCACCGGTTGTGAATGTCAAGCCCTGTGCGGCTTGCCCTGTTCCGAATTGTGCCGTGTCTAACAACCAGAAGGTGTTTGCGACGGAACCATCTGCAACATCAGCCTCGACAGCAATGTCAAACGTTTGATTTGCGCAAAAATCGGAAGCGTGGATAGTGCCGGTGGGTAGTGCGTGCACGAAATAGTGAGCCGACGAGCTATTGTAACAACCGAAGGCATCATTCACATGATGTATGATTTCATGGGTTTCCCCGGTAAAGATGGGTTCGAAATGCGGGAGTGTAATGCCATCGACCGTGTAATAGGAAAGTGTGTCTTCCGCAAACAACACAGTTGAATCACCGGCACAAAAACTCCTGTTAAGAAGCGCGTCAACATGAGGTGGGGCAATTATGAAAACACTATCTGTAGCCGCATTGCTACAACCATTTTCCCCAACGTATTCGTATTGAATTCGAGCAAAATCTCCGGAAAACAAATGGGTGTCGATGGCATCAACCACATTCTCTTGCAGTTCGTAAACCCCACCCACAGGCATTCCACCCATCAATGGAATGGAACCACTATTGGCGCACAAAGAGTCTACTAACTCTAATTGAACGCCGGGTAGTGGAAGCACCTCTACATGAATATCCTGAATGTGCACACAATCAGAGTAGTTCGACGTTAAGAGGAAGTTGAAACTGCTATCCGCCCGAATAGTTAGGGTGCCGTTTTCCGGGCCTTGAATTACCCAAGGGTGTTCCCAGGAAAGAGACTCGGCATTTTCAATCTGAATTATTGCCTCGCTTGCCGAGCAAATGTGCTCCGGAATGATTGCCACAGAAGAATAGCCAACCACAAAAATGCTATCCGAACAAGGAATGTATACATCGCATCCATTCGGGTCTGTCATGATAAGCGATGGGCAATATGCGCCTTCAGCAGTGTAGTCGTGCGTAGTTTGCGTTCCTCCTAATGGATCACCATTTCCATCATTGAAATCCCAGAAATAATCAAACAGTTGATCGTTAGGATTGAATGCCAGGAAGCTCACCCCGAAAGGAGCGCAGTTCGCACTGTCTAGTATCTGCGTAAATGGTCCAACACTGGATGCGTAGTTGAGGATGTCCTCTATGATAAGGGTGTCGGCACAGCCATTCAAAGCCCCAACAACGAAAGTTATATCGTAAACACCAATGGGATAAGTGTGTGTAACGGTGTCGCCCACCCCTGTTTGATAATCTCCGAAATTCCACCACGCATAGGATGTTGGGCCCACAGTTGTATTTTCAAGCGAAACAGAATACAGACAGGTATTCAAGTCCGTTGTGAACACAGCGGCCGCATCAGGGCTATACACAAGAATACTGTCCGTTGTGCAATAGTGGGTGGAACAACCTATAGGATTCGTTGCTGTCAGACAAACAGAATAAGCGCCATTGGTATTATAGGAATGTTCAGTTGTGCTCTCTGCGCCGGAGTTCTCACCATCTCCGAAATCCCAGACAAACGTCGTTCCTGCTGGGCCATTAGAATTGTTGGTGAATACAACCGGTTGGTTTCTGCAAACAGGTGGCGCCAGCCAAGTAAAAGCGGGAACCGCCGGAAGCACAGCATCAAACGCCATAGCGCGGGAAGAAAGACAACCGTTAATATCCGTGACGGTAAGCGTGCAGGAAATTCCGTCATCATAGTTGAAGGGCGCGGTGAATCTGTGTTGTGCGCTGGGCCCCTCGAAGGTCGCACCATCACTGAAGGTCCATGCGTGAGAAATAGCGCTAGGGTCGATTGCTAGCGCGCTGACCGTTACCCCTCCGCTGTCACAAGCGTTTAATACAGCTGACGTAAACGAAGAAAAATCGCCACCGGGCCATACCACAACGGCGTCGGTGTAAGTCGTTTCAGCTTCGCAACCAAACGCATCGATTACGGAAACAGACATATCGTATGATCCGCCCGAAGTGAATTCAAGGACGGGCCAATTAAAAGAGCTTGGGTCGTTGGATGTTGATTCGCTCACCGAACCATTTTGTTCATGGGTGATTGTCCATGCGGCGGAAAACGGATTGTTGTTTCGCTCAACAGTAATGTGATGGATGTCTCCAATTTGTATGTCCCAATAATGGTTGTTGTTCTCATTATCGATTGTCACCGCCATGGGGGCGCAACCAATCGAAGGACTAAGCAGAATGTCGGCGGACGGCATGGCTACCGCAACCTCCAGAGTTTTGGTGTCATAGCATTCAGATCCCTCTTTGAATGCGGTTAGCACAACACTGTATTGCCCCGGTTGAGAATAAGCATGTGTAGGGTTGCTTTCGTTAATAAGAAGCGGGCTGCCATCACCAAAATCCCACACCAGCGAATCACCCCCAATAGAAAGATCATGGAAGAGTGCGGTGTAGTTTTCACAGACAATTTCGAACTCGAATAATGCCAGAGGTGGAACAATATGGATGTAGTCTTCGATTGTTAGAAACGTGTTACACGCCCCATTGAATACGGTTAGTGTGACATCGAATCGGCCTGTGTCTTCATATAAATGAGTAACACAACTATCGATAGCGAGCATTACCTCCGGTGAGCTGCCGTCATGAAAGTCCCAGGTGTAGGTATTGTCTTCGTTGTATTCAGTGCAAAAGGAAAACGATTCGCCGGCGCAGCTTTCCGTCAAGGACGCGCTGAACCCAGGAATTACAGACTCAAGAACTAAAATAGGTGTTTCAGTAGTGTCAATTGACACACATCCATCATCCAATGTCGCTGTAAGTGTTGCATAAAATTCGCCCGATTCGTTGAGGATGTAAACAGGGTTTGGGCCAACGGCGTCTTCCTGGCCATCGCCATTGAAGTCCCACGAATAATCTATGATAACACCCCCCTCTTCTGCAGTGATGTTTGAGACCTGAACAGCCTCTCCCACGCAGTAAGTTTCTTCATAGTCGAAGGAAACATCAGGTGAATGAATTTGTACAATGTCAACCTTATTGCGCGACCGTTCACAACCGAAATCATTGAACCTGCGAAGCCGAATATCATGAAACCCATACTCAGTAAAGGTATAAGTCAGATTGTGCGTATTCGCAGCCAACTCGCCATTTACAGTCCAGATATATTCAAAAGCGGGGTTGAAGGCTTCCGTGTTGGTGAATGTGGAAGTTAAAGGAGGCGAGCACGATATGATATTGTAGGAGGTAAAGTCCATGGTTGGATTAGGGGAAACCACAAGCGTGTCTTGCACCGCAACAGTGCAAGCGTTTCCATAATGAGCAATCATCGTGATAATGTGAGACCCGGGCGTACTGTAGGTGGCGGTGGTACTTGTTTGGTTTGCATCGATTGTTCCGTTGCTTGTGAAATCCCATTGGGTTTGCGTGGGTAAAGGCACAGAATGGTTGTTGAACGAAATTGTTTGACCGGCACAAATGGTATCGCGATTGAAGGTGAACCGCGCTTCTGGTGAATCAGAAATAAGCAGCGACTGACACAACGTGTCTGCGCACCCAGTGGAATTTTCGACAGAAAGACAAACCGTGTAAGTGCCAATAGAATCGAAGCTAACGGATTGAACCGTGTTGTTTTCGGTGAGCATAGCACTATCAATTGTCCACTGATGGCTTATTACATCGGGAGAGTTGTTGGCGGTGAACTCGATTGCCGTAGGCAAAAAACAAGAGCTTTGAGAGCCAACAGAGAAGGAGGCATTTGGAAAATTGGAGGTTACTGTTATGAGCTGAAACGAGGAGATGGAAGCGAAACAGCCATTTTCATCTGCGATTGCGAGCACGGGCGTATAACTTCCGGTTTGTTCGTAGCAATGATTTGGATTTGTGTCTGTTGAAGTGTTGCCATCTCCGAAGTCCCAACTTCGGGAAACAATGGCCCCCGAACCGGGAACCGAAGAGTCTATAAGTGTCGTGCAAAAAGGTAAGCAGCCTTGGTTGTCGGCTGTGGTTATTGCCGCTGTGGGCTTAGCGAAAACAGTAATGTATTCACCAAAAAAATGCGTTTGTCCATTTGAAGTAACAGACACGTCATACGTTCCGGCTTGATTGAATATAGCCACATATGGGTTTGCGGTCGATATTAATACACTGCCGGATGGCGTAGTAATATTCCATTCAATACCGCCCGCAAGCGCAGTTCCATCTAGCATCGCCTGAACTACAATGCCGTGGGGCGCGCAGCCCGTGGGCTCTTCACATACAAGGGAAATGTTTTGCGAACGACCATCAACCAAGCCAATTGCAACTAGGAAAACCGTTAGGGAATATGTAAGAAAGTGACTCGTCATGGTTTGACACAGTGTGCCGTAACGCTGACTTTATACTGCGATTTGAGGGAAAGGTTACGCAATCGCTAAAGCGCGGCTAACTTTGCCGGCTAAACAAGAGGCAATGAAAAATCGTTATTTCAGGAAGTTTGTGCACTATGTGTTGAATGGGTTGCTTATCACTCTTCCTGTTTTCGGAACAGGTTATATCGTATTTCAACTGTTTAGTTTTCTCGATAGCATAGTGCCGAGGATTCTCTATACCGAGGACGAAATGCTTACCAAGGGTGACCACTTTTCGGGCTGGGGTCTGTTGATGCTTATTTTGGTGTTGTTTGTCATGGGTTGGTTCGGTGGCATGTTCATCAATGACCGTATAAAGGGTTTGTTTCAGCGATTGCTTGACAAAATTCCGGGAGTTAATAACCTCTATAAAGCGATATCAGACGTGCTGGGGGCGTTTGTTGGCAAGGAGAAGAAGTTTAACCAACCGGTACTCGTTCGCGTAAGTGAACAGACCGAGCTTGAAATGATAGGTTTCATTACCGACACGGATTTATCGGAATTGGGAAATAACATACAAGGCAAGGTTGCGGTCTATTTTCCGATGAGCTACAGTTTTTCCGGGCATATGATGATTGTGCCCGCGAAGAACATTACCCGAATAGAGCGCAACGCGGTGGATATTTTGAAGTATGCCATGAGTGGTGGAATTGTAGAGCTTGATCCGGAGAATGAAGGAAAAATACACCACTAACCTGCTTCTCCTCCACCTCATTGTACTGGTGTGGGGGCTTACCGGAATTCTCGGAAGGGAAATTACGCTCGAGCCGTTTCTGTTGGTGTGGTGGAGGGTTCTAATTGCAGTCGCAACGATTGCTGCCATAGCAATGGTGTCGCGTCGAAATCTGGCGGCCGGCGGTCGCGAGTTGGTTCGGTTTGCAGGAGTTGGCATACTTACAGCGGCTCATTGGGTTTGTTTTTTTGCAAGTATCAAATACTCCAAGATTTCCGTAGCACTTGTTGTGTTGAGTACGTCAGCTTTTTTTGTTTCTGTGATTCACCCGGTACTGAAAAGGGAGGCGCCTAAGCGCTATGAAATGGTGCTCGGTTTGGTTGTTGTTGTTGGAATATTTCTAATCTTCAAGTTTGAGACAGCATACACATTGGGAATATTACTTTCCCTCATGGCGGCGTTTTTGGCCGCGTTGTTTTCTACGCTGAATTCACGCTTGGTGGTCAAGCATGAACCTATGAAAATTGCATTCTGGGAAATGCTGTTCGCTTTTCTAGGGGTTACTGTTTACCTCGCCACATCCGGTGAGGCTGAGTATATGATGCAGCTCCCCTCCTATCGCGATTTTCAACTGTTGCTGTTGCTTGGAGTTCTTTGCACCGGTGTTGCTTTTATTGTGAGCATTCGAGTAATGCGCGTGCTGAGCCCTTTTACATGCGCTCTAGCTATAAATATGGAACCGGTATATACGATTATGCTAGCGCTTGTTTTGTATGGAAGTGATGAATGGATGAGCCCGCAATTTTACCTAGGCGGACTGGTCATTATGTCAACACTTTTTGTAGACACATGGTTGAAACAACGATCAAAGAAAAACGCAACAGAGAATCAACGATAGATGCTGTTTTCCAGAATATAACGGGCCACTTGCGGAGGGGTTAAGTCTGTAATGGATTCTCCCCGATGCACCCTCATGCGGATATCGGTGGCTGAAATGTCGACCAACTCACCCGACAAAAAATGAATGCGCGCCTCATAAGGTGTCAGTGAGACGGGAAGGGTGGGCGTTTTATGCGTTCGCGGGTACACAAGAAGTTCTGCCAACTCGAGAAGCATATCAAATGTTTTCCAGCGGTCAAAGGCCATGAGATTATCCTCACCAATGATTAGGTGAAAAAGGTGTTCAGGGTGTTTTTGGATTAGGGCGCGAATGGTATCAATGGTGTACGAGGGTCGCGGTAAAGTGAACTCGATATCGGAAATATACAGGTTGGTTTTTCCGGAACAAGCTAACTGAGCCATGTGCAGGCGCTGATTTTCGTCGGCAAGAAGCTTGCTTTCCTTGAATGGATTATGAGGGCTTACCACAAACCAAACCTGATCTGAAAAGCATTGCTGTAAGGCTTGGTTGGCTACGTGCAAGTGTCCGTTATGAATGGGGTTGAACGAACCGAAGTACAAGCCTATGTTCATGACAGGGCTAAAAATTGACGCACACACGCCTCTGCTTCCAGAAGAGCCTGGTCCAATTGTTCATTAACAATTACACGATCGAAGCGAGGTTCAAATGCCATTTCTTGTTGTGCTTTGGAAACACGCTGTTCAATTTTCTCGGGCGATTCGGTGCTTCTTTTTCTAAGACGCTCTTCAAGCACGGCCACGCTGGGCGCTTTTACAAAGATGGACAGAGCCTTATCACCTAGAATTTTCTTGAGATTCAACCCACCTATTACATCTAGATCGAAAATCACATGGCCTCCATTTTTCCAGATTCGTTCTATTTCACTGTAAAGGGTGCCGTAATACTGGTTGGTATACACTTCTTCCCACTCAATGAAATCGCCGTTTTTCGCGCGGTTCAGGAATTCCTCCGGTGTTATGAAGTAATAATCCTTGCCATTGACTTCATAGTCGCGCATGTGCCGCGTGGTGGCCGATATGGAAAACGACAGGCGCAGATCATCAATACCCATTAGATGGCGCACAATGGTTGTTTTACCTGCGCCGCTGGGTGCCGAAAAAATGATTGCTTTGCCTTGTGACATAGTGCGTCGTGTCGTAGGGGGGTGCAAAAATATCGCTAGAGAACGTTGTTGATTTGTTCTTTGATTTTTTCTAATTCATCCTTCATCACAACAACCAAACGCTGCATGTCGGCGTCGTTGGCTTTGCTTCCGATGGTGTTTACCTCTCGTCCGATTTCCTGAGAAATAAACCCAAGTTTTTTACCTTGTGACTCACCCTTCAACTCATCACTGAAGTGCGCACAATTGGCCTCTAATCGCTGATACTCTTCGCTTATATCGAGTCGCTCCAAATAATAAATCAACTCTTGTTCAAACCGATTCGGGTCAATCTTATCTATCGGTATAAGCTCTTCCAGATTGGTGCGAAGCTTTTCACGCACACGTTGGTTTCGCGTTGCGATGGGCTCATTAAGCGCTTG
>Ga0315903_10002661_pt1 | contig 25782 bp, 23 predicted proteins | sample LakEriMetagenome_7_FD_203524 | JGI IMG/M metagenome (GOLD analysis project Ga0315903, IMG submission 203524) | Freshwater fungal communities from buoy surface, Lake Erie, Ohio, United States - Buoy 2 MA119 | ecosystem: Environmental > Aquatic > Freshwater > Lake | place: USA: Lake Erie, Ohio... | reverse complement strand
GAACTATTAGGCACCAATCAATTTTTGGTAGACATGTATCGAAAGTTTGAAAATGATGTTGCAGGGAGTGTAAGTAGCAATTTTTTAACCACCATAGTTTCTCAATCTAAGAATCTAGCTGACCCTAAATTTTACCCATCAAGATCAAATAATTCAGCACTTCTATCAATACTAAAAGAAAAAATTTCAATTCACATTGGCTTAGAAAAAAATCTTAACGACTATTACAATTTTGCAAACATTAAAACCCCCTTAGCAATATGGCTTTCGAAAAAAACATCTATTTCAAATACACAAAAAATCTCAGATCAAATAAACAGTTTCCTAAGCGCAAAGTACACAACATCCGTCTTTAATATACTTAAAATCAGCGATCAGAATATTAAAGACTTTGGGATCGATGAATCAATAATCGAAAATTATTTGAGCGACAGCACTGCAAACCTAAGCACCTTAATTCAAAAAAATGCTCAATTGACATTAAATGAAAATACAGATGACATTCCAGTAAATTTATTTACGTCAATCAGAACTGTAGGGCTAAGCATCGGTAAGGACCTTATTACACGGGCTGTTGCTTCAGTAATTACAAAGCGATTCTTAATTCTCACTGGTTTGTCTGGATCAGGAAAAACCAAGCTTGCCGAAGCAATGGCCTATTGGTTAGCCGACGATCCCGAGCAACAAATTTGTATGGTCGCCGTGGGTGCCGACTGGACAAACAACGAGCCACTGCTTGGATATCCTGATGCGATTACCCCGGGGCACTATTGCGCACCCGCCAGCGGCATATTGCAGTTGCTGGACCATGCCATCAACACGCCCAAGGCACCTCACTTTCTGATCCTAGATGAGATGAATCTCTCTCATGTGGAACGGTACTTCGCCGACTTTTTGTCAGCCATGGAGTCTTCCACCCCCGAGCTGGCCTTGCACGGCCAAGGCACACTCAAAGCTGAAGGGGACCTGTTTATACCGGCACGACAAGCTCTACCGCCCAATGTATTCATCATCGGCACGGTCAACGTGGATGAGACCACCTACATGTTCAGCCCCAAGGTGCTGGACAGAGCCAACGTGATTGAGTTTCGCGTGTCGCCCATGCAAATGGAAGCATTCCTGGCCGCACCTGCGGCTTCGGCCAGTTTGAAGGAATTAGCGGGTCAAGGTGCTCACTATGCCGAGGCATTTGTGTCGCGTGCCAAAGCAGACGCCAGCCTTGACCCAGCTGATGCAGCTCAGTTGCAGCTGGACTTACTGGCTTTGTTCAAGCCACTCTCTGATGTCGGTGCCGAGTTTGGTTACCGCAGCGCCAAAGAGATTGCCCGCTTTGTTGCCATCCACCGTGAGCTGAGCGGCAACGGCTGGCAATACAAAGACGCACTGGACGCACAGGTAATGCAAAAACTCATGCCTAAACTGCATGGCTCTGCACGCAAACTGTCCGGAGTGTTGGATAGCTTGAAAAAGTTTGCTGAGGACCACGATTTGCCTTTGACCAAAAACAAAGTGGACCGCATGCAAAAGCGCCTGAAAGACGAAGGCTTTACCAGCTTTGCTGAGAACTGATCGACAGGCCAACACACATGGCATACGCCACCATTGTTGATACCCTGGGCAAAACCATAGGCCAATTGGAACTGGTGCCGCAAGGGTCTAGCCCAGATGCCTTGGTGGTATTGAGCGCAAGCGAGGTCGCCGCCCTGGGCGAGGCAGAGGTGCAAGTCCTAGAGGGGGCTAGGTACGAATACGAGCTCACCGATGAGAAGTCTTGGAGGCTGTCGCCCACCAGCTGGGGGGCCAGCACGGATGTGGTGCTGCAAAGTAAGCTGCCCTCACGGCAACATTGCGGTCTGCTCAACCCCGGCCTAGCCACTGGAACGCTCAACCTAACGGTGCAAGATGCCTCCGGGCAACCCGTGGGTACCACGCGTGTAGAGGTGCGCTCGCGCAAATTGGGTTACCGCACCGACTACCAACTGATGCTCAACGACATCACCGAGCATTGCGTGGGTTTGCTGCAAGACTGGCAAGCAGCCAGCCAGTTCAAGGCTACACCAGATGTCACTGGTAACGAGATCACCCTAGGTCAGCAATTCGCTTTTGTGCGTGCGCTGCTCAACACGCCCAGTTTTGAAAACGCTTTGCAACGCATAGCCAGCCACCCACACGAAACATGGATACAAGAAGAAACACAACAACCCGTGGTTGGCGGCTTTAAGCCATCTGGCAAGCTGATACGGCAACTTGCCTCAGGCAGCCGCCGCATGGCTGTGCCGCCTGGCCATAGCTTGCATCCAATTTTTCCCACCTTGCCCGAACGCATCACCGTACGGCAAAACAGCCGAACCACCGATACACCTGAAAACCGTTTTGTGAAATTTGCGTTGCGCAGCTTTCGCCAGTTCTTGGCCGAGATGCGGGACAAGGATGCCTTGCAGTCAGCCAAGCATGACCGATTGCGTAGCGAGCTTGACGCGCTCAGCAACAAGCTTGATCAAGCCCTGGGTTGTGATGCATTGCGCCATGCAGGCGAACCCACCTTTTTGCCGCTGGGAAGCCCTACGCTTCAACGCCGCGAAGGCTACCGCCAAGTGCTGCAAGCCTGGGCGCAATTTGCCATGACAGCCAAGCTGGTCTGGGCGGGCGGGGAGCGTGTCTACGGGATGGGCCAGCGTGATGTGGCCACGCTGTACGAGTACTGGGTGTACTTTGAATTGCTGCGCACGGTAAAGGATGTATTCAATCTGGACATGCCCGATATCAAACAGCTGATTGAACCAACAGGTGACGGCTTTGGTTTGAAACTGCGTTCAGGCAGGCACTTAGCTCTAAGCGGCACATCCAAACAACCTGGGCGCACACTTGAAGTGCGGTTTAGCTACAACCGCACGTTCAGCAGCAACAAGTCCACAAGTCAAACAGGTTCATGGACAAAAAACATGCGCCCCGACTACACACTGAGCTTGTGGCCAATTGGATTTACCGAGGCGCAAGCTGAAGCGCAAGAGTTGATGGTGCATGTGCATTTCGATGCCAAGTACCGACTTGAGCAAGCGGCAGATCTTTTGTCGTCCCCAACCGTTTCAGATGGCTCAGGCGATGACGAAAGTTTTCCCGAACAAGATGAAATCAAACAAGCCGAGTCATCGGGAACCTACAAACGCGCTGACTTGCTGAAAATGCATGCCTACCGCGATGCCATCCGGCGCTCTCATGGCGCTTATGTGGTGTACCCCGGCGATAAGCAAGACGGCGAACCGTTCAAGGGGTTTCATGAAGTTCTGCCGGGGCTGGGAGCTTTTGCGTTACGGCCCGGTAATGGCACTGATGCCCTGCAAAAATTTCTGCGCGATGTGGTGGCCCATGTGTGCGACCGCACCACTGCCCGCGAACGCCAAACCTACGAGAACTTTAAAAGCTATCAATCACACGGCCCTCAATTGGCCGATGAGCAACGTGCTTTGTACCGAGTGGTCCCCGAGAGAACCGGCTTAAAGCGCCACACACCACCAGCGGACACTGCGGTGCTGTTGGGTTGGTACAAAGATGAACATCATCTGAAATGGATCAGGAATAAGAACCTTTATAACTTCCGCTTGGGCAACACTGATGGTGCTTTACGTTTGACTCCTCAGATTGTTGGTGCCCAGTATTTGTTGCTGCATGGCCCCGATGGCAATGCATTACCAGGCCTGTTCCGCATGACCCAATTGGAGCAAGGCCCCAGTCTGGTCAGCGATACAGAGTTGGTTGGATTGGGCTACCCCACACCGCCGACACGAAAAGCTTACGTGCTTTTCAATGTTGAACCTGCCGTTGAGTTTGGGGGTTTTAAATGGGCATTTCAAAATCTCCCGAACCTACCAGTCAATGTGCACAAGGGTTATCCGTTTGCAACTGACTTGGCGACTTTGATGACAGTGGCGAAAGTTGCTTCTTTTTAGTGCAACCGGTTAATTGATTACTTCAGCATGTCACCAAGGGCCGCGATGGTCAATACATTCTGAAAGCCAACAACCCGGACTACGAAGACCTGACGGCTACCGACGACATGCGCACGCTGGCCCGTTTGCGCAGCATCATCGACCCTCTGGATCTGGCGCTCGGTGAGTCTTTCATGCGCGAAGACATTCCAACGCTGTTTGGCGAGGCCTACAACCCTGGCAATTGGAATGTCGGCCATGTTGTGCTGGCACAGAAAAAAGCTCACATCCTACTGGTCACACTCAACAAACAAGGCCGGGCTGACGAACACAAGTACATGGACCACTGGATCGATGACACGCACTTTCACTGGCAAAGTCAGAACGCCACCGACCCGACCAGCAAACGCGGCGACGAAATCATCCGTCACGCCGCTTTAGGCATCGACATCCATCTATTTGTGCGCGACACCAAACTGGCCGAAGGCAAGGCAGCACCGTTCACGTACCATGGCCGCGTGCGCTACCAGTCGCACCAAGGCAGCAAACCCATGAGCATCGTGTTTGGGCTGCAAAGCGGGGCGGATTGACGGGTGCATCGCTGGCCCTGCGTGTGGGCGGCGCCTACAGCGTCCGAAGGTTTCGTTTTGCCTTCATAGCTCGGCATTGCCCGAGCTCCACGCACATTACACAAAGGTCGCGGCAGAAACGCCAAACCGTTCGCTGAGCGCGCGCACTTGGCGAATATTGAACTCTCGCTTGCCCGTCAGGATTTCGGACACGACACCCTGACTGCCGATCTCGCTAAGGTCGCTTTGCTTCAGTCCGTGTTGTTCCATCAGAAATTTAAGCGCTTGCACGCCTGTGACTTCGGGCAGAGGGTGATGCTTGGCTTCATAGTCCTCGATCAGATCGCCCACGATGTCGACCAAGCCCATCGCGGTATGCTTTTCTTCGCCTTGGGTTTCATCCAGCAGGGCTTGGAGCATCTCGGTCATGCGCGCGTAGCGCGCTTCATCCCGGATGGGGGTGATGTCAGTTGCTGCACGGAACTGCTCCCAGACTGGGAGAAGGTGCTTCACGTCGATGGCTGCATTCATGATTTCCATGCTCCTTTGTCGTATTCCCGGTGGGTCAATACTGCCTTGATATACAAGATCTGCTTTTCGAACCGGATGTAAGCCATCACACTCAAATATCAATATTCCCCGCCCGCAATGCGTTGCTTTCGATGAAGTGGCGGCGGGGTTCCACCTCGTCGCCCATCAGCATGGTGAAGACGCGGTCGGCTTCGATGGCGTCGTCAATTTGCACGCGCAGCAAGCGGCGCACGGTGGGGTCCATGGTGGTTTCCCACAGTTGGGCGGGGTTCATTTCGCCCAGACCCTTGTAGCGCTGGCGGCTGGTGGTGCGCTCGGCTTCGCTGATGAGCCAATGCATGGCTTGACGGAAGTCGCTCACTTTTTCTTCTTTTTGGCGCTCGCCTTCACCGCGCAGGGCTTTGGCCCCCTCGCTCAGCAAGCCCCGGAAGGTGTTGGCGGCTTCGGCCAGTGCGCCATAGTCTGCACCGTGCACAAAGTCTTGCGTGATGACGCTGCTTTTAATATTGCCGTGGTGGCGGCGACTGATGCGCAAGATGGGTTTGTCGGTGCGTACGTCAAACTCGGCACTCACTTCGGCAGGGATGCCGGTGGTGTTGAGTTCACGCAGCTTGGTTTGCAGCGCCGGGGCGCATTCGGCGGCCAGATCCAGCGTGTCCAGGTTCAACGACACACCGTCGGCCATGGCGCGCAGGGCTTCTGCGTCCATGAAGTTGGACAGGCGGGCAATGACCGATTCCGCCACTTGGTGCTTGCGGGCCAATGCTTCCAGGGTTTCGCCTGCCAACACCTGAGGGGACGCGCCACCCGTGGTGATGCTGGCGTCTTTCAGTGCGATGCGCAGCAAAAAGCCATCGAGTGCCGGGCCGTCTTTGAGGTACAGCTCTTCTTTGCCGGCCTTGACTTTGTACAAGGGCGGCTGGGCAATGTAGATGTGCCCACGTTCCACCAGATCGGGCATTTGCCGATAAAAGAAGGTGAGCAACAAAGTGCGGATGTGTGCGCCGTCAACGTCGGCGTCGGTCATGATGATGATGCGGTGGTAGCGCAGTTTGTCGACGTTGAAGTCGTCGGTGGCGCTCTTGCCGGACTCGGCGGTGGCTTTGCCAATGCCGGTGCCCAGGGCGGTGATGAGCGTGACGATTTCGTTGCTCGTGAGCAGTTTTTCGTAACGCGCTTTTTCGACGTTCAGGATCTTGCCGCGCAGGGGCAGGATGGCCTGGAATTTACGGTCGCGGCCTTGCTTGGCCGAGCCGCCGGCGGAGTCGCCCTCGACGATGTAGATTTCGCACAGGGCCGGGTCTTTTTCTTGGCAGTCGGCCAGTTTGCCGGGCAGGCCCATGCCGTCCAGCACGCCTTTGCGACGCGTCATTTCGCGGGCTTTGCGGGCGGCTTCACGGGCGCGGGCGGCCTCGACAATCTTGCCGCAAATGATTTTGGCGTCGTTCGGGCGCTCTTCTAAAAACTCGGTCAAGGCTTTGGCCACGATGTCTTCCACCGGGGCGCGCACTTCGCTAGAAACGAGCTTGTCTTTGGTTTGACTAGAAAATTTGGGTTCGGGCACCTTCACGCTCAAGACGCAGCACAGGCCTTCGCGCATGTCGTCGCCACTGACTTCAACTTTTTGCTTTTTGGCAATCTCGTTTTTCTCAATGTATTTGCCAATGACCCGCGTCATCGCCGCGCGTAAACCCGTGAGGTGGGTTCCGCCATCACGCTGGGGAATGTTGTTGGTAAAGCAGAGCACGCTTTCGTTGTAGCCGTCGTTCCACTGCATGGCCACTTCGACCCCGATGCTGGTGCCGGGAATGCCACCATAGCTGTCAGCAGGGCGTTCGCCGTTGGCGTGGAAAGCATTAGGGTGCAACACTTTTTTGTTGGCATTGATGAAGTCAACAAAGCCTTTGACGCCGCCAGCCCCTGAAAAATCGTCCTCTTTGCCGCTGCGCTCGTCCAGCAGGCGAATGCGCACGCCATTGTTCAGGAAGGACAGTTCGCGCAAACGCTTGGCCAGAATTTCGTAATGAAAATCGGTGTTCTGCGTGAAGATTTCGGTGTCGGGCAAAAAGTGCACTTCGGTGCCGCGCTTGTCGGTGGCACCCGTCACGCGCATGGGCGAGACCTCCACGCCGTCCACAGTTTCGAGCAAACGGTTTTGCACAAAGCCTTTGGCAAAGTCGATCTGGTGGACTTTGCCCTCGCGACGCACTGTCAGGCGCAACCATTTGCTCAACGCATTCACGCAAGACACGCCCACGCCATGCAAACCGCCCGAAACCTTGTAGCTGTTTTGGTTGAACTTGCCGCCCGCGTGCAGTTCGGTCAGGGCAATTTCGGAGGCACTTCGCTTGGGCTCGTGCTTGTCGTCCATCTTGACGCCGGTCGGAATGCCGCGCCCGTTGTCGGTCACGCTGATGGAATTGTCTGAGTGGATGGTGACGACAATGTCATCGCAATGCCCGGCCAGCGCTTCATCGATGGAGTTATCAACCACTTCGAACACCAAGTGGTGCAAGCCTGTGCCGTCAGAGGTGTCGCCGATGTACATGCCCGGGCGTTTGCGCACCGCCTCCAGACCTTCCAGAATCTGGATAGAGCCTTCGCCATAACCCTCGGATGCACCCACTTGGTGGGCGTCAATCTTGGGTTGCGCGGTGGTAAAAGCTTCTTCGCTGGGGTTGATTTCGTCGGTCATGGTCAATTTTCTCTGTCGCTTGAATGGCCGAAACCCGCGACGGGTCGCGGGTTTCGATAGGGTGGGCCTTGTGAGCTTTCGCCTTAAATGCGCATGGGCATCACCACATATTTGAAGTTGTCGTTATCCGGGATGGTGATCAGTGCCGAACTGTTGGCATCTGCCAAGTCAATGCGGACCATGTCTTGGCCCATGTTGGTCAGCACATCGATGATGTAGGTCACGTTGAAGCCGATCTCAATGGCGTCGCCGCCGTAATCGATGTCAAGCTCGTCCACAGCTTCTTCTTGCTCAGCGTTGGTCGATGCCACACGCAGGCTGCCCGGTTCCAGGTTCAGGCGCACGCCTTTGAACTTGTCGCTGGTCAAAATGGCCGTGCGCTGCAAGCACGACAACAAGGCTTGACGCCCCAAGGTCAGGTTGTTGCTGTGGCCACGGGGAATCACGCGGTTGTAGTCGGGGAACTTGCCTTCGACCAACTTGGTCACGAACTCCATACCGTCAAAAGTGAACTTGGCTTGGTTGTTGGCAAACTGCATTTCGATGGCACCGTCGGCATCGCTCAACAAGCGTTGCAACTCCAGAACCGTTTTGCGCGGCAAGATGACCTCTTGCTTGACCGGCACCTCCACGTCGAGTGTGGCGGCAGTAAAGGCCAAACGGTGGCCATCGGTGGCCACCAAACTGAGGCGATTGCCTTCAGCCACAAACAAAATGCCGTTCAGGTAGTAACGGATGTCGTGCAGTGCCATGGCAAATGAAACTTGCCCCAAGAGTTGCTTCAAGGTTTTTTGCGGCACGCTGAACACCGGACCGAAACTGGCGGCTTCTTGCACCAACGGAAAGTCTTCTGCGGGCAGGGTTTGCAGGGTGAACTTGGATTTGCCACCCTTCAGGATCAACTTGGCTTGCGATGACTCAAGCGTCACCGTCTGGTCGGAGGGCATGGTGCGCAAAATATCGATCATTTTGCGAGCGCCTACCGTGGTAGTGAAATCGCCCGGGTCACCCTCCATCTCGGTGGTGGTGCGGATCTGGATTTCCAGGTCACTGGTGGTCAACTGCACGGCATGGCCGGTTTTGCGAATCAAAACATTGGCCAACACGGGCAATGTGTGGCGGCGCTCAACAATGCCAGAAACGGATTGCAGCACAGACAACAATTTGTCTTGGGTGGCCTTCAGGACGATCATTTGTCTACCTTTGGTGGTTCTTTTAAGGCTTTAGCCCAAATTGGATAAATAAGGGCAATAAGCTGCCATTTTCGCTGTTTTTTGACTGATTTTCGACCCCCAAGGGGGCCATTCGGACATTCTTTTGGCTGGGCCGACTGGGTTGCCACAGCCCCCGGCCGCTAAATCGGCTTTTGAGGTTCGAATTCATCCCTTTAAGGTCTGTTCCAGCACATGCAGCTGCTGGTTCAGTTCGGTCAATTGCTGACGCTCGGCGTTGATTTTGCGTACGGCGTGCAACACCGTGGTGTGGTCACGCCCGCCAAACAGCTCCCCGATTTCGGGCAAGCTTTTTTGTGTCATTTCTTTGGCCAGGTACATGGCAATCTGGCGCGGCCGGGCAATGCTGGCCGGGCGCTTTTTGCTGTACATGTCGGCGACCTTGATCTTGTAGTAGTCGGCCACCGTTTTTTGGATGTTTTCGACGCTGATCTGGCGGTTCTGGATCGACAACAGGTCGCGTAAGGCATCGCGGGCCAGCTGGATGGAGATTTCTTTTTGATTGAAACGCGAGTAAGCCAGAATTTTGCGCAGCGCCCCTTCCAACTCACGCACGTTAGAGCGCACGTTCTTGGCCACAAAAAACGCCACCTCTTCGGGCATTTCGCTGCCCTCGCTGATGGCCTTGTTAATCAGGATGGCGACCCGCATTTCGAGTTCAGGCGGCTCCATGGCCACTGTCAGGCCCGAATCAAAGCGGGAAACCAAGCGCTCATGGATGTCGGCCAGCCCCTTGGGATAGGTGTCGCTGGTCATGACGATGTGCGACTTTTTGGCCAACAAGGCTTCAAAGGCGTTGAAAAACTCTTCTTGGGTCCGGTCTTTGTTGGCAAAGAACTGAACATCGTCGATCAACAGCAAGTCCAGTGAGTGGTAATGCTGTTTGAACTCGTCAAAAGTCTTGCGTTGGTAGGCTTTAACCACATCCGACACAAATTGTTCGGCGTGGATGTAGAGAACCTTGGATTCCGGGCGGTCTGCCAGCAATTTGTTGCCGATGGCATGCATCAGGTGGGTCTTGCCCAAACCCACGCCGCCATAGATGAACAAGGGGTTGTATAAGTGCCCGGGCGAGCCCGAAACATGCATGGCAGCGGCGCGTGCCATGCGGTTGGCAGTACCTTCGACCAGGTTGTCAAAGGTCAGCGCCGTATTCAGGCGGCTGCGAAAGGTGTTGGCCACGGCTTCATCGGGCAAATCGATCGGCTCCGGCCCGTTCTCCATGGACGATGGCGTTGACTGACGCGTAGTTCTGATGCCGCCGTCACGCGGAGTGATCACTAACTCAATTTGGACCGGATGGCCTTGAAGGCTTTCCAGCATGCTGACCAGACGACCTGCGTATTGCGCGCGAATCCAGTCGAGTTTGAAGCGGTTTGCCACAAACAAAGTGAGGCGCTGTTGATCGTCGGAGATCTGCGCGGTCAGGGGTTTGATCCAGGTATTGAACTGCTGTTCGGGCAACTCGCGAGACAGTTCGTCTACGCAAGCCTGCCACAAAGTCTGGGCTGAATCCATCTGAAATTCTGGGGGAAGTCCATCAGGCATGTTGTATTTATTTTTTGTGGACAGTTGAGGGAAAAAATGGCAGTGAAATCTGATTTATCAAGAGCTTATCCACATGCCGAAACGAATGCGGATGGGCATCATAAACCACATCTTTCAAATTTTGATCTAGGGGCTTCCCGAAGGCTTCATTGAGGTCGGATTTGCCGACCCTCCGAAAGTTTGCGATAATCTTGGGTTTCGCCAAAAGCAAATTTATGTCTTTGGGCACAAAGGAAGAGTAATGAAACGCACCTATCAACCATCCAAGACACGTCGCGCCCGTACCCACGGCTTTCTGGTTCGCATGAAAACCCGTGGTGGCCGCGCTGTGATCAACGCACGCCGCGCCAAGGGTCGCAAACGTCTGGCCGTCTAATGCACATTTGGCCGTCTGGCCGTGGCTTTCAGTCACACCAAGCGGCTAATGCTGAGGTTTGGCCATCGTGCAGCGTTTAAAAACACGCCCACAGTTTCAGGCCGCCTTGGCAGGTGGCACAGTCTCGCGAACAGCGCATTTTGCATTGCATCGCCTGACCCTCATGACACCCACGGACACCTCACTGGCACAAGCCGAATCCTTTGGGCCTACTCCTTCACCGGAGCAGGCCCTTTTCGACATTCCCGATGTCTGGCTGGGTGCCATGGTTCCCAAACGCTGGGCTCGTCGTGCCGTCACGCGCAATGCCATCAAAAGACAAATTTACAACGTGAGCGCTTGTTTCTATGACCGCTTGCCAGTTGCGGCCCATGTGGTTCGCCTGCGCACCACTTTCGACCGCAAACAGTTCATCAGCGCCACATCCGAGGCCCTGAAACTGGCGGTAAGGCAAGAGTTAGAACAGTTGTTTGAGCGCGCTGTGCGCCCCGAGGTAAGCGCATGATCGTCCAGCGTTTTTTGATGGGTGTTGTGCGTGCTTATCGCTTGTTGCTGAGTCCTTGGCTGGGTTCTTCCTGCCGCTTTGAGCCCACTTGTTCGGCTTATGCCTTGCAAGCGCTTGAGCAACATGGCGCTGCTGCAGGGAGTTACTTGACCCTTCACCGCCTGGTGCGATGCGGCCCTTGGTGCAAAGGGGGTCATGACGACGTGCCGCAACAATCGCCCCGTTTGTTTTCCGCTTTGTTTTCTCTTACTTCTTCAAAGAAGACCCCATGAACGATATCCGTCGCACCATCCTTTGGGTGATTTTTGGTTTTTCCATGGTCCTGTTGTGGGACCAATGGCAGCTTTCCAATGGCCACAAAGCCACCTTTTTCCCCAAACCTGAAGTCGCAAGCACTGCTGCACCCGCTGCAGTGACCCCTGCGGCAAGCAATGGAGTGCCCACGGCCACAGTCACCCCTGCGGTCACCGCCTCGCCTGGCCAAGTACCTACTTCCGCGCCCAATACCGCGCCTGCTGCCACAGCAAGCCCACGCGAAAAGATCGAAGTGGTCACCGATGTACTCAAGCTCAGCTTTGACACCGAAGGCGGCTCACTGGTTCGATCCGAGTTCAAAAAGCACGCCGATTTTGAAGACAGCAAAAAGCCTTTGATCTTGCTGGACCAAAGCAGCACCCGTGTTTACATGGCTCAGACAGGTTTGATTGGGGGTGATTTTCCGACCCACAAAACCCCCATGCAGTTCAGCGGCGAACGCAGCCTCAAAGACGGCCAAGATCAGTTGACTTTGCGTTTTGAGTCCGACAGCTTGAACGGTGTGAAACTGATCAAGACCTACACCCTGCAACGCGGCAGCTATGCCATTGGCGTGAAGCACGAAGTGGTCAACTCCGGCACCAATGCCGTGTCGCCACAACTTTATTTGCAGTTGGTGCGCGATGGCAACAAGCCTGCAGGCGAGTCCGCTTTCTACTCGACGTTTACGGGTCCGGCCATTTACACCGAGGCCAAAAAGTATCAGAAAGTCGAGTTCAGCGACATTGAAAAGAACAAGTCCGAAATCGAAAAATCATCGCCCAATGGCTATGTGGCCATGGTGCAGCACTATTTCGCAAGCGCCTGGTTGCTGGCCGATGGCATTCAGCGCGAGAACTTCGTGCGCAAAGTTGATACCAACCTGTATGCCGTGGGCATGATCACGCCCGTTGCCGAATTGGCACCTGGCCAATCCAAAACCATGAGCACGCAGTTGTTCAGTGGCCCACAAGAAGAAAAAGTCCTTGAAGCCTTGGCCCCCGGACTGGATCTGGTGAAGGATTACGGCTGGCTGGCCATGTTGTCCAAGCCTTTGTATTGGCTGCTGGACAAGCTGTTCGGCTTTATCCAAAACTGGGGTTGGGCGATTGTGGCTTTGGTGCTGTTGCTCAAGATCGCTTTTTACTGGCTCAATGCCAAGGCTTATTCGAGCATGGCCAAAATGAAGGCCATCAACCCCCGCATCATGGAAATGCGTGAACGCCTGAAGAGCGATCCGCAAAAAATGCAGCAAGAGATGATGAAAATCTACCGCGAGGAAAAGGTTAACCCAATGGGTGGCTGCTTCCCGATCATGGTCCAGATTCCGGTTTTCATTGCGCTCTACTGGGTGTTGTTGTCCAGCGTTGAGATGCGTAACGCGCCCTGGATCGGCTGGATTCATGACTTGGCTGCCCCGGACCCGTTCTTTATTCTGCCCGTGGTCATGACCTTGACCACCATGCTGCAAACCGCGCTCAACCCCGCGCCACCCGACCCGATGCAAGCCAAACTGATGTGGATCATGCCTTTGGTATTCTCGGTCATGTTCTTCTTCTTCCCGTCCGGCTTGGTGCTGTATTGGATTACCAACAACATCTTGTCGATTGCGCAGCAGTGGGTCATCAACACCCGCATGGGCGTGCCGCCGCAGTTCAATCTGCCCAAGTTCAAGTAACCCCAAAAAGGGCCGCGCAAGCGGCCTTTTTTTGCTGTTCCACCCACACTTCCAACACCATGCTGGCCAGACACCAAGAACCGATTGTTGCCATTGCCACCGCACCCGGGCGCGGGGCTGTGGGCATTGTGCGGGTGTCGGGCAAGTCATTGGCCCCCTTGATCCAAGCGCTTTGCGGGCGCAGCCTGAAACCCCGCGAAGCGACTTACCTGCCCTTTGCCGATGCCGATGGCAGCCCGATTGACCATGGCCTGGCTATCCGCTTTGCAGCGCCGCACTCGTTCACCGGAGAAGACGTGTTGGAATTGCAGGCCCACGGTGGGCCCGTGGTTTTGCAATTGCTGGTGGCGCGCTGCCTGCAAGCGGCCGCCGAAACCGACCCGGCCACAATGCAACCCCGATTGGCCGGGTTGCGCGTGGCACAACCGGGGGAGTTTTCTGAACGTGCTTTTCTAAACGACAAGATCGACCTGGCCCAAGCCGAAGCCATTGCTGATTTGATTGATGCCAGCACCGAGGCGGCCGCCCGCAGCGCCAGCCGCTCATTGGCCGGCGATTTCTCCAAAGAGATTCACCAACTGCGCGATGCCTTGATCCACTTGCGCATGCTGGTCGAGGCCACACTGGATTTTCCGGAAGAAGAAATCGATTTTTTGCAAAAGGCCGATGCCCAGGGTCAGCTCACCCGCTTGCAAGCGTCTTTGCTGACGGTGCTGCAACGGGCCAAACAAGGCGCACTTCTGCGCGAAGGCATCAAGGTGGTGATTGCGGGGCAACCCAACGCGGGCAAAAGCTCATTGCTCAATGCCTTAGCGGGTGCCGAGTTGGCCATCGTCACGCCCATTGCTGGCACCACCCGCGACGTGGTGCAGCAAACCATCCAGATCGAGGGGGTGCCCCTGCACGTCATCGACACCGCCGGGCTGCGCGAAGGCGAGGGGGTGGACGAGGTGGAGCAAATCGGCATTGCCCGTGCTTGGGGCCAAATTGAAAACGCCGATGCGGTGCTGTTTTTGCACGACCTGACACGGGCGGGCCAAGCCGACTACGACCAAGCCGACCGCGAAATTGCTGCCGCCCTGAAAGCCCGTTTACCCGCCAGCGTGAGCGTGGTTGACGTCTGGAACAAGGCCGACGCCGCCGCCATGCCCACTGTGCATGCAGGCTTAACTTTGTCGGCCCGCACAGGTGAAGGCCTACAAGGCTTGCGCCAACTTCTACTGCAACAAGCCGGATGGCAGCAAGCCAGTGAAGGGCTTTTTATTGCACGCGAAAGGCATGTGCAGGCCTTGCACCGGGTACGTCAGCATTTGGAAATGGCCGATGCGCACTTGGCCGCGCAAGCACAAAACCTGGACTTGCTGGCCGAAGAGTTGCGCTTGGGGCAAAACGCCCTGAACGAGATCACGGGCGAGTTCAGCGCCGATGACTTGCTGGGTGTGATTTTTTCCAGTTTCTGCATCGGCAAATAACATCGATAGGGCTTGGCTTCCGCCAGCGGCAGCCAAGGCTCTGCGGCGAGGCTCAGTGCACTCAGCCTCGCAGCAACTTTTCTTCGGCTACCGCCAGCGTTTGTGATTTACCCGATAACACCAGCGTATCGGCTGCACTCAGCTGCGTCTCATCGCTTACTTTCTCGCCTTGTCCGTTGGATCGGCGCAAGTTAACCACGCGTACGCCCATGGCGTGAAAGGCCAGGTCGCCCACTTGTTTACCCACCCAAGGTGAGGCCAAAGGCAAACTCACCGTGATCAAGCGTTCGTGGTCAATCTCGTCCAGCGTGTCGTCATCGGCGCCATGAAAATAGCCGCGCAACAAACTGTAGCGGGCATCGCGCTGTTCTTGCACGATGCGAATCACGCGCCGCATGGGCACGCCCACCAGCGCCAGCGCATGGCTGGCCAGCATAAGAGAGCCCTCTAATGCGTCAGGCACCACTTCGGTGGCTCCGGCCAGCTGCAATTTTTCAAGGTCCAGATCGTCTTGCGTGCGCACAATCACCGGCACTTGGGGTGCATGCCCGTGCACATGGTCCAGCACTTTCAGGCCTGCGGGCACGTCCAGATAAGTGATCACCACCGCGCTGGCGCGGGCCAGACCTGCCGCCATGAGCGACTGCAAACGTCCGGCATCGCCAAACACCACGGAATCACCGGCTGCTGCGGCCTGCCGTACCCGGTCCGGGTCGAGGTCCAGCGCCATATAAGGAATGTTTTCTTTTTCCAACATGCGCGCCAAGTTTTGGCCGCAGCGCCCGTAGCCACAAATGATCACATGCTTGCTGGTGTTGATGGACTTGCGCGCAATGCTGGTCATTTGCAAAGACTGCTGCAACCACTCGCTGGCTACCACCTTCATGACAAGGCTGTTGCTGTGCATGATGATGAACGGGGTCGCCATCATGGACAGCACCATGCTGGCGAGCACCGGGTTCAGCAAGGCCGGGGGGATCAGTTCGTTTTGCGCGCCGAGCGTCAGCAACACAAAACCAAACTCACCCGCTTGCGCCAAGTACAAGCCTGTGCGCAAGGCCACGCCTTGGGTGGCACCCGTCGCCCTGGCCAAAACCGTCACCAAGGCCAGCTTGAATAACACGGGCAAAGTGGTCAGCACCAGAACCAGAGGCCACCGCTCGACCACGATGTGCCAGTCCAACATCATGCCGATGGTGATGAAAAACAGCCCCAACAACACGTCGTGAAAAGGGCGAATGTCCAGCTCCACTTGGTGTTTGTATTCGGTCTCTGAAATCAACATGCCAGCAATGAAAGCGCCCAAGGCCAAGCTCAGACCTGCCAACTCAGTGATCCAAGCCAGGCCCAGCGTGACCAGCAGCAGGTTCAGGACAAACAACTCCTCACTTTTGCGCCGGGCCACCAAGGTCAGCCACCAGCGCATCACCCGTTGCCCGCCTGTCATGAGCAAGGTGATCAAGACCGCCGCCTTGGCACCTGCCAACAGCAAGGCCATCAACATTTCGTCAGCAGGCGCACTCAGGGCAGGAATCATCACGATCAGGGGCACCACCGCCAAGTCTTGGAACAGCAGCACCCCAACCACCCGTTTGCCGTGTTCGGATTCCAACTCCAGCCTGTCGGCCAGCAGTTTGATCACGATGGCCGTGCTGCTCATGGCCATGGCACTAGAGAGGACCAGCGCGGTTTGCCACTCCATCTTCCAGAGCGTTGGGGCCAAGGTGGCCACAAACAAAGAAAACACCGTCACGATGACCAAGGTCAACAGCACCTGCAACAAGCCCAAGCCAAACACATGTTTGCGCATGGAACGCAGTTTGGGGAGGTTGAATTCCAGCCCGATCACAAACATCAAAAACACCACACCGAATTCGGCCAAGTGCTTCACCCCTTCGGAGTTTTGCGCCAGCGCTAGTGCGTTGGGCCCGATGACCACCCCCACCACCAGATACCCCAGCATGGGCGGCAGCTTGAGCATGCGACAGCCGACCACACCCAAAACGGCGGCCAGCAAATACAACAGTGTCAGCTCCAAAGCACTCATGCATCAATAGTAACAAGCACATATGACATGGTCACCCGTATAAACCATTCAAAGACGAACTTGTGTGGGCTTGAACGCTCTGGCCGGGTTTTTTTAATACGCTGTTATACGCAGGCCGATAAAATGCCGACCATGCTCCCCAATCCCGACCGAATCTTGCAACTCGCCCGTGAAACCCTCGACATCGAGGCAGCGGCGCTGCTGCAACTCAAAGTCAAACTGGATGCGCGCTTTGTAAAAGCGGTGAACCTCATGCTTGGCGTGCAGGGCCGGGTGGTGGTCACGGGCATGGGAAAAAGTGGCCACATTGGCCGCAAAATTGCGGCCACTTTGGCCTCCACTGGCACCCCGGCCATGTTTGTCCACCCCGGTGAGGCCAGCCACGGCGACTTAGGCATGATCCAGGCCATGGATGTCGTGCTGGCCATCTCCAACAGTGGCGAAAGCGATGAACTGGTGGCCATATTGCCTTTTTTGAAGCGTCAGGGTGTTCCCATGATTGCCATGACCGGTGGGCTGAGCTCCTCATTGGCACAGCACGCCGATGTGTTGCTCGACTGTTCGGTTGACAAAGAAGCCTGTCCACTGAACTTGGCACCCACAGCCAGCACCACGGCGCAATTGGCCATGGGCGATGCGTTGGCTGTGGCATTGCTGGATGTCCGGGGCTTCAAACCCGAAGACTTTGCCCGCTCGCACCCCGGTGGTTCTCTAGGCCGCCGATTGCTCACCCACGTCAGCGATGTCATGCGCAAAGGAGACGCCGTGCCCCAAGTCGGCCCTGACGAAGCCTTCACATCGCTCATGCGCGAGATGACCAGCAAAGGGCTGGGCGCGACCTCGGTGACCGATGCCGATGGCCAGGTTCTGGGCGTGTTCACCGATGGTGATTTGCGCCGCTTGATTGAAAAAGGAACCGATCTGCGGCACCTCAAAGCGCGCGATGTGATGCACCCCAACCCACGCACGCTGCGCGTGGAGGCGTTGGCGGTTGAAGCCGCTGAGATGATGGAACAATTTCGCATCACCAGTGTGCTGGTGGTGGATGCCAACGGACGCCTGTGCGGTGCAGTCAACACCAACGACCTGTTGCGGGCCAAGGTGATCTGACATGCAGGCCCTCACCCCCGCCCTGAATTTCCCCCCCGAATTGCTGCTGCAAGCGCAGGGGGTCCGCGTGGCTTTCTTTGATGTGGATGGCGTGCTCACCGATGGTGGGCTTTATTTTTCCGAAACGGGTGAAGCCCTGAAACGCTTCAACACCCTGGATGGTCAGGGGCTGAAGTTACTGCAACTAGTCGGCATCACCCCGGTGGTCATCACCGGGCGCGACTCACCTGCCCTGCGTTTGCGTCTGAAGGCACTGGGCATTGAGCACGCGCGCTTTGGCACCGAAGACAAATGCCCGGCGGCCGAAGCGTTTTTGCAAACCCTGGGGCTTGACTGGTCGCAAGCTGCCGCCATGGGCGATGACTGGCCTGATTTACCGGTGATGCAACGCGCTGCCTTTGCCTGTGCCCCAGCCAATGGCCATGCCCAAGCCAAAGCGCTGGCCCATTACGTCACCACCGAGCGCGGCGGCGAGGGAGCCGCCCGCGCATTTTGCGATGTGCTGTTGGTTGCCAGTGGCCATTACGCCGGGCTGCTAGCCCAAGTTGGGGTCAACGCGCACACGGGGCCATCAGCATGAACTTGTTGCGCCGCCTGCTCGACCGACTCAGCGTCTATTTGCCCCTCTTGGTGATGGCCCTGCTGGCCTCGGGCAGTTGGTGGTTGGTGCGCAGCATGCCTGAGCTGATCACACCCGAGAGCGACAAAACCGTGCGACTAGACCCCGATTACCGCTTGACCCTTTTCTCGGTCAAGTCGTTCGACAGCAGTGGCCGCATGACTCGCGAAGTCAGCGGTAACAACGCGCAGCATTACCCGGCCACCGAGGCCCTGCACATTGATCAAATTCGCATCTACGCTGAAAGTGAGAGCGGGGCAAAAATGAACGCCCGTGCCTCCCAAGGCGTGGCCACCGACGACGGCACCCGAGTCACCCTGACAGGCAATGCCTACGCGATTCGGCACCCGTACAACACAAGCCCCCGGGTTGAACTGCGCGGTGAGCGGCTGGTGGCTTTGCCAGACGATGACCGTGTGACGTCCTCTGACCCGGTGCAGATTACGCGGGAGCGCGATGTCTTCACGGCCGCCACCATGGACTTCAACAGCAGCACCGCTGAATACGTTTTGCAAGGCCGGGTGCGTGGCTCTTTGGCGCCCAAGAACTGATCTTCCAAAATACTAGGGCTTCCTGCATGCAACTGGTCTTCATCACGGGTGCCTCCAGCGGCATTGGACAAGCCATGGCACTGGCTTACATAAAGCAAGGCTGGCGCGTGGCCCTAGTGGCCCGCCGTCTGGACGCCCTGCAAGCCTGGGCCGATGAAGTGGGGGCCACTGTTTCGGTTCAAAAAGACCAAATCGGCTTGTTTCATGCCGACGTGCAAGACCCTGACAGCATCATCCTGGCCGCGCAAGCCTGCCTGGCGCAAATGGGCGTGCCCGACGTGGTCGTGGCCAATGCAGGCATCAGCTTGGGCGTGGACACGTCCAAACGCGAAGACTTGGCCGTGATGCGCCAGGTCATGGACACCAATTTGCTGGGCATGGCCGCCACTTTTCATGCCTTTATTGAACCCATGCAAACGCGAGGCACGGGCACCTTGGTCGGCATAGCCAGTGTGGCGGGGGTGCGGGGCTTGCCCGGGCATGCCGCCTACTGCGCCAGCAAGGCTGCAGTGATCAGTTATTGCGAAAGTTTGCGCGGCGAATTGCGCGGCTATGGCCTGAAAGTGGTCACCCTGGCGCCAGGCTATGTGGCCACCCCCCTGACCCAGCGCAACCGCTACCCCATGCCTTTTTTAATGACCGCCGAAGCCTTTGCGCACCAAGCGCTGCCCAGCATTGCGCGTGGCACGTCGTTTCGTGTGATCCCCTGGCCCATGGGCATTGTGGCCAGATTGCTGCGCATGTTGCCCAATGCCGTGTTTGACCGGGCCCTCAAAGGCCGCCCCCGCAAACACCGCCACACCGAGAACTGAAAACCGGCGCACAACCGCAAGTTCCGGCCGCCACAAACAACAAAGCCCTGCAATGCAGGGCCTTGTTTGGATTCAAGGATCGATCAGGTCAGATCAACCTGGGAGGTGAATCAGTAACCGCCGCCGTAGCCGCCACCGCCGCCGCCTTCACGACGACCGCCACCACCACCACCGCTACCACCACGGGGACCGGCACCGTAAGGGCTGCGGAAACCACCGCCGCCACCTTCGCCGCCACCGCCGCCACCGCCGTAGCCGCCACCGCCTTCACGACGACCGCCACCACCACCGTAGCCACCACCACCGCCGCCGCCTTCACGGCGACCGCCGCCGTAGCCGCCGCCGCCACCAAAGCCACCACCACCGGAACGGGGAGGACGGGCTTCCATAGGACGGGCCTCATTGACCACCACATTGCGGCCACCCAAAGGCTGGCCATTCATGCCGTTGATCGCGGCTTGAGCTTCGTCGTCGCTGCCCATTTCCACAAAGCCGAAGCCTTTAGAACGGCCAGTGTCACGCTCCATCATGACTTTGGCGCTTGTGACCGCACCGAATTCACCGAAAGCTTGTTCCAGATCGCCGTCGCGAACCGAGTAAGGCAGGTTGCCGACGTAAAGTTTGTTGCCCATGCAAGGGACTCCTCAAAACACAGAGATAAAAGCGATGGAGCTCCGAAAGCGCATTCAACAAACCTAAAAACAACGGAAGGAAAGCGAAACTGATCTGGTCACCGCGAACATGACTTCACTGCTTCTTGCATTGAAGTTCGGTGATTATGCGTGATAAAACTGAGAAAAGTGCAAGCAAAATCGTCAACAATCCCTTCAGATTGTGGTTTGCAGCACAAATCTGTTGTTTTACCAACTCACTTCCCGGTCGGGCGTGGCACTGATTTTGTGGATCGTCAAGTCAGCGCCGTCGTATTCTTCTTCCGGGCTGAGCTTGAGGCCCAGGGTGATTTTGAGCAGGCCATAAATCACCAAACCGCCGAACAAAGCCCAACACACGCCCATCGCGGTGCCTATCAGTTGCGCCGTCAGATTGACGCCGCCTAGGCCCCCCATGCTTTGCGCACCAAAAATACCAGCGGCCACGCCGCCCCAAGCACCGCAGATGCCGTGCAAAGGCCAAACGCCCAAGACATCGTCAATCTTCCATTTGTTTTGGGTCAGGGTGAACATGATGACAAACAAACCACCGGCCACCGCCCCCACTGCCAGCGCACCAAAGGGGTGCATCAAATCGGAGCCCGCGCACACGGCCACCAAGCCGGCCAAAGGGCCGTTGTGCACGAAACCTGGGTCATTTTTGCCCAAAATCAAGGCCACCAACGTGCCACCCACCATGGCCATCAAGGAGTTAACAGCCACCAGACCCGAAATTTTGTCGAGTGTTTGGGCGCTCATCACGTTGAAGCCAAACCAGCCCACGATCAAAATCCACGAGCCCAAAGCCAAAAAAGGAATGCTGGACGGCGGATGGGCCGAGATCACGCCATCTTTGCGATAACGGTTGTAGCGAGCACCCAAAAGCACCACAGCAGGCAAAGCAATCCATCCGCCCATGGCGTGCACCACCACAGAACCGGCAAAATCATGAAATTCGTCACCCGTGGCGGCCTTGATCCAGGCCTGCACGCCAAAGTGCTGGTTCCACACAATGCCCTCAAAGAACGGGTAGACAAACCCGACGATCACCGCCGTAGCAATGAGCTGGGGCCAAAACTTGGCCCGCTCGGCTATACCGCCAGAAATGATGGCCGGAATAGCCGCAGCAAAGGTCAGCAAAAAGAAGAACTTGACCAAGTCGTAGCCATTTTTGGCCGCCAGTTGTTCTGCACCTATAAAGAACGTGGTGCCATAGGCTACGCTGTAGCCCACCACAAAATACACCACGGTAGAGACGGAAAAATCGACCAATATTTTGATCAGCGCATTGACTTGGTTCTTTTTGCGAACCGTGCCAAGCTCCAAAAACGCAAAACCCGCGTGCATGGCCAACACCATGATCCCGCCCAACAATATAAATAGCGCGTCTGCGCCCTGTTTCAGTGCTTCCATGACCATCTCTTGAGGTTTTATGAATTAAATTGGTGCATAAAGGGCTAAAAAACCCTTTTCGCACCAATATTAAGCAAGAAGCAGGCCCAAATTGATGCACTGGGCTTAAAAGAACCCATTCGTGGGCGCCTCAGCTTCATCCACCGCCTCCACGCAGAGGACATTTTTGACAGGACTGAAAGCGCCTCAGCCCACGCGCTTAGACATCAACACTCCGGATCGGGGCATCGACTGTTCGTCATATACTCGCCCCATGCGCCGATTTGAACCCGATTGCGGGCGCCGGAACCAGCGGGTTCCGAAATTCAGCTAAATGGCGTGTGTTTCAACTCAATGAAGCCCGGCCCAGCTGACTGCGAAGCCGGGTTTTTTGTCACCAGAACACATTAGATGCTGATCGCCGAATCCAAAAGCATGTTGTTTGATGCCCCTTTGCCCTTGCAAAGTGGGGCCTCCATTCGTGGCTACTCGCTGAGCTACGAGACCTATGGCAGCTTGAATGCCGATAAATCCAATGCCGTGCTGGTATGCCATGCACTGAACGCTTCACACCATGTGGCAGGTGTGTATGCCGATCAACCCAAAAACGTGGGCTGGTGGGACAACATGATTGGCCCGGGTAAGCCGCTCGACACCGACAAATTTTTCGTCATCGGCGTAAACAACCTCGGCTCCTGCTTTGGCTCCACCGGCCCCATGCATCTGAACCCCGACACCGGACGGGTTTACGGCGCCGACTTTCCGGTGGTCACCGTGGAAGACTGGGTCAATGCCCAGGCCCGCTTGCTCGATGCAATGGGCATCGCACAACTGGCCGCCGTGATGGGTGGCAGTTTGGGCGGCATGCAGGCCCTGAGTTGGACACTGCAATACCCCGACCGAGTCAAACATGCGGTGGTGGTGGCCAGCGCGCCCAACCTTAACGCCGAAAACATCGCCTTCAACGAAGTGGCGCGTCGGGCCATCGTGACCGACCCCGACTTTCACGATGGGCACTTTTATGCACAGGGCGTTGTGCCCAAACGGGGCCTGCGCATTGCCCGCATGATCGGCCACATCACGTATTTGAGCGACGACGTGATGAACGAAAAGTTTGGCCGCGAGCTTCGCCAGGCCGTCACCGACAACGCCACGGGTTACAAATACTCCACCCTCGACGTGGAGTTTCAGATCGAAAGCTACCTGCGTTACCAAGGCGACAAGTTCAGCGAATACTTTGACGCCAACACCTATTTGCTGATCACCCGGGCGCTGGATTACTTTGACCCAGCAAGAGAGCATGGTGGCGATTTATCAGCCGCTTTGGCGCGTGCGAACTGCAAGTTTCTATTGGTCAGCTTCAGTACCGACTGGCGCTTTTCACCCTTGCGCAGCCGCGAAATTGTTAAGGCCCTGCTGGACAACCGCCGCGACGTGAGCTACGCCGAGATCGATGCCCCGCACGGACACGACGCCTTTTTGCTGGACGACGCGCGTTACATGAACGTGGTGCGCTCTTACTTTGACAACATGTCCAGCGCCCTGAGCGCAGGAGGTGCAGCATGAGCGACCCTCTGATCATGCAAGCCATTGCACGCTTGGTGCCCCAAGGCGCGCGCGTGCTAGACCTCGGTTGTGGCGACGGCGCTTTATTGGCCTACCTGCAACAACACAACGCCTGCACAGGCTACGGCGTGGAACTGAGCGATGCCAATGTGCATGCCTGCGTGCAACGCGGAGTGAACGTGATCCAGCTCAATCTGGACGAGGGTTTGAACATGTTTGCCGACCAATCGTTTGATGTGGTGCTGCAAATCGACACGCTGCAACACCTGCGTAACGCCGAAACCATGCTGCGCGAAACCGTGCGTGTAGGCCGCGTGGGCATTGTGGCTTTCCCCAATTTTGCGCACTGGTTCAACCGCCTGAGCGTGTTGCAAGGGCGCATGCCTGTGACCAAGCGATTGCCTTATGAGTGGTACGACACGCCGAACATCCGGGTGGGCACCTTTGCCGACTTTGGCGACTTGGCGCGCAAAAACAAGCTGCAAGTGATGGATGCCTTTGGCCTGCAAAACGGTCATGAAGTTCGCTTGTGGCCTAACCTCATGGCGGGCACGGCGGTTTACAAATTGCAGCAAGGCTGACATGCCCCACAGCACGGCCCCCGAGGTCACGCCCAACGCGCAGAGTCCTTGGCTGATTGCCAATTTGCTGGCCCAGATTTCATTTGGTCTGTTGGCCATGACCTTGTGCCTGCCCTCCATGCAGGACTGGGGGGCTATTTTTGACGCCCCACAGTCCGACGTGCAACTGACTTTCAGCGGCTACGTGTTGGCCTATGGTTTTTTGCAATTGGTTTATGGCCCCTTGTCTGACCGGCATGGCCGCAAACCCATTCTGATGCTGGGGCTGGTGGTGGCGGGGCTGGCCTCGGTCATGGCCGCGCTGTCGCAAGACATTGCCACCCTCACGCTGGCACGCGTGCTGCAAGGTGCGGGCAGTGCGGCCAGCATGGTGGTCAGCCGCTCCATGGTGCAAGACCTGTTTGTGGGGCCACAGCGCACGCGGGTCATGGCCTACATCGGCATGGCGCTGGGCATGTGCCCGCCACTGGCCACGCTGATGGGTGGACAAATTCATGTGCGACTGGGCTGGCAAGCCAATTTTGTGCTGCTGGCCGTATTGGCTGTGCTGCTGTTTTTTGCCACCCTTTGGGGCTTGCCCCGGGTGCAAAAACCGGCCCCTACCGAGCACCACTGGCTGCGCGCCATGTTGAGCGCCTATGCCCGGCTCGCCCGTGAACCGCGCTTTGTGTTGTACGTCACGATCCTGGCGGCCACCACGGCCACGTTTTATGCTTTTCTGGGCGGTGCGCCCATCGTGCTCAAGGGCTTTGGCATTGGGCCTGACGGCATCGGCTGGTTCATCATGGCGGTTCCTCTGTCTTACATTTTGGGCAACTTCATGACCTCACGGCTGATTCAGCAATGGGGCGAATCGCGGGTCATGATTTGGGGCCAAGCCCTGACCCTGGGCGGATTGATGGTGATGCTGGGCTTAGGGTTGGCGGGCTTTGCCAGTCCTCTGGCCGTGGCCTTGCCCCTGCTTTTGCTGGGTCTGGGGCACGGCTTAATCAACCCGCCTGCTTTGGCTGGCACCGTGGGCGTGGTGCCTGCACTGGCTGGCTCTGCCGCTGCTGTGGCCGGGCTCATGCAACAACTGACCGGTGCCGCCGGAGGCTATCTGGTGGGCTTGGTGCCGCACCACGGCGCAGTCAATCTGGGCTGGATGATGCTGGGTTTTGCCCTGATGGGCACGTTGGCACTCGCCTACTTACAAAAACGCTGAACCCCTGCTTCAGTTACCGTCACCGCTCAAAATTTGTCACCCCCGACCCGAATACTGTCACCCCCGACCCGAATACTGTCACCCCCGACCTGAATACTGTCACCCCCGACCTGAATACTGTCACCCCCGACCTGAATACTGTCACCCCCGACCTGATCGGGGGTCCATGCCTTCGGCGGCCATGGATGCCCGGTCACGCCGGGCATGACAGTTGAAATGCCGGGCATGACGATGAAAAACCGACCTGATCGGGGGCACATGCCACTTAGCCCGTCACCCCCGACCTGATCGGGGGTCTATGCCACTTAGCCCGTCACCCCCGACCTGATCGGGGGTCTATGCCTTCGGCGGAGATGGATGCCCGGTCACGCCGGGCATGACAGTTGAAATGCCGGGCATGGCAGTTGAAAAGCCGGGCATGACG
>Ga0315903_10002659_pt1 | contig 25792 bp, 42 predicted proteins | sample LakEriMetagenome_7_FD_203524 | JGI IMG/M metagenome (GOLD analysis project Ga0315903, IMG submission 203524) | Freshwater fungal communities from buoy surface, Lake Erie, Ohio, United States - Buoy 2 MA119 | ecosystem: Environmental > Aquatic > Freshwater > Lake | place: USA: Lake Erie, Ohio... | reverse complement strand
GGAACTCATCCCATACGCGCTGCACTGGAACCTTCTTGCCGTGCGCGCCCACGAGTTCAGGCTGTGCGCTGAAGTCAGACACGATGACTGGAGTGCCGCACGCTTGGCTCTCCACGGCAGGGATGCCAAAGCCTTCGCCCATCGAGGTGAGTAGCTGCACGTCAGCCGCTGAGTAGAGCGAGGCGATCGCGTCCTGCGGGATGCCGTTGCGGAACTGGATCGGATGCGGGTATCGCACACGCTGGCTGTCTACGCCGGTTGCCTGCATCAAGCGAGGGAGGTTGACCCCTTCGCTGAGTCCTTGTGGCTCGGTGTGGATCATCCAGTAGACGTCAGGTCGGTCACGCATAAAGGTTGCCATTGCATCTGCCATCTCACCAAACGCCTTGCGGATCGGGATGCGACCACGGTTCGCAGCATTCGTCACGACAAGGAAGCAATCCTCAGGCAAGCCCATTGCGGCGCGCGCGCCCTTCCCTCTGTCGTTGAACACTGCGGTGTCAATGCCGTGTGGGATGTAGGTGACTTCTTCTCTTGGCACGCCAGCCTTCAGCAGTTCTTGTTCACCGAAGCGGCTCATTGCAATGGCGTGATGACCACCTTCCGCAAGGAAGCGTGCGACGAGTGGTGGGAGAGGCTGGTGATCTACTGGTGTCCAGCACGCAAGGTTCAACTCCTTCATTGCGTCAATGCCTGCGAGCGGCCACAGATCAAACAGCACAACGCCGAAGCCTGGCTGATCACCAATCCAGGACTTGATGTTCTCGCCTGCTACGTCCACGGAGTAGCGCATCAAGCCTTCAGGAAGGATTGGATGGTTGTGCGCGCACTGCATCATCACCTGCGCGCCGTGGTTGGCGACGACCGCCACCTCGTGATTGTCCTTCGCCATCTGATGAACGACCTGCGCCGTCTGCATTCCATAGCCGGACGGAACGTGGCAAGCGTTGGAATACCAAGCGATGCGGCTCATTGTCCTCGCCTCCTATTTGTGCCTAGTCAAGCGACCGTGGCACTGTCTACATAGTACCCGAAGGCGATGCTCAGGTGCAAGGAGCGGACCGCCTTTGCTGAGCGGGTCAAGATGGTCAACGGTTAGGTTCGTGGTTTTGCCGCACACCTCACACCACGGACGCTTGCTCCGTATCTGGCTGCTGAGCTTCTTCCACGCAGGGTCAAGGTATGGGTTTGGCTTCCCCTGCTGCCATCGGTAGGTTGCAGCGCGCTTGTGCATCGCGCATCTGTTGCCGTTCGGCGTAAGGATGCCGCAGTCAAGGCAGGGTCGTTGGAAGGTCACGCCTTCGGGAACTCAGGCAGAGGTAGCCCAGGCGCGATCACCTTTGCCAAGTGATCCACCACGCGCTCGGTTGCATCCTCGTAGAGCGGGTCATAGATAGCCCACGCAATCTTGCCAAACGCTTCCTCCATCGCCTCAACGGTCTGATCGAGTCTGGCTGTCACGACGTGAAGCATCTCGTGCGTTAGCACCTCGCGCTGGAGTTCTGGCGTCTGCTTCCAGAAGTCGTGGCTCACGCGCAGTTCGGCTGTCTCAGCCTGTGCGTGCGGGTTGATGTCTGCCCACGCCTCAACGTCTGAGGCATCACGAGCCACGGTGATCTTCCAGTAGGTGACGTTCATTGCGGCTTGCAGCTCAGCGACATACGCCTCAAGCGCGTCGTACTTGTCCGGCTGTTGCTTCGCTGCCATCCGTCCTCCAGTCCTCAGGGTGTAAGCCTGCCAGTGGGAGGACACCACTGGCAGGCGTTGGGCGGCTCTCAGGCCGCTCGCCCGTCAGTCTACTGGACTCGATAAGAGTCGCTTCTACAGGTCACGCGGAAGACCAGCCCATTGACCTCGCGTGCCGAGTCGTCCACTGCGCCGATTAGCCCACAGGATTTGCAGATCGCAACCCAGTCTTCACTCATTGCCAGCGTGTCAAAGTTGTGCGGATACTTGGCACGAGCCTCCTGCTCGTCCAGTGATTCCTCAAGCATCGCTGTCTGCCCGATCGTCAGTTGGTTCTGCTCCCACTCCAGCGCGTGTCCCAGCCCGTCTTCGGACAACTTGCCGCTCAGGGTTCGCAAGTTGATGCTCAGCTCCTCGCGCTTTGCTGCTGCCATCTCTTTCGTGATGCCGCGCAGTCTGCGCGTCTCCTCCATCTTCCTGCGCTTCTTTGGCTTTCGTGGCCGCTGCAACTCAACGGTGCGCCACGCATCTTCCGTAGGCTCGCCAAAAAGCGCAATGAAGCGGCGCTCGACATCCTCTGGCACGCGGCGTTCCTCTGCGACATAGGCGTAGCAACTGCGCCGGCTGATCTGCAGGGTTGTAGCCAACGACTCAATGCGCCCGCGTGGTGATCGCTCTGGGAAGGCGTGCTTGGCAATGACCTTCATCCACGCGCCGCTAATAGAACGAACGGTCGTCGTCATAGTCCTCCCTCTATGTGCCTGGCTGAATCTCCTCGATTATGACGCGAACGACGCCAGTATGCAAGCCACGAAGGACGCTGAACGCCCACGGCGATAGGTCAATGGATCGGCTGCGTGCAGTCCACGGCTTCTTGAGGTCCTTCTTGCATCGCTCGCAGTGATCAACGACGGCGACGATGACGCAGCGAGTTGGCTCATCGGCGCGGCAGACCTTCAGCGAATACTCATCGTCCTTCCATCGGAACGACCCGACGGCTGCATAGAACTTGTAGCCGGCGCGCGTGTACCACGTCGTCTGGCTGCCCTTCGGATGATAGGTGGCGTTGTACCAAGAGGCGACGCCTTGCACTGGCACTCCGCTCTCAGTGCGATTCGGAACGCTTGGGTGGACGGCGATCACAATCGCCATCAGGAGCGCGATCAGTCGCTCGGCTCCGCTGCTACGAACCAATCGCAGAAGTCGTCAAGGTCAAGAATGATCACGGCACGACGACGACCGCCGCCAACGCCAGGACTGTCACCGATCACCAATCCACGCAACTGGTCGCTCTTCACCGGCACGGTCTGCAACCAATCCCACTGGCGCTCGCTGAAGCTGCCGCCCACCTTGCACTGCACGGCGAGCCAGTCGTTCGCAACGTCTTGCTTGCCGCCGAACTGCCCGACGCGCTGACCGAGGAGGCGCTTGGCAACCTCGCGCTCAAACGCATTGCCACGCGCGCGGCTGTTCTTCCCCTTGCGGCTCTTGGCTGGGTCAATCATCTTCTTGGTGGCTTCGTCCTTGAAGTAGCCCACTAGACGAGTCTCGCCAAAACTGCAGAGCCACCGTCGCTCAGCGTGAAGCGTGCGACTTGAATCTCCATCACGCCGTGCTTGATCAGGTCGGCGTTGGTCTTGCGGTTGCCGATCCCTTCGTACAGGAAGAACCAGCCGTCAGGCGCGATGGCGTCGGCGTATCGCATTGAGAGGTTGCACCAAACGCGGCCAGAGAAGCCAGGCTCCTCGCACCACGCATCGGTGCCGTCTTGCACCGCAATCACCTTGTCGTCAAGGAATGGCGCGGCGCGCTCGATGCGGGTCATTTCACGCAAGCTCGGTGATACCAGGCGAAGCGGGTGTTGCGCTTGTTGGCGACGAAGGTGATCACCTTCACGCGCCACGACTCCTTCAGCGTGTTCAGGTCGCCGCTGCACGCGCCGCAGTTCGTTGCTGCGAACACAGGCTCCTTGCGAGGTCCGCCTCGCTGCGCCTTTACTGCTGCCATAGCACGCTCCTTACAATCCAGATGACCGTGGCGAACGCCAAGATCAGGAAGATGGTACCCGCTGCCGCACCGCCACGTCTAGCCGCCACTGGCAGCGATAGCCCGACGATCAACGCGAAGAAAAGTTGCAGCCCTGCAATCACGAGACCAACGCTATCCCACACGTCAGTGACCGATGTTGCTCAAGCTGCGAACGAGTTGCTCCGTCGCCCGCTCGACCGCCTCTTGGACGGTTGCGCCAGTGAAGGTGATCTCGCCGTCCTCATCGTCAAGGATCACGTGCCACTTGTCGCCGTCCTTCACGGCCTCGGCGAATCGGTAGCCAGCCTGTGCTGCAAGAATCTCCAACTCCTTGAACATTAGACCTCCTAACGCCACAAGCCCATACGAGCCGAGGCTCTATCCATACCCTTCGTCCCAGGGAAGATGTCGTCAAGGGTATCGCCGTCCTTGTAGTTCAGCAAGTCAAGCACCCAGTCGTTGAACTGGTCTGACTTTGCACCTGGCAAGCCCTTCATCCTTGTCGGCACTCCGAGATACCAGTCTCGCACCATCGGGGTGCGCTTGTTGTCCTTCCTGCCGCCAACCAAGATGACCGGCTCCCAGGCGTACTGCACGGTAGTTGGACGAATCTGGTGGAAGGTCTTGACCCAGGCACAGACGCGCGCATCTTCTGGACAATGCGGAAGAAGCCACCGAAGGTCCTTTGGGTTGCACGACAGGACCCAGCCGTCTGGATACTCGGCAAGCAACCGTTCAATCAGTTCAACGTGCGCCTGCTTGTCGTCCCAGACTGCGGCCTCGTCGTGATGCTTGCCGTACAACTTCTTGCCCTGCTTGAAGTACGGAGGGTCGGCATAGGCGAACTTCATCACTCCTCCATCTTGTCGGTGATGACGCGGTAGGCGTCTTCAGGCGACAGGCTTGTCGTGTCCACCGTAAGGTCTGCCCTGCTGTCTGTCCAGCCCCTTTCCGTGATGTCAGCGGCTCCGTACAGGTTGCCGCCCACCCTCTCGCGCCTAACCTCCTCCGAGGCTGTCAGCCGAACGATGAAGATGTCTGGGTCAATGGCTCGCAGGTACTGCACCTCGGCATCCAGCCGCACGTCATCCACCACCACGCCAAAGCCGATCCGCTTCAGCTCAAAGTAGTCCTTGCGCCAGACCCTCAGCCAGAAGTGCGTGTCCACGCCCCGCATTGCCGCACCAATGTCCTGCAGTAGTTCTCTGCCGGTCAGAGTGCTGTTGCCGAAGTTGCGGCTCACGGTCAGGACCTCGCTCTTGCCGAGGTCGTTATACGCCATCGCCGCAATGTGCTTGATGGCGTCCGCGATGCCGTGCCGACGGTACTCACGATGCTCCACGAAGAGCGACGCGATGGTGGACTTGCCGCTTCCCTGCGGCCCGAGGATCGCCAGCGACCTCACGTCAGTCGGATCGCATCGGCGACAGGCAAGAAGCCGACCACCTTGACGATCCGCTCCGTGTTCTCAAACTCTGTCGTGGCTGGCATTAGGCGCGGCTCCCAGTGCGGCTCCCGCACTCGATACAGGTCCCAGGCGTAGATACCCTCAGGGGTGCTGTTGATGTACGCCGGACGCGCTGACCGCTTCCCAGCCTCCTCAATGAGCCAGTCGTACTTCGCCTGCTCAATGAGCAGCTCTGGGTAGTGCGTGTCTCGGCACTTCAGTTCAAGAATGAAGTCCACTCTGCCCAAGCCGACTTGGTACCACGAAGTGCAGTCCCAGTGGCTGAAGCCGTATTCCATCCGCTCAAGGTTTGGCACACTCGTTGCCTTCAGATGCTCTAGCAGTTTCTGCTCCGTCATCGTCGTCCTCCCTTCGCAATAATCTCGCCAATACTCATCACGCCGTTAGTAAGAGTCTTCTCTTCTCTACTCTTCTCTTCTCTACTCTTCTCTAGCGCGTGACCAAACCGTGACTCAGCCACTTTTCCCGCACGAGCGCGTTGCTGACGTTGAGCCGACGTCGCGTCCACTTGCCATCGAGACCAGTTCGAGACAGCCACGACACCACTCTGAGACACCTCTAACAGCCCCTCGGCAATGAGTCGAGGCACTGCCCGATTGAGTCGCGGCCCGATGACTGCGGCAAGGTGTTGCCGATCACGGAACTCGCCGCCCTTCCGCATCTCCTTTGCGATCTCCAGAATCGTGACGAACGCACGGAACTGCGTGTCGGTGAGACTGGCGATGATCGCGTCCTTGTGCGCTCCTGCTGACCACTTGATCCAAAGGTTCATTTCAGTCCTCCTCCTTCTCTGCCGCTTAGAACGGCAAGTCTTCTAGGTTCTGAGTGTCTTCTGGCACGAGCTTCGGCTTCGCCGGTGCAGGCGCCTGCGACGCGATGAACTTCTGGCTCGGCTTGTCCTTGCAGTACGAGCCGTCTGGGGTCTTGTGGCTCGCCGCCCAGAATGCGTTGTACGGCTTGCCGCTGGCCTTGCTCACGCCGCCTGGCTTCAGCGTCCACAGTTCGCCGTGGCTGCACGTCTCGTCGCCGACGTTCTCGGCAAAGAGCATTGCAGCCTTTGCTGCGAGGATTGCGTCATCCGTCGCAGGGTCAGACCCCCTCGTAGAATCAACGGAGAGGGGTGTAGGAGCCACGGAGAGGCGCGGAACCCTCGCAAGTGGTACTTGGACACCCTTCTCTGGTGAATAGAGGCTCCTGCCCACTCCTAGCTGCGCGGCGCACCTGCGGAGCGCATCACTGGCCGCTGACTTCAGCGGCTCATCATCCTGTGCAGAGTTCGGATAGCCGAAGTCCTGTCGGATGGTTGTCTTCCCACCGATGACCACTGCGAGCGAGCCGTGAACGACGTTGCGTGCGCCGTCTGCGACCTTCACCTCGAACTGCCAGCACTCAATGCCGAGGACGTCATCCAGCCGCTGCGCGACTGCTCGCGCGTCGGCGTAGGTGAACGTCATCCCTGCTCGCCCTGGGCGATGCTTCAGGTCCTTCTCCTCGAATGGCGCCAAGAGCGCCGCTGCGATGTCCTTGCTCATTTGCTCCTCCTCTTCAGTTCCATTTCCCACCGTGCTTTTGGAGCGGTGGATTGCTCCTTGTTGCGCTTTCTAGGTCCGTCCCATTTCACCTCCTCTTGCTGAATGTTTGCGATTCGCCAGTTGGCTGCCTTGTAGATGGTGCCGAGATGCACTTCTGTGTCCTGGTACGAGATGAGCCGGATGACCTCAGGGAACCTTGACGTGATGTCCTCTTGCATCCGCGCCAGCATCCAAGTCGCCGTGTTTTTTGGACACTCTGGCGAGAGTGCCAGTCTGCGTAGTTCAAGTAGCCGCTGTCCATCTTTGAGCCTGTTCGCTGCGATTGGCGACGACCAGATGGCGACCCCATACGCGACTCCATCGCGTTCCAAGACGTAGCAGGCATAGAAGCGATTGCGGACCACATTGCTCCAGTCGATTGCTGGGAACCTTGAGTGCCACATTGCATTTAGGCTGCACGCATCAGGTGCGCCGATTGAGCGAACTGAGAACTCTCGCGGAGAAGTTGGCGTTGGGCGCTCTTCTGCCGCGAACAGTCCAGGTTGGCTCACGCACCCTCCTCTGTCCTGAACTTGAAGACTCGCGCGCCTGGAACTTCCCGCGTCGCGGCTTCAATGATCTTCGGGTCCACTTTCGTTGCGACCTCCTTCCAGTCGGTCTTGACCGACGCCTTGTTCTGCTTCCACGTTGCCTGCCATCCGTTGCCAACGATGCCTGCCTTCTCGCCAATCGCTTCCTTCAGCGAGATGGCAAGGTTCTGCAGCTCCTCGTCCAGCAACTTGGATTCATACTGCTTTTCCGAATACAACGCCGCCACGCGGTCAATGCCGTCGGTTGCGTTTGCGTACTCTTCGCTTGCCTGCGGCATCACCTGCGCCAGCGCGTCAGAGTCCTGACCCTGCAAGGCTGGCGGCGTCTGCGTTGCAAGCGCGTTCCTGAACTCCACCGCCTTGCGGTACAACTCCGTCTGGTAGTCAATGCTCGCAGCCACCCGCTCGATGCGGAAGACCAAACCACCGAGCAGGACTGCCACGTCGCACCACGGTGCGCCGGTGACGAACATCTGCCACTGCACCTGCGCCACCACCTCTGGCGGCACTGGGTGCAGGCTCCAGCGCGGTGAGGTGCTGGTCTTGATTTCCACCAAGCCGTCCTCGCCGACGATGGTTCGGTCGAGTGACGCAATCACCCAGGGGAGTTCCTTGAGTCGGACGATGCCGTTGCTGCGGCGCAACTCGCGGCCAGTCTCCATCTCGTAGAACTCTGCCACTGCGTTCTCCAGCAGGATGCCGCGCACCGCTGCTGGTCCGACTGGGTCAGGCTGATACTTCCCTAGCTTCTCCGCCCAAAGCTGAAAGGGAGTTTTATAGGGGTTCAGCCCTGCGATGACCGAGACGTCGGTCGCCGTGATGCCGTCAGCCCGAAGTGCGAACCACTCAGGACTGCGCTGCTCCGCCTTGACGAACTCGTATTGCTTGCTCACTTGCCCTCCTCCCGCCATCGGCGGTCTACTTCTACGATTCTCCTGCCAACCCACTCAGCGACTGGAGCGACCACACCGTTGCCGCAGCAGCGGTAGCGGTGTGAGTCCAGACCGACTGGGAGCAGAGCATCCTCGTCTTGCGTGCCACGTTGACTGTCAAGAAGCACTGCCGGCGCTCCTGCGCTGTGTGCCATTGACTGCGCCTGACCCTCCGTCACATTGGCGTTGCTGCCGAAGCGCGACGGGAACGATAGGATTGGCTGATTGTCCAGCCGTCTGGCCATCCCATCAAGCGCTCGCATTCTGTCGGAGTCAGGCGACGAATCTCTCCCTGCGGGTTCTCCGTCCCGATTGCCTCCAGTGCTATGACCAGCGCCGCTGGCAACTCCTTGTCCCTTCTGCGTGCGCGGCGAAGGATGCCGCTCGCAGCCTTCGCACTCAAGGAGAACCTCGCCGGCGCGGTCGGATTCAAGACTTGCGACAATGAACACTCTACGGCGTCGCTGGGCGACTCCGAAGTATCGAGCGTCCAAAGTTCGCCACGATACGCCATACCCGAGTTGCTCCATTTCATTGAGAAGCCGTCCGAAGTCAGCCCCCTTGTTGGAACTGAAGAGTCCAGGGACATTTTCCAGCACGAGCCACCGAGGTCGGCGTTGCTCAACAAGGTCAAGGAAGGTGAAGGCAAGGCTGGAACGCTTGCCTGCGAATCCTGCGCGCTTCCCTGCGACGCTAAGGTCTTGGCAAGGGAATCCTCCTGACCAGATGTCTGCCTCTGGGATGTCATTAGCGTCCACCTCCGTAATGCTTCCCAGATTCGGAGCGTCTGGGAATCGCTCTGCCAGCACCGTGCAGGCGTATGGGTCAATCTCGCTGACGCTCACCGTGTGAATGCCAGCGCGCTCAAAGCCGAGATCAAGGCCGCCGACTCCGCTGAAGAACGAAGCGTGCTTCACTTGCCCTCCTTCTTTGCTCTGTCCTTCTTGGCGAACCCTTCGCCCTTGTAAACCACCGCCGCCGGCGAATAGACCATCCGCATCCAGCGGCCGCACTTCTCGCAGCGCGGGTTGTAGACGTTGTGGATTGAGTGCGTGTGTTCCTCACGATGCCCGCAGTCGCCGCAGCGGTATTCGTAGACTGGCATTAGCCAAGCACCACGAAGATCATCACCAGAAGCGTCGCTCCGAGGATGCCAATGGCAATGTCAAGTTGCTGATCGCTGCGCCGCTGTTGATCCAGCAGCGTCGTGCGGATTGCCACTCGCTTGTAGACCAGTGGCTGCGTCTTTCGGTTGAGCCTCATCGCATTGACCCCAGTGCCAAGAGCAGCACCATTGCTGCGATGAAGGTGACGACCGTTGCGATCTCCTGCAATGTCCGAATCATCTTTATCTCCTCAGCAGCCCCGCCAACTTGGTCAGGTTCCTCGCTGCTGTCACGATCCTAGACCGTGATGTCACGGCTTGTCAAGGGGTAGCCTCCCAGACTGGAGGAGGTCAGTCTGGGAGGTCGCTGGCATAGCCAGCGGCGTCATCGTCCTCATCGAGCAGCTCTAGAACCACCTCTAGGCACGCTCGGCAGATAGCGTAGGACAGGACTGCAGAATAGCCGACCGTGAGGCTGACTTCCTGTTCGGCAAACCTCCACACCCTGCGAGTCTCCCCGCACGGCGTGCAGGCTCCTATGTCCTGCGGCCTCGGTGCCGGCGGACCTGCAAGGAACGGCACTAGCGCAAGCGGATTAGGTACTCGGCTGAGACCTCTCCATCGCCGTCAAAGAACATTAGCCACTGCCCTGGCTCGCCAGACGCGCCGACGACCTCCTGAGCGAAGCGGTTGCTCGATTCAAGCGATGGACTGCACCACGTCGTGATCTTGCCGTCGGCAAGGACGAGTCGCGCAGGCTGGTGCCAGTGGCCAAACCAAAGGTAGTCAAACGGCGCGACGCTCAAGCGCCAGCCGCTCGCCTTCTTCGCAACGCCGTACCACGGCATCCCAAGTCCACCTCTGAACTGATCGCCGTGGACGATCATCCCGATCTTGCCGCCTGGCAAGTCAAGCGTGTCGTACCAGTGCCGACCGCCAACGGTGAGGCTCTCTTTCCAACTCACACGCTTCTCGCTTTGCACGAGTGAGCGAGCAATGTTGTAAAGGATCGCGTCGCTGTTGCTCTCTGGCGAGTGATCGCTGTAGCGTCCCAAGCGTCCGTGATTGCCGATTGCGCCATAGACTTCCACCTGCGGGAAGAGTGCGGCCATCGCCCTGACGAACTGCGCCAGCATCTCCGCGCCGCGGAAGATTTGGACGTACAGACCGCCAGCCTCAACTTCGTAGGCTTGTCCTGGGAAGATGTTGCCGTCTGACTCCACGAGGTCGCCAGTGAGCAGAATCTTCACCGTGTCCACAGGGTGATCTTTGCGCTGAATCTCTACGACGCGCTTCACCTTCTCGGCGAGTAGCTGCAGCCGCTTGGCTGCCGTGTCAATGTCGTAGTCCACGCTCTTCTTGCCAAGTTGCCAGTCGCTCAGTTGCACGACGGCAACCTCGCGCTTGCCCTTGCGCTTGTCTGGCTTCGGTGCTGGCACGGCTGGAATCTTCATCCCGACCGCCGCATCCTTTGCCGCGCGGTAGACCGCCTCCACAAGTTCTTCGGTCTGCTGCTCCTTCTTGGCGAGTGCGCGCAACGCACGCCTGTGCGCCGACTTCAGTTCGTTCAGTTCGTCCTCGCGCTGGAACTCGATCAGATCTTCCGACATTTGCAGTCTCCTCTCCTGTGACGTGCGATGTTGTAGTGAGTCCATTTCTGCTCACGCAACTCGCACCAACGCTGGATCGCTTTTGAGGTGATCTCAGCAGCCGCCAATGCCTTGTCCAGCGACTCACGATCAGCATCACTGATCTCAAGCAACTGGTAGCCGCAACGTGGTCCTTTGACCACATTCTGCAACTCCCTGAACTCGTCTAGAGCGTCCATCTAACCTCCTCTTGCGGCGTGGCTACACGCCGTCTGAGCCGAGACTAGATGTCGTATTGCTTTTCCGCAAGAGCCTTGTCTTCAGCCGACTTCTCCTTGATGCCGAACGAAGTGTTCTTTGGGTCAAGGAACTTGATCAGCACCTGCAGCCCTGAGGCCAGCCCTGCGGACAGCACTGTGCGGAAGTCACCGCCAGAAATGTCGAGGAGCGGGATGCCCAAGCCGAGTGCGACCGAGATAGACACGGTGATGAAGGTTCGGAAGAACTCAATCAGCGCCTCGTCTACGCCTGTGTTGTCAATGATCCAGCGGATGCCTGCCTTGATGTCGCTATACATTCTGACTCCTTACTTCCACTCAACGATGACGACGTGCTTGAACGCTGCGCCGCCCGTCTGCTTCTTTTTGCTCGCAGCAATCTGCTTGAGCTGCTCTTCGGTCACGACGACCCCGAACTTCTCTTTGCCCTTGCCTGACCGTGTGGGACACGCCCACTGCCAGCCGTCAACGGCATCCCACGCGGCTGCGGTCATATGGCCGTAGCCGAGCGCAATGTGCTTGCGATCTTTCTTTGTCCAGTATGCCTCCCAGCGCTTATGCCACTCGCTGATCTCTACTCCAGCGGGATAGGCGGCTGGACCCTGTTGGACCCACACGATTAGACCAGCGCCACGGTGCGCGGAAATCACGACGTCATCCCACGACTTGGCGTAGCGCGCCTTTGCGCCCATCTGCTTTGCCGTCTTGATCAAGTCTCCGAGAGATGAGCCGTTGTCCGACACGCCCTCTTTCTCTACGAAGCCGGTGGCAGCGGCTTTCGCCTTGATGCCGTCTCCAGCCGTCGGGTCAACCGCGTACTTAGATGCCCACGCAACGGCAGCAGCCGTGCTGGACGGTCCGCAGTCGTCAAGGATGCCGCCCTTCTCAACGTGATCGAGCTGTGACTTGACCTTGAACTTCATTCGCCGATGTCTTCCTTGATGTGCGCGGCGAGTGCAAGACCAGCCTTCTGGTAGTCAAGTGCCGCGCTGATCGGATGGCCAGCGGTGCAGCCCTCGCTGTAGTCGTTGCCGTTGTCGCCACGCTTCCAAAGCGTGCCGCCGAACGCGCTTGCATCTTCGCTTGGCACGAGTGCCACCCACTCGCCTGGCGCGGTGTCAATGCGCGTCCAGCCCTGCTCCTTGAGTTCCCTGCGGTGATCTTCGTTTGTCATTCTTTCCACCTCAAATATCCTGTTGCGATCCAGACGATTGTCATCAGGATGAACAGCGTTGCCATTGTGCTTTGCGTCTGACCCTCTGGCAGTACGACCACCGCGAAGAGCAGACCGAGGATCGTCCACGAGCCTCCAACTAGATCGTTGATGATGTTCCTAAGCACGGCGACCACCCTTTCGGCTTGGCGTATTTCCATTGCCTCCCGCTGGTCCGCCGCCGCCAATGTTAGCAGCCGCTCGTGCGGCATTTGCCGCTGCAGCGGTCACGCTTGCGATCTGGCTGGAGATGATTGCCACGGCAACTGGCGCAGCCTCTTCCTTCTCCTGCGGATCAAGGTCGTTGCCAAGTTCCGTGATTGCGGCAATGTCGCCGAGCAGCTCGGCGACCGCCTCAACCGCAGCGCCTACAACTGGCAGAGCGGGTTCGGGTTGAGGAGTAGGTACAGAAGTGGGATCAGGAGATACGGAAGGAGATGGCGGAACTTCTGTTGGTGCAGGCGTTGGCTCTGGCGTTGGTGTTGGGGTTGGGGTTGGTGCATTTGTCACCTCAGGACTTGGCTCCTCCGTTGGTGTTGGGGTTGGCGTAGGTTGAAGCGTTGGCTCAGGGGTTGGCTCAGGCTCTACAGAAGGCTCTGGCGTAGGGGTAGGAGCCACGCTAGGGCTTGGTGAAGGCTCTTCTGGTGTCTGGGTAGGGGTTGGCTCAGGAGTCGGCTCTGGGGACGGCGTAGGGCTGCCTACGGCGATTGTGAGGAAGCCGATGCCGCAGCACGAGTCGGTGGACAGCACGCGGAAGCCGAACAGGTCACCTGCGGCCAGCACGACCTCGATGTAGCCGGTGGCTGATTGCGTGTTGCCCTCTGCCAGCGTGAGCCACTCGCCGCCCACGAGATACTGCGGCTTGTCGTAGTAGGCGCCGTCGGTCGTCAGGTACGACCAGAGGTACTGCGCCGTCTCAGCTTCTAGCGCGGTTGTGGTCAGGCTGGTCAGCGCGTTCCAGCGCGGCTGCTCAGGCAGCGGATCGTTCGCGCCGCCGAGCGTGACGGAGCCATCCTCGTTCGTGACGACCGTGCCGTTGGAGTCGGTGCTGAACTCCCACTCGTCAAGTTCGTCAAGCGCGTAGACAGGCTGAACGAATGGCAAGACGATTGCCAAAGCGAGCAGGAGTGCGCGCAACCTCACTTGCCTGATTGCGATTGCAACCACGCCAGAAGCGTGCCGATTCCTCCTACGCCAAGCAGGGCGCCAAGCCCCTTCAGGACGGCAAGGCCGCCCTTCATTTGGTCAATCTCCGCCTTCAGACTGTCAATCTTTGCAGACTGTGCGTCCAGCCGGTCAATGATTGCGTCTACTTGGGAGCGCGTCATTCAGCCTCCAGTGCGGTAAGGCGTTCGTTGAGGTCTTGGATTGCAACGAGTGCAGCGAAGTATAAAGCCTCCCAGTCAATGCTTGGTGGATCGCCAGCATTTGCTGGAACTGCTGCGTGTGGCATTGCATCTACAACTTGTTCCCAAATAACACCGCGCTGTACGCCAGGAACTGCGTCTGGCAACGCAGGATAAGTTTCGCGCAGCGTTTCAATCTTTTCTTGGTCGTACTCAAAGTCAACAAGTTGCAAGGCGTAAAGTTGTTCTGGCGCCACAGTTGTTGGCGCAATGTTCTTTTTTACACCAGCAGTTGATGCGGCAACGTATCGCTCAAGCCGATAGTTGGTGCCAGAGATCAGCGTCCAAACTGCTCCACGCCCAGAAGTTGTCGGGCTGGTTGCATCGGTGCTTGGGCCATCTGCAAGGAAGTTTCCGTTTCCTGCGCTGACGCTCAGCGTTGACGAGAGGCTGTCCGCAGCGAAAGCGTCATCCGTCCGCAGCGTCGTAGACGACGAGCGGTAGAGGTTGACGTCTCGTGCTGCCGATCCGCTGCCCCAGAACATTGAGCCGTCCGCTTCAATCAGGAAGCGATTGACTGAATCCCCTGTGACTTTGGCAAGGAAGGCATCGTTGTCTGCGGCTGCCCTTGTGACGTTTATCTGGTTGGTGAGGCTCGTGACGCCAGCAACATCAAGCGTGCCACTCAGAGAGAGGTTGGTCATTGAGAGCGTGCCGTCTACCACGACCGTCCCTGACCCGCCGAGGTTTGGCGTGATCGTCAGCTCGCCGTTGACTTGGCGAAGTCGAGCAGGACCGTAGGTGGCTGGGCTGCTGTTCTCGGCGATGTAAAGGTCGGAGCCGCCTGAGATTAGGCGCAACTCGGCAATGGAGACGTCGCTCTGCGACGAGACGGTGCCAGTCGTCTCAACCTTGACAGAGACAAGGATGAAGGCCGCGTCGGACGGGATGGCGAGCCGCGTGTAGTTGCTGGCGATGCGGAGCGTGTCAGCGCTGCCGATTTCTGCCAGCGTGCGCTCGCGTGTGTCGCCCGTCCCAGTCGCCGTCTCCGCGTCAATCTCGTAATACTGGTACGACAGCACAACTTTTGCGTTGGAGGTTGACGTCGCGTTGATGCAGTAAACCTCTGGCGTGAAGATGAAGGAACGGTTGCGCGTACCAGGCACCGGCACAAAGCGCTTGATCGTCAGGCTATTGCCGCTGCTCGTGCCACCTGCGATGCGGAAGCGCAAGACATTGCCAGAGCCAGCCGAGGCGTCCTCGATCACGCGCGCGGTGATGGCTCCGCCGCTGTTGTCCTCAGCCGTGAAGTACGGCAGCGGATTCTCGTCGTTGATGTCGGCATCTGGCTCGTCAGGCGCCGAGGCAAAGTCGCCGTTGGCAACGCCAGCCTGAATCTCGCGCAGCGCAGCAGGACCAAAGAGGAGTGCGGTAGCGCCGTCCGAGTCGCTGCCGATCAGGGTCTCGCCGCCGTCTGCGGTGACGTCGCCCTCGTAGCCGGTTAGCCCTGGAAGATTCGTGCCGTACTGCTCAGCCATTATTCCCCTACCAAGATGCGCTTCAGCGCCTTGCCTAGTTGCTTGCGTCGGTACTCAGCCTCAATGTCGTAGCGCACCTGATAGGTGCTGTCCGACTCAAAGCTCATTGTGACGGATGCGATCCTGAGAATCGTGCCTGATAGGTCAAGTGCAGAACTTGTGAGCTTGACGTACTGGTTTGGCAGCCACGCCTTCACGAGCGTCCAAGTGCTTGCCCCAGTCTGTGCGTAGCCCTGCGTGTAGCCGTAGGTCCAGTCTGGCGATGCGGTCTGGCTCAAGTCAGAGCCAGCCAGTGTGAAGTTGACCGTGCGGACTGGCAAGGCACGCGCTTGGAAGGTCGCCTTCGTAAGTCGCTGAATCCTTGTTGTGCGGCTGGCTGCGCCCTTGATCTTTGGCGCGCTGAACACTCCGTGCGGCTCAGGGCCGTTGCGCGTAGAAAGACCAGAGCCGAAGTATGGCGTCCCGCCGTTATAGGTTCGGAAGTAAGGATCGTTCGTCGGCGGAGTCGCGTTCTTGTCCCATCGAGCGCGTGTGTTTGCCGCCTGCACAAAGATGCCCTTCACCATCTGGTCGTGGTCAACGTCAACGGTGAACGCGCGTGGCAGCATCTTGCTGGCAGCGCTTGCCGATCCAACCGCGACAGAGGCGGGGTCAGTGACAATCTCCAGCGGCGCGTTGGCGTATGAAGGTGCAGCATCCACTGGCCCGTAGTTCAGACGCCCATCCCCGTCCACCCAATAGCGGAACACCTTGCCCGAAGCGCCTGACGCTTCCTCTGCGATCTGGTCAAGAATACTGACTAGGCTGGCTGGCTTGAAGGTCTGGCGCCCAATCGTGACTGCAGCGCCCGTGTAGACGGCGCGCGTGCTGCCGCTGATGACGGATGTGTCCAAGAGTTGCCGCGTCGTGGCGTCATCGACCTGGTTGTAAATCTTCCCCAAGATTGCGTTGATAAGCGCTTGATCGGTTGAGCTGGCATTGCCGCGCGAGAACGGTCCGACCATCTGCTTGATGTTGGCGCCGACAAAGCCCTTGCGGACGATCGTCTTCTCAAGCCACGCGTCGGCGTCCGCCACGCTGACGGTGCAGCGCGTGCCTAGTCCGTTCGGGAGCAGGCTGGCTGAGACGTTTGTGATGAAGCCGAGGAAAAGCGGTGTGCCAGCGCTGTAGCGCGAATCAAAGAACTGCACCCGCGCGTTGTCGTAGACGCCACCTGAGCGCCACCACGGTCCGCCGCCTGGCGTCACTGGCTGGATGACGTCAAAGGTCATCTGCCCGCCGCCATCCCCCGAGAGCGTCAGGGAGAAGGTCGCAAGGTCAACGTACGGCGTGGTCGTTGCGGACGGCGCTGGCAGGTCGAGAAGGTTTGCGCCGCCGTCTACGCCTGCGATGACAAGGCTGAATGGGTTGGCCACGGCTTAGTAGCCTCCGCGCCGACCGGTGCCTTGCCGAATCAGGGAATCCGATACCAGCTTGTCCTGCTTCTGCGTGCCGATGCTGAAGTCAATGCTTGTCTGTAGGTACGACGAGGTGCCACCCATCGGCGAAGCGACTCCGAGATTGCCGCCGCTCAGGTACTGCGTGCGCGCGTTGCCAGAAAGTAGCGCGCCTGTCTTGCTGCTTGCAAGGCTGTTGAAGATTCGGAAGGCTTCGTTGATTCCGTCAATCAGCCCCTTGATCGTTCCAAGAATAATCTTGAATGGGATCAAGGCAAGGTCAATCACCGTAAGCAAGACTTCGCCAAAGCCGCCCTTGAATCCAAGCGTCTTGGAGAGGTCGTCAACGGACTCGAACAGCGGCACGATGTATTTGTCAATGACATCGCCGATTATTGGTCCAACCTCACTGAACAGTTCCGATAGTTCAGGCAAGATGTTTTCCGTAAAGAACTTGAGGCCTTCTGTCACACGAGGCAGAAACTGAACCCCGAACGCTTCAAACTCGTCGTTCAACGCCTCTTGAGCGGCAAAGAACTTCGTGGCGGTACTCTTGGCAACCTCTTCTGCAACTCCTGCGTACTTTTCGTTCGCAAGCCGACCAATGTCGGTTAGCTTGATGCCATCTTTCAGTTCGCCGAAATATTGCTTTAGCCCCTTACTGGAGCCGCCTTTCGCCGCCTTGCCGATGTTGAGAAGGATGGTCGCGTAGTCATCCCCAGTTGCGGCAGCGATGTTGGCTGCAATGGAACTTGCCTTGAACAACTTCTCCTGATTCTTGAAGAAGCGTGACCCGCTTTCAAGCCCCTCCCTGACCTCAGTGTCGGCAATGCCGAATCTGCGGAGCGCCAGAATCTCTGCCTCAACCTTTGGACCAATCTCGTCAAGAGCGAATCCTCGCGCCTTGAGCGCGGCATTCAGGCGGATAATCTGCAGCTCTTCGTCAGCGGCTGCCTTGATCGCCCCGATCGTAAAGCCAGCAAGCGCAGTCGCGGCAACAACAGATGCGGTGGCGATCCCCCTGAGCGCGTTGATCCCTGTGCGCTTTAGGCTGCCAAAGCTCTTACCGACGTTCCCCAGTGTCTTGGTCGCGCTGTCCTTTGCGACGACTGCGAATACTGCCTGACCTGTTGAGGTGACCATTTATTACCCTCTCCGCTTGAACTTCGTGATGCGATCACGGAAGAGCTTGTCGTCAAAGAACTTTGCGATTGTATCCCAGTAAGAGTTCAGCGCCGTCTTTCGCACGTCGCTGCGGTTGGCAACCTGCGTCACGAACGGACGCCCCTTCACGCCCTTGACGGCCTTCGGTCCGTTCTTGGTTTCGCGCACCGGCTTGATGCCTGTGGTGACGAACCAGCGGTACCAGCCGCCGTTCAGGTCGCCTCGGCTCTTGCCTGGGCGCGGACCCACGGTCGCGGACGGTCGGGAATACTGACCGCGCTTGGCGTTGATCGAGTTCCGCAAGCGCCCTGTGCGGACTGGCGCCTCTGCCTTCATCGGCTTGACCATCGTGCGCGAGGCGTTGATGGCGGCAAGCGTCAGCAAGCGGCTGAACGCCTTTGGGTTAGATCCCTGCAAGAAGCCAAGCTGGAACTGGTTGTAGGACTCCTCAAACCTCAACTCAAACTCTGCGACGGATTTGGCTGGTGTTGAAGGCACTACTTCCGCTCCTTTGGTTGCATCTCAGCGTGGAGTTGCCACGCCTGAATCACCTGTTCAACTGGCAGGCTCGCCACCTCGTCTGGCCACATCCCGAACTTAGCACCCAGAAGGTGAAAGATTATCTCTGGCGGCGGCACGACTGGTTGCCCAATCGCCAGCCGCCTAGCAGCGAGCCTTACTTGGGGTCCAGGGTATTCCCCGAAGCCCACTTCTCAATCGTTGCGGTGAGAGCCTCAATCGGCGCGTCCATCACGTCAGTGATCGCCTCGCCGTTGATTCCCTTGAAGTTGTGAGACACGACGATCTGCGCGAACGCTGCAAGCGCTCGTGACGGAACACCGCTCTCCAACTCCAACAAGATGCGTGCCGAGACCTGCGGTCGCAGCTCGCACTGCCAGCCGGCGAACTCGCCGTCTAGCGTGACAACCTTATTTGCCATTCACTCCTCCTCTGCCCGATTAGGGCGCTACGTCCAACGGTGAATCCACAATGACTTCAAGCGACTTGCCCGAAGTTGCGTCATACGCGAGTCGCAGTGTCACCTCGTTCACGATCAGCCCGTCCTGCTCAGCCGAGAGCGGAACGACTGACTCGATCACCCACGAGCCAAGAATCCACACGCCGTAGTTATCGGTCGTGGTGCCGTAGATGCGGAGGAAGCGCTGCTCTGCCTGCTCGGTGATGCCCCACGCGCCGTTGGCGATTGCGTCGCTGTTGCTTGCAACCGTGATCGTGAGCGTTGCATCGAGCGCCTGCGTGAAGGCTGCGGTTGCCGCCGAGAGGGTGGCATCCAGTGCGTTCACCATCGCCATTCCCGTCGTGATTGACAGGCTGAACGAAAGCAGGTGGTCGTAGTCTGTCGCGCCTGATCCCGCCTTGTCAGGGAAGTTTGTGTCGCTTGCCAACTTGAGCAGGCGGCCAGCAAGCATCGGCTGAACTGGGATTGCGGTTGGGAAGGAGAGCGAGGAAGTCGCCACGCTTGTTGCCCCAAAGGTCGCGCCAGCCTGCAGCAACCCTGAGGCGTCTGCAGAGAGCGTGATCTCCGTTGGGATTGCATCCGTCACGCGGTACTTCTGCACGCCGTCCGTGACGAGCATCGAGTAGAAGATTGGTGTGTCTACGTCGCTCTGGTTCGGACTCCACGTCCACGAGTACGGCGCAGCCGTCCCTGCAGTCGTGGCGCCGATGGCGTCAAAGAAGAGTGGAAGCGTGCGGAGTGAAGCTGCTGACTCAGCCAGCGTGATAACTGGATTCTTGCCAGTGATGGAGACGCGCCCAGCCTGAATCGGCGTGCGCTTGCCAACGCTCGTGTCTTCGCCGAGGTCCACCGTGACGCCGAGGTCAATCGTGCCAACGGCATCTGCGAACAGGATTTCGCCGGTTGCGGTTCCGATGCTTGCGGCCGTGCCGAAGCCAGTCTGCGAGGCTGCTGCGATTCGCGTCAGAGCCTTCGCGCCGTAGGTTGCCATCTTGCTCTCCTTGCTCTACGCGGTGTAGGCGATGGTCTCGTAGACCGTCACCTCAGCCGTTGCTGAGACCGTCAGGTAGTCCTGATCGGCGTATGTATCGGTTCCCATTGTCGTGCTTGTCACGGCAACCTGGACCGCTTCACCTGAGATTGTCACCGCGCCGTTGAAGGCGTCGCGGAGCCAACTTCGGAAAGTATAAAGGTCGCGGTACTTCTGCTCCATTCGTGGGATCGGGAGAAGGTACGCCACGACGTTGACGCTCAGCACGACCGTGCGGTTGCCTGAGCCGACGCTGATCGAGTCGTCCGCTGGCAGCAGCACGATGGCTGGCACGACCGCGAGGGACTCTGGTGGCGTCGTATGGACAGCTCGAATGGCGTAGCCAAGTGGTGGCTCAACTGACTTGAGCCGCTCGGCCATCGCGTCAAGGATGTCTAGGTCGTTCATCTGACGAGTGCCGCAATCTCTTCCTCAGTCAGCCCAAGCGCAGCAAGTTTGGCGCGCGCGCTTACCTTCAATGGATCTTCTGCTGGCGGAGCAGGAGGCTCTGGTGCAACCCAGTTGCCGTCAACGCGCGTCCAGCCGATGCCAACGCCTTCAGGCGCAAGTTCAACGGTTGTGCCTTCTGGCGGCGTCCAGTCGGACACTCCGTCCCAGACAACCGCGTTCATAACCTGTTCGTCTTTGATCACAAGATAGGAGCTCATCCAATCACCCATACCCTAATGCGGCCATTGCCGCCTGCTCCACCTGCGCCAGATGTTCCGCCTGTGCGTGCTGCGCCACCGCCACCCCCGCCGCCACCAGGCTGAGCGCCATCGGCTCCAGCGCCACCATTTCCACTTGTTGATGCACCTCCGCCGCCACCGCCGTCACCGCTCCCTGCGGTTGGGGTACCGCCAGCACCGCCGCCAGCAGTCCCGCCAACAGGGCCGTTGCCATAGGTCAAAAGAGGCGTCCCAGGGCTGGCTTGAGTGATGTGCTGACCGTAAAGTCCATATCGTTTGCCTCCCTTTGTTCCAGCGAAAGCGACACTAGAACCGATGTAGCCGCCAGCGCCGCCACCGCCACCACCAAAATCATTGTCAAACCCAGAGCGAGCAGCATTGCTAAAACCTCGTCCAGCGTTTCCTGCATAAAGCAATGGCTCGCCCCAGTTTGTCACTGTATTGGCGCCAGTTGCTACTGTGCCAGCACCGCCATCTGTGGCAGTACCAGAGACTGAGTTGAAAATCCCAAGCCACGCAGGCGCACCAGATCGCTGAGTACTTCCAGAAAGATGACCGAGCGAGAGAGATCCGAATGAAGTTGCTCCTGGGAAACTCCCATTGACCCCACTGCTTGCAGTTGTCGCAGTTCCGCCAGCGCCGCCAGCCGCAATCGTGGCAGTCACCGTCCCGCCAGCCGTACCGAAGGCTGACGCAAGATATGTCCAAATTCCGTAAGACCCGCCTGCGCCTCCGTCTCCACCTGAAGCATCCGTTGGAGCACTTAGGACTGCACCACTTTTCCCACCAACTCCAGCGTTGACGATTTCAACAACGATAATCGCGCTTGACGATGCGTTTGCAGGAATGACGAATGATCCAGACGAGGTGAACTCCTCATACTTGAGGATGCCGCCGCTTGCAGCAGCCGCAGCCCATACGGGAACGCCAGCCGTTCCAACGGAAAGAACTTGATTTGCAGTACCAATTGCAAGGCGAGTCGGTGTAGCCGAGCCTGATGCGTAAATGATGTCGCCAGCCGCCGTCACCGTATTCTTTGGAATCGCCGTTCCAGCCAAGTCATAGGCTGACTTGACGCTGTTCGGCGTGGCTGCGGTCGTCGTACTTGTGCTGCTCGTGGAGTCCGTCAGTTGGACGATGCCAGCGGTCGTGGTCGAGCCAGCAGGCGGAACCGTGGCAGCAGCCTCCAGTTCAACAAACTGCGTTCCGTTCCAGACCTTTGGGATGTTTGCCATTTAGCCTCCTACGATTGCGCTGATTTCTTCGTCAGTAAGACCAAGAGCAGCCATCTTAGCGCGTGCGGATTCCTTTGCCGCAATGCGTGCGTTTTCAGCCGCGTCCTGTTCGGCTTGAGCAGCAGCAGAGGCCGCCTGGTCAATAGCCTCTTGCGCCAACTCATCAGCCGTAGCCTCGCGGTTGATGATCTCGCCTGTTGCGACGTTTACTTCATAACGCATTAGGACACCCCATAGAGATAGAACTTGCCAGTGATTGTTTGCGTTGAAGACCTTACAAAATCAAGGCTCGTGACGGCAGCCGTACCAAGATAAACACCAGTCCACTCTGCAACTGCATCGCTAGGATCGTTTATTGACACCATTCTAAAAAACTTGTTCTGGTTTTCGGTATAAAGAAAAATGTCAAGCGTCCCTTTGGATTGACTGTTATACACGGTGCCGCTTGTCGTAGTCGCCCCGATAGGAGCATTTTGATTGCTGGTTCCAATCATTGTTGCAGTTGAGTCTGATGTGGTTGCCGCTCTCTGTCGCGCAAAGTATCGACCAGAGGTCGAGTCGTTATTGAATCGGATCCCCCACCACGGACTGGTCACGCTTTGAAAAACGTCAAACCAGACTAACTGCAGGTGTTTATAGGTTGTTGGAATGCTGGTAAACGCAAGGCTAGTCGCTGCGCTTGGCGTAGCCGTTGCAATCAGCGTCATTCCTCCGCCAGCCGCAGGCGTCGTCCACGCAGGCACTCCGCCTGAGACGCTCAGTACCTGCGAAGCCGTACCGATCCCAAGTCGCGCAGGCGTTGCGCTGCCGCTCGCATAGATGATGTCGCCAGTGGTCGTCAGCGTCGCCTTTGCAATGTCTGGACTTGTCGCCCACGCAGGCACGCCACCAGAGACGACAAGTTGCTGCGCCGCTGTACCGATGGCAAGTGTCGCTGCCGTACCAGCTCCTGCGCCATAGATCATCGCGCCAGTGCCAGTTAGTGCGGCGAGCGGGACGGCGTTGATTGCCGTTGCCGTTCCAGCCGTATCTACCCAGACGTCGCCAGTGCTTGGCGTGACTGGAGCAGCCGTGCCGACGCTGACCTTCGCCTTTGTCGCGGCAAAGTCATAAGAAGTCTTGACGCTGTTCGGCACTGCGGCCGTGGTCGTAGAGGTCGAGGCTACGGAGTCAGTAAGCGTGGTGACGCCGAACACGCCGCCAGTGGCGGCAGTGCCAGCCGTGAAGTCAATCCATTGCGTGTTGTAGTCAGTGGCGTTGATCTTGGAGAGGACCTGCCCTGCAGTCCCGCCGACCGGCACGCCAGTTCCTGCAGGTCCTGTCGCACCTGTCGCGCCTGTCGCGCCTGTTGAGCCAGCGACGCCTTGCGGGATTGAGAAGTCAAAGATTGCTGCGCCAGACGATCCAACGTTCGTGACCGTTGCGTTGGAGCCAGCGGTGCCAGTGATGACCGTGCCGACCGCGATCGTCGCAGCGGCTCCTGTCGCGCCCGTCGCGCCAGTCGCGCCCGTAGCGCCAGTTGCGCCTGGCACGAGAACAAAGTCAAAGACGGCCGCAGACGATGAGCCAGAGTTCGTGACGGCTGGCGCAGTTCCTGAGGTGACGGTTCCCACCGCGATTGTGGCTGCGGAACCAGCCGCGCCAGTGGCACCCGTGGCGCCTGTCGCGCCAGCAGGACCCGTGTCGCCAGTGTCTCCCTTGACCAGCACGAAGTCAAAGACTGCAGCCGATGACGAGCCAGAGTTGGTGACGGCAACCGCTGTCCCTTGCGTGACGCTGCCCACAGCAATGGTCGCAGCGGAGCCTGCGGCTCCCGTTGCTCCCGTCGCGCCGGTGGCGCCCGTAGCGCCAGTTGCGCCTGGATCGCCCTGATCTCCCTTGTCTCCCTTTGCAAGAACGAAGTCAAAAATTGCCGCTGAGCTTGAACCGCTGTTCGTCACCGCGACTGCAGTTCCTTGCGTGACCGCGCCAACGGTGATTGTCGCGGCAGAGCCTGCAGCTCCAGTCGCGCCCGCTGGACCTGTCGCGCCAGGTACTAGCGTGAAGTCAAAGACGGCGGCGGAACTAGACCCAGTGTTTGTGACGGCGGCTGCGGTGCCAGATGTGACGCTGCCAACCGCGATCGTTGCGGCTGATCCTGCGGCGCCAGTCGCGCCTGCGGGACCTGTATCGCCGGTGTCGCCCTTGACGAGCGTAAAGTCAAAGACGGCAGCAGACGACGAGCCGCTGTTGGTGATTGCGAACGCGGTGCCTTGTGCAACGCTGCCGACAGCAATGGTGGCAGCAGAACCAGCAGGACCTGCGGTACCCGCTGGGCCAGTTGCGCCTGCAGGACCTGTCGGACCCTGCGCGCCTGCGGGTCCAGGTGCCTGAACGACAATCTCTGTGCGCGTGTCGTTGATCGAGATAATCTGCTGCGTCAGGTCAACTTCTACGGTCATCGCGTCACCTCAGGTGAAACTGTTGCTGCTCCTTGCAAGAGGCGTGTCACCACGCCGCCTGCGCTCACGAGTTCAAGGTCATAGACGCCGCTGAACGGCGCGGTCAGTGCAGCCGTGGTCGTCGCCGAGATAAGGATTGCAACCGTGCCAGCCGCTCCGCCGAGCGTGATGCCAGCGGCATTCGTCAGGCTCACGATGCTCGTGGCGGACGAGTAGGTCTCGCGCACCTGCATCCGCGCCGTGTAGCCAGTCAGGTTGATCGCAGTCCCAGCCGAGTCCTTCCACGTGATCGTCAGCTCGAAGGTTGCGCCCTGGTTGATGGTGATATTGAAGGTATTGCCAAGTGCCATTAGCGAGCCAACCCTTCGCGCTTGCGGTATGCCTCAAGCAAGACTTGAGATTCAGGGTGCAGTGCGCGTGTCTGGCGGATGATGCCGCCGAGGTCTTGCGAGCCGATCACGCCGAACGGCGAGGTGCGGCTTGACCACACTGCACCGGCTTGAATGATTGCTGCTTGCTTTACGGCGCTTGGCACGGACGGCCATCCGAAGACGCCGACCACCTTGACGCCGCGATAGACGTCGCGTGGGAAGTTGCGCGGCCAGTTGACCGACACGTCAATCTCGTTGTACGGGAACCCATCAAGCGCGGCATTGCCAGGCGCGAGGTTGTAGTCCGTGTCCACCGTCCACGTCGTCTCGTATGTGCCGTTGCCGTCGTCGTCAGTCGTCAGCGTCGTAATGCTTACAAGGTCATCAACGAGGACGTACTTGTAGTCCTCTGCCGTGTAGTAGCGAGTTTGTGTCGCTGTGCCAAAGCCGTTCTTGCGATCGGTGTAAAGGTCAATGAGTGCGTCGGTCGCATCGAGGACAGACTGCAGCGCCGTATCGTCGGAGCTGTCGCTGATCCCGATTGCAGCCTTGAACTCGGCGAGACTTGCGTATGACATTTAGATGCCTCCGACTGACAAGACGGTAAGGATTTGACCATCGTTCTCGGCGATAGCATAGAGCGTCTGTCGCTCCATTAGCCGGATTGTCACGTGTTCGCCCTTGCGTAGCACAAAGCCATTGGCAAGCGTCAGGTCTGAAGAGCCAACCAACACGTCCTTTGAGTTGCCAGCAAGTGCGTGAAGATGAACCTCGGTGCCAGCAACGCGACCCTCGACAACGCTGGCAGCCGCAGTCCCCACGCTCATCTGCCTAGACGCCAGATACTGAGTCACTCGTCTTCTCCCTTTTCCCGCTCTCTAAGCGGCGTTCGCTTCACGGTGGCTGTATTGCCCCACCTAACCACAATGGCGCGCTCTACGTGGCTCGTAGGTGCCTCTGCGTTGATTCTAGGCGAAGCCTTGCCAGCCAGTTTCTTGATTTTGTGCCAGATCTTCATTTCCCCTCCTGAAGCGAACAGGGAGCCGAGCCGAAGCCCGACTCCCTGCTGCTCAACCTAGTTGCCTAAACGATTAGGCGACGTTGGCTGACTGGTACGACTTGACGGCGCTTGCCTGAGCAAG
>Ga0315903_10002658_pt1 | contig 25819 bp, 26 predicted proteins | sample LakEriMetagenome_7_FD_203524 | JGI IMG/M metagenome (GOLD analysis project Ga0315903, IMG submission 203524) | Freshwater fungal communities from buoy surface, Lake Erie, Ohio, United States - Buoy 2 MA119 | ecosystem: Environmental > Aquatic > Freshwater > Lake | place: USA: Lake Erie, Ohio... | reverse complement strand
GACAGGGCTCGTGTCATGTCTGCCGGCCTCCTGTCCGGCCGACACAAACGGAATCACAAGCCGCCTGAAGCGGGAATCCCCCAGATTCAGCTGGAGCTGCGTTTGCTCTAAGGCGCGATCAGCTTGACCGACGGAAAGTAGCTCGCATACCGCACGGGATCACGCGTCAGCAACGCCATGCCTTCAACCGCTGCATGCGCGCCGATGTAGAAATCAGGAAGCGTGGACATGCGCGTGCCGCCACGGCGACGATATTCCTGGAACGCCTTGCCTGCCACAAACGCGGCGGCATAGGGCAGGTGCAGCTGCTGAAGTCCTTCGAGCGCCGCATCCAGAGAATCCGCATTGGCATAGCCGACGCTGACCTCAGCATAGATGATTGGGTTTATGGCGGCGTCCTCGCGATCCATCGCAAGGGCGAGCTGCTCGGCCGACCAGTCGAACCATTTTGGATCGCGGGCGCTGATATCGATGAGGACGTTTGAGTCGACCAGGATCATCGCTTGTGTGGCGGCGCATCCGCGTCCGCCGGCGGTCCGCGCATGAGACGAATGATTTCGTCGACTCCAAGGTCGTACGATCCCGTGCCGGCAAGGCGCTCGACCAGCTTCTGTCCGCGCGTCGCCTTGCCGGCAACCTTGGCCTTGCGCAGCACCACACGCTTTCCTTCCAGCACGAACTCGACGTCGGTTCCGGGCATCAGGCCCGCCTGGTCGCGAACATCCTGAGGGATCGTCACCTGCCCCTTCGATGTGATGCGCATGAAAATTCCTTACCAGGCACGGTAAGAATATGAGAAACGTTCTTGAACGTCAAGGTTGGCGTTGTCGCTAGCGCACGCCCACCATCTCGATCTCGAACAGCAGATCGGCTGCAGGCGGGATCGGTCCCCTGCCGGCGGCGCCATAGGCGAGCTCGTAGGGCAGATAGCAGAGGCGGCGGTCACCGGGCTTCATGAGCTGCAGCGCTTCGCTGAAGCCATCGACGACAGCGCTGACGGGGAAGGTTGCACTTTCATTGCGCTCGAAGGCGCTGTCGAAGGCCGGGCCTCCCGCATCGAGGCGGCCCTCGTAGAACACTTCTGCCTGCTCGAACGCCTTTGGCGGCACACCGCCCTCCGGGCCGGAGGCGAGCACGACGCATTCAAGACCGGTCCCGGTCTTCACGACTTCCGGCAGATCGCTCTTCCAGGGAGCGTACTTCGCCCATGCAGCGGCATCGGCAGTCTTCACGCCGGCAACAGGGGCCGGCGTAGCGGGGGCATCGGCCGTTGGCGTTTCGGATGCAGGTGCGGCTGGCGCTGAGGGGCCACCGCAGGCCGCAAGCGCGAACACGGATCCGGCAAGAATGAGAATTCGCATGATGACCTTACCCCGCCGCGCTGACGAGCAGGATCTCGAACAGCAGATTTTCGCCCGGACCGATGAGCCCGGGATAGCCGCGGTCGCCATAGCCGAGCGTCGAGGGGATGTATACCAGCCAGCGGTCGCCCGGCTTCATCGCCATCAGGGCTTCGGAAAAGCCCGGCACAAGGTCGGCCACCGGATAGACGTCCGGCGCGCCGCGCTGGAAGGACGAGTCGAAGGCGCGGCCGCCGGAGTTGAGCCGGCCTTCATACCAGATCTGTGCGGCCTGGTTGATCTTCGGCGAGGCGCCGGTCGCCGGGCCGCTGGCGATGACGACGTATTCGAGGCCGCTGCCGGTCTTCTTTACTTCCGGCAGGCTGGTCTGCCAGGGCTGGTGCTTGAACCAGGCCGACCGCGTCGCCTTCATCTCCTGCGCCGTTCCCGGCTGCGTCCCCGTCGGCTGGGCGAAGGCGGCGGGGCTGCCGCCAGCCAGGACCATGACCGCCGCCAGGGCGAGGAAACGACGCTTCATGAAGGACTCCCGGATTTTCTCGTTGATGGGAAACTAGGGCCTTCGCGTAGCGCCGTCGATGGCGCTTTGCTGTTGGCCTGCAGCATGCGACACGACGCCCATGAGCTTGCGCGTCGCGACGATCGGCAGGAACGGACAGGTCGCCCTGGCCCTCGCGTCCTGCGCTGCACACGCCCCTGACATCACGCTGATCCAGGCTTCATCGGCCGAAGCCGACCTGCGCGATGCGGACAGCCTTGCGCGTTTCGTTGATGCGTCTGCTCCGCACATCGTGATCAATGCCGGCGCGTACAACAATCTCGACCGGGCGGAGACGGAGGAAGACCTCGCCTACGCGGTCAACGCCGGCGGTCCCCGCGCCCTCGCCCGCATCTGCGGCGCGCGCGATATAGGCTTCGTGCACATGTCCACCGATTGCGTGTTCGACGGAACCAAGGACGGCGCCTATCACGAGATCGACACACCCAATCCGCTGTCGGTCTATGGCCACTCCAAGCGCGCCGGGGAACTGGCTGTGCTGGAGGACAACCCAGCCGCCCTGACCGTTCGTGTGTGCTGGGTGTTCTCGGCGTTCGCCGAGAATTTCGTCTCCAGGATGATCAGCCTCGGGCGCACACGCCCCGAGCTGCGCGTCGTTGACGACCAGTTCGGCCCGCCGACCTACGCGCCGGACATCGCCGCCGGCCTGCTCGCCATCGCGCGGCGCAAGCACGCGGCGCCCGCCAATCTCTGTGGCCTGCTGCATTTCGCAGCGCCCGGCCGCATCGACCGCGCAAGCATGGCGCAGGCGATCATGGACGAGTCCCGCCGCCAGGGCGGACCGTTTACGCGTGTCTCGGCGGTCTCGACCGAAGCGTTCGCTGCACCGGCAAAACGCCCGGCCAATGCCTGCCTGTCGTCCGACATTGCCACGCGCCAGCTGCGCCTCGACTGGACGCCGTGGGAGAAGGCGCTCGAGCAATCAGTCCGCGGCATCCTGGCGCGCGGGTGAATGTTGTATCCGTCGCGGTTTGATCCTTGAATGGTCGATCGGACGGCCTGGGCTGATCCGTTGGTGTAGGAGTTCGTACATGCGTGGCCTTACGATCGCTGGCGTTGCCTGTCTCGCCTTTGCGGCGTGCAGTGAAGAAACGCCGCCGCCTGTCGCGGAGGAACAGGCTGTAATCGCGCCCATTGGCGCAACCGGCGACGCTGATGAGGCGCTACCGCCTGTCGACTGCACACAGATCAATGCCGTGTTCGCAGCCTTCAACGAGCTGGCGCCCTTTGCGTCGCTGGGCGCCGGCCCGCCGATTGCGCCGGCAAACGCCGCCTGCAAGGTCGCCGAGGCAAAGGCTGCTGTTCCCGGCGGCCCCGTGATCCATGCACTGAACTGCACGCTCTATTCGTCGGGCGCGCTCGACCGCGCGGCGAATGCGACGCCCGCCAAGGAAGCCTTCGTGGAGGCGCGCCGCCAGCTGGATGCCTGCCTGCCCGCGGACTGGACATCGCGCGACGGATCCGTGAACGAGGTCGATGCGACCGAAGCCATGATCTACGAAAGCACGGCCGACGTGCAGCGTGCGATGACGGCGTCGTCCTATACGTATCCGGTCCAGCTGAAGAAGGCGTGGGTCGAGGACGGCGCGGCGTCCGGCTGGCGCGTGACGCTCGACTTCCAGAAGGAAGCCGGAGGCCAGTAGTCCACGCCAGCGAAGCTGGATACAAGGTGCGCCCGACAGGAGGCGCACTGGCATGTCCACCAAGCCCAACGCGTTCACACCCAACACCTTCACACATCGCCTCGACACCGTTATCGAGACGCCGCGCCTTGTCCTGAAGGTGCCGAGCCTTGCCGAATTCGAGCCCTGGTGCGCCTACATGGCGGACGAAGAAGCCGCGCGCTTCATCGGCAAGACCCAGCCGCCTGCCGTGGTCTGGCGCGGCATCTGCACCATGATCGGATCGTGGCAGGCCGCGGGCTTCGCCATGTTCTCCGTCTTCGAGAAGGACAGCGGCCGGTGGGTGGGTCGCCTTGGCCCATGGGCGCCGCATGGCTGGCCCGGCCTCGAGGTGGGCTGGGGCGTGATCCGCGATGTGTGGGGCAAGGGCTATGCGCTCGAAGGCGCGACCGCTTCCATGGACTATGCGGTTGATGTGCTGGGCTGGGAAGACATCATCCATTCGATCCACCCCGACAACATCAACTCGCAGAAGCTGGCTGCGCGCCTCGGTTCGGTGAATCGCGGCCCCGGCAAGATGCCGCCGCCTTACGAGAACGAGCCTATCGACCTTTGGGGCCAGACTGCTGACGAATGGCGCGCGCGCCGGTCGGACATGTGGGAGCGCATTATCCGCTGACGTTGACGCTGCTGGCGCCGTCGAGCCGGTAGGGATGGATGAAGCCCTCGGCTTCGTAGGCCCGCCCGCCCCAGTACCCACCTGGAATGTGCCAGACGCGGACCTGGCTCCAGTCATTGTTCGGCGACACGTCGATCACCGGTACGTTGACGCTGATCTCGCCGCCCTTCAGCCAGTTCGCATGGTCGATGCGCAACAGCCGGGACGAGACCACGTCCCGCACGAACGACACATGCCCGCGTGTCAGGTCATTGTAGCCACGCAGCACCAGCACCGAGCCCGGCGCCGGCCGGCTTGAGCGTACATAACGGCTCGCCGCCTGCGCCCACCATGTCACCGCATCACCCCAGATCGCGATGCCTGAAACGTTGCGGACATAGGGTACGCATTCTGAATGGGGCTGGTCCCCGATAATGACCGGCGCCATCGCAGGCTCGAACGGGATTGCGGTGAGATCCAGCGGCGCCGGCGCAGCCGGCGGGCGGGGCGCAATCGCCGTATGGGAAGCCGGGGTCAACGCGCCGGCGTAATCGATGGGCGCACGGTTCCCGCTGGCGCAGGCGCCTGCTGCGAGGCAGGCCATGCCCGCCAGCGCCGCCCCTCGCCACATGATATGACCCTTGTCCGTCATGGTCGCGGACATTGGCCGGAACTTGATGAGCGCCAAGTGAACGATTCGTTGGCTGAACCCGGCCCGCGCCCGCCCGCAACAAGCCGCCTCATGGACTTCGCGGCCCGATTCTGGTCTATGCCCGAACCTGATCCAAGGCTCAGGGACTCAACTCCCGAAGCTACGGAAATCACAGGCCAAATCCAGTGGCCAGGGAAGCAAGATGACCGGCAAGATCGTTACCGTTTTCGGTGGTTCAGGCTTTCTCGGGCGCCATGTCGTGCGGGCGCTGTGCCGGCAGGGCTGGCGCGTTCGCGTCGCATGCCGCAGGCCGCATCTGGCTGGCGACGTGAAGCTCGCAGGCGATGTCGGCCAGGTCCAGCTGATCCAGGCCAATGTCCGCAACCGCGCCTCGATCCAGCGGGCGCTGGAGAATGCGGAAGCTGTCGTGAACCTCGTCGGGATCCTTACCGAACGCGGGTCGCAGTCCTTCCAGGGGACGCAAGGTCTTGGCAGCGCCAACATCGCGCAGGTCGCCGCCGAAGCCGGCATCAGCAATTTCGTGCAGGTCTCCTCCATCGGCGCCAACAAGGATTCGCGGTCCAACTATTCGCGAACCAAGGGCGAGGCCGAGGCGGCCGTCCGCAAGGCGATCCCGACCGCCGCCATCCTGCGCCCGTCGATCCTGTTCGGACCCGAGGACGGCTTCTTCACGCGCTTTGCCGAGATTGCCCGCGTCAGCCCCTTCCTGCCGCTGATCGGCGCAAAGACGCGCTTCCAGCCCATCTACGTCGCCGACGTCGCTCAGGCGGTCGCCGCGGCGCTCTCGAAACCTGAAGCCGCCGGCAAGACGTACGAGCTTGGCGGACCACGCATCTACACGATGAAAGAGCTGCTGCAGTACATCACGCGCGAGATCGATCGCCCGCGCATGCTGTTGCCGATACCGACGCCGATCGCCGCCCCCATGGGCTACATCATCGGCGCACTCTCGCGCCTCAACCCGTTCTTCGGTCCGCCGCTCACCGGTGATCAGGTGCAGTCGCTCAAGGTCGACAACATCGTGACCGGCAATGTCGGCACGATCGCGGATCTCGGCGTCACCAATCTCGAAACCGTCGAAGCCATCACGCCCACCTATCTCTGGCGCCATCGCCCGCACGGCCAGTTCCAGCCCCCGCATGTCGATGAGACGAGCCGGGTCGACGCCTAAGCACGTTCAGACGCTTCCGCCTTTTCTGAACCCGAGCTAGCATCGTGGCGCTGGAGCTCAGGGGAGCGGGATCATGGACAAGCTGGCGGTCTTTTATTCCGGCATGAATCTGGGCGTGCTCGCCCTCTGGCTGTTGATCGCAACACTCGCGGGATTCATCGCGCGCAAGATCGTGCGCGGCAGGCCGGTGCTGGGGCTGTGGGGCGATATCGGCTTTGCCCTGCTCGGCGTCTTCCTGGTCGGCACGGTGATGAAGGCGTTTGATGTCTCGCTGACTGACTGGATCGCCAGCCTCGACCTCGGCCCCCTCAATGACGTCACGCGCTGGGTCGATATCTTCGTCGTGGCTTTCCTCGGCGCACTGGTGCTGCGCGGCGTGCTGCGCCCGATAACCGGCAGGGGCTGATCGCAGGCCAGGCGCCCGCATCTGCGGGCGGTGGGCGGAAGCGAACCGCCCTCAGCCTGCCTTGCGCACGGAAGCACCCGTGCTGAGCTGCGCCAGGGTCTGCTGGAATCCTGCCGGTTTTGGATCAGCAAACTGAAGGTGCGTGCCGGTCTTGTCAGTGCCGAGCACCTTGTAGGAGACTTGTGCGCCTGCAACTCCCAGGCGGCCAGTCTGTCCGCCGTGCATGTTCGCGTCAGCTGCCAGCAACGCACCACCGCTCGACAGATTTTCCACCATCACTTTCTGTCGGCTATCCAGGAGTGCGCCTTCCGTATGAAGCTCATAGCGCGGGTCAGTCCGTCGTTCGACATCCGGAGAGGATGTGCGAATGACCCGCACGATGCTTTCGCGGAGGCGCGTAATCGACTCATCGACATTGCTGACCGAGCCGCTGAGCGAGCGAGCGCCATCTCCGGTCTTGGCCGCCTCTTCCAGCACGATGGCGACCGAATCCGAAACAAACGATGCTGCACGCGCAGTCTCTTCAACGTGCCGCGCGATTTCGCCGATCGTCGCGGTCTGTTCTTCCATGGCGGCCGCGATAACCGTCGACCCTTCGTCAACGCTGGAGATCTGGCGCGCGATTTCAGAGACAACAGTCGTTGTCTCGCGCATCACGACCTGGATCTCCGCGACGTGGCGCCGGATTTCTTCGGTGGATTTTGCAGTCTGGCTCGAGAGCGATTTCACCTCGCTCGCGACGACCGCGAACCCGCGACCGGCCTCGCCCGCGCGCGCCGCTTCGATCGTTGCATTGAGCGCAAGCAGGTTGGTCTGATCCGCAATCTCGGAAATGATGTTGGCGACCGTGGTGATCTTCTCGATAGCCTCCGCCAGATTGGTGACCGCCGATCGCGTCCGCTCGCTGGTTTCAACCGTGGCCGCAGTGATCTTGCGCGCATTTGACAATTGCTGCGAGACTTCCTGGATCGACGCCGAGAACTGTTGCGTGGCGGCCGTCACGCTGGTGGCGCTTATCATGGCCTGTTGCGCAGCAGCAGCGACGCCCTGGCACTGTTCCGTTACGTTGGACACGGACCCGCTCATCGCAGTGGCGAGCCGCGACATCTCTGCGGCCTCGCTGCTGACGCGCATCACCGCCGAGCCTGCCTCCGCTTCGACGCCCTGGGCCATCTCGCGCAGGGACGCGCGGCGATGCTCTTCGGCCTTGGCGGCGTCTTCCGACTGCTGGACCCGCATCCGCTCCGTTTCGACAAGGTTGCCGCGGAACACTTCGAGCGCGCGAACCATGTCGCCGATCTCGTCCCGACGCTCAGCGCCCTCAGCCTTTGCGTGAAGGTCGCCCGAGGCAAGCCTGGTCATGACGCCAGTCACACCGGCGACCGGGCGGATGACCCTTCTGAACAGGAACAGGAACAGGAATCCCAGCACCGTCAGCAGCAGGACGGCGGCGATCACGGCGTAAATGACAAGCGAGTAGAAGCCGACTTCCTCGCTGGCGATCGTCTCGAGCATGGCCTGATCGGCCACTGCAGCCTTCACAAGTTCATCAACGATGGCGCGATGTTTCGCATAGGCGACCGCGATCTGGGACATCGCCGCCTCGACCCCCACGGCATCACCGCTGCGAAGGGCCGGGATCAGGCGATCATCGACAGCGCTCCAGAATTTCTGCGCTTCAACGTCTGAGTCCCTGGCAACCAGGGTGTAGGCTTTTTCGTTGACGCCGTCGTCGCTTTCCCAGTTGGCGCGATCACTCCAGAAGGCGTGACGGGCCATGTACTCCTTCTTCAGTCTCGCAAGCGCATCGAGATGCTGCTTGAGTTTTGTGGGCTCACGGACGGCGAGATTGGCCTCGAGGTAGGATTCGAGCAGGTAGGCCGGTGGCGGCAGGACATCGGCAACCAGGTCCTTGGCTCTGATGATCTGAAGATAGTGGGGACTGTTGATCGCCGTCTTCGAGGCTGCGTACTGCTGCACCGCGACTGCGCCCACAAAGGCAAGGCAGACAAAGCCACCCAGCGCGATCAGCATTGAGCGAATACGTAGGTTCAACATGACGGACCCAACCCGGAGCTGTATGTTACCAGCACAGTGTCGTCGGGACCGGTTAAGAAATTCCCGTCTGTGGTTAGGGCTCTAAGGCACGACACCCATCTTGGGCTCGGTAGAGTCTCGCAGACGCGAGAAGTGGCGCGCTCGACGACATGACGCGCCCTGGCCGAGACCGTCGTCGTCGCCAGCTTCGTGGCGCTTGTGCCGCGCGGCGCGCCGCGGCCGGTCACCGTACTGGGATGCAGGCCTGCCCTACATCGCTACCGGGACAGCACTGCTCCAGACGCCGGTGTAGATCGCCGCCAGGCCGGCAGCGCCGACAAGTATGCGCCACCATCCGAAGGGCGCAAAGCCGCGCTTCTGTACGAAGTCGAGCATCAGCCGCACCACGATCAGGCCGAACACGAAGCTCGCCACGAACCCCACGGCGATGATGCCGAGATTGTCGCCGTTGAGAAAATCGCGGCTCTCCCAGATGTCGAGCACGAAAGCGCCGACCATGATCGGGATGGCGAGGAAGAAGGAGAACTCAGCCGCCGCGCGCTTGTCGATCTTCAGCAGCATCGATCCGACGATGGTCGAGCCAGAGCGCGACACGCCGGGAATGATCGACAGGATCTGGAACAGCCCGATGATCGCCGCCTTGTAGAGCGGCAGGGTCATCGCACTGTGGTCTGCAGGCGCAGGCGCGATGCGGTCGATCACCAGCAGCACGACGCCGCCGACAATCAGCGACCAGCAGATCAACTCCAACCCGGTGAACAGGTATGACTTGATGAAGTCGTGCAGCAGGAAGCCGGCGAGGAAGGCCGGCACGCACGCGATGATCACCGACAGCGCAAACCGGCGCGAGGCGGGCTCCGTGGGCAAGGTGACCAGCACGTTCCAGAGGCGCCCAAAGTAAAGCACAACGACCGCAAGGATTGCGCCCAGCTGGATCATCACGGTGAACGTTGTCCAGAACGGCGAGGTCAGCCCCAGCGCCGTCTGCGCCAGCAGGAGGTGCCCGGTCGAGGACACCGGGATGAACTCGGTGAGCCCCTCCACCAGGCCGAGCAGGATCGCCTGCAGGATTGTCGTCGCATCCATGGAAATCGCCCGGTCGCTGGAGAGGTGACGCTGGTGTCGCCCGTTTATGGTGGAAGTTGGGTTACCTGCGTATAGGTCCCTTTTGGTTCTTTTATGCGACAGATGCTTGGGCCGACCGCCTTCTTTGTACACGCGACGCAGACTCTCTGTCCCATATAGTTCCTATAATGCGGATTTTGGTTGCGCGCGCCAGGTTTCGACGTCATGGACACGACGTCGTCCAACATCGGGTGCACCCATGGCGCAGCAGCGCATGCTCACATTCGTGTCCGTCGAACAGCAGACGCCCGAAAAGCGTGAGCCGGACGAACGCCGCGCCGATTTCCGTGAAATCTACGCCGACTTCATCACGGCGAAGGCCAACGAACAGTCGTCCCGCTGCTCGCAATGCGGCGTGCCGTTCTGCCAGACGCACTGCCCCCTGCAGAACAACATCCCCGACTGGCTGATGCTCACTGCCACCGGCAGGCTGCAGGAAGCCTACGAGGTCTCGTCCGCCACATCGAACATGCCGGAAATCTGCGGCCGGATATGCCCTCAGGACAGGCTGTGCGAAGGCGCGTGCGTCATCGAACAGTCGGGCCATGGCGCAGTGACGATCGGCGCCGTCGAACGCTACATTACCGACACCGCCTGGGAGCGCGGCTGGGTGCAGCCGATCGCACCCTCACGTGAACGCACCCAAAGCATCGGCATCATCGGAGCCGGCCCCGCCGGTCTCTCGGCGGCGGATGAACTACGCGCCGCCGGCTACCGGGTAACGGTCTATGACAGGCACGACCGCGCAGGCGGCCTGCTGATCTACGGCATCCCGAACTTCAAGCTCGAAAAGGAAATCGTCGAGCGTCGCGTGAAGCGCCTCGCCGATGGCGGGGTGACCTTCGTGCTCAACACCGAGATCGGCAAGGACATCAGCTTCGCAGAGCTGCGCGCAAAGCACGACGCCATCCTCGTCGCTACCGGCGTCTACGCCGCCCGGGAAATGCAGACCCCCGGAAACAACGCGAGGGGCGTCCACAAGGCGCTCGACTTTCTCATCGCCGCCAACACGGTCGGCCTTGGCGAGACAGTGCCTGACTTCGACAGCGGCAAGCTCGACGCCGCGAAAAAGAATGTCGTCGTGATCGGCGGCGGCGACACGGCGATGGACTGCGTTCGCACCGCCATCCGGCAGGGCGCGAAATCAGTCACCTGCCTCTATCGCCGCGACCGCGCCAACATGCCCGGCTCGCAGCGCGAAGTCGCCAATGCCGAGGAAGAAGGCGTGATATTCGAGTGGCTCGCAGCACCAAACGCTGTCATCGAGAAGAAGGGCGGCGGGGCGAAAAGCGTGCGCGCTGTCCGCATGCGGCTCGGCCCGCCGGACGCATCTGGCCGGCAGGCGCCCGAGGAAATCCCCGGTTCGGACTATGAGGCGAAAGCCGACATGGTAATCAAGGCGCTGGGCTTCGATCCAGAGGACCTGCCCTCACAGTTCAACGAGCGCGCGCTTACCGTGAATCGCTGGGGCGCGGTCAAAGTCGACTACCGCACCATGATGACATCAATGGACGGCGTCTTCGCCGCCGGCGACATCGTGCGGGGTGCGTCCCTCGTCGTCTGGGCGATCAAGGAAGGCCGCGACGCAGCCGCCTCCATCGACGCCTATCTGAAAGCGCGCGCCGCCTCAGCGCGTGTTGCTGCGGAGTAGCGCGATGGACATCTACCAGATCTCCGTCGACCTGAAGCCCGGCGTACGGGACACGCGCTTTCTCGCCGCCCTCGACGCATATCTTGGCGCGCTGAAAGCCGATGGCAGGATCGAAGGCTGGCGCCTGCTCCGGCGCAAGCTCGGCCTCGGCATGCCAGGCCTTGGCGAATTCCAGATCCTGATCGAGACGCGTGACCTCACCCAGCTCGACGCGGCCTTCACCTCGGCCTCGACGCGCGACGAGCCTATCGAAGGCGCGCATCACGGCGTCAGCGCGCTGGTCCACAACTTCCAGGCCGCCCTCTACCGCGATTTTCCCGACCCGCACCGCAAGCAAGGCGAGGAGAAGTTCTGATGTCGACGCATTCGGGGCGCTGCCTCTGCGGGGCCATTACTTACACCGGCCGGGGCGAGTTCATCACGCAGGTCTGCCACTGCGCCAGCTGTCGTCGCTGGACTGGTAGCCCCGCCATGACGCTGACCTTCGAGGATGGCATAGACATAGAGACGCCTGCAAACATTCGCTGGCATCGCTCATCAGACTGGGCCGAGCGCGGCTCGTGCACAACATGCGGGACGACCCTTTTCTACCGTCTGGTCGATGGCGACTACCTCAACGTGTCAGCCGGAAGCCTCGACGACCAGGGCGCCATCCAGCAGATCGACGAGCACGTCTTCATCGATGAGAAGCCGGCGCACTACGACTTTGCCGGGAACGCGCCGCGCGTGACCGGCGCCGAAGTCGTTGCGCGCTTCCAGCCACCGGGCGAGCCATCATGACACACGAAAAAGCCGGCCAGGAATGGCTCGACCGCTACACCGAACAGCGCAACGCGCTGGTCGCCGCCAACGCCTACAACCCCGCCGACGAGAAGGACTCGTGCGGCGTCGGCCTTGTCGCACAGATCGACGGCACGCCGCGCCGCGAAATCGTCGAGATGGCGATCCGCGCACTGAAGGCGGTCTACCACCGCGGCGCCGTCGATGCCGACGGCAAGACCGGAGATGGCGCAGGCATCCGCGTTGATGTTCCGCAGGACTTTTTCCGCGACGCCGTGCGCGGCATGGGCCACACGATCAGTGACGACCGGCAGGTCTGCGTCGGCCAGATCTTCCTGCCGCGCACCGATCTTGCGGCCCAGGAGAAGGCGCGCTCAATCATCGAGACCGAAGTCGTGCGCTTCGGATTCTACATCTATGGCTGGCGCCAGCCACCGATCGACACCTCCGTCATCGGCATGAAGGCGAACGCCACGCGGCCCGAGATCGAGCAGATCCTGTTTTCCGACCAGCTGAAGCGCGAACCGGCCGAGCTTGAGCGTGCGCTCTACATCTGCCGCCGCCGCATCGAGAACCGCGCGCGCGCCTCGAACCTCGACCTTTATCTCTGCTCGTTCTCCTCGCGCGCGCTGATCTACAAGGGCATGTTCCTCGCCCAGGACATCGACGCCTTCTATCTCGACCTGAAGGACCCGCGCTTCGTCTCGGCGGTCGCGATCTATCACCAGCGCTACTCGACCAACACCTTCCCGCAATGGCGGCTGGCGCAACCCTTCCGCATGCTCGCGCACAATGGCGAGATCAACACCATCTCGGGCAATATCAACTGGATGAAGAGCCACGAGATCAAGATGGTCTCGGACGTGTTCGGCGAGCATGGCGATGATGTGAAGCCCGTGATCCAGCCCGGCGGATCGGATAGCGCCGCGCTCGACAACGCATTCGAATTGCTGGTGCGCGCCGGCCGCCCCGGCCCGATGGCCAAAACACTGCTCGCGCCCGAGCCGCTTTCTCGCGACGAACGCATCATGCCGCGCGCCCACCAGGCGCTCTATGCCTACGCCAACTCCGTGATGGAGCCATGGGACGGCCCGGCTGCGCTCGCCATGTTCGACGGCCGCTGGGCCATTGCCGGCATGGATCGCAACGGCCTGCGCCCCATGCGCTACGCGCTCACGGAAGACGGCGTGCTCGCGGTCGGCTCCGAAGCCGGCATGTGTTCGATCAACGAGGAAATCATCACGCGCAAGGGCCGCGTTCCTCCCGGCGGCATGATCGCCGTCGATGTGCGTGACGGTAAGTTCTACGAGCATACAGCCCTGATCGACCGCCTCGCGAGCAGCCACCCGTACGAGCAGTGGTTGTCAAACGTCGTTGAACTGGAGCCCGTTATCGGCCCCGGTCCGGAGCTGCGCCTCTACAGCGAGCGTTCGGAATTCCTGCGCCGTCAATACGCGGCCGGCTTCACGATGGAAGACGTCGAACTGATCCTCTCGCCCATGGCCGAGGACGGCAAGGAAGCCATCGGCTCGATGGGCGATGACAGCCCCCTCGCCGTCCTGTCCGACGTGCACCGTCCGCTGTCGCACTTCTTCCGGCAGAACTTCGCGCAGGTCACCAACCCGCCGATCGATCCGCTGCGCGAGGAGCGGGTGATGAGCCTGCGGACGCGCTTCAAGAACCTCGGCAACATCCTGGCGCAGGATGCCACGCAGACAAACGTCTTTGTCCTCGAGAGCCCCGTCCTCACCAACGGCATGTATACGCGCATGCTGGAGACAATTGGCGAACAGGTCGCCGTCATCGACTGCACCTTCCCGGCGGATTCAGTGGGCTCGCCGGGCATCGCCCTGCGCGATGCGGTCGCCCGTATCCGCGAGGAAGCGCGCGTCGCCGTCTCCTCCGGCCGCGGCCACATCATCCTCACCGACGAAGGCCAGAGCGCAGACCGCGCCGGCATCCCGATGATCCTCGCCGCCGGCGCCGTTCACTCATGGCTGGTCAGCCACGGCCTGCGCACATTCTGCTCGATCACCGTCCGTTCGGCCGAATGCATGGACACGCACTACTTTGCCGTGCTCGTGGGCGTCGGGGCAACCTGCGTCAACGCCTACATGGCGCAGGAGACGCTGGCAGACCGTCACGCCAAGGGCCTGTTCGGCGACAAGACGCTCGGCCAGGTCGTGCTGAACTACAAGAAGTCAATCGAGGCGGGCCTGCTGAAGATTCTCTCCAAGATGGGAATCTCGGTCATCTCCTCCTATCGCGGCGGCTACAATTTCGAAGCGCTCGGCCTCTCGCGCGCGCTCGTCGCCGACTACTTCCCTGGCATGACCAGCCGCATCTCCGGCATCGGCCTCGCCGGGCTTCAACGCAAGGCGATCGACCTTCACGCCAAGGCATGGAATGCGTCCGTCGCCGTGCTGCCAATCGGCGGCTTCTACCGCGTCCGCGCGAGCGGCGACACGCATGCGCTGTCCGGCGAACTTATCCACGCGCTGCAGCACGCCTGCGACACCAACTCCTATGCCGCCTTCCGCAAGTACTCGAAGCTTGCGAACGCGAAGAAGAAGATGGTGCAGCTGCGCGACCTACTCGACTTCAAGCCGCAGCCGAAACCTGCCTCGTTGCACGACGTCCAGTCGGTCAACGAGATCCGCAAGCGCTTCGTCACGCCTGGCATGTCGCTTGGCGCGCTGGGACCTGAAGCGCACGGTACGCTCAACATCGCCATGAACCGCATCGGTGCAAAATCCGTCTCGGGCGAAGGCGGCGAGGTGCGCGAGCGCTACAAGCCGATGCCCAATGGCGACAACGCCAACTCGATGATCAAGCAGGTCGCCTCGGGCCGGTTCGGCGTCACGGCGGAATATCTCAACAACTGCAAGGAGCTCGAGATCAAGGTCGCGCAGGGCGCCAAGCCCGGCGAAGGCGGCCAGCTGCCCGGCTTCAAGGTCACGGAGTTCATCGCGCGCAACCGCTATGCAACGCCCGGCGTGATGCTGATCTCGCCGCCGCCGCACCACGACATCTATTCGATCGAGGACCTTGCACAGCTCATCTACGACCTGAAGCAGATCAACCCGGACTGCCGCGTTTGCGTGAAGCTCGTCTCACGCTCGGGCGTCGGCACCATCGCGGCTGGCGTTGCAAAGGCGAAGGCCGACGTCATCCTGATCTCCGGCCATGTCGGCGGAACCGGCGCCTCGCCGCAATCCTCGATCAAGTTCGCGGGACTGCCGTGGGAGATCGGCCTTGCCGAAGCCCACCACGTGCTGACGCTAAACAACCTGCGCGACCAGGTCACGCTGCGCACCGATGGCGGCCTTCGCACCGGACGCGACATCGTGATGGCGGCGATGCTTGGCGCGGAAGAGTATGGCATCGGCACGGCGAGCCTGCTGGCGATGGGCTGCATCATGGTGCGCCAGTGCCACTCCAACACCTGCCCCGTCGGCGTCTGCACGCAGGACGAACGGCTGCGCGCCAAGTTTACCGGCACTGCGGACAAGGTGGTCAACCTGATGACCTTCATCGCCGAGGAAGTGCGCGAAGTCCTCGCCGAGCTTGGCTTTACCCGCCTTGACGAGGTGATCGGCCGCACCGACCTGCTCCATCAGGTCTCGCGCGGCTCGGCCATGCTCGACGACCTCGACCTGTCGCCGCTTCTTGTGCGCGCCGACCCGACAGCGAAAGTTACCTACAAGCCGACGCTTCGCAACGAAGTGCCCGACGCGCTGGACGAGCAGATCCTTCGCGACGGCGCGCCCTTCTTCGAGCGCGGCGAGAAGATGCAGCTCGACTATCATGTGCGCAACACGCAGCGCGCCATCGGCACGCGCGCCTCGTCTCACATCGTGCGCAAGTACGGCATGGACGGCTTGCCCGAGGATCGCCTCTGGGTGACGCTTGAGGGCTCGTGCGGCCAGTCGCTCGGCGCCTTCGGCGTCAAGGGCCTGACGCTCGAAGTCGTGGGCGACGCCAACGACTATGTCGGCAAGGGGCTGTCAGGCGCGACGATCATCATCAAGCCGCCGTCCACGTCGACATTCACGGCGAAGGACAACACCATCATAGGCAACACGGTTCTCTACGGCGCAACCTCCGGCAAGGTCTTTGCCGCCGGCCAGGCCGGCGAACGCTTCGCCGTGCGCAACTCGGGCGCGACTGTCGTTGTCGAAGGCTGCGGCTCCAATGGCTGCGAATACATGACCGGCGGCGCCGCCGTCATCCTCGGTGCGGTCGGCCAGAATTTCGGCGCCGGCATGACGGGCGGCATGGCCTTCCTCTACGATCCGCACCAGCGGTTCGCACTGATGGCGAATCCGGAGACCATCCTCTGGCGCCCCGTCGTCACCGATCACTGGATCAAGGTCCTGCGCGACCTCATTGAAGAGCACGTGAGGCGCACCGGCTCCCTCCAGGGCAAGACGATCCTCGACAACTGGCAACTGGAACTGCGCAACTTCGTCCACGTCGTGCCGAAAGAGTCGGTCGCGCGCCTGGCAGCGCCGCTCGAACTGAAGGCAGCGGAGTGACTGGCGCGTGACATGACTGGCAGGCGGCATTGCAAGGGTGACTGGGGTCCCCGCGTGCGCAAGCACATCAGCCGTTGCGGGGGGATGAGGCGACCAATGCAAGAAGCTGAAAAGCCCGCTGCAGGAAAAGCCCACTCATGAAGTCCAGCGCATGTTGCGCAGCATGCGTGGCGCGTTTGGCTCCCTGGTCTTCTTGCAGCTGCTAACCCTTGCGGGCCTCGGCGGATTGCTGTGACACACCTTCCTCCGCACAGGCTGAAGGCTGCCGGTCAGCAATCCCCTTTCAGGCCTTTACCGCCAGGGCGATTTCACCGAGTACGCATCTTCATCCACCGGCGTCGCGGGGGCTGTCTGCACCGAGAAATTGTCGGCGCCGGGAATGCTGAACCCTGCGATCTCCTTCGGCGGCACGATCTCGAAGCCGAGCCCGTGGAACAGCGCGATGAAGCCGACGAACGACAAGACTGTCGTCGCGATCACCTGAGCGATCACGCGCGTGATCAGCCCGCGGAAGAAAAACGCAGTGCTCAGCGCGGCAACCGTGCTGCCCCCGAGGCCAGCCATGCCCGCCACCGTCGCAAGATCGAAATCAATGCCGCCCATCAGGTCCTCCCATTCGACCCCGCGAAGGCTTGCGGCGGCCAGACTTGTCCACAAACACTAGTCGAAGCCGGCACAGGAAGGAAACCCGTCCCATGACGACTTGCCGGGGCTCTTGTCATTGCGGCGCCGTCACCTTCCGGATCGAGGGGGGGATCACCTGCAGCTGCGCGTGCGACTGCTCGCTGTGCAAAAAGAAGAATGCGCTGATGGCTAAAGTCCCGGAGGACCGCCTCAGCCCCACGTCTGGGGCGGATAGCCTGTCGCTCTATCAGTGGAATACGCGCGTCGCGAAGGACGATTTCTGCAAGCACTGCGGGATCTACCCGTTCCACCGCAAACGCTCGGAACTGACCGGAGACGGCGTCAACCTGCATTGTCTCGATGGCTTCGAACCTGCCTCGTTGCCGACCAGGCTCGGCAAGGGCAAGGGTACGTCGCTGACCGGCGGCGCACGCGAGGCCTGGACGGGCCCGCGGGAATGATCGCCAGCCAGGAGGAAGACGTTATGGTCGACAGATCCCGCCGCGCAGAACTGCTGCAGCAGTACGCGGACCGCCCGCCGCCCAACGGCGTGTTCGCAGTCCGCAACGCTGCGAGCGGCGAGGTCTGGGTCGGCCACAGCAGGAATGTCGACAAGCAGCAGAACGGCCTGTGGGCGCGCCTTCGCGGCGGCATGTGCGTCAACAAGGACGTGCAGGCGTCATGGGCCAGACACGGCGAGGCCGCCTTCAGCTACGAAATTCTCGAACAGCTGACCGAAACCGACAAGTACGTGCTGGAACGCCTGCTGCCCGAACACGCCGCTCACTGGCGCGCACAGCTGCAGGCCGGCGTCATCAAGGGGACGTGACGACGACCATCGGGCCGAGATTGCGTCTGGCGTCCAGCCGGCCCAGCGAAGGCGCCCACAGGCTCGACACAGCGCCGTCGAAATAGAGCGCGTCGTCGCATTTCAGCTGGTCGCGATACAACCGGGCCAGCTTGCCGAACGACACGGGCGCATCGCTGATCACGAACAGCGTATCGCCAGCCTCCGTCACGCCGACGCCGTTGCGGATGTGCCGCGAATCCCCGTCATCGTCGAACTTCGGATGCAGCTTGCCGTCGATCACCAGCATCGGCCCCGATTGCGTCGCCCACACAGGCTTCGGCTTCTGCGCGACATACGCATCCGTCGCGCTTACATGCGCCTTGCCGTCGCCGCCGATCCAGAACACGCCGTTCGGCTTCAGGTGGAAATTGCCGAAACCGTCGCGCGTGTTCACGGCCTTCATCTGCCGTCGGTTCTCGATGTAAAGCCCGATCGGCGCGCCGCGCACATCGAACATCCCCGCATTCATCGCAAAGCGCACCTTGCCCGCCGCCTCGCCCAGATCGCTCTTCAGCCGGGACAATCGCCGGTGCGGCTTGCCATCGGCGCCACGCAGCGACAGGGAAATCCCGTCCTCGCCGGCCCTGGCCGTGCAAACGGTAAAGTCATCGCCCTCGAAGGTCAGCGACACGCACGGCTCGTCCCTCGCCTGCGCTGCAACGTCGGGCGATGCGGACAGCAATGCGATGAACAGAACAACCAGCCCGGCGCGGATGAATCCCATTGCTTGCTGGTGCCCGTGAAATCCGGCGGTTGTGTGGAGTTACAGCTTCACGCTCGGCAGGTTCATGAACGCCGTCTTCAGCGAGGCCGCCCACGAGTCGCTGATCTGGCGGAACTCCTTGTGGTCGCTTTCGATCCGCTGGGTCTGCGCCCGCATTTCGTTCACCGGAATGACGCAGAGGTCCAGCGGCATGCCCACCGACAGGTTGGAACGCAGGGTCGAATCCATCGAGACCAGCACGGCCTTCACCGCATCATCGATCGAGGTGTCCGGCCGGATCACGCGGTCCAGGATCGGCTTGCCATACTTGTGCTCGCCGATCTGCAGGTAGGGCGTGTCCTCGCCCGCCTCGATGAAATTCCCCGCTGTGTAGATCAGGAACAGCCGCAGCTCGCCGCCCCTGCGCTGGCCCGCCATGATGATCGTCGCGTTGGCGGCTGCGCCCTGCGCCTCGATCTCGGCGCGGTCGCGCTTCTGGATCTCGCGAATCGCCTCGCCCACCAGCTGCGCGCCGCGATACAGGGTATCGCAGGTCATGATGCTTTCGATTTCCGGATCGATCTTCGCGTGCTTCACGGCCGCGCCGACGTGCGTCACCACGCCCTGCGTGATGCCGAGATTGCCCGCGCACAGCAGCGTCACGACGCGCTCGCCGGGCTCTTCGAACACGAACATCTTGCGGAACCGCGCAATGTTGTCGACGCCCGCATTGGTGCGCGTGTCCGACAGCAGGACGAGGCCAGCCTGAAGCTTGAGGCCAACGCAATAAGTCATGTGCCTCCCGATCCCCGCCCGGTTACCCGCGGATCGGGCAGTCCCGCTATTGCTGGGTCTGCCCGCCCTGATTCTGGTCCTGAGACTGGCCCGGCGACTGGGCAATGTCGACCGAGGCGCTAAGCCGCTCCTTAGGTCCGCCGGACACATTGCCCCGAATCGGGGCTGCATCTGCGGCATCAAGGCCACACCCGAGCCGCACATAGCGGTCCGTGGGGCACAACCGGTTCGAGGGATCGAATCCCACCCAGCCGATCTCGGGCGCCCACGCCTCGGCCCAGGCGTGCGTCTCGGTGAGTTTCGTGTCGGACGCGAGCAGGTAGCCCACCACATAGCGCGCCGGAAACTTCAGAGCGCGGGCCGCCGCGATGAACACATGGGCATGGTCCTGGCACACGCCCTGCCCGGCCTTCAGCGCCTGCGCCGCCGTGGTCGATGACGACGTCGCGCCCGGCTTGTAGGCCACCGCATCCGCCACGGCGTTGAACAGCCCGTGCATCCGGTCGAGCGACTTGGCGCCCGTGATGCTGGCCGCAAGCTCCTCGATCCGCTTGTCGGTTTCCGTCAGCGGCGTCGGGCGCAGATAGACCTGCGGCCGCACGGTGTCCTTGAGACCCTTGACCACGCCAGCCGCATCGCGCGTCTCGATCTCGCCCTCCGCGACGATCGCCACTTCCGCGCCGCCGGCGGCCGCCGTCCAGATCGACTCGCGATCGCCCGTCGCCGTCGACAGCAGCGCCGGCATCACCTGCCCGTTCACGCTGACTTTCCAGGAGATCACCCGCTGGCTGTCGAAGCTCGGCGGATAGAGCCGCAGCCGCAGCGCGCAGCGTTCCGCCGGCGGATCATAGGCATAGGTCGTGGCGTGTTTGATCGAGAGCCGCATGGTCAGAAGTGATATGCCTTGCTGATTTCAAAGGACAGGCGCCGCGTCGTCGTGATCGCTCCGGAAACGAACTCGTGCAGCCCATGCTGGAACAGCTCGTCGATGCCGGTCTTGTCCAGCTGTTCGACCATTTCGCTTGCCACGGCCTGCGGCGATCCCTTCTCGCCATAGAGTTCGGCAAGGTCATCGAGGAAGCGGCTGATCGAGCGATAGCAATACGCCACCGAGCGCGGGAAGGCCGTATTGAGAATGAGAAAGTCGGCAATGCCCCACGGCGTGTAGTCGCCCTTGTAGACATGGTGATAGGCGCGCAGGGCAGACGTCGCGCGCAGGACGCTCGTCCACTGGTGATAGTCGCGCCCGCCGCCGACCACGTCCGTCTCGGGCAGCAGCACATAGTATTTCACGTCGAGCAGGCGCAGCGTCATGTCGGCGCGTTCAATGAGACCGCCCATGCGCAGGAAGTAGTAGCCATCGTTCCGCAGCAGCGAGATTTCCGACGCGCCCCGGAACGCCGCCGTCCGGTTCTTCGTCCACTCCAGCAGCGACGGCAGATTCTTCAGGGCCGTATCGGCATCCATCTGCCCCAGCGAGCGCCAGCCATCGTTCAGCGCCTCCCACATGTCCTGCGTCAGCGCCGTCCGGATCGCCCGCCCGTTCGCCCGCGCCGATGTAAGGCACGACCGGATCGATGACGCATTGTCCGGATCGAGCAGCAGCCGCTGCACCACTGCGCTCGCGCTTAAGCCCTTCGCCTCCGAATCAGCGAGCTCCGGCGCAGAGCCGGACGCCGCCGCAACTGAGCGCCACTCCTCCTGCTCGTTCGAGCCCGGCAGCATCGCCATGCGATACCCCATCTCGATCAGGCGCGCGGTCGCATCCGCGCGCTCCATGTAGCGGCCCATCCAGAACAGGTTTTCAGCGGTGCGGCTCAGCATTGCATCACTCAGCCAATATCCATGTGTCCTTCACCCCGCCGCCCTGCGACGAGTTCACCACCAGCGACCCCTTCTTCAGCGCGACGCGCGTCAGCCCGCCCGGCGTCAGGCGGATGTCCTTGCCGACCAGGCAGTAGGGCCGGAAATCGACATGCCGCTCCTCGACGCCATCGCTGCCGAGGATCGGCGCGGTTGAAAGATCAAGCGTGGGCTGCGCGATGAACTCGCTCGGGTTCGCCTTGATCTTGGCGCGGAAGGCGTCGATCTCCTTCTTCGCCGCATGCGGTCCGATCAGCATGCCGTAGCCGCCGGAGCCATGCACCCGTTTCACAACGAGGTCCTTGAGATTGTCGATCACATACTTGCAGTGGTCGGGCTCGGCGCAGCGCCATGTCTGCACGTTCTCGAGGATTGGTTTTTCGCCAAGATAGAATTTGATCATGTCCGGCACGAAGACATAGATCGCCTTGTCGTCGGCAACACCTGCGCCTGGCGCCGAACAGAGCGTCACGCCGCCCGAACGATAGACGTCGAAAATCCCCGGCACGCCCAGCAGCGAGTCCGCCTTGAAGGCCAGCGGGTCAATGTATGTGTCGTCGATCCGCCGATAGATAACGTCCACACGCTGCGGCCCGCGCGTCGTGCGCATCCAGCAAAGCCCATTCTCGACGAACAGGTCCTGCGGCTCCACCAGCTCGATGCCCATCAGGTCGGCGAGGAAGGAGTGTTCGTAATAGGCCGAGTTCAGCGACCCCGGGGTCAGCAGCACCACAGTCGGATCATCATCGCACTTGATCGGGGCCACTTCCTCGAGCGTCTTCTTCAGCTGGCTCGGATAGCTCTCGACCGCCTCGACGATGCCGGCCTGGAACAGCTGCGGGAACATCCGCATCATGATCTCGCGGTTCTCGAGCATGTACGAGACGCCCGATGGCGTGCGGCAATTGTCTTCCAGCACCTGGAAGCGATCGCCATCCGTCCGCACGATGTCCACGCCGACAATGTGGCTGTAGACTTTGCCCGGCGGGTCGACGCCCACCATCTCCGGCAGGAAAGCCTCGTTCCGGTAGACCAGTTCCTCGGGCACCACGCCCGCCCGCATGATCTCGCCGCGGTGATAGACGTCGTAGAGAAACGCGTTCAGGGCCCGGCTGCGCTGCTTGATGCCGCGCGACAGCTTGCGCCACTCGGCCGCCCCGAAGACGCGCGGGATCAGGTCGAACGGGATCAGCCGCTCCGGATCGGCCCCCTCGCCATAGACCGCGAACGTGATGCCGATCTTGCGGAAAATGGCCTCCGCCTCGCTCTGGCGCAGGTTGAGCAGGTCAACGCCGGTCGTGTTGATCCATTCCGCGACCTTCTCGTAAGGACCCCGGACCGATCGGTCGTCAGCGAACATTTCGTTGTACATGCCACCCCAGTCCTAGCGGGTGGAATCGCCATCGCGAAGCCACCCCGGTACGTCCGTCTCCGCAGCACACACCCCTGCTTAAACTTTGGGCAGACAAAGGAAATAGCCCGCAGCCTCCCCTGAGGCCAATCCTCTCAACAATTGATTGCGGCCATCCGGTCCGGACCTGAGGGAACAGTCCCACGGTCCCGCCCGTTCATGTCAGCCTGCATCCCTGGACCCGAGGCAGGACCCATCACAGAAGGGCCTTCAAGGACGACCCATGCCGGACAAGGCTCTGCACAACCTCCGCCGCCTCGCCCTCTCCGAAATCGGCGCCGTTATCGCGATGGGCATCGTCGCCCTCGGCGCCTTCGCCTTCATGGCGATCGCCGACGAGGCGCTGGAGGGCGACACGCACGCCTTCGATGAGTCGATCCTGAAGGCCCTTCGCGAGCCGGGCGACGCCAGCAACCCGATCGGCCCGGCATGGCTGGCGGACATGATGGCGGACCTGACGGCCCTCGGAGGGATAGCGGTCCTGACCCTTCTGGTGGTCGGCGTCGTCTTCTACCTGCTCTCGGTGGGCAAGCGCGGCACGGCCCTTCTGGTCGGCGGCGCCGTCGGCAGCGGCGCGATCCTGTCCACGCTGCTGAAGCTCGGCTTCGACCGCCCCCGGCCCGACCTCATTGCCCACCTCTCGCACGCCTACAGCTCCAGCTTCCCGAGCGGCCACGCGATGCTCTCGGCCGTGACCTACCTCACGCTCGGCGTGCTGCTCGCCCGCGCGCACGAACGCCGGCGCACCAAGATCATCGTGATGACCTACGGCGTCACGCTCATCGTGCTGATCGGCCTGAGCCGCATCTATCTCGGCGTCCACTGGCCAACAGACGTCATGGCCGGCTGGGCCCTCGGCGCCGCGTGGGCCGCAGTCTGGTGGCTGATCGCCTGGCAGCTCCAGCGTCGGGGCAAGATCGAACAGCCGGCCTGACGACGGCTACGGCTTGCCCTTCGCCGGCTTGGCGCTCGCCTTCCTGGCTGCGGCCGCCTCGCGCGCCTCCATCACGCGCGCGCCTTCGAGAATGCCCTGCAGCGCATAATTGCCTTCGTGGCAGGCGTACTCGTACATCTTGCCATTGAGCGCCGCGAACTCGTACTCGCCGCCCCATGGCGCATCCCACAGCGTCGGGTCATCGATGGTGAAGCCGTAATATAGCCGGTCATCGGCGACGCGCCTGAAACGCTCGGTGACCTTCAGGTCCTTCCACGAGCCCATGAATTGCTGGCTCTGCGGAATGTGGGTGGTCTCCACCACAAGTGTGTCGCCATCCCACCAGCCGATCGAATCCCCGAAATAGGGCCGCACGTCGTCGGTGCGATGCTTCGAATTCAGCCGCACGATCCGCGCATCGTGCACCATCTCGGTTGCGATCACGACATGGTCCGGCGACTGAACGATCTGGTAGCTGTTGTTGTAGAATCCGTTGGCGAACATCGGCGGCCCGGCATTGCGGCCGAACGAGATGATGCAGCGCTCCGTCGCGCGCGATTCCGGATTGTCGAACGACTGGCCGCGCGGCGGGGTCGGTCCCAGCAGCTTCACGAAGGCCGGCGGCTCGGGCGCTGGCGCAGGCGTTGCGCCCGCCTTGCGCGGCGGCGCCGTTCCCGTCGGCGTCGTGATGATCGACGAGCGCGGCTGGCCGTTGACCCGCATCACATGATTGCCCGGATCGATCCAGAAGCGGTTGTAGCCGCCGGTGGCCCCGCCGCCCGCGAGATATTCCGGCTTGATGTCTTTCGGGATGACGTACTCGGCCGGCGCATCCGCCGCGGTCGGCGCATTGCCCTCCTCGATCTCCTCGACCATCTCCTGCTCGATCTTGGCGACCTCTTCCTCGGTATAGACGAGGCTCTTCACACCGGCCGGACGCGTCATCTTCGTCAGCGTCGTGTTGTGCCAGAAGCCCTGCAGGTCCGGCTGCCCGATCTTCAGCTTCGGCGCCGTGTAGGGCGGGTAAGGCTTGGTTGGATCGTATTTCTGTGCCGTCTGCGCTGTCGGCGACTGCGCAAGTGCGGCAGGCGCGCCGAAGGCAAGCGCGATCGAAAGTGATGTGGCGATGGTGGCAAGCAGAGCGTGGCGCAAGTCAGATCTCCTGCAGCATGGGACGCGTCTAACTGCCCCAAGCCTAGGCGCCTGCGCACCCGCCCGCAATGCGCAACGCGCGCCTGCTCCACCCCCGATCAGCGCGAACCCCGCCTCAACGCGAGGTCAAGCTGGCTCACGTCTGGTTGATTTATGGATGCCAACCGGTCGACAGCGGCTGACGCGGCAACCGCTTGCTCCCCAACACGCCCCTCGCTAGCAGTCGCGCATGACCACCCCGGAAGCCCTTCTCAAGGACAGCGCCCGCGCGCTCGGCTTCGACGTCGCCCGCATCGCCCGCGCCGATGCCGCGTGGGAGGCCGGCGACCGCCTCGCCGATTTCGTAGCCCAGGGCTTCCACGGCGACATGGGCTGGATGGCCGAGACCCTGCTGCGCCGCCAGCATCCGACGGCCATGTGGCCCGACGCGAAATCGGCGCTCGTCGTCGGCCTCAACTACGGCCCGAAGATCGACCCGCTCGAACCGCTCACCCGGCGCGAGCACGCCACCATCTCCGTCTACGCCCAGAACGCCGACTATCACGACCTGATGAAGCGCAAGCTCCGCCAGCTCGCCTCGAACTTCGCGACAACCACCGGCCACGACGTGAAGATCTTCGTCGATACCGCGCCGCTGATGGAAAAGCCTCTTGCACAGAAGGCGGGCGTCGGCTGGCAGGGCAAGCACACCAATCTCGTCAGCCGCGAGCATGGCTCCTGGCTCTTCCTCGGCGTGATGCTGACCAGCGCCGGTCTGACGCCGGACGAGCCTGCTCATGACGCATGTGGGACATGTCAGGCCTGCCTCGACATCTGCCCGACCAACGCCTTCCCTGCGCCCTACCGGCTCGATGCCCGCCGCTGCATTTCCTATCTCACTATCGAAAC
>Ga0315903_10002656_pt1 | contig 25824 bp, 21 predicted proteins | sample LakEriMetagenome_7_FD_203524 | JGI IMG/M metagenome (GOLD analysis project Ga0315903, IMG submission 203524) | Freshwater fungal communities from buoy surface, Lake Erie, Ohio, United States - Buoy 2 MA119 | ecosystem: Environmental > Aquatic > Freshwater > Lake | place: USA: Lake Erie, Ohio... | reverse complement strand
GCGCGACGTGGTTGGGCGCGAGGTCCGGGCGCATGCGGATCACCACCGCGCCCTGCGTGGTTTCGAGCGTCAGAGTGTTCGTGTCATCGGACATGTGGCGTTCCTTTGCTGAAGGTCATTCGCGCGGGCCGCGGGCGGGCTCGACGAAGCGGATGGTGAAGGGTCGCCCGGAGATAGCCGACCCGAGGCCCTCGGTAAACCGCAATGGCGCGCATCGTTCGACCGCGGCCAGAATGGAGGCGCGCAGCGCCGCGCGGTCCCCGCCCTCTCCCGGGCTCAAATAGGTCACTCTGGGCTCGCCGATCACCGCGCCCGTGCGGGAAAAGGACAGACGGATCGTCGCCTCGCTCGAGCCCCGGGAGGGCGGCGGGCGCCAGCAGCGGGCCAGCCGCTCGGCGATCTGGCGCGGCCGGTCGATGGCGCGGGGGGCGGCGAGCGCGGCGCGGGCGCCATTACGCGGCCGCTCCAGCGTCATCGTGAACCCCTGGGGATAATCGCGCCGCGCGCCCGGCCCGAGCGTGCCGCCGGGATAAGGCGGCGGAATGGGCCTCGAGCGCAGGGGCGGCGGATCAGGGGCGGCCGGCGGGGGATAAAGCCGGTCGAGCGGATCGCTGGGGACCGGCGGCAGGCGAAAGCCCGGCTGGATCGTGTCCACATAAGGCGCGACCTGGCCCGACTGGGCCAAAGCGACGCCCGTAAGGCTCCCCGCCGCCGCGAAGATCGCTGCGGCGAGGCGCGCCCAGATCATTTGGCGTCCGCCGCCATGCGCATGCGCACGATCTTGTCGGGGTTCTGCACCATGCCGGATTGTCCCGCGCCCTTCTTAATCTTGTCGACGAACTCCATGCCCGACACCACCTCGCCGAACACGGTGTAATTGTTGTCGAGGAAGCGCGCGTCCGCGAAGCAGATGAAAAACTGCGAATTCGCCGAATTGGGGCTCTGCGCGCGCGCCATGCCAAGGGTGCCGCGGCGGAACGGGGTCGAGGTGAACTCGGCCGGCAGGTTCGGCAGTTTCGATCCGCCCGTTCCCGTGCCGGTGGGGTCGCCCGTCTGGGCCATGAAGCCCTCGATCACGCGATGGAAGACGATGCCGTCATAAAATCCCTCTTTCACAAGGGTCTTGACCTGCGCGACATGTTTGGGCGCAAGGTCCGGCCGCAGGCGAATGACGACGCGCCCATCCTTCGTGTCCAGATAGACCGTGTTCTCAAGGTCCGCCCCCTGCTGGGCGGAGGCCGGGCTGACGCCGACAGCGACGGCGAGCGGCAGGCTTGCGGCGGAAAGAGCGAAGGCGCGACGATCGATCTTCATGGGACCTCGGTTGGACTGGGAAGCGACGCGCGAATGCGCCGCAGGGTTCCATCAGTGCCACGCCCGAGCGAAAAGACAAGAGCGCCCGACGCCGCGCCGGGCCGCTCGAAAACAGAACGCGCGAGAGACCCTCGCGCCGCGCTCACATGGGCGGCTTGCGGAACTTGGCTTTCAGCGCCTCGGCCACTTTCGGCGGCACGAAAGCGGAGACGTCGCCATGCATGGCGGCGATCTGGCGAACCAGCGTGGCGGAGACGAAGCGCGCCCCCGGCGAGGCGGGCGCGAACAGGGTCTGAACGCCCGGCTCCATCGCCCCGTTCATGCCGGACATCTGCATCTCATAGTCGAAATCGGTCCCGTCGCGCAGGCCGCGCAAAAGCACGTTCGCCCCGACCGCGCGCGCCGCCTCCACGGCGAGGCCGTCGAATGTGACGACCTCGATCTTGCAATGGCCGCCGTCGGTCAGATGGGCGGTGGCGGCGTGGATCAGCGCGGTCTTTTCCTCAACGCTGAACAGCGGCGCCTTCCCGGGATGGACCCCGATCCCGATCACCAGCCGGGCGCAGAAAGACGCGCCCGCCCGGATCACGTCCAGGTGGCCGTTGGTGATCGGATCGAACGAACCTGTGTACAGCGCGACGCAGCGGGTCATGGGTTCAGACTAGCCCCATTGCGCGGCCGGGCAAAGAACCAACCGGCGCGAAGGCGCCCAATTAACTTCACCTTCACCATAAAAACGGATACTAGAACTGTACGATTGCGAGGAGACGCTTACGTGTTCAAGACCGTAATTCCAACGCAGGCCCGCATTCCGGCCAAATTACTCAAGAACATCGGCCCTATAATCGAGGCCAACGCCCATCAATGGGCGCTTCTCGACCGTTTCATGACGCCGCGCACGCCCCAAAAGGCCGATGACCGCGTGGTCCTGGCGATCCTGGGCGGCGCCTTCGGCGCCGTCGCCTGCCTGTCCGCTGTGCTGTTGGCGACGCGGTTCAGCCTCTAGGCCCCACGGGCCTAGACGCCGCCCTCGCCGCCGGCCGCATCGCCCTCGCCCGGCTCGCCCGCGCCCTGATCGTCGCCGCCGCCGGCCTCGTCCCCGATCCGTTCGACCGAGACGACCTTTTCATCCTCCGCCGTGCGGAAGACGATCACGCCCTGCGTGCTGCGCCCGGCGCGGCGAATGTCGCCCACCGGACAGCGGATCAGCTGACCGCCATCCGTCACCAGCATGATCTCGTCGCTCTCCTCCACGGGATAGGACGCCACCAGCTTGCCGTTGCGCGCATTGACCGCCATGGCGGTGATGCCTTTGCCGCCGCGACCCGTGATCCGATATTCATAGGACGACGTGCGCTTGCCGAAGCCGCGCTCGGACACGGTGAGGATCTGCTGCTCGAGCGCGGACATCTGGACATAGCGCTCGCCTGAAATGCTGGCCTCCGCGGACACGTCCTCGCCCGCATCCGCCGGCGTCTCCTCGGACGGGTCGCCGCCCATGGCGCGCGCCATTTTCAGATAAGCGACGCGCTCCTCGCTCGACGCCTCCACATGGCGCAGGATCGCCAGCGAAATCACGCGGTCCCCGTCGCCGAGCGCGATGCCGCGCACGCCCATGGAATCGCGGCCCTTGAACACGCGCACGCCGTCGCGGATCTGGAAGCGGATGCACTGGCCGTTGGCGGTGGTGAGAAGAACGTCGTCCTCCTCGGTGCACATCTGCACGTCGACGATCGCCTCGCCCTCGTCGAGCTTCATGGCGATTTTGCCGCTGCGGTTCACCTGCGTGAAGTCGGACAGCTTATTGCGCCGCACGGTTCCCCGCGTGGTCGCGAACATCACGTCGAGCCCTTCCCACTGCGCCTCGTCTTCAGGCAGCGCGAGAATGCTGGTGATGCGCTCGCCTTCTTCGAGATTGGTGAGGATGTTCTTCAGATATTTTCCGAGCGCCTGCGGAGCGGCCAGCGGAAGGCGCCAGACCTTCTCCTTGTAGACATAACCGCTCGAGGTGAAGAACAGCAGCGGCTGGTGCGTGTTCGCCACGAACAGCCGGGCGACGAAATCCTCCTCGCGCGTCTGCATGCCCGAGCGGCCCTTGCCGCCACGCCGCTGCGCGCGATAGGTCGACAGCGGCACGCGCTTCACATAGCCGTTGTGCGACACGGTGACGACCATGTCCTCGCGCGCGATCAGATCCTCGTCGTCCATATCCGCGTCGCTATCGAGAATGATCGTGCGACGGGGCGTGGCGAAATTGGTTTTGGCTTCGTTGAGCTCGGTGCGGATGATGTCCATCACCCGCGCGCGGGAACGCAGGATATCAAGGTAATCCGCGATTTCCGTCGCGAGCCGGTTCAGCGCGTCGGAGATTTCATCGCGTCCCAGCGCGGTCAGGCGCTGCAGGCGCAGATCGAGAATGGCGCGCGCCTGCGCCTCAGAGAGTCGATACGTGCCGTCCACGTTCAGCGTGTGGTTGGGATCGGCGATGAGCGCGATGAGCGGCGCCATGTCGCGCGCCGGCCAGTCGCGACCCATCAGCGCGGCGCGCGCGGCGGCGGCGTCCGGCGACGTGCGGATGAGGCGGATCACCTCGTCGATGTTTGCGACCGCGATCGCAAGACCCACCTGCACATGAGCGCTGTCGCGCGCCTTGCCGAGCAGATATTTGGTGCGCCGCGTCACGACGACTTCACGGAAGTCGAGGAACGCGACGAGGAAATCCTTCAGGTTGAGCGTTTCGGGCCGACCGCCGTTCAGCGCGATCATGTTGGCTCCGAAGGACTGCTGCAATTGCGTGTAGCGCCAGAGCTGATTGAGCACGACGTCGGCGACCGCATCGCGCTTCAGCTCGATGACGATGCGCATGCCTTCGCGGTCGCTCTCGTCGCGCAGGTCCGAAATGCCCTCGATGCGCTTCTCGCGCACGAGCTCCGCGATCTTCTCGATCAGCGTGGTCTTGTTCACCTGATAGGGAATCTCGGTGACGATCAGCGCATCGCGGTCGCGCCGCATTTGCTCGATGGTCACATTGGCGCGCATCAATATCGAGCCGCGACCGGTATGATAAGCGAGCCGCGCGCCGCCACGGCCCAGCATCGAGCCGCCGGTTGGGAAGTCCGGCCCCGGCACGATCTCCATCAATTCGTCGATGGTGATCTCGGGCTTCTCCATCAAGGCGAACACGGCGTCGATCACTTCGCCGAGATTGTGGGGCGGGATGTTCGTCGCCATGCCGACCGCAATGCCGCCGGCGCCGTTGACCAGAAGATTAGGATATTTGGCGGGAAGGACGGAGGGCTCTTCGAATTCGCCGGAATAATTCTGCGTGAAGTCGACCGTGTCCTTATCGAGGTCGTCCAGCAGCGGGATCGCGGCGCGCGCGAGCCGCGCCTCGGTGTAGCGTTCCGCAGCCGCCCGGTCTCCGTCGATCGAACCGAAATTGCCCTGCCCGTCCACGAGAGGCAGCCGCATCGAGAAGGGCTGCGCCATGCGCACGAGAGCGTCATAGATCGCGAGATTGCCGTGCGGATGGTATTTACCCATCGTGTCGCCGGTCACGCGCGCGGACTTCTTATGCGCCTTATCGGGCGTGAAGCCGTTCTCGTGCATCGTGTAGAGGATGCGTCTGTGCACCGGCTTCAGGCCGTCGCGCACGTCGGGAAGCGCGCGGCTCACGATCACGCTCATGGCGTAATCGAGATAGCTGCGCTTCATCTCGTCGATGATCGAAATCGGACGGATGTCGGAGCCGGAGGGATCCGATTGGGCGGCGTCGTTGTCGTCGGCCAAGACGGCTGATCCTTGCGTGGGGGCCGACGGCGGGAGCCGCGGCGCGGGATGTTTGGCGAGTCGCTTTCCTTTTAGCCGATTCCCAGCCCGGACGCCAGCGCGCGACACCCGCGAGGCAGCGCGTAAATATCACAATATCAGAGACTTATCATTTTGTCCCGGAGACGCTGGAGCGCCGGCGTCCGCGCAGGGCCCACGTCGCTGGCGGCGCAGGATCTCACGGGCTGCACGCGCGCCACGCGACCAGGTTCATCACGCCCAAAAGGACCTCTTGCGCGCGCACGCCGCGCCTCGCGCGCCGACCTATCTTCCAAGAAAGTCGAAGACGCTCAGGCTCAGAACGGGATGTCGTCATCGATGGGCGCGGGACCGCGCCCGCCCGCCGGGGCCGCGGGGCGGCGCTCCATCGGGCTCGACCGGCCGAAGCTCTGGCCGCCGCCCTCGCCCCCGCCATAGGAGACGGCCTCCTCGCCGCCGCGTCCGCCGCGGCTGTCGAGCAGGGTGAGCTCGCCGCGATAGCGCTGCAGCACGACTTCCGTGACCTTGCGCTGGTTGCCGTCCTTGTCGGTGTATTCGCGGGTCTGCAACTGGCCCTCGAGGTAAACCTTCGAGCCCTTCTTGCAGTACTGCTCCGCGACCTTGCCAAGGTTCTCGTTGAAGATGACGACATTGTGCCATTCGGTGCGGTCGCGGCGCTCGCCCGTCGCCTTGTCGCGCCAGGACTCGGTCGTGGCGAGCGAGAAGTTGACCACGGAATCGCCCGAGTTCATCCGGCGCACCTCAGGATCGCGACCCAGATTGCCGATGAGGATCACCTTGTTGACGCTGCCTGACATGTCCAGATCTCCAAATGCGCGCGCGCTGGTTTGGCCTGCACCCTAACCCCCCGCGACCAGATTGCGACCCGTCAACGCGCGCCGGACCGCCTTTTCCACATCTGCCGGGAAAGAAAGGGAGACTTGCGAGGGCCCTGCGATTCATGTTCCTTGTTTGTTCTAGCATCGACGGACCGGCCCCGCAAGCCGGCTCCCGCAGAAGTTCCCGGGGAAGCGACGAGGGGCCCTGTGCATCGCCGACCTCGCACCCTAAGTTGCCGCCTTAACCGAAAGAGACACCAAGCTCCCATGCCCTCCAAATCCACGCCCAAGCCGTCGCCGAAGGCCAGAAAAGGCGCGCCTGCCGCCCCTGCCGCGCCTGTCGCATCGCCGGACCAGAAGTCGATCGTCGTGCGCGGCGCGCGCGAACACAATCTGAAGAACGTCGACCTCGCCATTCCGCGCGACAAGCTCGTGGTGTTCACGGGGCTTTCGGGCTCGGGCAAGTCCTCCCTCGCATTCGACACGATCTATGCGGAGGGCCAGCGGCGCTATGTGGAATCCCTGTCCGCCTATGCGCGGCAGTTTCTGGAGATGATGCAGAAGCCCGACGTGGACCAGATCGACGGGCTCTCGCCGGCCATTTCCATCGAGCAGAAGACGACGTCGAAGAACCCGCGCTCGACGGTGGGCACCGTCACCGAGATTCATGACTACATGCGCCTGCTCTGGGCGCGCGTGGGCGTGCCCTATTCGCCCGCCACCGGTCTGCCGATCGAAAGCCAGACCGTCTCGCAAATGGTGGACCGCGTGCTCGCCCTGCCCGAGAAGACGCGCCTCTATCTGCTCGCGCCGGTGATCCGCGGCCGCAAGGGCGAATACCGCAAGGAAATCGCCGAATATATGAAGAAGGGCTTCCAGCGCCTGAAGATCGACGGGACCTATTACGAGATCGCCGACGCGCCGACGCTGGACAAGAAGTTCAAACACGACATCGACGTGGTCGTGGACCGGATCGTCGTGCGTTCCGACCTCGCCGCGCGTCTGGCGGAATCTTTCGAGACCGCGCTCGATCTCGCCGACGGCATCGCGATCACCGAATTCGTGGACGAGAAGGATGAGAAGGGCGCGCCCCGGCGCATTCTCTTCTCCTCCAAATTCGCCTGCCCCGTGTCGGGCTTCACGATTCCGGAGATCGAGCCGCGCCTGTTCTCGTTCAACAATCCATTCGGCGCCTGCCCCGCCTGCTCCGGCCTCGGTTTCGAGCAAAGGGTGGACCCCGAAATGGTCGTGCCCGATCCCAAGCTGACGCTGCGCAAGGGCGCCATCGCGCCATGGGCGAAATCATCTTCGCCCTATTACCTGCAGACGCTCGAGGCGCTGGGCAAGCATTACAAGTTCCGCCTCGACGCGCCATGGCAGGAGCTTTCCAAGACCGCCCGCAACGCCATCCTGTTCGGATCAGGCGATGAGGAGATCCGCTTCTCCTATGACGATGGCCTGCGCGCCTATCAGGTCAAAAAGCCGTTCGAAGGCGTGGTGCGCAATCTCGAACGCCGTTTCATCGAAACCGAGAGCGAATGGGCGCGCGAGGAGATCCAGCGCTTCATGGCCGATACGCCCTGCGGCGCATGCGGCGGCCATCGCCTGAAGCCCGAAGCGCTCGCCGTGAAGATCGACGGCAAGCATCTGGGCGAGATCGCGCAGCTCTCGGTGAAGGCTGCGGCGCAATGGGCGAGCGACCTGCCGAAGCGTCTCGACAAGAAGCGCAACGAGATCGCAGGCCGCATCCTGAAGGAGATCCGCGAACGCCTCGCATTCCTCGTGGACGTCGGCCTCGACTATCTCACGCTCGCGCGCTCCGCGGGCACGCTGTCGGGCGGCGAGAGCCAGCGCATCCGCCTCGCCTCGCAGATCGGATCGGGCCTCACGGGTGTTCTTTACGTGCTCGACGAGCCATCCATCGGCCTGCACCAGCGCGACAACGCGCGGCTGCTCGAAACGCTGCGCCGGCTGCGCGACCTTGGCAACACAGTGATCGTCGTCGAACATGACGAGGACGCCATTCTCACCGCCGATTACGTTGTGGACGTCGGCCCCGGCGCGGGCATCCATGGCGGGCGCATCGTCTCGCAAGGCGCGCCGCAGGAGGTCGTCGACGATCCGAAGTCGCTCACGGGCGATTACCTGTCCGGCCGCAAGCGCGTGGACGTGCCGCGCGAAAGGCGCAAGCCGCAAGCGGCGCGCAAGCTGAAAGTCGTCAATGCGCGCGGCAACAATCTGAAGAACGTGAACGCGGAGATTCCGCTCGGCCTGTTCACCTGCGTGACCGGCGTCTCGGGGGGCGGTAAATCCACGCTGGTCATCGACACGCTTTACAAGGCGGTGGCGCGCCGCATCGCCGGCGCCGCCGAACAGCCCGCGCCGCACGATGCGATCCAGGGCCTTGAACATATCGACAAGGTGATCGACATCGATCAATCGCCGATCGGCCGCACGCCGCGTTCAAACCCCGCGACCTACACGGGCGCCTTCACGCCCATCCGCGAATGGTTCGCGCAATTGCCCGAAGCCAAGGCGCGCGGTTATCAGCCGGGCCGCTTCTCCTTCAACGTGAAGGGCGGACGCTGCGAGGCCTGCCAGGGCGACGGCGTCATCAAGATCGAGATGCACTTCCTGCCCGACGTCTATGTCACCTGCGACGTGTGCAAGGGCAAGCGCTACGACCGCGAAACGCTGGAAGTAAAATATCGCGACAAGTCCATCGCCGACGTGCTCGACATGACGGTGGAGGAAGCGCGCGACCTGTTCAAGGCGGTGCCCGTGATCCGCGAGAAGATGGACACGCTGAAGCGCGTTGGTCTGGATTACGTGAAGGTCGGCCAGCAGGCGACGACGCTCTCAGGCGGCGAGGCGCAGCGCGTCAAACTGTCGAAGGAATTGTCGCGCCGCTCCACCGGCCGCACGCTCTACATTCTCGACGAGCCCACCACCGGGCTGCATTTCCATGACGTGAAGAAGCTGCTCGAAGTGCTCCACGAACTCGTGGATCAGGGCAACAGCGTCGTGGTGATCGAGCACAATCTGGAAGTCATCAAGACTGCGGACTGGGTGATCGACATGGGGCCGGAGGGCGGCGACGGCGGCGGAACCATCGTCGCGCAGGGCACGCCCGAGGAGATCGCCGCCAATCCCAAATCGCATACGGGCCGCTTCCTGAAGGAAGTGCTCGCCCGCCGGCCGATGGCGCGCCCAGAAAAGGGACGCGCTGCAGCGGAGTAAGCTGGTCAGGCGGGCCGCGCGCCCGCCTGCGGCGCCCTCCCCTTGCGCGCGCCCTCGGGCTTCGCTACGCAAGCCCTTGAGGAGCCGCGCAACATGAGCCTGTCCGCAAATCCAGAAGTCGTCATCGGCGCCGGCGCAGCCGCCGTCCGCTTCGGCAATCGTCTGCCGCTCTCGATCATCGCTGGCCCGTGCGCGCTCGAAAGCCGCGACCACGCCTTGCGCATGGCGGGCGCCCTGCGCGACGTCGCAGACCGGCTTGGCGTGGGCATCGTCTACAAATCCTCCTTCGACAAGGCCAACCGCACCTCGGCCGCCGGCAAGCGAGGGCTTGGGCTTGAGGCCTCCCTCGACGTGTTCGCCGAGGTGAAGGAACGCTTCGGCTTCGCGATCCTCACCGACGTGCATGAGAACGACCAGTGCGCGCGCGCCGCGCAGGTGGTGGACGTGCTGCAGATCCCCGCCTTCCTCTGCCGCCAGACGGACCTTCTGCTGGCCGCCGCCGCCACCGGCAAGCCGGTGAACGTGAAGAAGGGCCAGTTCCTCGCGCCGTGGGATATGAAAAACGTGGTCGCGAAAGTGACCGGTGCCGGCAATCCGGACGTGCTCGTGACGGAGCGCGGCGCGAGCTTCGGCTACAATACGCTCGTCTCCGACATGCGCGGCCTGCCGATCATGGCCGAGCAGACCGGCGCGCCCGTGATTTTCGACGCGACCCATTCGGTGCAGCAGCCCGGCGGACAGGGAACCTCCTCGGGCGGCCAGCGGGAATTCGTGCCCGTGCTCGCGCGCGCGGCTGTGGCCGTGGGCGTCGCCGGCGTGTTCATCGAAACCCATGACGATCCGGCCAACGCCTTCTCGGATGGCCCGAACCAGGTGCCGCTCGGCGAATTCGAAGGCCTGCTGCGTCAGCTCATGGCGTTCGACGCCCTCGCCAAAAAACTGTGACGTCGCAAAAACGTCGCGCGCCTGTCGCATCCTCCGCTGATGCAGGATAGTCCACTTATGCGCGCGCCCGTCCTTCTGGACGAAGCCGCCTTCACCTATTGCGATCCCGCTGATCCATTCTGGAAGCGGCTGGCCATCGGCGGCCTCGAGCGCCTTACCGGACGCGAGACGATCAAGCGCCTCTACCTGCGCCACCAGAAGGCCGGCTGGGGCGCGCGCGGCGATTTCTTCGAGACCGCGCTTGAGGCGCTCTCCATTGATCTTGTGTACGACGCGCAAAGCCTTGCGGCGGTCCCGCGCGAGGGACCGCTGGTCGTGGTGGCGAACCATCCTTTCGGCGTGCTCGACGGCATCGCCGCCTGCGCGCTGATCGGCAAGGCGCGGCGCGATTTCCGCGTGCTCACCAACGCCGTGCTGATGCGCGCGCCGGAAATGCGCGAGCGCATGCTCGCGGTGGATGTTTCGGAGACGCCGCAAGCCCGGCGCGCGAACGCCCGCACTCTGGCGCAGGCGCTCGCCCATGCGCGCGCTGGCGGCTGCGTCGTCGTCTTTCCCGCGGGCGCCATTTCAACGGCGCCGGACCGCTGGGGCCGTCTGCCGGCATTGGACGGCCCGTGGTCGCCCTTCGCTGGCAAGCTGGCGATCAGCGCGCAAGCGCACACGCTGGCGCTGCGCTTCATGGGCCAGAACTCGCGCCTGTTCCAGATCGTGAGCCATGTGCATCCGGCGTTGCGGCTGGCGCTGTTCTTTCACGAGACGCGCCGGCGCATCGGCGCGCCGATCGAGGCGCGCATCGGCGCGCCCATGCCGCCCTCGACGCTTGCGGGACTGGATGCGGCGGCCGTCACGCAGCGCCTGCGCGCCGAATGCGACGCGCTCGCACAGCAAGCGCAGCCGCCCGCTCCCGCCTCCGATCAGCCGCGGCCGCGGTAAGGCGCGACGCCCTGATCGGGCGCCCAGACGCCCTTGGGCAGCGAGCCCGTCTGCCAGAACACATCGATCGGGATGCCGCCGCGCGGATACCAATAGCCGCCGATGCGCAGCCATTTGGGCTTCAGAAGGGCCGCAAGCTCGCGACCGATGCGCACCGTGCAATCCTCGTGAAAGGCGCCATGGTTGCGGAACGCGCCGAGATAGAGCTTCAGCGACTTCGATTCCACGAGCCAGCGGCCGGGCGCGTAATCGATAACCAGATGAGCGAAATCCGGCTGGCCGGTCACGGGACACAGGGACGTGAACTCCGGGGCGGTGAAGCGCGCCACATAATCCGTGTCTGGATGCGGATTGGGCACGCGCTCGAGCTGCGCCTCCTCCGGGGAGGCTGGCAGGGAGACATGCTGGCCGAGCAGCGTCGCGCCCTCCGCCGAGGAGCCGGCGCGTTTGGGCTGCGCGCCGCTGGTCTGCTTTCTGGGGTTTTTTGAGCTGGCCATGGGGATCCTTCCAAGCGGGTGCTTTAGGCGCCTACGCGCACGGACGCAAGGCGGTTCGCCGCGATGCTTCTACGGCCAAGCGAAACGCGACGGACTTCTGGCCGTTGTCATGTCAGCGCCCGGGCGGTCCCCGCCTGCGCCAACGCCGACGCCACCCGGAGCAGCCCGCAGGAAGCCCATGCGCCCCAATCCATCCCAAGCCGGCGCCAAGCGTAGCCGCATGATCCGCATTCATCCCATCAGGACCGGCTCCGTGCAGTTCCGCCCAGCGCAGATCCGCGCCCGGACGAGCGGCATAGGGCGGTGGTGGCGGATCCTGTCCGACCGCGAGTGGACGCGGGAAATGCCGATCTACTGCTTCCTCATCGAACATCCGGAAGGGCTGTTCATGGTGGACGCGGGCGAAACCGCGCGGGTGACGGAGCCCGGCTTCATGCCCCGCTGGAACCCCTACGTGCGCCGTGCGCTTCGCTACAGGATCGCGCCCGAGGATGAAGTGGGCCCGCAATTGCAGCGCCTTGGCTTCGACCCCGGCGACGTCAGCACGGTCGTGATGACGAGCCTCGCGCTCGGCCACGCCGGCGGGCTCGACTACTTCCGCCGCGCGCGCATCATCGTCAGCGCGCAGGAATGGGCGGGCGCCATGAGCGGAGTCGGCAGGCTCGCCTCCTACCCGCCCAAACACTGGCCCAAATGGTTTACGCCGCGGATCGTGACATTCAACGCCGGACAGCTCGGCGGCCTACCCCGTTCGCAACCGATCACGGGCGACGGCTCGCTTTACATGGTGCGAACCCCAGGTCATACGCCCGGCCATATCGCGGTCGTTCTGGAGGATGGCGAAACGCTCTATTTCTTCGCCGGCGATGCGTCATACCTGCGCACCACCATGGCGGAGGCGGTACCAGACGGAATAGCCGCCAGTCCCACTCAGCAGGTGAAGACGCTGAAGGCGATCCGCGCGCTCGCGCAATCGCGCCCCCTCGTCTATCTGCCAACGCATGATCCAGACGTGGCGTCGCGGATAGCCGCCTGCGACGTGAGCGTGGATTAAACAGCGCCGCGGCGCCGGCTTACGCGCGGGCGCGCATCGCCTCCATGTCCTGCAGACCCTTGCTCGCTTCCTCGCGCAGGTCCTCCCAGATCTCCGCGACATATTTGCCGAAGGCTTCGCCGCCCATCATTTTCGAGGAGCGCGGACGCGGCAGATCAATGTCCACGACGCGCTTGATACGCCCCGGGCGGAAACTCATGATCAAAACGCGGTCGGACAATTGCACCGCCTCGGCGAGGTTATGCGTGATGAGCATCGTGGTCTGATTCAGGTCCTGCTGAATCTGAAGCACCTTGTCGCCCAGCAGCAGGCGGGTTTGCTCATCAAGCGCGGCGAAGGGCTCATCCATGAGGAGAATGCGCGGCTGGAAGGCGAGCGTGCGGGCGATCGCGATGCGCTGGCGCATGCCGCCGGAAAGCTCGGAGGGAAAGCGGTTCTCGAACCCGTCAAGGCCGACCAGCCGCAGGAGATCACGCGCGCGCGACAGGCGCTCCTCTCGCCCGACGCCTGCGGCCTCAAGCGGGAAAGCCACATTGTCCAGCGCCGTGCGCCAAGGAAAGGTCGATTCCTCCTGAAACACCATGCCGACGGACTTGTGGCAGCCGCGCACCTGCTCGCCGTCCACATAGACCGCGCCTTCATAGTCTTCGATCAAACCGCCGACGATGTTCATGAGCGTCGACTTGCCGCAGCCCGACGGGCCGATCACGGAAATGAACTCGCCCTGCCGAATGTCGATGGATACCGGCTCCAGCGCGCGCACGACGCCCCGGTCGGTCTCGAAGGTTTTCGCAACACGATCGATGCGCAGGGCCGGCGTCATGAAAATCTCCGGGTGAACACGTTCCATTTGCGTTTCGTCGCGGCGTCAGGTCCGGGAATGCGCATGAGCCGGTCGATCACCATGTTGCCCAGCGCGGCGAAGAGGAAGACGAACAACAGAACGGCGAGCATTTTGGGAATGTCGAAGACTCGATAATATTCCATCGCGGAATAGCCGAGACCCATTTTCGACAGTTTGATCTCCGACATCAGGCAGCCGACGATGGAGATGCCGAGCCCGATGCGCAGACCCGTGGCGAGAGGCGCCATGAGCGCTGGCGCATAGATCATCCGCACCACCTGCAGCCGCGTCAGACGGAACGTCTTGCCCACGCGCAACAGGACCGGGCTCACCTGACGCACGCCGGCGGCAAGCCCAAGCGCCATGGGGAAGAAAGCGGAGATGGCGCCAAGCGCGATCTTGGAGCCCATGCCGACGCCGAACAGGATGAGCAGGATCGGCAGAAAGACGATCTTCGGCGTAGGCGCAAGATAATGCAGGAAGGGCTCGAACACATCGCCCACATAGCGGTTGGCGCCCAGCGCAAGACCGGCGATCGCGCCGGTGGAGCAGCCGATTGAGAAGGCGACCGCGACTTCAAGCCCCGTGACGCCCGCATGCATCCAGAAAGACGAACTGCTCAGCAGGTCGAAGAACGCCTTGCTGACGAGCAGCGACGAGGGCAGCACGCCACGATAGAAAAGGCCGGAGGCGCCAGCGATCTCCCACAGCGCAAAGATCACGACGAGCGCGGCCACGCGCATGCGCCCGATCGTCCAGAATGGCGCGCGCGCCGGCGCGCCGCGCCTCATTTGCTCGACAGCAGCCATTTTTCGATCCGCTCGGTGATGAAGAAGAAACTCACGCTGACAAGGATCACGAAGAGGATGCCCGCATACATGCCTGCGATTTCGAAACGGTCGCCAAGATCGGAGATCAGCTGTCCCAGTCCGCCGAACACGATGAGATATTCGACGCCGACGACGTTGATGATGGCGAACAGGAGGCCAATGCGCACGCCGCTAAATATGGTCGGCAGCGCCGCCGGAAACTGGATCATCGCGAACATGCGCCAGCCGCGCAGGCCATAGCTGCGCCCCACATTGAGCAGGACGGGCCGCACGCCGTCGAGCCCCTCTTTAGCCTTCAGGATGATCGGCGGCAGGCAGCCCACCACGCCCATCGCGACGATGGTCGCCGAATTGCGGCCGAACACGACCAGGAAGATGGGATAGAGAAGCACCAGCGGCGCCGACGCCATCGCCGCCACCCAGTCGGTGTAGGCGCGGCCCGCGATCTTGTAGCGATGCAGGAGAAAGCCGACGCAAATGCCAAGAACAGAGCCGATCGAGGCCGCAGCCAGCGCCTCGATGAACGTGCGCAGGAATGCGCCCGCCAGCCCTTCCTGCACAAAGAGCATTTCGAAACTTGCCGCGATCTCGCTGGGCGGCGGCGCGATGAACGCGCTCACCCAGCCGCGCGCGGCCGCAAGCTCCCACAGGGCGAGCAGACCTGCGAGAACGCAGAGGCGGGCAAGCCAGGCTGGCGCGCGCCGTCTCAGACTACGCGAGGGAACGGACATTGTGGCGGCGCCCGCCATTTGTCACCACATGAATGGAGAGTTCACACCGAACGGACGGCGCGCACGGCGCCGTCCGCAAGAAGGCGGTTCAGAACGCCGCCCTCAGGTCTTGGGCGCGGGCACGAGGATGTCGAACAGCCCCTTCACCTCTTCAGGCTTCGTCGGCTTGGCGACGAACTTGAATTCGAGCGCCTGATCGAGCGTGCGCTGGAGATCCTTGATCTCAAAGGGCTGCATGGCGGCCTGCGGATAGAAATTGTCGCGCGACTCCCGCGCCACCTCCACCGAGACGCCGGCAGCCTCCGCAAAGTACTCAACCGCCTTGGGGTCCTTGTAGGCCCATTCCAGCGTGCGGTTATAGACCTGCTGGAACTTCACGAGCGCGTCGCGCTTCTTGGCGAGCGTGTCGGCGGTGGTGAAATTGACGCGCACCGTCTGGTTCTGCAGATGCGGCACGTCGCTGCCGCGCGCGACGATGAGGAGCTGCTTCTCGGCGATCTCCTTGAAGGCGAACGGGGGCACGGACCAACCCACGTCGATCTGCTTCGACATGACTTGCGTGAACGTGCCGGGAATGCCGCCGGTGGGGGTGGCCTTGCCCTTCACTTTGTAATGGTCGAACAGGTTCAGCAGCACGAGATTGGTGGAGGAGCCGGGCGCGGAGAAGGAGACGGTCTTTCCTTCCACGTCCTTGAACGACTTGATGCCGCTGTCGGTGCGCGCATACCAGAACATGTCCGGCGTGCCGGTCATCGCGGGCGCGACGATGCGCAGGGGCGCGTTTTTGGTGTAGGCGCCCACGAGGCCGAGGATGCCGCCCTGCATGGCGATGTCGACGCTTCCGGCGATGATGGCCTGCACCGTCTGCGCGCCGCCCTGCGTGTAAAGAATATCGATCTCGAGGCCCGCCTCCTTGAAGAAGCCCGCCTTGACGCCGAATTCGGTGATGCCGGTGTCCCAATTGCCTTTTTGCGGCAAAGCGACCTTGAGCGTCGTCTGCGCCTGCGCATGATGCGCGGGCAGCGCGACCGTAGCGGCGGCCATCAGCCCGGCCACAAGCGCGGCCTTGCCCGCAAAAGCCTCCACGGACGACTTCACATGAGCGTACATTGGCGTCTCCCTTCCCCGCCCGCGCCTTCTCAGAGGCGTCGCAACGTCGTTTGAAAACTAGCTGATCCGCTGAACGGCTGCAATCGCCGCAGGGGATTTCGTTTTCGTTCCGTTCACGTTTCGCTTGCCTTCGCGCGCTGAATCGCCCGATAAGCGGGGCCCCGAGACAGAACGGATTCCCATGGCCTCGAACGGCGATCTCTTCGGCGGCGGCCCGGCGCGCAAGCCCGCCCCCGCAAAATCGGCCCCCGTCGCGAACGCCAAGCCCGGCAAGGCGCAGGGCGCGCGCTCGGCGCGCGGCACGCCGGGCGAGGAGGATTACAACGCGGATTCGATCGAGGTCCTCGAAGGCCTCGAACCGGTGCGCCGGCGTCCGGGCATGTATATCGGCGGCACGGACGAGACGGCGCTGCATCATCTGTTCGCGGAAGTCCTCGACAATTCCATGGACGAGGCGGTGGCGGGCCACGCCACCTGGATCGACGTTCTGCTGGAGCCGGGCGACTGGCTGACGGTCACAGACAACGGGCGCGGCATTCCCGTCGATCCCCATCCCAAATTCCCCAAGAAGTCCGCGCTCGAAGTCATCATGACCACGCTTCACGCGGGCGGAAAGTTCGACTCCGGCGCCTATCAGACGTCCGGCGGCCTGCATGGCGTCGGCGTCTCGGTGGTCAATGCGCTCGCCACCCGCCTTGAAGTGGAGGTGGCGCGCGGCCAGCAGCTGTATTTCCAGGCGTTCGAACGGGGCGGTCCGGTCGGCAAGCTGGAGAACCGCGGCAAGGTCGCCAACCGGCGCGGAACGCGCGTGCGCTTCCAGCCCGACCCGCAGATTTTTGGCCCCGACGCGCATTTCAGCCCGGCGCGCCTGTTCCGCATGGCCCGCTCGAAGGCCTATCTGTTCGGCGGCGTCGAGATCCGCTGGCGCTGCGATCCCTCGCTGCTGAAGGCCGACGGGCCGACGCCTGCGGAGGCCGTGTTCCGCTTCCCAGGCGGCCTGCGGGATTATCTCGCCACCGACGTCGAGGGCAAAGACGCGGTCGTTGAAACCAGTTTCGCCGGCAAGGTCGAGAAGCCGGGCGGCCACGGCTCGGTGGAATGGGCCGTGACCTGGCTCGCCGAGGAGGACGGCTTCGTTCACTCCTACTGCAACACGATCCCGACGCCCGACGGGGGCACGCATGAGGCGGGCCTGCGGCAGGCGCTGCTGCGCGCGCTCAAGGACCACGCCGAACGCATAGGCCAGACGCGCCGCTTCGCGAGCGTCACCACCGACGACGTGATGTCGGGCTGCGCCGCGCTGATCTCGGTCTTCGTGCGCGAGCCGGAGTTTCAGGGCCAGAACAAGAGCCGGCTCATGTCCTCCGAGGCCACCCGCCTCGTCGAGAGCGTGGTGCGCGACGCCTTCGACCACTGGCTGGCCGATTCCCCGACGCAGGCCGCCAAGCTCATCGATTTCGCCGTCGAGCGCGCGGAGGAGCGTCTGCGCCGCAAGGCGGAGAAGGACGTCGCCCGCAAGACGCCGGGCCGCAAGCTGCGCCTGCCCGGCAAACTCGCCGATTGCTCCAGCAATTCGCCCTCCGACACCGAATTGTTCATCGTGGAGGGCGACTCGGCCGGCGGATCAGCCAAACAGGCGCGCGACCGCGCCACCCAGGCCGTGCTGCCCCTGCGCGGCAAGATCCTGAACGTCGCCTCCGCCACCCGGGACAAGCTGGCGGCCAATCAACAGATCGGCGACCTCATGCAGGCGCTCGGAATCGCAGGCGGCGCGGGCTACAAAGACGCAGACCTGCGCTACGGCAAGGTCATCATCATGACCGACGCCGACGTGGACGGTGCCCATATCGCGTCACTTCTGATCACCTTCTTCTGGCGTCAGACCCCGCGCCTTATCGAGAACGGCAAGCTCTATCTGGCCGTCCCGCCCCTCTACAAACTGACCCAGGGGGCGAAGACCGCCTATGCCCGCGACGACCGGCACAAAGCCGAGCTGATGAAGAGTTTCTTCACCGGCCGAGGCAAGGTAGAAGTTAGTCGCTTCAAAGGCTTGGGCGAGATGCTTCCAGCACAACTTAAAGAAACGACGATGGACCGCCGCAAGCGCACCCTGCTGCGCGTGGCGGTGACGGAGGAGGATCGCCAGGCGACCGCCGACAGCGTCGAGCGCCTGATGGGCAACAAGCCCGAGGCGCGCTTCGCCTTCATTCAGGAGCGGGCGAGCTTCGCCGCAGCCGAGACGCTCGACATCTGATCGAGCCAAGAACCTGACGTTGCGAAACAACGTTAACGCCGCCTTAAACCGTTCGCGAGAAACTTGGGCTCAGCCTTAAGATTTTTGCGGGGTCGTTATGAGCGGTTCGTCCATTCGCAGATCCGGTTTCGTGCGCACGGTTGCGTTGGGGTGCGGCGCCATCGCCTGCGCCTCCGTTATCGCGGTCTATTTTCTTGAGCAGAGCGCGGACCGCCGGGTCGCGCGCACCAACCAGCCCGGCGCTACCGGCGCCACGCGCACGCTGGCCGCCCTGCCCCGCCCCCAGCAGCAATCGCTGGGCTCATGGTTCTTCTCCCGGCGCACCGACCCATCGGCGGTCAGCGCGACGCAGCGTCCCAAGATCGGCAATGCGATCACGAATCCTGAGCTCGGCATGCCGCGTTGACAGGGCCGACAACCGCGCGCCGGGCGCCTCGCCCGCCGCCTTAAACTCCAAACCCATGGCCGAGCCGACGATTTCCGTTGACTTCGCCAGATTTGAGCCTATGTCTCGCTCAGGCGCTGATGAGGCCCGCGCGTGCCCTCCGCCTGTTCCGCCGCAAAGAGTGCGGCGTAATCTTCCCCTTTTCCGACGCGTAACTGGCGGCCCGCGACGCACCCGGCTAGCCCCGTTCGTCGCTTGGGCCCACAGGCCATCAACAAGGCCATGGAATGTCTTTCAAAGATACTGGACTGAGCGAAAAGGTCCTGGCGGCCGTGGAAGCCGCTGGCTATTCCGAACCCACACCAATTCAGGCGCAGGCCATCCCGCATGCGCTTGCAGGCCGCGACGTGCTCGGCATCGCCCAGACGGGCACCGGCAAGACCGCAGCATTCACGCTTCCCATGCTCTCGCGTCTTGAGAGCGGCCGCGCCCGCGCGCGCATGCCGCGCACGCTGATCCTCGAACCCACGCGCGAACTCGCCGCGCAGGTCGAGGAAAGCTTCGTCAAATACGGCGCGAAGCACAAACTCAACGTCGCCCTGCTGATCGGCGGTGTCTCCTTCGGCGATCAGGAAGCAAAGATCACCCGCGGCGCCGACGTGCTGATCGCGACGCCCGGACGCCTCATCGACTTCCATGAGCGCGGAAAGCTTCTGCTCACCGGCATCGAAATCCTCGTCATCGACGAGGCCGACCGCATGCTCGACATGGGCTTCATTCCCGACATCGAGAAGATCTGCAAGCTCGTGCCCTTCACGCGCCAGACGCTGTTTTTCTCGGCGACCATGCCGCCGGAGATCACGCGCCTGACGGAGCAGTTCCTGCAAAATCCCGTGCGCGTGGAAGTCGCGCGCGTCGGCACGACCGCCTCCACCATCACGCAGGGCTTCGTCGCCTCGCATGGCGGCTCCAACAAGCGCGAGACGCTGCGCCGCCTGATCCGCGAGTCGGACGGGCTGCGCAACGCCATCATCTTCGCCAATCGCAAGCGCGACGTGGCGATCCTGCACAAGTCGCTCACCACCCACGGCTTCTCGGCGGGCGCGCTGCACGGCGACATGGATCAGCCCGCGCGCATGGCGTCGCTCGACGCTTTCAAGCGCGGCGAAGTCGCTCTGCTCGTCTGCTCCGACGTCGCCGCGCGCGGCCTCGACATTCCTGACGTGAGCCACGTGTTCAATTTCGACGTGCCGATCCATCCCGACGATTACGTGCACCGCATCGGCCGCACCGGACGCGCGGGACGCTCCGGCGTCGCTCTGTCCATCGTCACCAGCGACGACGCCAAGCACGTCGCCGCGATCGAGAAGCTCATCAAGCTCGACGTCAACTGGCTCGGACCGCGGCCGGAGGAATTGGGCGACGCGCCGCCGGATGAAGACCGTCTGCGCGCCCGCAGAGACGGCGGACGCGACGCTCGCTCGGGTCGTCGCGACCGCGACCGCTCGCAGGAATCGCGTTCGCGCCGTGAACGTTTCGCGGAAATGGACAAGACCCACGGCAGCCATCGCGCGCCGGAGGATCAGGCGCCCATGACGCCCTTCGTCGCCGACCCCACCCTTATGCCCCCGCCCGGCGCCGCCGGCGAGGAGCGCCCCGCCCGCACGCCGCGCGGCGACAGGGGCGAACGCGGCGCGCGCAGCGACCGCCAGGGCCGCGGCGAGCGCCAGCCCCGCAGCGGCGAACGGCAGGCGCAAAGCGAACGCCCAGCCCGCGCCGAACGCAGCCCCCGCCCAGAAGGCGAGGAGCGCGGCCCGCGCCCCGAGCGCGGCGAGCGCCGCGGCAGGCGCCATGACGAGGACGACGGCCCGCCCGTGCGCGGCATGGGCGACCATGTGCCGTCCTTCATGCTGCGCCCGGTGAAACTGCCAGCGGCGCGCCCGCGCCCGGACGCGCAGCCCGCCGCAGCCGCCGCCGCCGAGGAATGAGGGCCCGCAAGGGCCCTTTTCTTCTGGCGCCCGCCGCTTGCGCCCGACCGAACCCTCCCCTAAACGTCGCGCCGTCACGAGAGGCCTGCGATGAGCACCGAGTTCAAGCCGAAATCCGACTTCCTGCGCGTCCTCATGGAGCGCGGCTTCGTGCACCAATGCTCCGATTTCGCCGGGCTCGACGAGAAGGCGCTTGCCGGCGGGCTCACCGCCTATATCGGTTTCGACTGCACGGCCCCCTCGCTGCACGTGGGCTCCATGCTGCCGATCATGATGCTGCGCTGGCTGCAAAAAACAGGCGGCCGCCCGATCGCTCTGATGGGCGGGGGCACGACGCGGGTCGGCGACCCCTCCGGCAAGGACGAGGCGCGCAAGCTTCTCAGCGTCGAACAGATCGAGGCGAACAAGGAGGGCATCCGTCAGGTGTTCGACAAGTTCCTCGCCTTCGGCCCCGGCGCCGGCGAGGCGATCATGATCGACAACGCCGAATGGCTGACGAAGCTCAATTACATCGACTTCCTGCGCGACGTGGGCCGACACTTCTCGGTCAATCGCATGATGTCGATGGATTCGGTGAAACTGCGCCTCGAACGCGATCAGGAATTGTCCTTCATCGAGTTCAACTACATGTGCCTGCAGGCCTATGATTTCGTCGAGATCAACAAGCGCTACGGCTGCCTGTTGCAGATGGGCGGGTCGGACCAGTGGGGCAATATCGTCACCGGCATCGATCTCGGCCGCCGCATGGGCGCCCCGCAGCTCTATGCGCTCACCGCCCCTCTGCTCACCACCGCGTCGGGCGCGAAAATGGGCAAGACCGCCGCAGGCGCCGTCTGGCTCAATGCGGACATGCTCGCGCCCTACGGCTATTGGCAATTTTGGCGCAACACAGAGGACGGCGACGTCGCGCGCTTCCTGAAATTGTTCACCGAGCTCCCGCTCGACGAAATCGCGCGCCTCGCTGCGCTGGACGGCGCCGAGATCAACGAGGCGAAGAAAACGCTCGCCAATGAAGCGACCGCCCTGCTTCATGGGCGTGCGGCCGCGGAGGCCGCCGCGGAGACGGCGCGCAAGACGTTCGAACAGGGCGTGCTCGCCGAGGACCTGCCCAGCGTCGCCGCGCCCGCCTCCGAACTCATCGGCATGGGCATGCTCACCGCCTTCGTGCGCGCGGGCCTCGTCGCCTCGACCGGCGAGGCGCGTCGTCAGATCAAGGGCGGCGGCCTGCGCCTGAACGATGCGCCCGTCAGCGACGAACGCGCCGCGCTTGCGGCCGGGGATTTCCGCGATGGCGTAGCGAAACTCTCGCTTGGCAAGAAGAAGCACATCTTGCTGAAAGCGGAATAAGAGCGCTCAGTTCGACAGGAAATTGAGGCCGCGCGCGGGCAGGAGAAGATCGGCGCGATCATTCTGCTCAAAAATCGCGCTCGCGGACTCAAAGGGCGCATCGACGACGATCTCGACGTCTCCCAGCCGCACGCCGTAACGCACGCTCGCGCCCAGAAACTCACGCCGCGCCACACTGACGGGGAGGCCGCCGGCCGGGCCCGCGCCGGGTCGCGCAAGCCGCGCATGCTGCGGCCGGAACATAAGCCTTGAGCCCTGCGGAGCGATGATTCCTTCCGGCACGTCGAGGCCGAGACCCTCGCCGATCTCAAAACGCCGCCCGCCGCCGCTCACGCGCCCCGCGACGATATTGGCGGCGCCAAGGAAGCCGGCGACGAACAGGTTCGCGGGCTTCTCGTAAATCTCCATCGGGGCGCCGACCTGCTGGACGACGCCATCGCTCATCACCGCGATGCGGTCGCAGATCGTGTTCGCCTCTTCCTGGTCGTGCGTCACGAAAATGGTGGTGATGCCGAGACGCTGCTGGAGGTCGCGCAATTCGCGGCGGACCTGCTCGCGCATTTTCGCATCGAGGTTGGACAGCGGCTCATCGAGCAGAAGCACTTTCGGCTCCACCGCGATGGTGCGCGCCAGCGCGACGCGCTGCTGCTGTCCGCCCGACAATTGCGAGGGGCGGCGCTCGGCCAGATGCGAGAGCCCGACGAGCTCGAGCGCAGCGGCGACCTTACGCTCGATCTCGGCGCGCGGAACGCGCCGCTCCTCAAGACCGAAGGCGACGTTGCGCCGCACGCTCATATGCGGCCACAGCGCATAGGACTGGAACACGAGGCCCACGTCGCGCTTCCAGGGCGGGAGTTGCGCAACATCCTGCCCGCCGATCAGCACCGCGCCTGTCTGCGCCTGCGCGAAGCCCGCGATGAGGCGCAGCAAGGTCGTCTTGCCGCAACCGGAGGGCCCGAGAAAGGCGAAGAATTCGCCGGGTCGGATCTTCAGGTTCACGTCCTTGAGAACATGGTTCGCGCCATAGGAGACATTGACGCCACGGATGAGCAGATCGGCGGCGGCGGAAGTGGCGTTCATGTTTCAAGCCCCTTGGAGCGCTGGCTGCGCTCCACCAGCAGATGCGACGCAAGCGTGCACAACGCGACGAAGACGACCGCGACGACGCCAAGCGCCGCGCCCGGCCCACGCCCCGACGCCGATTGCATGAAGACGTAGATTCCGTAGGCGAGCGGCGCGTCGGAATTGGACTGCACAAGCATCAGCGTCGCGGAAAGTTCGACCGCCGCCGTCGCAAAACTCGTCACGAAGCCCGCCAGCACGCCGCCCATCATGAGCGGCAGGACGATGCGCCGCACAGTGCGGGTTTTGGTGGCGCCGAGGTTCTCCGCCGCCTCCTCGAGCGAGATGGAGATCTGCTGCAGGGCGGAGAAACAAGCCCGCAGCGCATAGGGGACGCGACGAATGGCGAGCGCCAGAACGATCATGATCCACAGCGTGGCGAGCGGCTGACCGTTCGGCAGGCTGATGTTGTAGAAGGTGCGCAGATAACCGATGCCCAGCACCACGCCCGGCACGGCGAGCGAAGCGGTCGCAAGCCAGTCGAGCCACTGGCGTCCGACAAGGCGCGTGCGCAACACCAGATAAGCGATCGCCGCGCCCAGCACTACGTCGATGCCCGCCGCAATGGAGGCGTAAACGAGCGTGTTCTTGATATAGACCCAGGAGTCGTCGAACACGCGCACGTAATGGCTGACCGTATAGGCGTCCGGCAGCGGGCTGAACGACCACACGGTCGCAAAGGACAGCAGCAGAAGGCCGATGTGCGGAGCCAGAACGAGCAGCAGCAAAAAGCCCACCACGCCGTAGGCCGCGAAAGCCTCCGCGCCGCGCAGGCGCCGCCGCGCAAGTCCGCCGCCCCCGCGCTGGGTGGTCGCGAAGTCGCGCCCCTTCATCGACAATGTGGACAGCCAGACAGCCAGCACGGAGCTCACGATCAGGATCGAGGAGATCACATAACCCATAGGATCGGCCACGCCGATGGACGTGACGCGCAGATAGGCCTGCGGCGCGAGCAGGTCCTTCGCATTCAAGAGCAGCGGCGTCGCCACGTCGTCGAAGACTTTCACGAACACGAGCGCGGAGCCCGCCACATAGCCCGGCGCCGCAAGCGGCAGCACGATGCGGCGGAACAGGCGGAAGCCGGACGCGCCGAGGTTCTGCGCCGCCTCTTCCATGCTGCGGTCGATGGAGCGCAGCGCGACCGACAGGTTCACCAGAATGAAGGGGAAATAATGAAGCGCCTGCACGAAGACGACGCCCCACAGCCCTTCCATGAACGGGATCTTGAAGTCGAACCACTCGTCGAGCAGCAAGTTGATCGAGCCGTTGCGGCCAAACAGCAATTGCAGAGCGACCGCGCCGACGAAAGGCGGCATCACCAGAGGCAGGAAGCCCAGCGTCTGCACGATCGCAGCGCCCCGGAACTCGAAGCGCGTCGTCAGATAGGCGAGCGGCAGCGCGATGACCGAGGCGAAGGCCACCGACATCAGACTCACCCAGACCGAATTCCACAAGGAGCGGACGAACAATTCCGTGGCGAAGAAATCGTAGAAATTGACGAGCGTGAACGCGCCCGTGCCACGCTCAGTGAATGCGACGTAGATGACCGTGGCGACGGGGATCACAAGGAAAGCGCTGAGGAACGCCAGAATGGCGAGCGCCAGCGCGATCTGCCCCGGCGTCGCCGACGCGCGCCAGGACGCCAGCGACCAGACGGCCGGCGTGGAAGACGCCGCGTTCATGCCTGATTGCGCACCCGCCAAAAGACCCTCCCCGCATTCCGAGGCGGCGCGACACTAGCGCGAGCGCAGGCGTGACGCCATCCCCTCCCTCAATTCATAAATCAGGACCCGGGAAAAGGGTCGCGGCGGCGGCAAGACGCCCACAAGATCGTAATGCGCGTCAAGGACATCCTGAATCAGCGTCCGCACGGCGGGCCGGATGCAGGAGATGGAATCCTGCCGGTCGTGCAAGGCCACGAAACGGGGCGTGCGCGCGAAGGCGGCCCGAATCTCCTCCCCCGCCTTCACGCCATCCGGCAGCAGAAAGTCGCAATGCAGATGCATCGCGAAAACGAAACGGCTCACCGGCCGCTGGCCCGTCAGCAGATGCAGCGCGGGTTCATAATCAACAGCATAAAGCCCATCGCCTTCTCCCGGCCGCGCGAGGCGCTCCGTCACGACCTGTGCGGCGGCGCGCGCAATGGAGGCGCGCTCATCCAATTTGACCTGTTCGAAGGTCCACCAGAACGGATAGGCGAGCGCAAGCACGCCGGCCGCCAAGGCGACCGCGCGCGGCGGGCCGGCGCGCAGACGCTTGAACAGGTGAAGCGCGCAAAGGCTGGCGCCCAGACAAATGGGCGCCAGCACGGCGAGCATATAGGCGCTGTGGGCGGCGCGCTGCACAAGCACGCCCGCGAAGGCGACGGCGAACCATCCCAGCAGCACGCGCGCGCCCGCCCGCTGGCGCGCATCCACAAGCCAGGCCCGTTCTGCGACCATCAACATCGCCGCCGCATAGACCGGCAGATAAGGCTTCGCGCCGCCGCGAAAATTATGGATCAGTCCGTCCCAGAAGCCGACGCCGTGATCGGTCGAACGCAGAAGCGCCACCATGACGGCGCCTTCCCACAGATCGCGCAGCG
>Ga0315903_10002655_pt1 | contig 25848 bp, 23 predicted proteins | sample LakEriMetagenome_7_FD_203524 | JGI IMG/M metagenome (GOLD analysis project Ga0315903, IMG submission 203524) | Freshwater fungal communities from buoy surface, Lake Erie, Ohio, United States - Buoy 2 MA119 | ecosystem: Environmental > Aquatic > Freshwater > Lake | place: USA: Lake Erie, Ohio... | reverse complement strand
AACCGCGCGTCCAACTGGCGCCTTGGTCCAGGGAGAATTCCCAATCAATTCCCACGCTTTCGACGGCCCACATCCCATTGCGTGTGACACCGTCGGTCACGTTCAGGCCCGTGTCAGTGAAAGACAACACAGGCGGCTTTAAAACAACTGCACCGGCAGCAGGTGGTGTCTGATTACCAGAGCCTGTGAGGGTATTAGGCCCCGCACCTGAACCGCCACAAGCCGCTAAAAAAAATAGTATGGCGAGCATTCCAAAGGACCGCCATAAAAATGGTTGGAGAGAAAACATGTGAATTAGCTCGTTTTTTTACCGCATTATTTGCATCTTAAGAATGTAAAAAGACCTGAATCCATAATCTGAAGATCAAAAACAATCCGAAAAAAACCCCCACGAAGAAATATCCAAGTGAGGGTTTGTTAATCTCTCCTTATGTGGCGGATTTCTCGTGGGGAAAATTAACTCACACTGAGAATCCACCTAAAGGATTGAAGGAGTTTCAACGTTACGGTACTTGGCCACAAGTGGTTGAACGCCTATCCGTTGAAACGCCTATCATTGAATCAAAGCCCGATCATTCCGCCATCGTCTTTGGTGATGACGATGGTGGCTGAACGTGCACGGGTACCTGCACCGTAAACGCCACCCACGCCGTTGTTGGCATTGGTAGGCCAGACACCTTTTGTGCCGTCGTTATAAGCCGTGGCTTCTTCAGCGGGGTGCTGAATGCCCACAAAAATCGCTTTGCCGTCGGCGGTCTCGGTGATGCCCGTTACTTCTGCGCCCTTGGGGCCAACCAAGAAACGGCGCAAGCGTGACTCGCCCAAGATACCACCCACGAAGGTGTTTTGGGCAGATGCCTGAGTTGCGCCAGCCACTGTTACGGCGTTTCTGACGGTGAAGGCACCACCATCGCCCACGGTGCCTGGTACAGCGGCAACCAACATGCAATTGGTTTCGTCGGTGAAAGCGCCGTCGTCGGTCTGGATCCAGCAAATGCCAGTGGACTTGCTGAACCACAAGCCATCTGGCGAGGAGAAAGAGTTGGCTGCAGTCAGACCAGAAAGATTGACGTTGACTGAAGATGAATCTTCTTCTGCACCGAACAAGAAAATGTCCCAGGTGAAGGTGGTGGCCTCTGCCATGTTATTGGTTTCTCTGAAACGAATGATGTGTCCGTTGGGATTTCCATCCCGACCCAGGCCGTCGTTGTCTTTGTAAGCGCGTGGGTTGGCGGCATCGGTCTTGCCTGGCACTCTGTTTGCTGCAGTATTGTTGGTCAATGCAAAATAGATCTCGCCGTTTGCGTGGTTGACCGCGCCCCACTCTGGCCTGTCCATTTTGGTTGCGCCTGCGGCGTCTGCGGCAACTCGCGTGTGCACCAACACTTCAGCCTGGCTGGCAAAGCCGAAAGCAGCGGCCTTGATCAAAGGGTTGTTGATGCTGAGTTCCAACCACTCACCTTTGCCGGTTTCGTCGAACTTGGCAGCGTACAACTTGCCCTCGGTGAGGTATTTATCGCCTGCTGCGATGCCACCACCAATGTCGGCTGCGTCCCAGGTCTTGGTGCTGACAAATTTGTAGATGTATTCGTTGCGTGAATCGCAACCCATGTAGAAGGCCAAGGGCTTACCGACCACTGGGATACCGCAAACAGCGGCCTCATGAGCAAAGCGGCCCATGGCCATGCGTTTTGAAGGCACAGAGGCGGGATTGGCTGGATCGATTTCAACGTTGTAGCCAAAGGTTTGTGGCTCGTTGCGGAAGTCAGCAGCTGCAGTCGCGCCCGAAGCGGACACGTTCCAACGGGCAAACCTAGATGTGGGGTCAGCATCGGTCACCGTGTGCCAGCCTTGCGTACGCGAGGTCGTGGCGGTGGCTGAAGTGGCGGTGGTCTGAACACCATAGCGTGTGCGTGAGGCGATCAACTTAGCGTCGGTGGGCACCGTTGCGCCCGCTGGCATGGTGAAGTAGGTGGCCCAGTTTTCTTCACAAGTGATCAAGGTGCCCCACGGGGTGATGCCAGTGCCGCAGTTGTTCAGCGTGCCGCGCGTGGTGGTGCCCGTGGGGTCAAATTTGGTGACCATCATGGCTTTCAAATTGGCCAACTCAGCAGCAGGGCCCGTCACCGTCATGACGGTTTCAGGAGTGATTCTGCGGTTCAAAGAAGATGTTGCGTTGTAGCCGATGGGCTTGCCACCCGCGTCCAAGTTCACTTCCACCAGCGTGACGCCGTGCGACAAAATTTCTTTGATGGCTTCAGACGCAGGACGAACACCCATGGGCCAGGAGCCGAATTGGTCGAATTTTTTACCGATGGCGGCGCCAGAGGTTTGGCCGGTCGGATGCAGCAAGTGCGCTTCTGCCGAGCTTTCATTGTTGACGGCAAGAACGGCTTTATCGCCAGCTGCGTAGCTGTAGCTGCCTTTGGATTTGCCGTTGGAGCCGATGTAGAAAATCTCAGTGCCGTCATGCTGGTCACCCACGCGGTTGGCCCAGCTTTCAGCGTCTTCGGCGCCTGCATTGGAGTAGGCAGTTACACCTGCTTTGATGGTATCGCCAGTGGCATGCAGAACTTTGGCGGTGTAGCCTGCGGGGACCCAAACTTGGTCGGCAATGCTCTTGGCGACCGGTGTGAATTTCATTAGGCTGCTGCTGGCCAAAGCAGGCAATCCAGTGCTCGCTGCGGTGGAAGAGCCGCCGCAGCCAGGCAACATGGGCAAAGCAAACATGGATGCCAAACCCAAACCGCCGCGCAAAATAGACCGACGCGAGGGGTTGCTCAGCGCGTTTTTGAGAACTTCTTGGAAGTGCTCGTTGTTGGAAGTGTTGTCGATAGGGTCGAATGAGTGAGACACGTAAAGCTCCTTTGGTTAAGAAACTTAATTCTGAACAGTCGCTGTTACATTTATGTGACGATCAACGTAAGCTCTTAAAAAAAGTTACTGCGTGGTTCTCCCTAGAACTTGCATTGCACAATTTTTTCAACAGCGTTACAGTTTTGTGGCAGGAATTCAGAGACGAAAAATTCAACACACCTGCATGATCACTCTTCAAAGCACAGACCCTTAAACGATGAAAGTCACGGCCCTAAATCATTGACTTCATGATGATGATTGGGCACACCAGGACTTGAGCCTGAGGCCAAATGCTGATGAGTCACTTAAAAGTCTTTGGCGGCAATCAGCGCGACAAGGTTGCCCAGTCCATATCACTTCAACATGAGCTTGACACCTCTGACGATGGCGGCCGCGTCAACACCAAAAAAATTGCGCAATGCTGCACGCGTATCGCTCCGACCAAATCCATCTGTGCCTAAGGTTTTATACGTTCGGTCTGCTGGAACATAAGCTCTAACGCATTCTGTCACAGCGCATACATAATCTGAAGCAGCCAATACGGGGCCTTTGCGTTTCGACAATAAGTTTGTTAGGTAAGGCACGGTCTGTGGACTTTGGTCAATGCATGTCAGACCATCACGCGCTAACTCACTCCAACTTGTCACGCTGATGACCTCGACATCGATGTCTAGTGCAACCAAGGTCTTAGCTGCAGTTAGCACTTCTAGCAAAATGGCGCCAGATCCCATCAAAGTCACAAATTGTTTGGGATTGCTGCTTTCAGATGTGAAGTTAGCAAAATGGTAAGCCCCGCGGAGTACGCCGTGGGCATTTTGCAGAGATATATCTGGATTTGAGTAGTTCTCGTTCATGAGGGTGACGTAATAAAAAACATCCACCTGTTGCTCTACCATTTCACGCATTCCTGCATCCAAAATGATGGCCAACTCTCCTGCAAAAGCAGGGTCATACGCTTTGCAATTGGGAATGGTTGCAGCCACCAGATGGCTGCTGCCATCTTGATGTTGCAAACCTTCGCCGCCCAAAGTGGTTCTGCCAGACGTTGCGCCCAACAAAAAGCCTCTGGCTCTTTGATCAGCAGCGGCCCAAATGGCATCACCCACTCTCTGGAAACCAAACATTGAGTAATAAATATAAAAAGGCAGCATCGCTAAACCGTGCACGCTGTAACTGGTTGCAGCGGCGGTCCAACTTGCAATAGCGCCAGCTTCGCTGATACCCTCCTCTAAAATTTGACCATCTAAGGCTTCGCGGTAACTCAGCACAGAGCCGATATCTTCTGGTGCATAACGTTGCCCGACACTGCTGTAGATTCCAACTTGCTTGAACAAATTTGCCATACCAAAGGTGCGTGCTTCATCTGCCACGATTGGAATCAAGCGTTTTCCTAAGACAGGATCTTTCAACAAGTTGGCCAACATGCGTACAAAAGCCATGGTTGTACTCATCTCTTTGCCATCTGCTGCAATTGCAAACTGGGCATATGTCTCTAATGGGGGAACAGGCAAAATTGCGCAATGAGTTTCGCGTTTTGGCATGCTGCCACCAAGATCTTGGCGATGCTTTAACAGATAAGACATCTCTGCACTGTTTGGCTCAGGTTTGTAGAACGCCAAACTTTTTGCTTGTTCGTCTGTCAACGGTAAATTGAATCGGTTGCGATATTCAATCAATTCTTGTTCATCAAATTTTTTATGGCTATGCGTCGTCATCTTTCCTTGACCCGCACTGCCCATTCCAAAACCTTTTTTTGTATGCGCCAAAATAACAACCGGCTGACCTTGATGCGCAAGCGCGGCAGCATAAGCAGAATAAATCTTCACGACATCATGGCCTCCGCGTTTTAAACGATCGATTTGTTCGTCGGTCATTCCTTCAGCTAAGCGTTTTAAGTCTTCGTTTTGTCCAAAGAAATTTTCGCGGTTGTAACGTCCGTTTTTGGCAGCAAATGTTTGCATTTGCCCGTCCACAGTTTGAGCAAATGCCTTCAGCAAGGCACCCGTGGTGTCGCGCGCAAACAAACCATCCCAGTCACTTCCCCACACCAATTTGATGACCTTCCAACCGGCGCCAGAAAATAATTTTTCCAGTTCATCAATGATTCTTCCATTACCCCGCACCGGGCCATCTAATCGCTGCAAATTGCAATTGACCACCCACACCAAGTTATCTAGCCGTTCGCGCGCAGCCAAGGTCAAAGCACTCATGCTTTCGGGTTCGTCCATTTCACCATCACCAAAGACGCCCCACACCTTCCGACCATCGCACTGCAACAAATTGCGGTGCGTCAAATAACGCATGAAGCGTGCGTGGTAGATCGAACTGATGGGCCCCAGGCCCATAGACCCTGTAGGAAACTGCCAAAAATCGGGCATCAACCAAGGATGCGGGTAACTCGACAGTCCTCGTGCACCAATTTTTTGCACATTGATTTCTTGGCGGTAATGCAACAAGTCTTCTTCCGTTAAACGCCCCTCTAGGAATGCCCGCGCATAAACACCTGGCGCACTGTGAGGTTGAAAAAAAACCAAGTCACCGCCATGTTCTGGGGTACGTGCTTGAAAGAAATGGTGGAAGCCGGTTTCAAACAAATCTGCGACGCTGGCATAGCTTGCGATATGCCCGCCCAATTCTCCATAGGCTTGGTTAGCGCGAACAACCATGGCCAATGCATTCCAACGCATGATGGACGTTAAGCGTTCTTCGATTTGAATATCTCCTGGGAACTCTGGTTGTTCGTCGACAGAAATAGTATTGGCATATGGCGTATTGAGATCAGGTTGCCAACCTGTCCTTTGCTGCCTAGCAATAGCCGTCAAACTGTTCAAAATTTGGTTGACACGTTCTGGGCCCTCAACTTCAAGCAAAGATAGCAATGCATCTCGCCATTCAGCGGTTTCTTCGGGATTGGCGTCTTGGGCAAATGCGGTCATGTCAATGGATGTATTCATAGACAGAACTTTAATTGTCAATTGATAAAATATGCTATCAATTTCATCTATAAAATAAACTATTCAAAGCATAAAATTCCGAATAAATTAAATTATCAGCATATGAATTTAGATAAAACAGATTTACGGATATTGGACCATTTACAGCGAGACGGCAGTTTGACCAATGTCGAACTTGCTCGAAAAATTGGCCTCTCGCCTTCCCCTTGCCTAGCGCGAGTCAAAGCACTGGAAACCGCAGGGGTCATTGAAAAATACGTTGCACTCGCAAACGCAAGTGCTTTGGGCTTGGGGCTCACGGTTTTTATATCAATCAGCCTGAAAACCCAGAGCAAAGAAGCTTTGGCAGACTTTGAAGCTCATATTGCTCAACACGATGAAGTGATGGAGTGTTATTTGATGACGGGAGACAGCGACTACTTATTGCGAGTGGCGGTCAAAGACATCCAAGCGCTCGAAAAATTTATATTGGAGCAGCTCTCACCCATTCCGGGCGTCGAGAAAATTAGATCCAGCTTTGCGCTCAAGCAGGTGCGTTATAAAACGGCATTGCCTTTGGGCTTTGGCTGACCGATCACGTGCTGACGTCGGACACAACAAGCTGTTGAGCATCTGAGAAAGCGACCTCGGGCAAACCCTAGACGCCAAGACGACTGGGACTAGGGTTAACCAGAGTCTATCTCGGGTGATCAATCATCCTATGATAGGTTGCCCTATCCATTCCCCCATGACGAATAATTATCACAAAAACATCCTTGATTTATGGGGCCAGGCCTTTTTGTCTGGTCGCTCTGCGGTAGGCGCGAGGCCCCATCAACACGCCGCCAAGAAAGCGGTCAAAAAAGTGATCAAGGCAGTGGCCTGAGCCGATAGACACGCATGCAAAAAATGATCAACGCTTTTTTCAAACTGCTGGAGTTTCTGGTGGTGGCCTGTCTGGTGGCCATGGTCATCATGGTGTTTGGCAACGTGGTGCTGCGCTATGGTTTCAACTCGGGCATTTCAATCTCTGACGAGATGTCGCGCTACTGCTTCATTTGGCTGACCTACATCGGGGCCATGGTGGCCATGCGCGAAAAAGGCCATTTGGGTGTGGACACGCTGGTGCGCCGCTTGCCCCTTGGCGGTAAAAAGCTGTGCTTTTTATTGAGTGAAGCGATGATGCTCGGCTGCAACGTTCTTTTCTTTTGGGGCACCTGGAAAATGCACGACTTGCAGGTGACCAACATCTCGGTGGTGGTAGGTATCTCAATGATTTGGATTTATGGCATTGGCTATGTGACAGCCTTCGTGATGGGCATCATGAACCTGCACAAGTTATTCCAATTGTTGACTGGGCAACTGGCTGAGGCGGATCTGGTACTGGTGGCTGACTCGGAAGACAAAGTGGTTCTTGCCGAGATCGAGCCTGAATTGCGAGGCCGCGCATGACCATCGCCGTTTTTGTTTTCAGCTTGCTGGGTGCCATGGCAATGGGCATGCCCATTGCCTACGCCTTGTTGGTGTGTGGTTTGAGCCTCATGGCCTACATGGCTAGCAACGGCATGATCAACGCTTTCGACAGCCAAATTTTGGCGCAGCGTTTTGTCGACGGGGCAGACAACTTCCCGCTGTTGGCCGTGCCGTTTTTCTTGTTGGCTGGTGAATTTATGAACGCGGGTGGTTTGAGCCGCCGCATCGTGAACCTGGCCATGGCCTGGGTCGGACATTTCCGTGGGGGCTTGGGTTACGTGGCAGTGATGGCAGCGGTCATCATGGCCTCCCTGTCAGGCTCTGCGGTGGCAGATACCGCAGCCTTGGCAGCCTTGTTGATCCCCATGATGAAGCGAGCCGGCTATAACGTGGGACGCTCGGCCGGCTTGATCGCCTCCGGCGGTATCATCGCGCCGGTGATCCCTCCTTCGATCGGCTTCATCATCTTTGGTGTGGCGGCCAATGTGTCCATCACCAAATTATTCTTGGCGGGCATTGTGCCGGGCCTGTTGATGGGGGTCGCGATTGGCTTGACGTGGTGGTGGGTCGCCAAGCGTGAAAACGTGCAGCCGGGACCTCGCATGAAACTTGCCGAAAAATTGCAGGCCACGCGTCAAGGTATTTTGGCGCTGGGTTTGCCGGTGTTCATCATCGGCGGCATGAAATTCGGTGTATTCACCCCGACCGAGGCGGCCGTGGTGGCCGCGGTTTACAGCTTTGTGGTGGGCGCGTTCATTTACCGCGAATTGGAATGGTCCAAGCTCTACGGCTTGATTTTGGCAGCCGGCAAGACCACCTCCGTCATCATGTTTTTGGTGGCAGCCGCCATGGTCAGCGCATGGCTCATCACGGTGGCCAACATTCCGGCCGAAGTGGCCCGTATGATGGAGCCACTCATGGGCAACAAGACCTTGCTCATGGTGGTGTTGATGCTCTTGGTCATTGTGGTGGGAACGGCGCTGGACTTCACACCCACGGTGCTGATTCTGACACCCGTACTGATGCCGCTGGTGATCAAGGCGGGCATTGACCCCGTTTATTTTGGTGTTCTGTTCATCATGAACAACGCCATCGGTTTGATCACCCCACCGGTGGGTACGGTACTCAACGTTGTGTGCGGTGTGGCCAAAATCAACATGGACACCGCTTTCAAGGGAGTCTTACCCTTCTTGTGGGCGCAACTGGGCGTGCTGGCTTTGTTGATTGCTTTCCCCTCCATCGTCATCGAGCCGATGAAATGGATGCTGAGATGATTTCTTAACCCTGTGTTTTTTTAAAGGAGACATTCATGTTGAAACGCAGAAATCTGGTGACCCTGATCGCGGGCACATTCCTGGTGGTATCCAGCGCCATGGCGCAGTTTGCCGATCGCAACATCAAGTTCACGAACGGCGTGAACGAAGACCACCCAGTGGGCTTAGGTGTCAAGAAAATGCAAGAAGTCTTGGCTGCCAAGACCGGTGGCAAGATGAAGATCACCGCCTTCTGGGGCGGCGCTGCGGGCGGCGACTTGCCTGCCACCCAAGCCTTGCGTGCAGGTACCCAAGAGATGGTGTGTACCTCCAGCTCACCGCTGGTGGGCATCATCAAAGAGCTGGGTGTGTTCGATTTGCCTTTCTTGTTTGCCAATGAAAAAGAAGCTGATGCCGTGCTCGACGGTGCAGCTGGCAGGTACTTCAATGCCAAGCTCGAAGCTGCAGGCTTGGTGAACTTGGCGTATTGGGAAAACGGTTTTCGCAACCTCACAAACAGCAAGCGCCCAGTGACCAAACTGGAAGACTTTGATGGCGTCAAAGTGCGCGTCATGCAAAACAACATCTTCCTGGACACCTTCAAAACTTTGGGCACCAACGCCGTTCCCATGGCATTTGGCGAAGTGTTCACAGCTTTGGAAACCAAGACCATTGACGGTCAGGAAAACCCCTTTGTGACCATTGAAACCTCCAAGTTCAATGAAGTGCAAAAGTACCTGAGCGTGACGCGCCACGCCTACACGCCTTTCCTGGTTCTTTACAGCAAGAAACTGTGGGACCAACTCAACCCCCAAGAGCAGGCTGTGTTGCGTGAAGCCGCCATGGAAGGTCAGAAAGTGCAACGCGCTGCCAACCGCGCTTTGAATGAAAAATCATTGGCGAGCCTGAAGACCAAGGGCATGCAGGTCAACGAAGTCAACTCTGCAGAGCAAAACCGCATTCGTGCCAAAGTTGCTTCGGTTTACGACAAGCACAAGGACTCGATCGGAGCCGACGCCATCAAGGTGGTGCAAGATGAATTGAGAAAAGCACGCGGTGGTTGATCCCTCGCGCTCAGCCTTTTGCTGAGCCACCCAGCTCCACAGCCGCACGCTGTGGGGCTTTTTTAACGACTGAAATGGGTGCTGCCATGAAAATCACACAACTCGAAACTATCCGCTTGGGTGAATTTCCCAACATCATCTGGGTGCGTCTGCACACTGACGAGGGCCTGATGGGCCTGGGTGAAACCTTCATGGGCGCGCAGGCGGTGGAGGCGTATTTGCACGAATGGGTCGCGCCCAAACTGGTGGGCCAGGATCCACTGGCCATCGAGTCACGCCAGCGCGACATCACGGGCTATCTGGGTTGGCGTGGGTCCGGTGTTGAGACTCGCGGAAATTCGGCGGTGGACATCGCGCTGTGGGACATTTTTGGCAAAGCCGCTGGCATGCCGTTGTACACCGCTTTGGGCGGCAAAAGCCGCGACGAAATTCGCGTCTACAACACCTGCGCGGGCTACCAATACATCCGCAGCAACGTGAACCAGACCAGCCGTAACTGGGGCTTGGGGCAGGGCGCCGGGCCTTACGAAGACCTGCAAGGCTTTTTGCACCGCGCCGACGAGGTGGCCGAGTCGCTTTTGAGCGAAGGCATCACAGGCATGAAGATTTGGCCCTTTGATGTGGCTGCTGAAAAGTCGCACGGACAATACATCAGCCCGCAAGACCTGAACACCGCGTTGGAGCCGTTTCGAAAAATACGCAATGCTGTGGGCGACAAGATGGACATCATGGTCGAGTTCCACAGCCTATGGCGCTTGCCCATGGCGCAAAAGATTTCACGTGCCCTGCAAGAGTTCGACACCTTCTGGCACGAGGACGCGATTCGCATGGACAGCCTCGATTTGCTCAAGCAGTATGCGGTGGACTGCAAGGCGCTGATTTGTGCGAGCGAAACGCTGAGTTACAAATGGGGTTTCAAGGATTATTTGCAAACTGGCGTAGCAGGCGTCGTCATGCTCGATTTGAGCTGGTGCGGAGGCCTGACAGAGGCACGCAAAATCGCTGCCATGGCCGACGCCTGGCAGCTGCCTGTGGCCCCGCACGACTGTACAGGGCCGGTGGTGTGGGCTGCGTCCACGCACTTGTCGTTGCACGCGCCCAATGCGCTGATCCAGGAAAGCGTGCGTGCCTTTTATTCTGGCTGGTACAAGGAGCTGGTGACCGAATTGCCGCAAGTGAAGAACGGCATGATCAGCCTGAACGACAAGCCAGGTTTGGGGCTGGAGTTGCTGCCCGATCTGCACCAACGTGCCGATGCCGTGGTTCGGGTCAGCCGCTGACCACGAATTACCATCGACACGATGACCCCCTTGAATAAATGGAAATTCGATGGATCAACAGGTTACAAGCAATCTGCAGTGTTGTGGCAGTCAAAGCGGAAGTTTCAAAAAATTCACGGACCTTGTTTAACTAACGTTTCTACTTTTTAGTATTGTGCAAGGCGGTGTATGGATAAATCTTAACTGCCTCTAAAGTGTAGCCAGACACACCCGAGGCCGTTTTGGTTCTGGCCTCCTTGAGTAGGCCCTCCACCCAAATCACATCCATCGACTCCAGTGTTTTTGACAAGTTGAGTTTGGGATGCGGTGTGACCAATACGATTTGATTGGCTGGCGGAGGAGGTGTATGAATGCATGCGCCAAAATATGGCACCAATAAAAACTCTCGCTGTCCGTTTCGGACAGCATCCAGAGGCACTACAAAGCCTGGCATTCGAATTTTTTGATTGATGTATTTGGTTGAAATGGGTGCTTCGTCTAACTTTGAGCGCATGCTGGCCATCAGTTTTTCAGCCTCTTCCGAGCCATCCTTCAAAAAAGCCATGCGACCATAAGTGCCCATTTCTTTTTTCATCTGCTGATACCACTCCTCGTTCAATAAATCGTCCCATGTGATTTTTTGATAACCGGGGGTTTGTGCAAAAGCAGATACGAACAAAAGAAAATGACAAACAACTACGCACAGTTTGGTGACATTGAATTTTAAAAAATTGCTTAACATGGCAGATATATTGCAAGAAGTAGCCATCAGTTAGGTGGATTTAGGCCGTCCGACAAGGACATGCGATAGGCACGCCAAGCAGGCAAGGTGCTGGCCAGTAACGCACAGCACAACAATAAGCCAATGCTATACCAAGCATCAACACCAGGCCAACCATTCTGGGTTTGGATGCCAAAACCCTGCAGCAAATAGTCTTGAAATACAAAGATTAAAAATTGTGCACCCATCACGCCTGCCGCAATGGCTACACCGCATACTAAGAAAGTTTCCCATACAACAGTCATGAAAATTGAAGCCGGCCTAGCACCCAATGAACGGTAGATGGCCAATTCTTTGCGACGCGCTGACAAGCCCACTAAAAGTACCGAAACAACACCTAACAATGAACACACAGCCACCAATGCACCCATCACGATGAGTGCGTTTTCAACGACACGAACAATTTGCCACATCTCATCCAATGCCACACCAGGCAAGACGGCCATAAGTGGTACCGAAGTCGAGTTGAGTCTCAAGCTTTCAATGGCTTTGCGGGCTGAAAAAACTGTTGCACGAGAATGCAGTCCCACCCAAACCGCTGTTAACTCAGAAGGTTTGAGTTCAGCAACACTTGGCAGATCCTTTTGAAGATCTGGTTTGGCATCAAACGCTGAAGGCCTCAAACCGATGCCCCAACCAATGTGAAGCGCTTCAAAGGCCTCTAAACTTATCAATACCGATCTGTCCAAGGGTGTGCCTGTAGGTTTTAAGATGCCCACCAATTTAAATGGATGGTCCGTATGAACTGTCTCTTCAATCGCTTTGTATCCATGCGTCAATGCAAATGTGTCATTGAGTTTTAATTTTTTAGAATTCGCCACCTCAGAACCAATGACCACTTGCATCAAAGAACCAGGATTGGCCTGCGGATCCTCAAAGGCCTGACCCACTTGAAATGACAAGTCCTTACCAGAAGATTGGTAGTGCTTGAAAAACTCTAGGGAAGTTCCCATGACAGGAAAGCCATCAAACGAGTCACCCAACTGTATGGGTATGGTCCAGGCGACAGCTGGCAATTGATTGATTCGTTGCAAATCTGTGTAAGACATATTTTGGGTAGGCGTACCCAGTTGAAACACACTGTACAAAAGCAAGTCGGTCTGGCTTCCTCGAGGCCCCACCACTAAATCAACGCCACTTAATGCATTAGAAAAGCTCTGCTTGGCATCTGCGCGGATTTGCTGCACACCCAACAAAATAATGACCGATAGGCATACAGACAACGCCACTAAGCTGAGCGAGTACTTTCGAGACCAAGCACTCTTCCAAGCCAAATTAAGCCAAAACATGTTGAGGCTCCTGGGTTGGCATTAAAAATACACGGTCAAATTGGGAAGCGATTCGCATGTCATGACTGACCGTGATCACACTGGTGTTTTGGGCACTGGCTGTTGACAACAACAGATTCAAAAAATCTATTTTGTTGTCTTCATCTAATGCAGAGGTAGGCTCGTCGGCCACAATCAGTGAGGGGCAACCCAGAAGTGCTCTGGCAGCTGCCACTCGTTGTTGCTCGCCAACAGACAAAAGATTGGCCGGCCGCTGACGCAATGCTGGCTCCAAATGAAGTGCGTCACAAAGGCTGTCTACATGTTTCTGAACACAGCCAAAAAGTTGCCTTGATTTCTTGAACCGCCTGTCAAACAGCTTGCTAGGCAATTCAATGTTTTCTTGAACTGTTAAAAATGGCAGTAAATTGAACTGCTGAAATATGAGGCCTAGATGCTCGCCTCTGAACCGATCGCGATCGGAAGGCGACAGCTGGTTCATTGTCGTTCCCAAGACCCTACAAGTGCCCTGCTGCGGTACTTGAATGCCTGTGATCAAGCTGAGCAAGCTTGTTTTCCCGCAACCGCTTGGGCCACCAATGAACAAAGTTTCACCTTGCTGCAAAGTCAACTTTGCAATGGCAAACAAGGGCTTGGTTTGTGGAGCCCAAGAAAACTCAATGTTCTCCAACTCAAGTGCGGCAACTGTCATGGTGAAAAAGATGGTTTACTGGAACGCACCGTTGCAGCTTTTTGAGCGCCCTGCGACACCCATTCCAACTTCAACTGGTTTGAACGGACGTGCGACTTGAAAAAGGGAAAACCAAATTTAGTCAACGCTTGAGGGTTGGCACACTTAAATTTGAAAGCATAGTTCAAATCACTGTGCCCTTTGCCTTTGATGCCCTGAAACATGTCTGATTCAGCCTTCACTTCAAGTTGCTGACACTTTGCCTCCGCAGGCAATTCAATGAAATAACTTGCGTTTTGCAAAGATCTCTGCAACTGGTTCATGGCATCAGTTTGAGCAGCCGTTTTGGGCAAATGTTCAAAACCGAGCAAGGCTTCCATTGGCATGGTCCACTGGCCTTGCAGGACATCGCCGTTCAAACTAAGTTGGAGCGCACCCTTGCCATGTGAGTGCTGCGCAAATATGGGTAAGGCGAGTAACAGGCTCGATAAGATGGTCAACGATGATTTGAGGGAATGTGTCATGGTGTCTCCGGAAAGGGCCTAGGGCTTTACGATGTGAATGTGACGAACTGTAAACGACGTCTCCAGTATCTACCCTTATTTGGGGTGGACGCAGAAGGACTTAGCAGTCCGTGCAATCCGCAGCTTACTTTTTCAAATCATGGGTTTCATTGAGCTGACGTAGCTGGGCTCCAAGCATGCCGAAGCGGATCTATAGCGCTCGTAAGCATCGCGATATGCTGCGCGTGTTGACTGCTGCGGTTCGACCCAGCGCTCGATCGTGTTGAGTCGCCTACTGGCTTGGACCAAGTCGACCGCCTGCCCGGTGGCCACGGCCAGGATCGCAGCCAAGCCCTGAGAAGTAAGTTCATGGTCAACGAAGGGTGCGACTGGAACTCGCAAAACGTCGGCTTTGATTTGCCCTAGAAGTGAACTGCGCGCCAAACCACCTGCCAATCGCACGCTTTGCATTTCAACGCCGCAGCCTCGCATCACGTCAGCAATATGGCCCACTGAGAAAGCCAGACCCTCAAAGACCGCGCGCGCAAAGTCGGCTGAATTGCTGCTCAGGCGAAGTCCAAGCATGGCACCGCTTGCCCAAGGATTCCAAAGAGGTGAACGCTCACCAGATAGGTAAGGCAAAAAAGTCAGTCCGTTGGCGCCTGGAGGCGCCTGGGAAGCAAGCTGCTCAAGCGCTATTGGATCTTCACATAACAGGTTTCGGCACATCCATTCCAAGGAACTACCAGCAGCTGCCGTCGACCCGCGAACTAGATGCTGACCAACAAAGGGGACGCTGTAGATGCGTCGATCTGGATCGTCAATTCTTTGTTGCCACAAGACCCCAAGGGAACTGACTGTGCCAGAGATATCTACAGCTTCCCCAGGCGAGAACAAGCCAGCCCCAAGATAGGCACTCTTGCTATCGAACGCGGCTGAGATCACTCGGACACGGCCAAAGTCGAAGCGTGCAACCAGCTCGGGCCGCATCTCACCGACCTCTTGTCCCACTTTGACAATGCGTCCAAAAGGCGCGTTATCCACGGATAAGGCCTTGCGTACGTTAGCGTCGTAAAGTCGAAGTCCGGTAAAGGCGTTAAGCGTTGACTCTCCGCTTAGCAGGTGATTGAGCCAGCCGGTAGAGTCCAAAAAGTGACTGGTGTGGCGCGCCTTTTCGGGAGTGCGCGCGACCAAGTCTAGCCATTGCGGTAAAGGGTCTGCGGCGTGCACGCGAAGTCCATCGTCGTTTCCCACAGCACGCAGCACCTGAGAAACGCGACTGACTTGACCTGTCGCGCGTCGGTCGGGGTACATCGTGGCAGCTCCCAACGAGCGGCCGTCGAAACCCACCGCCACGTAGCCTGCCAAAGTACCTGCCGCAGCTATCGCTAAGGGCTTAACACCAGCATGTTGCGCTTCTTGTAATCCTTGCAACAGCAGTGACTCCCATTGCTCAGGAGACTGCTCATAAACATCGCCATCGATGTGAGAATCTACGGGCGCCGACCAAGCCCACTGTCTGCTACCAGTATTGTCATAGGCAACCAGACGTAGGCTCTGTGTACCCAGATCAACCGTCAACAGTTCGTCGCCTCGTCTGCGCGAACTCATGACACTAGTTTCCGAAGTTGTTGGGCGCACTGACGCATACCCTGCGCCAAAATGCCGCGGTCAGAACCCATCGATATGACGCTGTATCCAAGAGCCAGATATTCTTGTGCCTGCGCTGCGTCACGTGCCAGCACTCCGGCTGCCTTACCATGCAGAGCCGCAGCTTTTACCACTTGTAAAAGCACGTCGCGAAACTTCGGATCTGAAGGGGTTCCAGCCCCCAATCCCAGCGCAATACCTAGATCAGTGGGCCCGACAAAAAGCACGTCGATACCGTCGACAGCAGCAATCGCCTCAGCCTGCGCCAGCCCTTCGCTTGACTCGATCTGCGCCATTAGCCACAGTCTATCGTTGATGGTGGCGACGTATTTTGTGTAGTCCCGGCCATAGGCACTATTGCGCGTGGAAGTCGCAGCGCCACGTTGTCCAAGCGGAGGCACCCTGGAAAAGTCCACCACTTGCAACGCGGTTCGCGCATCGCGAACATCAGGCACCATCAATCCGTGAACACCAAGATCAAACGCTCGCTTGAAGACCGCAGCGTCAACGGCCCCCACGCGCAAGACAGTTGCAGCGCTACCGCCAGCTGCAGCAGCCTGCAATTGATGTTCCAGTTCGCGCCAATCGCTGACACCATGTTCGTGGTCGATAAGAAGCCAGTCAAAGCCGGCCTGCGCCGCCATCTCGGCGGCGGCGGCATGGCCAAGACTCAGCCAAGTGCCTGTTAGCAAGCGGCCGGTCAGGGCGTCTTTGCGGATAGTAGCGTGCATACTGCGAACTCCTACTTGCCAAATATGGCATCGGGTAATACCGTGCTAACTGATAGCATCAACGCAATCAGTAACAGCAGTCCAAGAAGGATCATATAGAAAGGTGGCACCAGACGCACCTAGCGAAATGAGCAGAGGTAGATGAGTTGTATTAAAGTCTCCTAAGTCGTTCCTGCGGTAAGCGTTTGGCGATATGTATCTTGCACGCGGTGCTTTAACGCTGGCCTAACTGTTCGTTCGCTTCTGCGTTGAACGGACTAACCTGATGCCTGAGCTTGCGCAGCGGCCACGTCATTGGTAACAAGGAAATTGTCTTATGAACCAAGTCGACTTCATCAACGGTAAAACGCGCGTGTTTGGCATCGTCGGTGATCCTATTGAACAGGTCAGATCTCCCGAAATGGTGACATGGGAATTCCATCAACGACCCTATAACGCTGTGATGATTCCCATTCACATCGCCCAGAGTGATTTCGATCATGTCATCCCAGAAATCATGCAAATTCGCAATCTTGACGGTCTGATTTTTACCATTCCATACAAAGTCAAAGCGCTAGGATTGGCCAAGAATCTAGGCCAGCAAGCTTCGCTGGTAAGAGCAATCAATGCAATCAAGCGCCAAAGTCATGGCGATTGGTGTGGTGAAATATTTGATGGCCTGGGCTGCGTGGAAGCCTTTAAACGTCGTGGCATCTCACTGACAAACAAACGCATTCAACTGATTGGCCTTGGAGGCGCTGGCTCAGCCATCTGCGTCGCTGTGGCTCATGAAAAACCCAGCCTGATGAGACTGTTCGATTTAAATGAACGCAGGTCTGAACAGATGATGCAGTTGGTCAAGCAAATCAGTCCTCAAACTGTCGTAGACGTGGGCACCCCTCGTTGTGATGACATCGATGTTTTGATGAACGCCTCCCCTGTTGGCATGCTAAGCGACGCAAGGCTGCCATTGGCAGCAGAAACTTTCAACAAGGATTTAGTTGTGTTTGATGCCATCGTGATGCCTGAGATCACACCCCTCATAAAACTTGCGCAAGACTGCGGGTGTGAGGTTGTAAAAGGGCGTGAAATGATGCTTGGGCAAATATCGAAACTTGTAGACTATTTTCTCGCCCCATAAAACGGTGCCTAAAGTTGGCACGGGCGAGGCTTCTAATGTGTTTTACAATTCTGATCATATTTTGCTCACGAAACGATATGAGTGCACGCTAGGTAAGTCCTCTTGAGGACTAATTTTTGGATTTTTTAAATGCATATCGTCCACTCTGTTGCCGAACTTCGCAAACATCTGGCCAGTGCGCAACACCCGGCTTTTGTGCCCACCATGGGTAATCTGCATGCTGGGCACATCGCGCTGATCAACCAAGCCAAGCCACTGGGCGATTGCATCGTAGCCAGTATTTTTGTCAACCGGCTTCAGTTCTTACCGCATGAAGACTTTGACAGTTACCCACGCACCTGGGAAAACGACTGCGCTCAACTGAAAGCCGCCGGCTGCGATGTTGTGTTTGCACCGCGCGAAAACGATCTGTATCCCGAGCCCCAGGTCGTCAAAGTCCACGCCGATCCGGCCTTGGCCGACATCTTGGAAGGTCACTTTCGCCCTGGTTTTTTTACCGGCGTATCCACCGTGGTGATGAAGCTCTTTATGTCCGTGTTTGCGGGCAAAGCCCAAGGCTCGGCCGTGTTTGGCAAGAAGGACTACCAGCAACTTTTAGTCATTCAGCAAATGGTGCGCCAGTTCGCTTTGCCCATCACCATCCAAGGGGCAGAGACTTGTCGCGACGCCGACGGGCTGGCACTAAGTTCACGTAATGGGTTCCTGAATGATAGTGAAAGGGCCGAGGCTCTGTACCTGTCAATTGCTCTGCGTAAACTGGGCCAAAACGCACAGGTCTTTGCAAACTCACTGCAAGCCCATTTACCCGACTTAGAAGACAAAGCCATAGAAGGTCTTCGCAAAAGAGGCTGGCAACCAGACTACCTCACCGTGCGTCGGCGCTCTGACCTGCGGGCACCACAAACAGGAGATGCGCTGGTGGTTCTGGGCGCGGCCAAGTTGGGGAACACCCGTCTCATTGATAACTTAGAAATTTGAGGATCAATATTAATTTGGTCGACGTCTTTGCAAGACACCAAGCAGAAAAGCACTTTGGTGCCTTCTTTTGAATTGGTAAAGCGCTGCCAAGTGCTCACTTCTGCACAAACATAAAAATCAGTGAACCCGCTAGGGGTGTCTCATATTTCAGCAGCCTCTTAAATCCCCAAGCCACCCAAAGACTTGCCGCCATCGACAAAAAGCGTTTGGCCCGTGATGAACTGTGTCGACGGTGCGGCCAGGAAGGCAATGGCATTGGCGATCACATCAGGGCTGGCCGCCCTGCCACCAGGTTCCAGCTGCTCCCAGGCGGCAAACATTTCAGCCGGTGCTGATCGGGTCATGGGCGTGTCGGTGAAACCGGGCGCCACTGAGTTGACTGCAATCTGGCGCTCGCGCAGCTCCATGGCCATGGCACGGGTCAAGCCAATGACCGCGGACTTGGATGCGACGTAGTGGGCAAAACGGGTTCCGCCCAAGGCGCCGCGTGATGAGATAGTGACGATGCGCCCACCAGCTTGCATACGCCGTGCAGCCTCCTGTGCTGGAATGAAGGTGCCAACTACGTTGACATCAAGCATGGTGCGAAACGCTTGCTCAGTCAGGTCCAGAAACCGAGCATCGTTGTAGATGCCAGCGGCGCAAACAAGTGCATCAACACGCGACTGGCCATCGAAAGCAGCAGCCACCGACACGCGATCGCATACATCACACACGGCCGCCACAACGTCTAGCCCGCTCGCCTGTAAGTCGGCGACTGCAAGCTTAAGCTGATCGGCATGACGATCCATCGCGACTACCCGAAAGCCATCCCGCGCAAGACGGGCCACAGTGGCCAAGCCGATGCCTTGCGCGGCACCGGTGACGAAGGCTATGGTTTGGGTATTCATAACAGGTCACCAATTCGTTCAAGGTTTAGAAGGCCGCCAGGGTCAAGAACTTTGGCATCACTTATAGCCAAAGGCATGAGGCAGAAAGAGAATAATTTGCGGGAACCACGTCAAGATCAACAACAGCGCGATCAGCGTCAGCACAAAGGGCCAGATCTCACGGATGATCTCAATCAACGGAACCCGGGTCAGCGAGGACATCACAAACAGCAGCAAGCCGTATGGTGGCGTGATCAGGCCAATCATGAAGTTGAGTGTGACCACAATTCCAAAGTAGGTGACATCGATCCCTAGCGCCCGCACGCTGGGTATAAGCAGCGGCACGAAAACCAGCATCATGACCGAGCCGTCTAAAAAGCACCCCAGCACCAGGAAAAACAGGTTGACCACCAGCATGAACTGCATCTGGCTGAGTTGCATGTTGGCGATGGCGGCTACCAGGCTATCTGCCAAGCGCTCATTGGCAATGGCGTAGTTGAGGATGAAGGCACTTGCCAACAGCAACATGGTGGTGGCGGTCTGGCGCGACGATTCGGCAAACACAGCACGCAAGGTGCTAACTTTGATTTTGCGATACAACACCGTGCCCAATATCAGCGCCCACAGCGCTGCCACTGCCGCCGATTCAGTGGGCGAGAACACGCCCGTCCAGATACCGCCCAGCAGCACAACGGGCAGGGTCAGTGAGGGCGTGGCGCGGAACATCACACCCGGCAACTGAGATACTGGCACATGCTCGGTGGGCGGCAAGTTACGCCGACCGGCGATCAACCAAATAGCGATCATGAGTGCACCACCCATCATGACGCCCGGTACCAGGCCGGCCAAAAACAAAGCCCCAATCGAGGCTCCAGAAATGAGCGCGTAAATCACCAGCGGAATCGAGGGTGGGATGATCGGCGCGATTGTGGCTGCCGCAGCAGTGATGGCACAGGCCAAGCCTGCCGGATATTTCCCAATCTCACGCATCATGCGCACGGCTACCAGACCAGGCCCTGCGGCGTCGGTAATCGCACTTCCACTCATGCTAGAAAAAATCATGCTCACCAACACTGTGACATGTCCCATACCACCGCGGAAACGACCCACCAGGGCATTGGCCATTGCCCAAAGCCGGTCGCTGATTGAGGCCGCGTTCATGATGTTGGCTGCCAGAATAAACATAGGGATGGCCACCAGCACGTACATGGCCGTCATCTGACCCATGACCTGACCCACCAGGAGACCAATATCCTGCCGCGTAGCAAACAGGTAAACCGCGCCACCGCCAAACATCACCAGCGCCAATGGAAGTCGCATCAGGGCTCCAAACAGCACCGCACCCAGAAGCGCGTATAGACCCGTCGTCATAGCGACTCACTCTGTTCATCACCAGTCCAACGGGCCAACTCTTCGGGCCAGCGCGGCGACATCAGGCGCCAAAGGCTAAGCAATTGACGCATGACAACAACGATCAAAAAAATTGGAAATATCGCGTAAACAAAATCCAGCCTCATCTCCAGCATGTCCGTCTTTTCACGCCAAAGGAAAAGGGTGTAATCAACCATACCGGGTAAAGCAGCGAGCATCAAAATCACGAAGACCGAGTTACCAACCAACAACATAAGACGTTGTCGCTTGGGTGCAAGGTTGATAAACACAATGTCAAACGAGATGTGCTCAGACCAGCGCAGAACGAATGCGCCAGTCCAAAGCACGGACCAGGCCATCAGCACAGTCACTGCCTCATCGGTCCAGCTGACTGGCCGATTCAGCAGATAACGCATGCCGACCCCGTAAATGAACAGGACGAACACCACGGCCAAGCTCCAAGTTGAAATGGCTTCGGCAAGCCGTTTATACCAAGGCAAATCGGGAGATCGCATCGCGTGTTTCTTCAAAATTCAATGATTTATTTAACGGCCTGAATCCGGGCCAGCAGGCCTGGTTTCCATTTGGCGGCCATGCCGGAGTTGTCATATTCCTTGAGCACAACCGCGCGAAACGCTGTGGCATCAGGCTCACTGATGCGAACGTTGGCAGCGCGAAAAGTATCCAAGGCAGATTTTTCATCCATCAGGGTCTTAGCGATCTCCATGTCAGCAGCTTCCCGAGCAGCCGCCCTCAGCTCGGCCTGTTGGGCCGGCGTGAGCTTGTCAAAAAACGGCTTGGCTATGGCAATGAACACTGGCTGCACAAGGTGCTTTGTCAGGACGACCTGCTTGGTCACCTCATGGAATTTCCAGTCCCGCGTCATGTTGGTCGGATTGTCTTGGGCATCGATGGCCCCAGTCTTCAGCGCCAGATAAACCTCGGTAATGGGCATAGAAACTGGCGTAGTGCCCAGCGCCTTGGCCAACACCTGAAATGAAGCCCCGGGCGGCATACGCATCTTGGTTCCAGCCAGGTCGGAGGGCTTCTCAATTTTTTTGTCGTTGTTCAGGTTGACGGTGCGAGTGCCCAAGTAAGCCGTGTCCAGAATCACCAGGCCCACTTTGGTGGCCACATCTTCGTAGTACTCCTTACCAATGTCACTGCGGAAGGTCTTGATCAGATGATCGGCATCGCGAAACAGGTAGGCGGCGCTGAAGACACCGTATTCTGGCAACTGGGCTTCGATCTCAAACGTCACCGGGCTGGCCATCTCTAGGTTGCCACGCTGCATGGCTGGCAACTCAGTACCCTGACGGAACAACGCGCTGGCAGTGTGCACCGATACTTTGATGGCACCTGGGAACTTGGTCTCCATGCGTGCCTTAATCATCCGAAAGGCATCGGACAAAGGCGAAGTGTCCGGCGCAGCCGTAGAGACGCGGATTTCGGTCTGCGCCTGGGCCGTTGGCAGCACGTTGAATGAGGCCAAAGCCACGGCAGCGGCAAGTAGTGTTCGTCTCATGGTCTAACTCCTAGAATTTGCAGCGACCCATATGAAAAGGCAGGGTCTTTCGCCTTTGGAAAACGTTATCTGATTAGCGCGGCGCCTGCACTTTGACAGACAGCCGACCAATACCCTCGATCTCGGCATCAACTCGGTCACCCACGCTGAGAAAGGTTTGTTTAGGCGAACCCACGCCAGCCGGGGTGCCGGTCAGAAGCACGTCACCAGGGTCCAGCGTCATGATGCGCGAGGCGGTGGCGATCTGCTCCGCCACTGAAAAAATCATGTCGTTGGAGCGGCCGTTCTGCTTGAGTTCGCCGTTCACCCAAAGTTTTAAGCTGAGGTTTTGTGGATCGGCCACGGCACTGGCAGGAACCAAGCGGGGGCCCAGCGGACAGCAGGTGTCGTTGGCCTTGCCAGCCACCCAGTCGAGCTTGTAAAAAGTCTCAGGCGCACGGTTATGGTCGCGCGCTGAAAAATCAATTGCCACTGTGTAAAAAGCCACGTGTGACAGTGCTTCGGCAACCGACACATTGCGCGCTGTTTTGCCAATCACGGCAGCTAGTTCAATCTCCCAATCAAACGCCTTGGTGCCCAGCGGCATGTGCACGGTGTCGCCGGGGCCGACCACAGCGTTTCGCGGTGGCTTCATGAAAAAGAACAGACGTTGATCTTCTTTCTTAGCCCCAGGCATGCCCATTTCGGCCAGATGATCAAAGTAATTGGCACCGGCACACAGGATTTTGCCGGGGTACAGAAGCGGCGCCAGCAGACGCACCTGCTCGGACAACAAGCCTTGGTCGGATTGGCAGTGGGGCAACAACGACGGCAATTGGACTGCGCGCTTGTCCCAGTCGTCAAACAGGCCAATCACGCTGCCTGGCAGGTCAGTCAAGCCGGCACGTTTCGCCAAGGCTGTCAATGGGAAATACCGACCATTCAATTCCAGACATCCCACGGTTTGGCCCAGGTATTCGACAGTGGCGAGTGCAAACATGTGGGGGAACTCCAAAACATCAAGGGATTGACCCAACGGCTGAACCGATGGACACGAAGCGCATTCTATTCAGCATAAATAATTAAAGTCAACATAAATTATTTATTTTTGAATAAAATAAATCTCATTTTGTTTTGGTATAAACCACTATTCACATTACCTTATGCGCATGTCTTCAAGCTCACACACTGCCAAGGACGCCGCCGCCAACGCACGCACGCTGGCAAACCAGGCGCTAGACTTATTACGGAAAGATATTCTGAGTGGCACACTTGCGCCAGGCCTGCGCCTACGGACCAAAGAACTGCAGGTACGTTATGGTCTGGGCCTGAGCCCCTTGCGCGAATCGCTGCAACGCCTATCGGCAGAGGGCATGGTGGTGAACGATGCCCAACGCGGTTTTGCTGTGGCTGCCGTGACTGTGGCCGAGCTGCACGATTTGACGGTGGCCCGCACCGCGCTGGAGTCCACCATGCTCCCCATGGCCATAAATCTGGGCAGCGCTGATTGGGAAGGCGACATCGTAGCGGCGTTTCACCGCTTATCGCGCACCCCATTGCCGAATGACCCAGCCGCCATAGCCGACGCTAGCCTTTGGGAACTTCGCCACCGTAGCTTTCACCACGCATTGGTGGCCGGCTGCGGCTCACCTTGGCTGCTACGCCTCCACGGCCAACTCGTGGACCAGTCCGAGCGCTACCGCAAGATCCGCATTTTGCACCACCAAGAAAGTCAGGCCCAGGTGCGCGATGTCAATGCCGAGCACCAAGCCGTGATGGAAGCCGTGTTACGCCGCGATGCCGAGCAGGCCGTGGTGCTGATGACGAAACACCTGGTCGCCACTAGCGATGCCATCGCAAGACTGATGGCGCCCCCATAACCCTAGGAGACCTTTCCATGATCATCCGCACCGCCATACTAGAAGGCAGTATTCCAGACGCAGACCGAGCGCAATTCGACGCCCAAATGTCAGGCCCGGTTCTGGACGCTATTGGCACCTACCCTGGCATCCGGCAGGTCAAGTTGCGCCGTCTAGTGCTTGCAGATGAGGGTACGCCACCGGTGTACATGGCGTTTGATTTGTACTTTGACAGCCTAGACGCCATGAACGCGGCGCTGGCCAGCCCAACGCGTCAATCCGTGAGGCAACAAATCGGCACCGTCATGGGGCTTTTCCAAGGACGGGTCTACCATCAGGTTTTCAGCCAAGATTGAGGCTGTTATGACCACCTTGATCACTGGCGCCGGTCTGATCGGCTGCCAAACAGCTGCAATGCTGGCAGCGCGCGGGGACCGGGTGATCCTGCTGGACCTGCACCCTCCATCAGCAGTGATCGCCTCCGCGCCTTACCTTGATCAAGTCACATTCGTAAGCGGTGACATCTGCGACCGAGCCGCCATGCTTAACCTGCTGAAGCAGCATGAAATCGAAGCCATCGTTCACACCGCTGCTGCGCTGAGCATGGCGATCCGACAAACGCCCACATTGGCCGCCGACGTCAACCTGGGCGGCACCGTGAACCTACTGGAAGCAGCCCGGGCCTGTGGTTTGCGCCGTTTTGTATTGGCCTCTTCCACCACGCTTTACTATCCAAGCTTTCGCAGGCCGCAAGCCGGTCCCGTGGCAGAAGACTTTGCGTTTCATGCAGTAAGCGAACGCCCAGGCAGCCTTTATGCTGCCAGCAAGTTGGCTGCAGAATTTTTTACGCAACATTACGCCGATCAATTCGGCCTTTCAGTGGCAATCCTGCGTTATTCGGCGGTGCTGGGCTTGTGGGCCGGGCCCAATAACTCGGTGCCCGGTCGCTTGCTGGCCACGCTGTTAGGCAGAGGCGCTGTCAATGGCCGGGTGTCCGTGACTGACCCGCTGCTCATGTGGTCTGGGGGTGACGATTTCATTGATGCGCGTGATGTGGCCGCCGCGAATGTGGCCGCGCTAGATGCCACAGCATTGCCTTCGCGGGTCTACACCATTGGCAGCGGTCTATTGGCCAGCTTTGATGATTTTGTGGCCGCCAGCCACCAAGTGCGTCCTTCGCTGATCTTCGATGAGGTGGCATTGCCAGGCACCGGTTTTGCCGGTTTCCCCCACCAGCGCACACAAGCCTTTGACGTTCGCTGCGCTAAGGAAGAATTAGGCTTTTCGACCCAGCACGATTTGCTTTCGTCGTTCAAAGCAGCGAGCGCTTGGGTCAGTCTCTGACCACCATGGCTCGCAAGGCTGTGCATGACAAGCCCGCGGGAACCGCCAGTGCAAAAAAGATCACTCTGCCTTCAAGTCAGCAACTTTGGCTGCACGAGCCATGGCTTCGTTTTCTCTCATAATGGCTTGTGCATATGTTTTCGGATCAGAGCCCACAGGATCGATGACCGCGGCCTGGAATGTTTTGACCAGCTCAGGATGTTTGACGACTTCTGCAATTTCCTGGCTGATTTTCTGGATGGCGTTGGCCGGTGTGCCAGCGGCCGCCATGACACCAATGATGACGGAGAAGTCAAACCCTGGAACAGTTTCGGCAATAGCAGGAATGTCCGGTGCTTGTG